>Ga0070739_10005194_pt1 | contig 15011 bp, 10 predicted proteins | sample Coa_R1_7_FD_66445 | JGI IMG/M metagenome (GOLD analysis project Ga0070739, IMG submission 66445) | Surface soil microbial communities from Centralia Pennsylvania, which are recovering from an underground coalmine fire - Coalmine... | ecosystem: Environmental > Terrestrial > Soil > Unclassified ... | reverse complement strand
TCCGGATGCAGCGGGTCCGGACGCCGATTTTCCTGCGGCGGGGGATCCGCCATCAGACGCCCGATGGATCGGCCGGGAGCTTGCGCGGCGTGATGATCGAGAATGTGCACGCCACAGGATCGATCCTGACCAGCTCCGTGACGGGCCTGCACGGCTTCGATGTTGAAGACGTCACGCTTGCGGGCATCCACATCGAAAGTGACGAAGCCGGACTGGAAGAATGGGTGAATCGCGAGATTCCCGAGATCCCCCAGGCCTATCCCGAAGCGCGCATGTTCGGTAGGCTATCGTCGTACGGCTTCTACTGCCGCCATGTGACCGGGCTGCGCATGCGGGATATCACGCTTGCCGGGGCGCCGGGCGAAAAGCGGCCCGCGCTGGTTTGCGACGACGTCAAGGGACTCGATGTCAGCGGATTGCGAACCGTGAGCGTGGCCGGCCGCCAGCCTGTAGTCAAACTCATCCACACCAGGGGCGCATGGCTGCGGGATTGCGCCGCGCCGAAGGGCGCGCAAGTGTTTCTGCGTCTAGAGGGCGAGCGGACGGGCGAGATTGCGGTGAGCAATTGCGACCTTCGCGGGGCAAAGCGGCCGATCGAGATGGGACCGGACGTACCCGCAGGCGCCGCTGTGCTGGCCGGAAGTTTCGGAATCGAACCGGCAGCCGGGCAGGGATGACGGCCGAGACTCCGCCGCGGAACGGACGCGGAGTCCCCGACAGTGTGAATCCATCGGCTCCCCCAGTAAACCCCCGCCTTGTCCCCGCGTGCTACGCTCAAGGCGAGAGAGAACCTCCGTGGCGACAGCGGCAGAACCGCTCATCGATCGCAAGCTTTTGGAAAAGCTTGAGCGCCTCACGATCCGATGGCAGAAATCGTTTCCTGGGCTGGTGGGCGGGCATAATCTTTCCCGGTATCCGGGCCCCGGAATCGAATTTCTCGATCACCGGCACTTCCATCACGGCGACGACCTCCGCGCGGTCAACTGGCGCGCATATCTGCGGCTCGAAAAGTTGTTCCTCAAAATGTTCCAGGTCGAGCCACGCGTACCCGTTCGCATCCTTCTCGATACCAGCGCATCCATGCAGACGGGAGAGCCGAGTAAGCTGTTCTATGCAAAGCGGCTGGCAGCCGCAATGTGCTATATCGGACTCGTTCGCCTGGACACCATCTGCATACAGCCGTTTTCCGACCATCTGTATGATTCCTTCGTTGCAAGCGGCGGGCGCCACCGCCTGATGCCGGCTGTCCAGTACCTTGCTACGCTCGAGCACGGCGGCTCAACGGACTTGCTTCAGGTGACCCGCGAGTTCGTTTCCAGCTATGCGCAGCGCGGTCTCCTTATTGTCATCTCTGACTTCCTGGACGACGCAGACCCAGTAAAGGCGTTGCAGTATCTGGCAGATTTCGGGCACGAATTGCTTCTGGTTCAAGTGTGGGCCGAAGAAGATCGCACTCCGCCATGGGATGGCGAGCTCGACCTGGAGGACGCTGAAAGCGGCGCACGCCTCGATCTCAGCTTCGACGCCGCTGCGCGACAGCAATACACGGAGGCGTTTGACGCTTACGCCGCCGCGCTGGAGCGGCTGGCGTTGAGCAACAGTGGACGATATGTCGGCGTCTCCACGAATACCAGCATCGAAGATGTAATCTTTGGTCCTATGGCGCACGCCCGGGCCGTGCAATGAAGTCATTCATGCTGATCTGCCTTCTGCGGTTCTGAATGTGTCGCTTTTGAACCTCACTGTTGGCGAATTCGTCGCGTTGTTCAGCGCCATCTCTGCGGTGTTGATCGCGCTGTACCTGTTGGACCGCACGCGCCGCCGGCAGGTGGTCGCCACTCTCCGCTTCTGGAAACCCGCGGAGAATATTTCAACAAAGAGGCAGAAGCGGCGCATCCAGCAGCCATGGTCCCTGGTGCTACAGCTCCTCGGGATCGCGCTGCTGCTGCTTGCGACCGCACAGCTTCAACTCGGCACGCGAAACCACATTCCTCGCGATCACGTACTTATCCTCGATACGTCCGCGTGGATGGGCGCGCGCTCCGGCCGCGGAACCTTGATGGACCACGCCCGGCTCACCGCGCTCGCCTGGCTGCGCACAGTTCCGGCAGGCGACCGCGTGATGCTATTGCGCGCGGACGTCGTCGCCACGCCGGCAACTCCGCTGGAGATGAACCACGCAGCCGTCGAAAGCGCCATTCGCGATTCCAGGCCGGGCGCCGCCGCGCTGAATCTCGACAGCGCCTTGGCCTTCGCCGCCCAGATCCAGAAACTGCACAACCGCCGCGCCGGTGAAATTGCCGTGGTGACGGCGGAGCGCGTTGCAGACGCCGATTCCGCCGCGGCTTTCGTTCCGAACAATGTCCGCCTGCTCCAGATCAAGGCGCCGGCGGATGACTGCGGAGTCCGCCGGATGGGGTTGAGGCCCTCGCCCTCGGACCCGGCCGGCTGGCAAGTGCTGGTGACGGCGAAAAATTATGGGTCGGTGGCGTGTTCACGGGAGTTAGTGGTGGAGTTCGGGGGCGCCCCGGTGGGGACGCGCACGCTCACGCTCCGGCCCGGCGCATCTGAAGAAACCACCTTCAGCTTTCATACGCGCGCGGCGGGTTGGCTGGAGGCGCGTCTTGTCGGCGAAGACGCATTCCCGGAAGATGACCGCGCGCTGCTCGAAGTTCCCGCCCATCCGCCGCTGCGGGTAACTGTGTTCACCGATGATCCCGGCGCTCTGCGCCCTGTGCTTGCAGCCAACCCCGACGTCATCGCCGCGTTTCAGCCGCCGTCGTCGTACAGCGCCGGTGCGAGCGCTGACGTGGTCGTTTTTGACCGGTTCGCGCCGTCCCTCCGGCCGCGTGCGCCCTCGATCTGGATCGAGCCGCCGCCCGGCCGCTCGCCAGTGCCGGTTCGCCAATCCGAAGACGCCGTGCGCCTGGTGCGCTGGAATAATGACCACGAACTCGGCGCCGGTCTTCACACTCGGGATGTTCAGATCGACCGCGCCGAAATCTTTAGCGCCGGCCCTGACGATATCGTCGTGGCGGAAGCGGAACACGGGCCCGTGATCGTCGCCCGAGACGAGTCGACCGGAGATCCGAGAAGCGCTGTGATCGGTTTCAATCCCGTCCGCACGGCGATGAAATACGAGCTCGCTACGCCGCTTCTGTTTGCGAATCTACTCCGTTGGATGCATCCCGGCGTGTTCCGCCCTCTGGAAATCAATGCGGAGCCGGTAGGCGCAATTACTGTCCGTCTTGACCGGAATTCTGATCCGAAATCGGTGCGCGTCGCGGCTGACGACCGCCGCCCAATCCCCTATACCATTCAGAACGGCGAGCTGCGCTTCTTCTCGGGTTCTCCGGGCACCGTGCGGGTGTACGAAGGCGGCCGGGAGCTTGTGTTCTCGCTCAGCCTTCCAGAGATCGGCGATGCTGTCTGGGATCCTCCGGCTCATATCCGGCGCGGCATTCCGCGCGGCCTGCCGCCGGAATCGCCTGTAACCGAGACCTGGCCATGGCTTGCGCTTGCCGCCGCCGTGGTGTTGGGCGCTGAGTGGATGCTGTTCGCCCGCGGGCGCCGTCAGGCGCACGTGATCCGCCGTCCCCAGAGTATCACTGAGCGCGCTTTGCGCCGGAGGGCGTCATGAGCTTTGAGCATCCATGGGCCCTGTTGCTGGCTGTCGTTCCGCTCCTGTGGACGTACTACGAATGGAGCCGGACCATCCGCCGCACAGCGCTCATTTTGAAAGCCGCCGCCCTGCTCGCCATCGCGCTCGCGCTTGCTGCGCCGCGCGTCTCCACCACCGAGACCAAAGTCGCGGTCGCAATACTTGTGGACACCTCGGCCAGCGTTACCCCGCAGGATCTCGCGCAAGCCTCGGCGCTCGTCACGCGAATCGAGCGACATCGCGGCCGCAACTGGATTCGCGTCATTCCATTCGCGCGTGAAACGCGAAATCCGCTCCAACAGGAGCACGCCAAAGTCTGGACGCTGCGCCATACCGCTTCCGAGGCAGGCCGGGCGACAGACCTCGAGGCAGGCGTCCGGGAAGCGCTCGCGGCGGCGCCGGAAGGTTTTGTCCCGCGCATCCTCGTCATCTCCGACGGAAAAGAAAACAAGGGCAGCATCGCTCGCGCAGCCTGGCAGGCCCGTGAGCTGGGGATTCCCATTGACGCTGTACCGCTGGCCGGACGACCGCGGCCAAACCTTCAGCTTCAAACGGTCGGGATTCCATCGCTGACATTCACGGGCGAAAAATTTCCGATCGATCTCGTCGTCTCCTCGCCTCGATCGGCGCAGGGCGTTCTGGAACTTCAAGCCGATGGCAAGACTATCGGCAAAACGCCCGTTGCCATCGAGCCCGGCGAGAACCACATCAAGGCGCATGCGAATCTTACGGCTTCCGGAGCGGTTGGCGTGGCCGTCGCCTTGCGCGCCGCCGGATTGAGCGAAGTCCGTTTCGATCAGGCCGTAACGCTCCGCCGCCCAAAGCTGCTGTTGGTCTCGCAGGATCCGCCGGGAACCGAAGCCAATTTCCTCCAGGCGCTCCAATCAGCGCAGTTCGATGTACAGCGCGCGTCTGCGCTGGATGCCTCCAAGCTTTCCGACTACCAGATCGTCGTGCTGAACAACATCGATCTTGACAAGATCGCTGCTTCATCCAAAGGCGCGCTGGAGAAATTTGTGAAACAAGGAGGGGGCGTCCTTGTACTGGGCGGGGAAAAGAACGTTTATCCCGAAGGCAAGAAAACTGAGGATGCGCTCGACCGCGCGCTCCCTGCGAAAGTTGCGCCGCCGCGCTCGCCCGAAGGCTCCTGCGTCGTCCTGATCATCGACAAGTCCTCCTCGATGGAGGGTCGTAAAATCGAGCTCGCCCGCCAGGCGGCTATCGGCGTCATTGACAATCTGCGGCCGATCGATATGGTCGGCGTACTCATCTTCGATAATTCGTTCCAATGGGCCGTGCCCATTCGGCGCGCTGAGGACAAAACTTTGATCAAGCGCCTGGTCGCCGGCATTACTCCCGACGGCGGTACGCAGATCGCCCCCGCGCTGAGTGAGTCGTTCCGCAAAATCTTGACGGCGCAAGGGACGTATAAACACATCGTATTGCTGACCGACGGCATTTCCGAGGAGGGCGATTCGCTCGAGATCTCGCGCGAAGCGTCCCTGCGCCGCATCACCATTTCCACCGTCGGCTTAGGCCAGGATGTCAACCGCGCCTATCTTGAAAAGGTCGCCGCGATGGCCGGCGGCAAATCGTACTTCCTGAGCGAGCCGAGCGGTCTGGAGCAGATTCTGCTGAAGGATGTGATGGAGCATACCGGCTCGACAGCGGTCGAAAAGATGCTGCGTCCCATCGTCGTGCGTCAGGCCGAAATTCTCGACGGCGTTGGCATGGACACAGCGCCGCCGCTTAAGGGCTACGTGCGCTTCACCGCGAAGCCGACGGCCGAAACCATTCTGGCCATTGACCGTAAAGACCCGCTGCTGGTCCGCTGGCAATATGGCCTGGGTCGCGCCGCCGTGTTCGCATCAGACGCCAAGAGCCGGTGGGCCGCCGACTGGATCGGCTGGAAGGGCTACGACCGGTTCTGGACCAACGTCATCCGGGATCTGCTGCCGCACACCGGCTTTACCGAAGCGACGATTGATTACGACCGCGCCAACGGCGATCTGGTTGTCGACTACCGAATGACCCCTGGCGCTGAGGCGCCCGCCAAAATTCCGGAGGTGTTTGCCTTCGGTCCGTCAGGATTTCAGCGACCCGTGCCCATCGTGAAAGTCGCCGAGGGAGTTTACCAGGGCCGCATTCACGTGGGCCAGCGGCAAGGCCTTTACCGCGTGCGCCCGCTCGTGGAATCGCAGGCCTTCCCCGAAATCGGCCTCTACCGGCAGGAAGATGAATTAAACGACTGGGGATCTGATGAGTTTCTACTGCGGAAAATCGCCGAATTCACCGGGGGCCGCTTCCAGCCGGAGGCCAGCCAGATTTTCGACCCCGGCGGCCGCTCGGTTCCTTCCACTGTGCGCCTGTGGCCCGGTCTGCTGGCGATTGCTCTGGCGCTGAACGTCGCAGAAGTGATCCTTCGCAAGTGGCGGGGCCTGTTTGCACGATAGCTCTCGCGGGAAACCGTCACCCCGCATCACACGCCGGAGCGGCCTTGCTCGGGCCCTACCGCCTCCACCACCGCGGATTTCCCACTCTCATTGCCCGCTTGATCGATTGAGGTCACGGCGTAGAGGTAATGCTTCCCCGCTTCGATCTGCCGGTCGCTGTAAGACGGCGTATCCACGATGTCGCTCAATGGCCGAAGGGGACCGTCGTCGAGCGCCCGGTAGACGCGATAACCGCGCAGGTCCGGCTCGGTGTTGCGCTCCCAGACCAGCTCAATGGAGCTGATGCCCGTCACCGCCGTCAATCCGGTTGGAATGGCTGGCGCGAACCGGTCGACGGGCGTGATCTCATATGGCGCCGAAATTTCGCTCTCGCTTGCGCCGCGAACGCCCTGAACAATGTAGCTGTACGTTTTTCCGTACTCGGCCGTCGCATCCAGATATTCAGGCCGGTCGCTGTTTCCGATAAGGACCGGCTTCTCGCTCCCAACGGACCGGTAGACGCGATATCCGGGCGCGGCGCCCTGCCACGATAACTTCACGCCGCCGGCCGTTGCTTCCGCCTTCAGACCGGCCGGACGCGCAAGCGGCGGCGCGACGGCAATTACAACCAGATTGGACCATTCCGACGGCCGCCCTTTTGGATTCACCAGCCGAACGCCGACGACGATCTCGCGTCCCAGAAATTCGGCGGCCGGAATTCTCGCTTCCACCGCCCCGGGGGAATCAGCGGCCACCGGGATGCGCTTCGCCTCGGCCGCCCACCGGTTCGCGTCAAAAGGATTTCCTCCGGGCCCGGCTCTCAGATCCACTGCGCCGATTCGCTTCAGGGCGAGTCCGTCCGTAGTGAGCGAGGGAATCGTGAAATTTACGATGATGTTGTCGCCATATTCGACCGCTCGCAGGTCCCGAATCGGGGCCGCAATGTTCAACGCGGGCGGAAGAGGTTCACCGACATAGCCGCACGAAGAGGCAAGCGCCAGAAACAAGACGGCAATTCCCGGCCGAGCATTCCAATAGTTCAGCCAATGCAATCGGGGCGACACCGCGATCATAACACGCCTGAAGCGCCGCCCCGCCGCCATCACGAAACTCTGAAACGATCGTACGTTGGTTATCACGATCCAACCGTAACCCTAAGCGACACAGGAGAACTAACTACATGGCCACGATCACCCAATTGGCGTCCGGCCTCGGCGGCGCCATCGGATGCGACCTGCAGCCAAGCCAGCATCGGCTTCTTTTTGTTGAATTCGGCGGAAAGCTTTCCGCCCTCAATCTGGTTCCCACGGCGTCGATCGTCTCTTCCGGGACTGCGACTCTCAAGGGTACCTTCACCTTTGATCTTGATACCGGCGTACAAGGCGGCGTCGGTCCAGCCTTTGACATCTGGTGGGAACAGCAGACCAATGTTTTGCGCCAGATGGTCCCCGTGAACAGCGCCGGAATCGTCAATATCGGCGTCACTGACTTTACGTCCATCACTCCGCAAACGCTGAAGGGGCTCACCTACTCGAGCACGCCGATCCCCGGAAACAACGATCCAAGTAACAAGCTCGTCCCCGGCGATGTGTTCGCGGTCCGGACCAATCAGGGCAACTACGCGAAGGTTAGGGTGATCAGCTATGGGTACGATCTGCAAATCCAGTGGGTGACGTATCACTTTAACCCGGCTTACGTGGTTCTGGGCACGGGCTACCAGCAGCCTGAAGACATCAAACTGAGCAGCGACAACGTCCATGTTTACATCACCGAGCGCACCGGCAACCTGCTGCGCGTCAGCTTGGCCGCCCCCAACCGCGCCTCCGCCACGGTGGTCAGCTCCGGCATGGCCGCGCCGCAACAGCTCGCGCTCGATGAGGCGCACAACGCCGCCTACGTGGTTGAATACGCCCCCGCCGGCCGCCTGCTGCGCATCGACTTGACCACCGGGACGCAAACGCCGGTCCTGACCAATCTTGACCATCCGGTTGGACTCATCATCAGTCAAGACCTCCAGTTCGCATACATCAGCGAACAGACCGCCGGCCCCGACAAAGGCCGCATCAGCCGGTACAAGCTCAGCAACGGCGCCCGCACCCCGCTCGCCACGGGCTTGACGAATCCCTTTTTCCTTACCTGGTCCGACGCGTCACAGGCGCAGATTTTCGTTCCAGAGCGCGACCCGGCCAATCGCATCAGCTTGCTGACCCTGTCCACCGCTTCGCTACAACTGGTTGCGGCCGGAGTGCCGGTGCGGCCGTCGAGCGTCGCCGTCACGCATCCTGGCGAAATTCTGGTCTGCAGCGACCAGATCATCGAAAGCGTCGACTTCGTCCTCGGTTCCTTCCAGCCGAACGGACCACTGCTTATGGGCATTGGCTTTATTCCCTTCGACCGCGTGAAGCCGTCTGGACTGGCGGATACCAGCGTCGATCCAACTTATTTTTATCAGGTGAAAGACACGCCTTTCGGCGGCCCACTTCCGCTCATGATCAACCACTACCGCGCCGCCCTGGACGGAGCCGCCTGGTATCGAATCAAAGTGGATGGCGTCGTCCGCATGGATTCCTGGACCGATTACAAGTGGAACGGCGTTCAGTACATCGCCCAAACCACTTCACCGGTCACAGTGAACGGGCAGCCGGGCTATTATCCGGTCCATCCGTTCGGCGAGCTCTTCCTGTGGATGAACCCGTCGCTCGGCAGCATCGTGGACTCGACGGGTCTCACCAACGCCGCGCATACGATTGTGGTCGAGTTTGTAGACGGCGCCGGAACCCTGAAGGAGACCAGCACGCCGTTGACAATTCTCGTGGATAATGAGCCCTGTGTGGCGTCGCTCGGCACGCCAACGCTGAACGGATCCGCCGCCGACCCGAATTGCGGGATCCTCAAATACACGGCCAAGAACAACGACCCGGTCGTGATGCCGTATGTCGCCAGTCAACCTAAAGGCTTTGCGACGTTCCAGTTCCAACTGATCAAGGGCGTTAATCCCGCGCTTCCCGCCATCAGCGGACCCGTGAGCGCCGCCGCTTCTCCCGTCACGGCGACTGTGGCTGCGCTCCTCGGCTCGTGCAATGTCGCCGGGTTCGCCGAACTGCTGTACGTCTGGTCAACCATTAATAACGGCTGGAGCCGCCAGAGCCAGTACGACGCGTCCGCCGCGATCGCTTTCGTCCTGGCGCAATAAGGCGCCAAGCCCGAGGGGCGGCGTCCACCGCCCCTCAGCACTCGTTTGCGGGTTGATCGCCCGAAAGCGAGGTGGCGTTGCCCAATCGCCTGTGCGTCAATCCGGAATACAGCTTTCCTGTAAATCCATTTAAGTAATCTGTATTACATATTAATCGATTTTAATCTTTGGATCCCCCAGACGTTAAGTACCGCCTAAGCTGAATTATTTCAATAGGGTGTCTTTTCAAGAACGGTACGAAAGTCCCGGTGAGCGATTCGATCCTGTAACATTCCCGGCCGGTCGGTTATTGACGCTTCTTTGTAGCTCGTTGTAGGTTAAGAAGTTCGCTGTAGTCTTGTTGCAATCTGAGCCACGATGACCCAAAGTCACCGCTATACTGGCGCGATACTGTCCCTTCCGCTGTTTTTCCTTGCCGCTTCCGGTTGCGCTCCGTCAAGAGTGCAATTTCGCACTTCATTCCTGCCGCCTGCCCCTCCTGCGGTCGATGATGCGGAAATCGTGGTTACCAGCGAACCACGGCTCGACCCCGGTCTTTACCTGCGAGAGGCGCCCGATATCATTCCGGCGTCCGTAACTCTTGCGCCGCCGCGTCCTCCGGAAAGCGAGATCCGGATACGTGAGGCGGAGGAGCGCTTTGAAGCTGGCAAAAAAGCCTATCAGCAGGGCGATATGGCTCTGGCGCGTCGTGAATTTAATCGCGCCGTCGATATTTTGCTGAGCGCTCCAGACAATCTGCCGGACCGCGGGCGGCTTGAGCGGCGCCTGGACCGGATGGTGGACGCGATCTTCCGTTATGACGTAAATGGCATGGGGTCAGGGGAGGACGCGGACAAAGTCGTATTTGATAAATCGCCGCTGGATGGCATCCTCGAGATGACATTTCCCACGGATCCAGCGCTCAAGCCGAAGGTAAAGGAAGAGATTGCGGCCACGGCTTCGCAGTTGCCGCTCGAGGAGAGCGACTCCGTCATCAGCTACATTCATTTCTTCTCCACCGAACGCGGACGCAAGATCCTCGTGGCAGGTCTTCGCCGCGCCGGCCGCTACCGCCCGCTGATCCAGCGTATTCTGGCTGAGGAAGGCCTGCCGCAGGAATTGATTTATCTGGCCCAGATCGAATCGGGATTCCTTCCCCGCGCGGTGTCTTATAAGAGCGCGGTCGGGATGTGGCAGTTCGTGCAGTGGCGCGGACGCGAATATGGGCTGATGCAGACCTCAGCCACAGACGACCGCCTCGACCCGGAAAAAGCGACCCGCGCCGCCGCCCGCCACCTGAAGGATCTGTACAACCAGTTCGGCGACTGGTATTTGGCCATGGCCGCTTACAACTGCGGCCCGGGATGCGTGGACCGCGCCGTGCAGCGCACTGGCTATGCCGATTTCTGGAAGCTTCGCGAGCTGCACGTACTGCCCAAGGACACCGAGAACTATGTTCCGGCCATTCTGGCTGTGACGATTATGGCGAAAAATGCCAAGGATTATGGCCTGGATGGCATCGACGAGGAGGCTCCGGTCGAGTATGACACCGTCGCATTGGACGCGCCAACGAATCTTGCGCTGGTTGCCGATGCGATTGAACGTCCGGTTTCCGAGATCCGTGAGCTGAATCCGGCTCTTCTGCGGGGCTCTGCGCCGGCCGGCTATCAGTTGCGCGTACCGAAGGGTACGGCGGCCGCGCTCATGGCGGCGCTCGAGCAAGTTCCCGCTTCGCGGCGCGCCAGCGCGCGCATGCACCGCGTTGAGCGTGGCGAAACGCTGGCGGCCATTGCGCGCAGGTATGGGTCGGCGCCGGCTGCGATTCTGGCTGCCAACTCAAATGTCATCGATGCCCCCGAAGTGGGCGATGTGCTGATCATCCCTGCTGTGTATCACGAAAAGAGCCCGTCGGCGAAGCGGGCAACGAAGACCGGCGCGAAGTTGCGTAATGCCACGGCCTCCAGGCGCTCCGTCGATTCGCGGCGCATCAGCGGCCAGTCCCTGCACCGCCGCGCCACTGCGCCGCGCCTTAGGACGGCGGCGCTCAAAAATACCGCCATCGCCCGCTAAATACGCGGCGCCCGGCAGCCTGCTGCAACCAGAGCCGCGGTGGAATCCGTCGAAGGTTCGTGTTCACTTCATTTGCCCGCTCGGGAAAACACATAATTGCTCTTGCCTTGATCGCAAAACGCGAATATCCTAAGTCTGACTAAGGCAGACAGGAGGCCTGGAGAATGTTCCAATACCGATTCGCTGCTGAGAAGGACGATCTCGACGACATGGAATACAGCGACGAGCAGGTAGATCTGGAATCCGATATCGACGATTACGATTCGGCTGACGAGGACGAAGAGGAAGAGGACGCCGAGGAGGAGGAGCCTGCCGCCGGACGCGGGCCGTCGCCGGAGCCATCGCGCGCCGAAGAGACGCCTTCAACAGCGACCGAGGAGCGAAAGACTGAACAGGAGGAGGCGCCTCGCAAGAAGCCGGCCAAGAAGGCTGCTCAAGCATCGAAACGCGCCGCTGGGGGAGGCGCGAAAAAAGCTGCGGGAACACCCAGGAAGGCTGGCGGCAAGCAGGCCGCGCCGCGAAAGGCGGCCGCCAAAAAGGCCGCGCCGCGCAAGAGCGTGAAGAAGGCGGCTGCGAAACAGACTGCCGCCAAGCGCGCCGAAAAGAAAGCAGCCGGGAAAAAAAGCGCCGCCAAAAAGAGCGCAGCCAAGAAAGCCGCCGGCAAGAAAACCGCCGCCAAGCGCGCCGCGAAAAAAGGCGCGCCCAGAGGCAGGTAACAGTCTCCACGGCAGCAGGAATGATCAGCCGGGCGATTTTTCCATCGCCCGGCTGCCCGCCTCAACGTGGCCGCTTTTCCACGACATCCCGGCATCTCTCGAACAGCTGCAACAGGGAATCTGCGTATTCCTCAGCCGTTTTCGACGGCTTGCCTCCGAACCCAGCCACCGGCGCGCCCTTACCGTATCCTGTCGTCACCGCGATAAACTTCATCAATTCCAGTGCGATCTCATCCCGGCTGGCGCCCTGCGGCTTGTCTTTCTCTTCACTCATGTAATGGCTCGCTCTCCTTTGCGATAATCATCAGCGTCCGCTCACATCTGAATGCCGATCAGGGCTACCCGGTTTATTCGAAAAATGCGAGGAGGCGCGCAGGCGCATCTCCTCCAAGCGGACGATGGCAATTTCTATGTCGTCAAATTCACGAATAACCCGCAGCACCGCCGGATCCTGATCAATGAGTGGACAGCATCGGTCTTTCTGAATTATCTCCAGATCCCTGCGCCGGCGACCGCGATTGTCGAAATCACCACGGAGTTCCTGGCGGAAAATCCTGAGGTTCACATCCAGCTTGGAATGCGGCGCATCGATGTCGAGCCCGGATGGCATTTTGGTTCGCGGCATCCGGGCGACCCGCTGCGGACAGCAGTATATGATTTCCTGCCCGACGCGCTTTTGGACAAGGTGGCGAACACGCGGGATTTTCTCGGCGTATTCGCGGTGGACAAATGGATGGGCAATGCGGACGCGCGGCAGTGCATCTTTTTTCGCGCCCGTCTCCGCAATCCGCTGTCGCCCGTTGGCGAACGTCCGGGCTTCGTGGCGCAAATGGTCGACCATGGCTACCTGTTCGACGGACCGCACTGGACGTTCATGGATTCGCCGCTGCAAGGATTCTACTTCCGCCCGGTGGTATATTCGCAGGTCCGTTCGCTGACGGATTTTGAGCCCTGGCTGGAGCGCATCGTTAATTTCCCGGAGAAAGTCATCGATGACGCTTACAAGCAGATTCCTCTCGCGTGGATCGACGGCGATAGCGAGGCTCTGGAAGCGCTGCTCGAAAAGCTTCTGCAGCGCCGCCGCCGCGTCCCGGAGCTCATCGCAGCGGCCCGCGGCGTCCGCTCCAATCCGTTCCCGGAATGGAAGTAACCGCGCGCCCGTTCACGGCGCGATCTCATCCGCAATGATACGGGCGGTCACAGGCGCCAGCAAAATTCCGTTCCGGTAGTGGCCGTAAGCCAGCCAGACGCGCGAATCGCGAAACCGGCCGACCTGCGGTTCGTCGCCCGCGACCGCCGGCCGGAAGCCGATCCAGGACGAATCCGGCGACGACAACAGCAGAGCCGGAAGCAGCCTCCGTGCGCGCCGGTGCAGCCTGGCGGCGATCTTGGGATCCACCGATGCGTCAAAGCCGACCCGTTCCATGGTTGATCCTGCGATTGTCAAGCCGGAACCACGTTGCAACACGTATGTGTGGCCGCGCCGCAATATGGGCTCAAGCGAACCTGGCCGCAGATCATAGCCAATCAGGTGGCCCTTGACCGGAAATGACTTCACCGCGCCGGCAAGCAGGTTGCCGCTCCACGCGCCGGCCGCGAGAACAATCGCGCCCGCAGCAATCGGCGAGCCCGCCGCCATGGCCCGGCCCTGCGCGGCGTCAATGCTGGAGACGGCGCGATTTTCGCAAATGACCACGCCGCGGTTTGCACAGGCCTGGCGCAGGGCGCGCAGGACGTCGCGGGGATCCACTATAGCGTCGTCTGGATAGTACCGCGCGCCGACGACTGCATCTTTCGCTAACGCCGGCGCAAGGCGGCGCGCCTCTTCGATTGCGATGGCGCTGGAGCGAATTCCGAGTTCGGCCTGCGCACGCGCCCGCCGCGCGGCTTCTTCGACCTCCTGCGCCGAAAAAGCCACTTCGATGGCGCCGCAGACCCGGTAATCGATTGCAACCTCCGACTCGGCCGTCAACTCATCCAGGAAGGCGGGGTACATCCGCAAGCTCTCAACCGAGCGGCGGGCCCACGGCGATTCCCGATCCACTTCGCCGCCCGGCGCCAGCATTCCTGCCCCCGCACGGCTGGCTTGGTCGCCGAAACGCCCTGCGTCGAGCAGCATGACGCGGGCGCCGCGCTGGCTGAGACGCCACGCAATGGAAGCGCCAATGATGCCTGCGCCGATGACGAGCGCGTCGGGAAGCGAATTCACAATTCGATGTTAGCGGGTTACTTCAAGATTCCGAGAATGCTGCTGTAATCGTCCGTCCACTCGCGCCGGACGGGATCGGGCAGGGGGTCGCGATCCGCGACAATCCACTGCGGCATGGCGAACAGGTTCGGATCGGTCGCCAGCAGCACCCAGTCCGCCGTATAAATGCCTTGCTCTTTCTCCGAATCATTGTTAATCAGGATGGCGTGCTTGTTCAGCGCGCGGGCGGCCTCCGCCACCACCTTCGCAAGTTCGAGGTATTTGTTCGAGACGTGCACGGCCAGAACGCCTTCCGGTTTCAAGTGCCGGAAGTATTCGCGAAACGCCTCCACGGTCAGCAGGTGCACAGGGATGGAATCGCCCGAGAACGCATCCACGGCCAGAACATCGTAATTTTGCGGCTGCTCGCGCTCAAGCGAGAGCCGGGCATCCCCCATCACGATATCCACCCGCGCAGGACACTCGCGCAAAAAATAGAACTGCGATCGCGCAATATCGACCACCAGCGGATTGATCTCGTAGAAACGGAACGTGTCGCCCGGCGCTGCGTAAGCGGCCAGCGTCCCGGCCCCGAGCCCGATAATTCCGACGCGGCGGGGCGCGAGCGCGGCCCGAATCGCCAGCCCAACTCCGGATTTTGGTCCGTAATACGTGGTGGGACGGCGATGCCAGTCCGCTCGCAGAAACTCGGCCCCGTGGTTGATGGTCCCGTGGTGCAGTTGCCGCATCTCGGGCGCGCCATCATCGGCGT
>Ga0070739_10005192_pt1 | contig 15018 bp, 13 predicted proteins | sample Coa_R1_7_FD_66445 | JGI IMG/M metagenome (GOLD analysis project Ga0070739, IMG submission 66445) | Surface soil microbial communities from Centralia Pennsylvania, which are recovering from an underground coalmine fire - Coalmine... | ecosystem: Environmental > Terrestrial > Soil > Unclassified ... | reverse complement strand
GCCTGAGCCGAACGCGCCGTATAGCCCGGTTTCAGGCGTGCGAACACCTGTACCCAGCGCGTGCGCCGGTCGTCCATGTGCAGCCAGGTCCAGTCCGGAAGCAGGACCGGCTCCATGAGAATCGGCACGCGAATCTTCGGCGACTGCGCCGGATCGAGCCCCTCGAATCCCGCCGCCGACACTCCGATCACGGTCATCGGATAATTGTTCACCAGAATCTTCCGGCCGATCACTTTGGGATCCAGTCCGAAGCCGGATTTCCAGTAGTCGTAGCTGAGCACCACCACCGGATGACCGCGGTAGATGCGATCGTCTTCCTGGGAATTGAACAACCGCCCGGCCGCCGGACGGACCCCCAGCATACTGAAGTAGTTGCCGGAAACCAGCTCCGCGCTTACACGTTCCGTAAAATTGCCGACCGAAACGGAAGCGTCCACCAGCCGCCGGCAGAGGACCTCTGAGAACGGCGGGGCCTTCCGTTGAAGGTCCTGGTACAGCGGGTAGGAGTGCATTCGGTCGCCGGCGTTGCTGCCATTGTTGGCCCCCTCCTGATACAGCATCACCAGGCTGCTCGGATCGCGGATCGGCAGCCGCCGCAGCATGAGCTGATCCATGATCGTGAAAATCGCGGTGTTCGCGCCGATACCGAGCGCCAGAGAAACAATGGCTACCAGGGTGAACAGCGGCTGCCGCGCGAACGTGCGCAGCGCGAAGCGCAGATCGGGTAGAAGGCCGGACATGTAGTGTATTACGAACCAGTTCGGCGGGGGTTCCGCCGGAATCGTTATTCGTACCTCAGCGCGATCATGGGATCGATCCGCGTGGCGCGGCGGGCGGGCAGGAATCCCGCGGAAAGGGCCACAGCCGCCATGATCAGCGTTGCGGCGCCGATAACGACCGGGTCAAAGGGCTTCGCGCCGAAAAGCAGGCTCTCGAGGGCGCGGCTGGCGGCAATCGCGAGCGCGAGCCCGGCCGCAACTCCGATGCCGAGCAGGCCGAGCACCTCACGCAACACCATCCACAGCACATCGCCGCGAGCCGCGCCCAGCGCCATACGCACCCCCAGCTCGTTCGTGCGCCGGGCCACGCCGTAGGACATGACGCCGTAAATCCCAATGCAGGCGAGGAACGTAGCCAGCGCGCCGAACAGGGTCGATAGCTGCGCCACCATTCGCTGGTTGACCACCGCATCGTCGATCACCCGCGACAGCGTCGTCATATCGCCGACCGGCAGATGGGGATCGACGTCGGCGAAGGCGCGGCGGATCCGCGGAGCGACTGCCTTCAGGTCGCCGTGATAGCGGACGACAAAATTGTACAGAAAGCCGGCGTGCTGTGCGTGCGGATAGAACGCAGCTGGCATCTGCTTTTCATCGAGGTCCATGTATTTGGCGTCGCGCACCACGCCCACCACACGGATATCCTGCCACTGCTTGTCCTTCCCAACGGAGAACGTGCGGCCCAGCGGCGAACCGCCGGCGAAATAAGTACGCGCCATCGTTTCATTGATGACCGCGACCTTCGGCGCGGCAAAATCGTCCTGAGCTTCGAGCCCCCGGCCCAGCAGGATCGGCATGCGCATCGCGCTCAGATACTGTGGCCCGACGATGTTGTGATCGGCTTCCGGGTCATGGGGGGCGCTGGGCCGGCCGGGGACGGTTACGACATCCGTCCAGCCGCCGCCATTGAATACGAAAAACGCGAATGCGGCGGCCTGCACTCCGGGCAATCCACTCACGCGCTCCTCGGCGCGCTGCATCATGGTCTCCACGCGGGCGTCCTGCTGATAACCCGCGCCATCGGGATCCACGCCCACAATCAGCACGTTCTGCCGATCGAAGCCGGTGTCCACATTCAGCAGGCTGTTCAGGCTGCGGAGGAAAAGCCCCGCTCCGGCCAGGAGCAGCAGCGACAGCGCCACCTGCCCGATGACGAGGCCACGCGCCAGGCGATTTCGCTGCATCCCGCCCACAACGCTGCGCGTCTCCTTCAGCGCCGGAACCAGCTGGACACGAGTCGCTCGATACGCGGGCGCCATGCCGAACAGCAGTACCGTCGACATCGCCACCCCAAGCGTGAAGAAGAGCACGTGCGCATCGGGCGCGATCTCGATGGGCAGCGGCTTGTCCGGATTGAAGGCCATTGCCAGCAGGAGACGGCCGGCGGCATATGCCACGGCGATTCCGAGCACCACGCCGGCGACGCCCAGCAACGCGCTTTCGGTCAGAAGCTGCCGCAGCAGCCGCCCGCGGCTCGCGCCGATGGACATGCGCACCGCCATCTCCCTCTGGCGTGCGGCCGCTCGAGCGAGCAGAAGGTTCGCCACGTTGGCGCAGGCGATCAGCAGCACCAGCGCGACTACGCCCATGAGAATCATCAGCGGCGACGAGAACTGTCGGCGCAGCTGTGAGAAGCCGTTCGCCGCCGGCGTGAGATCGATGCGGGCATGGCTGATGTCGGCGAGCTGCTTCGCCGATGGCTGCGTGCCGGCATACCGTCGGATGATCTGTCGAAACAGGAAATTCGTGTTCGCGCTGGCCCGCTCCATGCTGACCCCGGGTCTGCGCCGCGCGATCACATAGAGCGACTGGAACAGATCGCGATCCAGGCCGTTCCAGCCTGGCGAGATCTCGGCCTCCATCGCCAGAGGAATCCATACATCCGGCGACTGGCCGACGGTGGTCCCGAAAAACTCGGGCGGGGTGACGCCGATGATGGTGTACACAGTGGATCGAATCGTGATTTTCGTCCCGAGCACCGCGGGATTGCCGCCGAACCGCTTTTTCCACCACGAGTAACTCGCCACCGCGAGCGGATGGCCGCCGGGGATGCGGTCGTCCTCATCCGTGAACGTGCGCCCGAGAATCGCGCTCACGCCGAGGGTGTTGAAGTAACTCCCGGAAACGAGCTCCTCGCTGACCTTTTCCAGCTCCGGACTGCTGCCCACGCGTGCGTGCGCGCCGAAGAGGATGCTGTCGATTGCGGCCACATCGGAAAACACCTCGTTGCGATGCCGGAATTCCTTAAAAAACCGGTACGAGAAGAGCTGCCAGCTTCGGTTCGGCAGGTCGTCGTTGCTGCCGGCCCAGCGCCCGCGGCCGAACAGGACCAGTTGCTGCGGTTCGCGAACCGGAAGACTGCGCAGCATCACCGTGTTCATGAGCGTGAAGATGGCCGTGTTGGCGCCGATGCCGAGCGCCAGCGTCACAATGGCGATCAAGGTCGACGCGGGAGTGCGCGCCAGGGTCCGCACGCCGAAACGGATATTCTGCACCAGCGAGTCCCACCAGACCGCGCGCCCGGCCTCGTAGAAGCGTTCTTCGGCGAGGGTGCGATTGCCGAAGGCGCGCAGGGCCTCGGTACGCGCTTCTTCCGCTGTCAGGCCCTGCTCGCGCAGACGATCGATCTCGAGTTGCAGGTGGGCGTCGATCTCGGACCGGAAATCGCCGGAGTTGCGCTTTCTGGAAAACATGGGCTACTCGTACCGCAGCGCAACCATGGGATCGATCCGCGTCGCCCGCCGCGCCGGCAGAAAACCCGCACACAGCGCCACCACCGCCATCATCAGCGTTGCTGCGCCGATTGCCAGCGGATCGAACGCCTTCGAACCGAACAGCAGGCTTTGCATCAACCGCCCGGCAGCAACGGCGAGTGCGAGCCCAATCGCGACTCCGATCAGCAGAAGCCGCAGCGCCTCGCCCAGAACCATCCACAGCACCGCGTGCCGCGCCGCTCCCAGAGCCATGCGCACCCCGAGTTCGTTCGTGCGCCGCGCCACGCCGTACGACATGACGCCGTAAATGCCGATGCAGGCCAGAAAGGCAGCCAGACCGCCGAAGACAGCCGAAAGCTGCGCCACCAGCCGCCGGTTCGCCACGGCGTCATCAATCACCTCGCTCAGCGTCGTTACATCGCCGAGGGGAACGTTCGGATCAACATTGGCAAAGGCCCGGCGGATCTGCGGCACGATCGTTTTGAGCGAACCGCTGTAGCGCACCACGAAGTTACCCATAAAAGCCACATGCTGGGCGTGTGGATAGAATGCGGCGGGCATCGGGTCTTCCTGCAGCTGCATGTACTTCCCGTCTTTCACCACGCCGACCACTTCGATGTTCTGCCACTCCGCGTCCTTGCCAATTGAGAATGTGCGGCCGAGGGGAGAGCCGCCGGGAAAATACTGCCGCGCCATGGTCTGGTTGATCACCGCCACCCGTCGCGCGCCGGCATCGTCGCCGGCCGTAAGTCCTCGCCCGAAAACGATGGGCATGCGCATGACATCGAGGTACTGCCAGCCCACGATGTTGTGGTCCACCGAAGGGTCGTGATCTGTCGCCGGCCTTCCGGGCACGGTCACCCCCGACGTCCAGCCGCCGCCGTTGAACACCATAAACGCGAAGGCGGCGGCCCGAACTCCCGGAATCGCGGAGACACGCTGCTCCACGCGCTGCATCATCGTTCCCAGCCGCGCGTCTTCCTGATACCCTGCCGCGCCCGGATCGACGCCAATCAGCAGCACGTTCTGCTTCTCGAAACCGGTATCCACGTTCATCAGGTTGTTCAGACTGCGCAGGAACAGGCCCGCGCCTGCCAGCAGCAGCAGCGACAGGGCAACCTGGCCAATGACGAGGCCGCGAGCCAGACGATTGCGGGCCGGCCCGCCAATCACACTACGCGTCTCCTTCAGCGCCGGGACGAGTTCCAGCCGCGTGGCGCGCAACGCCGGAGCGATGCCGAACAGCAGCACGGTGCCCATGGTGACCGCCACGGTGAACGCGAGTACGTGTGCGTCAGGCGCTACGTGCACCGGAAGCGGACGCCCGGGATTGAAAGCCATGCCGAGCAGCGTCCGGCCCGCTGCATATGCCACAAGGATTCCGAGCGTGGCGCCGGCAACGCCAAGCAACCCACTCTCCGTGAGAAGCTGCCGCACCAGACGCGCGCGCCCCGCGCCGATAGACATCCGCACCGCGATCTCCCTTTGCCGCGCGGCGGCCCGCGCCAGCAGCAGATTGGCTACATTCGCGCACGCGATCAGCAGGACCAGCAGGACCACCGCCATCAGGATCATCAGCGGCGACGAGAACTCCAGTCGCAGGTGCGAGATGCCCGTTGCCGCGGGGGTCAGGTCGATGCGCGCATGCGCCATGCCGGCGAGCTGCTTCGCGCTGGGCTGCGGGCCGGCGTAGGCGCGGATGATCTGATGGAACAGCAGATTCGTATTCGCGCTGGCCTGCTCCATGCTCACCCCCGGTTTGCGGCGCGCGATGATATACAGCGATTGAAACAGGTTGTCATCGAGGCCGTTCCAGCCCGGTGAAATCTCCTTTTCCATCGCCAGCGGAATCCAAAGGTCCGGCGACTGGCCAACCGTGGCGCCGAAGAACTCCGGCGGGGTCACACCGACGATGGTGTACACGGTCGAGCGGATAGTCACCTTCGCCCCCACCGCGGCAGGATTGGCGCCCATGCGCCGTGTCCACCACGCGTAGCTCGCCACCGCCAGCGGATGTCCCCCGGCGGCGCGGTCATCGCTCCCGGTGAGAACGCGGCCGAGGATCGGATTCACCCCGAGGGTGTTGAAATACGTCCCGGAAACCAGCTCGACGTCGATCTTCTCCAGCTCCGTGCCATCGCCGACGCGGCCGTGCGTTCCGAACATGATGCTGTCCATCGCGGCCACATCAGAAAAGACCTCGTTTCTCCGCCGGAATTCTTTGAAAAACGGGTAGGAGAAAAGCTGCATTGGATCGGCCGGCAGGCTGTTGACGCTCCCGACCCAGCGACCTTTGCCGAACAGCACCAGCTGCGAAGGATCGCGCACCGGCAGGTTCTGCAGCAGCACGGTGTTGAGCAGCGTGAAAATCGCCGTGTTGGCGCCTATACCCAGGGCCAGGGTGATGATCGCGACCGCTGTCGAGCCCGGCGTGCGCGCGAGCGTCCGCAGACCGAACCGCAAATTGTGGACCATCGAATCCCACCACAGACTGCGGCCCGACTCGTAGAAGCGCTCCTCGGCGCCGGTACGATTCCCGAACGTCCGAAGGGCCGCCATCCTGGCCTGATCCTCGGGGAGCCCCTGCTCGCGCAGGCGGTCAATCTCGATCTGAACGTGCGCCTCGATCTCGGCCTTGAAATCGTGAGTGGCTCTCTTTCGCCCGAACATGCATCACCCCTCTTCGGCATCCGGGCCTAATACCCGCCCGATTGCCGCCGCCAGCCGCCGCCACTTCGTCGTTTCTGCCACCAGCTGCCGCCGCCCGGCCTTCGTCAGCGTGTAAAACCTCGCCCGGCGATTGTTGTCCGACGTTCCCCATTCGGCCGCAATCCAGCCTCGCGTTTCCAGCCGCTGCAGCGCCGGGTAGAGAGCCCCGTGTTCCACCAGAAGTTCGTCCTCCGACGTCTGCTGTATCGCGCGCGCGACTCCCTGCCCGTGCTGTGGGCCGAAAATCAGCGTTCGCAGGATCAGCAGGTCCAGCGTGCCCTGCAGCAGCTCCAGCCTTTCCTTCTCGTCCTGGGTAGACATTTGACCCGAGTATGCGGGCCTTCGGGTAAAATGTCAACCCAAACGTTTGTCGGCCACTATACTGTGCGCGGCGAGCCGCCGATGAGGATGTTAGAATTCGAAGGAACCGCTTAAAAGGAGTTGTTTCGCCCATGGCAGTTGATTACGTGCCTCCGCAGGCCGATGCGCCTGTTTCTTCCGGTGGGGCAAAAATACCCATCCTGTTCGGACTCGTGATCGCGCTGATTGCGGCGAATATCTATCTTTACGTTCAGCTGAGCGGCGTTCGCACGGACATGGCGAAAATGCGCGAATCGCTGCTCGACGAAGTGGCCCGCCTGCGTGAGACCTCTAATGTGTCTTCGCAGACCAGCCGTCGCACCGTCGAGGAACTCCGTGATCAGCTCGAAACGGCACGGCGCCAGCTGACCCTGGCCAATGGACAGGCCCGCGCCGATGCCCTCCGAAATGTCGAGCAGGCCAAAAAGGACCTCCAGGCCGCGCAGGCTCAGCAGGCCCAGGTGTTCGACTCGAAGGTCAGCGCCGTGAAGGAGAGCGCCGACACCGCGAATTCAAAGGTGGCCGAGGTCGGCACGGAGGTGACCAGCGTCAAGTCCGACGTGGCCTCCACCCGCTCGGAGCTCGAGAAGACCATCGCCGACCTGAAGCGCACCAACGGCGATCTCAACGTACAGAGCGGCCTCATCGCCACCAATGGCAAGGAACTCGCGGCGCTGCGCGCCCTCGGCGAGCGCAATTATTTCGAGTTCAAGCTCTCGAAGAGCAAACAGCCGCAGAAGGTTGGCGATGTGCTTATCGAACTGAAGAAGTCCGACCCCAAGCACAACCGCTACACCCTGGAGATCACGGCGGACGACAAGCGCGTTGAAAAGAAGGACCGCACGGTTAACGAGCCGCTGCAGTTCTATACCTCGAAGGCCCGTCAGCCCTACGAGATCGTGGTCAACGACGTCCAGAAGAATCTGATCTCCGGTTATCTGGCCACGCCCAAGGTGCAGACCGGGCGCGCCGATACCAGCGGCACCTAACGGTTATCTTTTCGACAGTCCGCGGACCGCTGAGGGAAGAAATTGCTTCCGGCGCGCCTGTCCGGCGGGCGCTGCCGTGCGCCCTTTGTCTTTGAGAATGTTTGGCATGCACGACTGGCCCTGCGGATGCTCTCGTCCGCGGCAGGTACGCTGCGATGTACAACCGAACTCAAACCGCTGATGGCGCTCACGAGGGTTTCGACCTGCCTGCAAAATCGTTCTTTGGCGCGATGGCCGGCTTTATCGTTCTGGATTCGGTTCTCCTGCTCTGGCTGCTGAACCCGTTTGCCGGCCTCGCGCCGCGAACGCATGCCTATCCGCTCGTGGATCGCGCGGCGATCGCGGCGATCGAAAACTCTGCTCCCGCGGGCGCGGTGAACAAACCGTCTCCCTTCGGCTCGGCTGCGAAAGCCACCGGCGGCAGAGGCGGAGCGAGCGCCGCGATGCGCACGGCGCCAGCATTCGTCGAGGTAAACCGATAATGAAAATCCGAGCACTGTGGGCCATCCCCGCTCTCTTTACGATGCTTGGGGGCGACCTCCTGCCGGCCCAGGACATTCAGTTCGTGCCGGCGGTCATCACCCCGGAAACGCACGTCCAGTACGTGGACGTGGCCTATCGCCGGCGCCGCCATCATCGGCATTACCGGCGCCGGCATCGCGGCAGGAAGACTGCGGCCATTGTCGGCGGAAGCGCGGCGGGAGGCGCTGTGATTGGCGCGCTGGCGGGCGGCGGTAAAGGCGCAGCGATCGGCGCCGCGGCCGGCGCCGGCGGCGGATACCTCTACGACCGCCACCTGAAACACGAAGGCAAGTAGACGGCCTGCTGAAAGGCCTGAGGGCAGGCGCGCGTCAGCTGACTGTCCAGTAGACCGAATAACGCTTGCCGAATATGCGGTCAAATGGCGTGAGCGTCACGTCGCGTTCCTGACCGCTTGTGCGGAACGTGAGCGGCTTGTCCGCCTCCCTGATCCACGAGTTCGGGTCGGGCCCCGGCGCGCGGAAACTCGGAACGGCTGTAGGATGCTCTTTCATCTTTGGACCGAGCGGACCCGTTATCAGCTCGTTTGTCAGCCCATCCGAACCGAGATCCCCGGCCAGCACGAGCGGACCATAGAGTACGGCCTGGGTGGTCGGCTCATCGGGCATTTTCTCGATGTGCAGGCTCATGGGCATGTCCAGTTCGACACGGTCGCCTGTTTTCCACGTCCGCGTGAGCGTGACGTAGCTGCCGGGGCTCGCGCTCGCTTCAACGGCATGGCCATTGACCTTGACCGTGGTCCCGGAGCTCGCCCAGTACGGAACGCGCACTCGCACCGGCATGCGGACCGGGCTCGAAGCGGTAACCGTCAAGGTTGTGGATGAGGTTTCCGGGAACGAGTTTTCCTGGCGGACCCGCAGGCCCTTCTCCCGCCAGTTCACCTCCGAGGGAATGAAGAGGTTCACGTACAGGCCGTCGGCATCGTGGAAGTAGATGCTGTCGTTCAATTTCGCGAATTCTTCCACGCCCGTTCCGGTGCAGCACCAGAATGAATCGTCCTCGGTGTTGAAAGTCTTCCACGCGCCGGGGGACACCGATAGGTAATACTGCGTGTGTCCGGAATCGCGGTCGATCGCGGCGAGGCGGTGATTATAGAGCGTTCGCTCGTAGTAATCGAAGTACCGCGGGTCAGCCGTCCAGCTATGGAGATGCCGCGTGAGCTTGAGCATGTTGTAGGCGCAGCAGCATTCGGTAGTGTCAGTGCCCTTCTTCAACTCCGCGCCAAGGCGCCGCGGACCCACCAGCCATCCCTCGTTGTTGCTCGTTCCACCGGTGACGTAGGCGCGCGCTGAGGTCACTTCATACCAGAAAAAATCGGCCACGTCATGGAACCGCTCATCGCTGCTGATCTCGTACCGCCGCGCCGCGCCGATCACCTGTGGAATGTGCGTATTCACGTGCAGTCCGCGCAATTCGTCCCTGCGGGCGGCCAGCGGATTGAAGAACCACTTCTTCGTGAAGCGGTCGCCCACCGTGGCGTATCGATCTTCTCCAGTCACCACGGCGAGGTTGTACAGGACCTCGTTCATGCCGCCATATTCGGTGTTGAGCACCTGCTGCATGTGCGGCTCAGGAATGGCCCCGGTCCACTTGTCCACCCAATCGGCCATGCCTCGCACCACGTTCAGCGCCTGGCTGTTATCGCAGTGTTGCGACATGTCCAGCATGCCGGCCATGATCTTGTGAATGGTGTAAAACGGCGCCCACACCTGTTTGCGCGCGTTCAGCCGATCGAAATACTCCAGAGGAAATGCGCTCAGGTAACCACCGGCGCCGAGCTTCTGCTGGCATTTGGCGAGTTCGTCGACCAGGGCATCACCGCGCGCTTTGCACTCTTTGTCCCCGGTGGAGGCGTGCATGAGCGCGCAGGCCGAAAGGTAGTGGCCGGTGAAGTGGCCCCGCAACTCACAGTCCGGCTTCTCCCAGCCACCGAAGGGCCTGGCCGATGACGGCAGCCCCGCGTTCACGCGGAAATTGTGCGCCAGGCGATCCACCGGCAGGCGCTGCATGTACGCCAGGTCGGCTTGCTGAGCACTACGAAACGGGCCGGGAAGGAGGCGTACATCCGTCATCGCAAACGCTTGCACTCTGCCCGGCGCAACCTGCCGCGTGAATTCAATCGTCTCGCCGAACGCAGGCTCTTCCGGTTCAGTCCCGCGGCGATGCGGGACGGCCGTGTTCTGCTCAGTCGTGTCCTGGGCGATCAGCGGAGCGGCGGCCGCGCTGCCGAGGCCGACGGCCGCGAAGGTTCGGCGGCTCAGGCGGCGGGGATGGGTATCAGCCATGGAGGTCTCCGGAATAGATTGTAAATTAACCCCGCGGTGCGGCGGCTTTCATCAGCCGGTACCGATTCAGCTGGTTCTCCTCTTCCCGAATCTTCTGCCCACGCTCGGCCGAATTCCGAACGCGCCGCCGTTCGCCGGAACTCTGCTAGACTGTTCCTCCATATGCTGAAAGCCCATACGCTGTGGAGCGCGAGCTGTCGCCGGCTGAACGCGCTCGCGTGCTGTTGTGTGCTTCTCGCCGGCGTCGCCGTTCATGCGCAAACGTACGTCTCCGCCGAACCCATCCCGAGTGGAACCGTGGTTGGGGTGGCCAATTTGGCCGCCATCGAAAAGCTCGGCTATCGCGACATGGCCATCTGGAGCGAGCGCCTGCTGGGCGAATGCCGCATCGCTGATAAAGTCATCGATGCCCTGTCCAACAACAACGCGATCACCACAGTGAATCGAGTCAACACACGGTACCAGGTTGGGGCCGGCGGTTTCGAGGGCGTAACCGACCCGTCGTATGTCTTCAGCATGATCGATACCGGACCGCTGGCCGTTAGCCCAGCCGATGTATTCGTTCTGGATAACGCTCTGGGGTACGCGCTCAACCAGGACGGGACCGCGCAATTCAGCCTCAGGTACAACCCGCGCGATCCGAACGACTTCTCCATTCAATACGCAATCGTGACCTTTGAAGGGTTTCTCAGCGGCGAACAGGCCCAGGATTTCTTCCAGTATGTCGGCACGATTGACCCCGCTCTCTTCTCCGGCAGTGATGCAGGCTTCACCCAAATCCCGGTTCACGTCTTCGGACCCGAAAACTCAATGCTGTTTCTCATCGGCGACGTCTCCACCTCCGAGTTCGAGACCGGCCTGTACAAAGCCGCCATCACGACTCCCTGGGCCAGATACTTCCCGCTCGACAAAAATGGCCATCCGACGGTGGCCACCGCCGGCGCCGCGTTTCCCGGAAACGATTGGAGCGCGTTCCCCGACGGAGGCCAGTACCTCGCCGCCCTTCCCAACTCGCCTCGCCTCCTGGCCCAGCTCGCTGCCATCCGCCAGCAGCACCTCCGCGCCGTGTCGAATCTGCTGACCGCCATCAGCAAGGGCAATGTTTACGACTACCTGCATAACCGTTTCCGCTGTCCGTAACTTCCGCGATCACCGGCCCTGGATCGCCCTGTCAAGCCGCGCTGAACGATTCCGCTAAAGCAATGCTCCTGCTCTGCCTGCTGGCTCTTCATTTGACGGGCGCCGCCTGGGATGGAGCGCGGCGGCTCATCACCTGGGGCGATCAGATCATCGAATGGCGCCTGCCGGGATTGCAGAGACGCGTCCTGGCCACTCCGGCAGCGCCCGTGGGCGAAGGCGGCTGCCTGGATGACGGCGGCCGCGGGCTGTTTCTTCAGGAAGGCGACCGGCTGATCTACCGCCGCTCGTCGAACTGGCAACAGGCGCGCGTGCTCGACCATGGCATCGACATGCATAACTGCATCGTCGCCACCGTCCTCGGCCGCCGCGGCGTGTTGATCACCCAGCGGGGAATGCAGGTCCGCTTCTATGCCTTCCCCGATTTCCAGTACACCGAGGTTTACTCGTTCTACAGCGCCTCGTATCAGGCCGGCCTCGTTCTCGCCGATATCGCCGGCGACAACCGGCCCGATATGCTCTGCGGAAACTACTGGATTCGCAGCCCCGCTTCCTGGGACCTGCCCTGGCACGACTTCGCCATCGAGCTGTATAACCAGCAGCACGATTCGGCAAAGCTGACTCTCGCACTACAGCAGGACGGCGCGGTCATTGTCGCGCAGGGCCATCTCGCCAACGGCCGCGTGGCGCGCTTTCGCCCGCCCCCCAATCGCGAAAAGCTGTGGATCGAAGAAGATGTCCGCGTGCTGCATTATCCGCACGCGCTCGCGCCCGGGCTCGTGGCCGAAAACAACGGCCCGCATTCGCGCGTCTTCATCGACGGCCGGGAGTCCACCGAAACCGACGGCGTTCACACCGCCTTCAAAACACAGTTCGGCTACGTTCTGGTCGGGGCCGACAAGGTCTATTTACGCAGGTAGGCGTCGTCGCCGCGAATCCAGTCCTCGCGCGGCGGCGAAAAGATGTCCACGGCAACGCAGTCGTCCAGCGCCTCGGCGCTGTGCCGCACGTTCGGCGGAATGACGATGCTCTGCCCCGGGCCGACAATCTGCTCCACACCATCGATGACGAAGCGCAGCCGTCCCTGCTCCATGGTCGAAACCTGCTCGTTATGATGCGCATGCTCGGGCACCACGCAGCCGGCCTTCAGCCGTAGCCGGGCAATGGTCAGATGCTTGGTGTGGATCATGCGCCGCGTAAACAGGGGGTTCAGGGTTTCCTCGGGAATCGCGTTCCAGTCCGTCAGCGGCATCTTCAACAGTGTACGCCCAGGCGCGCGCAGCCGGGCCGCGAGTTATCATGTATTAGCTTGCCGAGGCTACTGCTATGAAAGGTGTTGTCCTGGCCGGTGGAACAGGCAGCCGCCTCTTTCCCCTGACCAAAATCACGAATAAACACCTGCTCCCGGTTTACGATAAGCCGATGATCTACTATCCCATCCAGACCCTGGTGGATGCGGGTATTCGCGACATTCTGGTGGTCACCGGAGGCCGCAACGCCGGCGATTTTCTGCGCCTCCTCGCCAATGGCCGGGAGTTCGGGCTGAAGCACCTGGATTTCACCTATCAGGAGGGCGAGGGCGGCATCGCCGAGGCTCTTGGCCTCGCCGAGCACTTCGCCGACGGCCAGAAGATCTGCGTGATTCTCGGCGACAACATCATCGAGGGCAGTATCCGCGCCGCCGTGGACGCCTTCCGCGCACAACCATCCGGCGCCAAAATCCTGCTGAAGAAGGTGACCGACGCCGAGCGCTTCGGCGTGGCCGAGATCGAAGGCAGCCGTATCGTCGGCATCGAAGAGAAACCGAAACATCCGAAATCCGATTACGCCGTCATCGGCATTTATATGTACGACGAAACGGTGTTCGATAAGGTGCGCACGCTCGTGCCCTCGCATCGCGGCGAACTGGAGATCACAGACGTGAATAACGCCTATATCCGCGAGGGCTCGATGACCTTCGCCCATCTGGACGGCTGGTGGACCGACGCCGGCACCTTCGAGTCCCTGCTTCGCGCCAGCAACCTCGTGGCCGAGAGCCGAAAACTCGCGGCGGTGAACGAGTGAGCGCGGTCCAGTCCGCGCCCGTGGCCATCGATATGCCCCGGTGCGAACACGGCATCGGCAAGCTCATCACCTCTCCGTCGTCCCCCGACCTCATCGAGGGCGTCCGTATTGAGCCGGTAGCGCTTTGGCCCGATGACCGCGGCTGGTTTCTCGAACTCTCGCGGCTGGGCAGCGGCCTTTCCAGCCACTTTCCGCTGCACACCACCCAGGCGTCCGCCGCCGTCAGCTTTCCTGGAACGATAAAGGCCTTCCACTTCCACAAACATCAGCACGACCTCTGGACCGTCGTCAAGGGCATGCTGCAGGTCGCGCTCGTCGATCTGCGCCCCGATTCCCCGGGTTTCGGCCGCAGGAACACACTGTATATCGGCACGTTGCGGCCGTGGCAGGTTCTGGTGCCGCCGGGCGTCGGTCACGGCTACAAGGTGATCGGCGACGAACCGGCCGTGCTGGTCTACCTCACCGACCGCCACTACAACCCGGCCGACGAGGGTCGCATCCCCTATGATCACCCCGGCATTCATTACGACTGGGAAACCCAGCACAAATAGCAGGCGCCATGAGAGTCACGGTTTCGCATAACACAGGGCGGCAGGAAGCCATGCGCCGCGTCGACCGGGGCATCGATCAGTTACTCAACGGCATGGCCGGCGGCCCCATCGAAATCCGCGACCAGCAGAAAAGCTGGAACGGCAACGTCATGAATTTCGCTCTCACCGGCAAAATGGGCTTCTTCACCGCGCCGATTAAAGGCACAATCACCGTAAACGACGCCGACATTGTCATTGAAGCCGATCTGGGCATGCTGGAAAAGTTCATCCCCGCGGAAAAAATCAAATCCCAGGTCGAGTCCGGAGCCCGAAAAATGCTGACCTCCGGCTCATGATGGCTTTCCGGTGCAGGCCCTCGGCCCGCCTCCCGCTTCAGTGCCCACACCCCAGCGTCTCACCGAGCGCCCTCTCCATGGCCGCTCGCGGCGCCGATTCGCCCGTCCAGATCTCGAACTGCGCCGCCGCCTGATCCAGAAACATCTCGCTTCCGGCGATGGTCTCCGCTCCCTGCTCCGCGGCCCGCTTCAGCAGCGTCGTTTCGCGCGGATTGTAGACCATATCGAAAACAATCCCGCCCGGAATCCGGTCGCGGAAAAAGCAGTCCTCCACCCTGGGATGCATTCCCAGCGGCGTGGCGTGCACGAGGGCGTCGAAATCGCCCGCCTCGGCGCGATCCGGCGGCAGCGGCTCGGCGTTGCACACACGCGCCAGGGCGCGCACACGATCCGGATTGCGCCCGGTGATGGAGAGCCGCGCTCCGGCGTCGCGCAGCGCGAAGGCGGCGCCTCGGGCCGCGCCCCCATTGCCCACCAGCAGCACGCTCGCTTTCGACAGCCGGAGACGCCGGCTCAGCGGCCCCGTGACGCCGTGCGCGTCCGTGTTCGTACCAC
>Ga0070739_10005190_pt1 | contig 15021 bp, 15 predicted proteins | sample Coa_R1_7_FD_66445 | JGI IMG/M metagenome (GOLD analysis project Ga0070739, IMG submission 66445) | Surface soil microbial communities from Centralia Pennsylvania, which are recovering from an underground coalmine fire - Coalmine... | ecosystem: Environmental > Terrestrial > Soil > Unclassified ... | reverse complement strand
CCGATCAGAAGGGTTCTGCCCAGTCTCCAGTTGCTCCGGATGACTACGTGATCAAGCCGATCGACCCGGTCGACCTCATCACTCGCATCCGGGCGGTTCTCCGCAAACAGAAGCCCGCCGCAAAGGTGGCTCACAGACGGACTGAGACCCAGGCTCAGGTGGATCTCACGGAGGCGCCCGTTCCAGGCGCAGCTATCTCCGATTCGGTGACAGCCGGAAAGATCATCACGGTATTCAGCCTGAAGGGCGGCGTCGGCGCGTCGACGATCGCGACCAACCTTGGAGTGGCGCTCCAAGAGCTGTGGAATGAGGCCACCGCCCTAATCGACCTGAGCCTCGAGTCCGCATCCCTGAATGTGCTGCTTGACATCCTCCCTTCGAGCGCCATAGACGATCTGGTGCAGCAAAACGGCAACCTCGACCCTGAAACCGCGGCCCAGTATCTCGCACGACACACGTCCGGTGTCAGTCTGCTGGCAGCCCCACAATCGCCCGAGCGTGCCGAGCTGATCGACGGCGCAATGGTTAGGAACATGCTGACTCTTCTGCGCGACAGCTTCGACTACGTGGTGATCGATACGGCATCGAATTTCGCCGAGCACACATTGGTGGCCATTGAGATGGCAGACGCAATCGTGCTCCCGCTCATTCCGGATATCTCGTCCGTTCGCACGACCAATAGTGCGCTCGACATCCTGAGCGCGCTGGACGTGAGGGATGACCGAATCTTTCTGCTTCTCAACGAGATCGTGCCCAAGGTTGGGTTGAGCAAGAAGCATGTCGAGTCGGCCCTGCACCGATTCGTCACCACCATCCCGTCTGGAGGGGCCAAGGTAACGGATTCCATCAACCGGGGCGCGCCGCTGGTCTTGTCGGACCCCGACTTGCCGTTCTGCAAATCGATCGAGGATCTCGCCTTCCAGCTCAGCCGCCCTGAGTCCATAGCGAAGAAGCGTTCACGCTCTTCCGAGCTACTGACCAAAGTCCGAAAGCGGGTCGGCTGATATTTGTGGCTAGCCCGATGTTCCCATTGTGTAGCGAGAATGAGGAAATCAGGATCGTAGTATGACTCCAGCCGGAGTCCGGTCCCAGAGATAAGGGAGAATAAGCGTCCATGTCGAACACAGCTCAGAACGCCCTATCGGCTAAGCGCGTCGGCCAGTATCTGGTTGATGCCGGCGTACTAAAGGCAGACCAGCTCCAGGAGGCTCTTGATCGCCAGCAGCGCATGAGCAAGGCCGGATTCCACGTCCTGTTGGGCACGATCCTCGAGGAGATGGGAGCTGTCGACCGGCAGAGCCTGGAGGCTGTCATCCTGCGACAGCGACTCGACGAGGGCAGTGTGAGCCTGGGGTCAGAGTTCGATTGGGCTCCCTTCCGCAGCACCACCGACGCCCCTCAAGCATCCGTCGCCGCGAGTCAGGAGGAGGCTGAGCAGATGCCGGCTCCATCGGCTGTCGAAACGGCCTCTGAGTCAGAGCTGCCTCTGGATCTCGAGCCCAGTGAGCCGGGTCCGGTCTCAACAGCTGCCGCCGAGGAGACGGTGCAGACGTCGGCGGAGCCATCCACTTCCCCGTCCGAGGAAGACTCCGGGGCGGAGATGGTGGCCATGGAGGTGGAAGCCATTGCCGGCGAGCCAGAGCCACTTCAGGAGCCGGAAGGAGTCGGACCGCAGCACGTGAGCCTCCAGGAGAGTCCAGCCATGGAACACAGCATCGACCATACGCCCCAGGAGGCGCCGCCGACCTTCGGTCAGTCCTTTGAGCCGGCCGTCGCTGCGGACCACGTCGCCACGGAAGGCAGCCAGACCCCAGAAACCGATGAACCCCCCTCGGCCATGGAGGCGGCGATGCCGGAGCCGGCCGTGGCAACTCCACCCATGCAGGCAGCCAACCCTGAGGCTGCGCCGCAATGGTCACCCATGCCCGCTGCTCAGTCGCCGACCGAGATGATCGAGGTTGAAGGTTTTACCTTCCGAGCAGGCAACGGCGTCGTCACCGGAGATGTTGCCGCGGTAATCGGCCAGCTTCAGAAGCGGCTTCATTCTCTGGAGAGCCAGCTGACAGAGTACTCCGATGGGATGGCCCATCTGGAGAGCATGCGTCGGTACGGCGAACAGACGATCAAGGCCGCCGATACCATCGCCGCGCAGATCCAGGAAGAGGCGGAGCAGCAGGCCACCGCTATTCGGGACCGAGCTCAGCAAGAAGCTCGACGAATCATTGTCGAGGCCAAAGGCGAAGCCGAGCAGCTGCGCGCGGAGGCCCAGCAAGAGCACGACCGAGTTATACAGGAAGCATCTGCCACGGCCGAACAGATGAATCAGGCCGTCAATTCGAGCATTGAACGCCATCGGGAGGTAGCCGAAGAGATGCGTCGGATCATGGAGGGCTTCCGACGGCCTTCCACCTCATGGTCCGAAAGCGGCGACGCCTAGCCTCCCGAGACCAGATCAAGCTTCCGCCTGGAACTCTCGCCGCCGTGACCGTTTGGCTCTCGGAGGCGTTCTGGCACGCATGTTGCGAGCGTGAACGCTCCGAGAAGGAGGGCCATGGCCGGCACCGACGTGTTGAAACAGTGGTGGCTCAAGGCGCTCCTCGGCGAGGAGATGTCTGCCCATCCGGTCTTCGACCGTAACATCGAGGTCAAAGTCGACCAGGATGTGGTGACGCTATCGGGAGAGGTTGAGTCCGCCGAAGAGCGCGAACAGCTCGAGCAGGAGGCCCGCAGCATCGGCCTCATCCAGTCGGTCGTCAACCGCCTGAAGGTGCAGTCGGGTCACCGTCCAGAGCGACTGCAAACCGTGATCGCGATATTTCCCGACGATCGGGCGGCCGAGCTGGCCAGCCAGATGATCGCCGGATGGAAGCTCCACGGTGCGAACGTCCCTGATCTGGTAACCGACGTGGAGCCGGCTGAGAAATGCCTACACGAGCTGGCACGCAAGGCAGAGCTTCCAATTGCGGACGTGCAGCCATACATCGATCACGTTCGAGAGGGCAAGACCCTCCTGATCGACCGTGTGCCGGAAGAGGATGCATTTCGGGTGATTTCGGCATTCGAGGGAACTGAGGCAAGCGGCATCCATACGCTGCCGCCGGAGCCCGAGCCAGCCTTGATGGACTGAGCCGCGTGGCTGAGCCGGCCCGACGTGCCGAGGCAAAGCCGGAGACCTCCTCTCGGTCGGTGCTGCGCCGCTTCCTTCGCGTCGCAGGACCCGGCATCATCACCGGCGGTGCGGAGAACGACCCGGCCGGTGTTACGACCTACGCCACGGTCGGCGCAACCACGGGCTACTCACAGCTCTGGCTGCTTCTCCTGGCAACTCCTCTGCTCATCATCGTTCAGGGTCTGGCCGCGCGGATCGGCTCCGTGACAAAGCTGGGCTTTGCCGAGCTGATCCGCAACGAGTTCGGCCGTCCGGCCGCCATTGTCCTTGCTTCTCTAGTCGTCATCGCCAATGTGGCCACGATCGGCGCTGATCTGGTGGCGATGGCCGCCGTCCTGCAACTCCTCACTCACCTCCCGCTTACCGTCTTCGTCGTGCCGCTAATGGTCGTCCTCGGATACATCACCATTTTTCAGGATTACAAGACTGTACAACGGCTGCTGCTCTGGGTGGTGTTGGCGTTTCTGGCCTACATCGTCGCCGGCATTCTTGCGCATCCCGACTGGTCACAGGTCCTACGATCGACCGTCATCCCACCAATCCGACTCAAGGTCACGTACTTCCTCGGGGCGATCGGACTCCTGGGCACGACGATACAAGCTTATCTGTTGTACTTCCAGTCGGAAGGTGAGCGGGAGGAGCGACGCGGCACGACCCACAGCAGCGAGCGCTACATCGACATTGCGTCGGGGATGATCACCTCTAACGTGGTTGCGTACTTCATCATCATTTCGACGGCCTCCACGCTCTTCTCACACCATCAGGCCATCCATGGCACCGCCGATGTCGCACGGTCGCTCACCCCGGTCGCCGGTTCCTTCGCAACCGTGTTGTTCTCTATCGGCATTCTCGGCGCCGGTCTGCTCGGTGTTCCCGTGCTCGCCATTTCGACGGGCTACATCCTCGCTGGTACTCTCGGCTGGCGTACGGGGCTCGGCAGGCAAGCCTACAGTGCTCCGGGGTTCTATACCGTCATTGCGCTTTCGCTGCTCGCAGGCGTTGAGCTGGCCAACAGCCACGTCAATCCGATAACCGCGCTTTTCTACTCTCAGGTCTTGAGTGGCCTCGTGACACCACCCCATCTGGTGTGCCTTGTCCTCCTCGCCAGCCGCCGAAGGGTGATGGGGGCCTTCGTCGCCACGCCATGGGAGCGACTCGGCGGATGGATTGCTGCGGGTGTGATGACAATCTCCGTGGCCGCCCTCGTCTTTGCCCTCCTGGCCTGAGACAAGCACCCCGGATGCAGATTGCACGGTGTACGGTGGAAGTGAGGACGGCGCGTAGGATCGCGTCGAGCACAAGGAGGAGTGAAGATGGCATTCGAAGTCCCGCCACTGCCCTACGCCTACGAGGCTCTGGAGCCGCACATCGACTCAGAGACTATGCACCTGCATCACGATAAGCATCATCAGGCGTACGTCACCAATCTGAATGCGGCTATCGAGAAGCATCCGGAGCTGGAGGGCAAGGGCGTCGAAGCGCTGCTACGTGACATAGGCTCCATCCCCGAAGACATCCGGACGGCGGTCCGGAACAACGGCGGCGGCCACGCCAACCACAGCATGTTCTGGCAGATCATGTCGCCTGACGGAGGCGGACCACCCCGAGGCGCGATTGCGGAAGCGATAGACAGTGCATTCGGAAGCTTCGAGAACTTCAAGGCGCAGTTCAACGACGCCGGCGTGAAGCGCTTCGGCAGCGGCTGGGTTTGGGTCGTGCGTTCAGGCAACGGCAACCTGCAGATCATCTCCAGCGCCAACCAGGATTCGCCGTTGATGGACGGCCAGCAGCCGATCTTCGGCAACGACGTATGGGAACACGCCTACTACCTCAAGTACCAAAACCGGCGGCCGGACTACCTTAGCGCTTGGTGGAACGTCGTCAACTGGGACGAGATCAACCGCCGCCTAGCCTAGCTCTCCGAGCTGAGGACGCCCCGACGCCGGTCCCGTCTGCTACGTGGGCAGACGAACTGCACGTCATCCCTCTCAGGGCACGCCAAGACCGCGACATTTGACCACCGGGCGGACGTGGTGAGTCAACCGTCTTGAGTCGTTCAGGTCGACGACCATCTGATGCAGCGTCGGATTCTGGTACCACAGATGGCTCCGGCTCCGACCGCGGAAGCTCAGGCCCCTTTCAATCGGGACCATCGAGGCTTGAGAGCCTGTTCCACTGTAGACATGTAACGGCAATGCCAGGGCGGCCGGCTCACGGGAGTGGCGATCGTTGAGGCCGCCCGTGCGCCTTCATGAAACCGTTTCGAAGCGGTCATCCAACTGTCAGCCGTGACTCACGGGGTGGTCACGACAGGTCGTCATGCTGAACGTGTGAGGTGGTTCTCGGACCACCAATTTACAACCGAGAGAGGTTCATCGAAATGGCCGCAAATCAGATAGCGATGCGATCACCCCGTACCGTCATTCGCCCAGCTGGGGCGAAGGGCCGAACACGACTCCAGGATGTCTCCACAAATGTGATTGCGCCGGGTCCCGTAACCGCTCTCGACGTCAGGTCGGGTTCCGAAGTCTACTCCACGAGGGGAGAACGATTGGGAACAGTGGCCGAGGTGTGGGCCTACACGTCTCAGCACGGCCACCTTCCCAGGTCACACCGGCACCTCGCCGGCTACGGGCCCATCGCCGGTAACACTTCCTGGTTCGAGACATCGGAGGGTTATTTGGAGGTAACCGAAGTTCTCGGCCCCAGGCTTCGCCGGTCGCATTTCATTCCACTGTCGGATGTCCTCAATATGCACGGAGACCTCGTCGTCGCCGACATCGATGGTTCGAAGGCCAAGTCGGCCCGTCAGTCGAACCGGTTCAACCGCGCCGCCTAACCGGCGGCGCGGCTCTGCCGCATGCTCAGGCCGTGCGTCTTTGTCACCATGGGATGCCTTCTCGGGAACGCAAGAGCCTCGAAACCAGGATAGTTCCCCGAAATAGCCTGACCCGATGGACAGAGAAGGTGTCCAAACCTCTGAACTCCAAGCCCTAAACCCCTAACCGCTACGACCGACAGTCTCCGCATGAGGGCAGTTGTCGCCCCTCCGGCTCAGCGCCTCATGGTCGCGGTCACCCTGTCACGGCGATGAAGGCGCCGCGGTTCCACGCTCGAGGATGCGGACCGTGATCTAGCTGATAGAGCGCCGAAGAGTCCTGCCAGCTCTTGGAGGCTATTGATGTTGTTGACCGGCAGGAAGTCGTCAACGAGAGGCAGGGCGGCGGCCATGCCGCGGGTCAATGGCCGATAGTCCCGAGAGCCTAGCAGCGGATTGAGCCACAGCAGCCGGTGGCCGGTACGCCGCAGTCGTTGCATCTCGTGCTTTAGCCGTTCGGGGTCGCCGCGGTCCCAGCCATCGCTGATGATTACGATGATGGCTCCATTGGCACCGCTGCGCCGCGCCCACAAGCGGTGGAAGGCCCCAATGGAATCGCCGATACGCGTCCCGCCGGCCCAGTCTTGGACCTCTTCCGATACGGCGGCAAGGGCTGCGTCCGCGTCCCTCCACCTCAACAAGGGGGTGATGCGGGTTAACCGAGTGCCGAAGACGAAGACCTCCGCGGCGCTGAAGCGAGCCTCGACACTATGCAAGAAGTGCAGCAGCACACGTGTGTAACAGTCCATCGAACCGCTGATGTCGCACATAAGGACCAGCCGCCTGCGTTTGCTCCGCCGACGCCTGTGGGGCAGGTCGACGATCTCGCCTCCATGCCGAAGACTGTGCCGCAGGAGGCGTCGCATGTCGATCTCTCCAGTGCGCTTCGCTCGGCGACGCCTGCGCGATCTGCGCTCGGGAAGGTACCACCGGATCGACGCCACGAAACGCTTGGCATCCTCCAGCTCTCGTTCCGACAGCTGCGAAAAATCCCTGTACCGCAGCCGTTCCTCTGCGCTGTACAGTCCCACGGGGCGTCCGGCGCTCTCATCGCACCTCTCTGGACCTGGATCGAGACCAACGCGGGAGGCTGACTCTGGAGGGCGGGAGCCGCCTTCACTCTTCATCGACTCCGGAAGATCCAAGTGCTGTTCCGACTTCTCCTCCCAGGCCGCGGAGCCGCCGGCTGTAGGAGCTCCCTCCAAAGTCAGCCACAGGGCATCGAAGGCGATGTCGACCATAGTGCGCTCGCCACGGCTGGAGGCCAGCGTCGACCGGGCCACGAATCGAACCGTCTCTCGATCCCTCAGATCGACGAACCGAAGCCCACGAGAAAAGTCCTGCAATCGACTCGTGGAGACGGGCACGCCCGCCTTCCGGAGGAGCCGGCCAAAGAGCGCGACATTGTGGAGGAGTGGTCCGGTCAGCTGGCCCGACCGCTCCGGGCAATCAGCTCACCCACCAGAGGCTGCACTCGCTCCATGTCCTCCCGATTCTTGAGCAGCACTCCGAGGGTCGCCTCCACCGCCTCGACATCCAGCTCCTGCTGGGCCAGCGCCGTGAGCGATCGAGCCCAGTCAATGGTCTCGGAGATGCCCGGCACCTTGTAGATGTCGAGCGAGCGCAGCTCCTGCACGAAGGAGACGACGTGTTCCCGAAGCCTCTCCATGACCTCTGGAGCTCTCAGCGCCAGGATCGCCAGCTCCTTGGAGAACGAAGGATAGTCGATCCAGGCATAGAGACAGCGCCGACGCAGCGCATCGTGCAGCTCCCGGGTCCGATTCGAGGTGATGATCACCAATGGCGGCTTCCGCGCCCGGATGGTTCCGATCTCGGGAATCGTCACCTGGAAATCTGAAAGCACCTCCAGCAGAAAGGCGTCGAACTCGTCGTCTGCTCGGTCCAGCTCATCGATGAGAAGTACGACCGGCCGGGCGTCACCTCCCTCCAACGCCTGAAGCAGAGGCCGCTTGATGAGGAACTCCGGTCCGAAGAGGTCCGGTGTCGAACCGCCTGGGGACGCCTCCGCCAGCCGGATGGCCATGATCTGCCGAGAGTAGTCCCACTCGTAGACGGCCGCAGTCACGTCGATTCCTTCATAGCCCTGCAGCCGGATCAGCTCCGCCTCCAAGACGCACGCCATGACCTTGGCGATCTCAGTCTTTCCGACTCCGGCCTCGCCCTCGACCAATAGTGGCTTGGCGAGCTGGAGCGAGAGAAAGAGGGAGGTGGCCAGCTCACGATCGCTCACGTACCGGTGGGCCGTCAGCGCCGCCTGCACGTCTTCTATCGATGAAAGCACGGCAAATTCTAAATGCCTTCCCGGCATTCGCCGGCAACCTCAGCTCAGACGAAGTGTGAATCCGGTGGACCGTGGGCTAATGCTTGAAACAGCGGTCACATGCGGCACTCGACTTGCAATAGGCTTCTCGCGGGCTTCGATGCGGAAAGGCTTCACATGCTCATCGAGCTGGCGGCCAAATTCCTGGTGGGCGGAACGCTGGTGGTCACCTTCGCCATCATCAGCGACACCATCAGGCCGCACTATGCGGCGGGCATTTTCGCCGCCGCCCCCTCCATTGCCCTGGCGAATCTCGGCATCACCTATGGAGTGCACGGTCCCATGACCGTTCATAGTGAGGCGGTAGGCATGGTGGCGGGCGCCATTGCAATGGTGGGATACGTGCTGACGGCGGAGCCGGCCATCAAGAGGACCAGCGCCTTGTCCGGCTCGCTCATGACCATCGCCGTATGGATCATCCTAGGAGCCGCCGGATATTTCGCGCTCCAGGCGTTCGCTCCGTGAAGATCTCCTTTCATGCGCCCGAGAACGTGGTGTCCTGGACCATGCTGCTTCGCTTTGCGCTCGGCGGCGCCGTCTCGGTGGTCGCCTCGATAACCTCAGTAGTCGTGAATGCTCGGGCTGCCGGCGTGTTGCTGGCCTTCCCGACCATCATGCCGGCGGCGCTGACCTTCCTTCAGGAACGGAAGGGGAAGAAGGCCACCGAAAGCGACGCCCACGGCGCGTTCTTCGGTTCTCTGGGACTGCTCGCATTCGCTTTGATTTTGATCCCTCTGAGCACAAGGCTCCCGGGTGCGGCCGCGCTGGTCGTGGTCGGACTCGTCTGGCTCGTGGTCTCGATCATCACGTTTGCCGTCCTCCACAATCGGGGCCCATTTAGACACGTGGATCAACGAGCGTAAACGTACCTCGGCTACCCGGCCGCTCCCGAGCTCAGGATCTCCTCTGACTCCTCCATCGCGGCCACCGCGTCCTCGACACTGTGAACCAGGCGCAGCATGGCCAGGTCGTGATCGGCGACGATCAGATTCCAGCGGAAGGCCTCGACCATCCGCTCCCACGGCTCCCCCACCAAAATCACCGGCTTGCGCGGAATCAGCTCGGTCTGCCGGAGATTCCACGCCAGCGCCACCTCGCCCAGGGTTCCCGCTCCTCCCGGCAGCGCAATCAGGCAGTCGCTCTCGATCAAAGCTTCGATGCGAGCGAACAGGCTCTCGACGGCCCGTTCCTCCGAGAGGTATTGATTCGGCGTGAGCCGGCCGGCCCAGGGAATCATGGTCACGCCAACCACCTGCCCTCCAGCCTCACGGGCGCCTCTGCTCACCGCTTCCATAGCTCCGGCATAGCCCCCGGAGAGGACGGTGTGACCGGCCTCCGCGAGCATCGCGCCGAGGCGTTGTGCATCCCGGTACTCGGAGGACTCGGGGGACACCCGGGCAGAGCCGAAGACGGTGACCCGGAGTGGCGGGATCATAATACGAAACCGTGAGGCAGGAGCTCATCGACTGTCATGACACCCAGGCCGTCGATCTCAACCTCGGCTGCGGGACCCATCAGATCCAGCATCACCTGCCGGCAAGCACCGCACGGAGTGCGGGATGTGGGCGGGGCATTCGCGGGTGCATCAAGGCAGCTCACCGCCAGACGCACAGGTCGGACGCCGCGGTCGACGCAGCTAAAGAGGGCCGTTCGCTCGGCGCAGCAGCTCAGTCCATAGCTGGCCGACTCGACGTTACATCCGGTGATGACCTCGCCACGCTCTCCGAGGACGGCCGCGCCGACGCGGAATCGCGAATATGGAGCGTGGGCTCGCGTGGCCGCATCCCGTGCACGTGCCAGGAGGCCGGCCGCGCCATGGACCGTCACTCCACGCTCAGAATCGTAACCGTGCGCTCCTCACCCGCCGGAGTCTTGTACTGTACGCGATCGCCCTTCTTCCGGCCCTGCAGTGCCGCGCCCAGGGGTGACTCGACAGAGATCAGGCCTTCGGATGGCCGGGCGCCATGCACTCCCACGATCCGGTAGGTCTTGCTGCCGCCGCGGTCGTCCTTGATCTCGACCGTATTGCCCAGCCCGACGCTGCCGGCCCGCTCAGGCTCGACCACCACCACGTTTCGACTGAGGAACTCCAGCTCGGCGATCCGGCCCTCGATATGGCCCTGCTGCTCCTTCGCGTGATGATAGGCGCCATTCTCGGAAAGGTCTCCGTCGGCGGCGGCCTGCCCGATCTTCTGCGCGATTTCAGGGCGCCGAACCTTCACCAGCTCGTTCAGCTCGGCGTCGATCTTTTTCTTCTCGTCCTCGGTCACGAGGATTGGTTGCTGTGCTGCCATGTCTCAGATGATCTCACAAATAAAAATGAGCCTCCAGGGAGGCCTCAAAGCCATTGTACGCCGGTCAGCGCTAGGGGGTTTGCTGTTGCGGTTGGAGAAACTCCTGCCTCGGCTCCATATTCCAGGAACCGGCCCTTGAGACATCAGGTACCATTTCGAAACGATGCCAGCTGATCAAAACGGCTTTCGCGCTCAAGTCCACGTCCACGGGCGAGCCTGCACGAGTCACGCTACGATCAACGAGTGCGAGCCCGCGTACTAGTGTAGAAAGAGTCGCGTCGCGGCTGTGGGGTTGGTGTACCGGAACGATGATCGGCGGCTATCTGAGCGTAGGCCAGAAGGTATCCGTTCGACGGCTGTTCACGCCGGAGGACCTGGATGCCTTCGCGGCAGTGACCGGCGACGACAACCCGCTACACGTCAGTCCCGAGTTCGCCCGTCACACGGCCTTTGGCCGGCCGATTGTGCACGGCCTGCTGACGGCCAGCCTGTTCTCGTATCTCTTGGGAACAAAGCTGCCCGGCCCAGGCAGCATCTACCTCGGACAGATGTTGAAGTTCACGGCACCGGTCTTTGTGGGAGAGGAGGTCACCGCCAGCGTCGAGGTCGCAGAAATCAACACTGCCAAGCGGACGGTGCGTCTGGTGACTCAGGCCACGACGGCCCGGGGTGTCGTCCTGGAGGGCGAGGCAGTGATCAAGATGTCTCGACCGCTCGAACCGACGGCCTAGAGGCGTGTTCGTTCAATGTTCAAGGGAAGCGGAGTAGACAGCATACACCGCCTCCTGATCGTCCCGGAGGGACGCTAGACCGCCGGGTCCTCGGACGTCTCTAGTCTCGGCCTACGAAGTCACCCACTGACTCGAGTCGGTATATGATCGACCCCAATGGCTTCTGGACCGGTATGGTGGAGTTGTACTGCCAGAGCAAAACGTGTAGAAATTCACGTCGAAACATCGTACGTTGAACATCTAGGCTTCAGACGTCGAGGTTCTTCACGTCCTTGGCGTGGGTCTCTATGAACTTCCGTCGAGGGTCGACGTTCTTACCCATGAGAATGTCGAAGGTGTCGGACGCAACCAGGGCGTCACTGACGTCCACGCGAAGAAGCACGCGGTTAGCGGGATCCATTGTCGTCTCCCAGAGGAGGTCGGCGTTCATCTCGCCCAGCCCCTTGTAGCGCTGTATGTGGACGTTCTTCCCCTTCATGCGCCGCTTCAGCGTCTCGTCACGCTCGGCGTCACTGTAGGCGTAGGCCCTCTCCCGGCCCGCGCTGATCTTGTACAGCGGCGGTTGAGCGATGTAGAGGCAGCCGGAATCAATGATCTCCCTCATGTGACGGAAGAAGAACGTGAGCAGTAGGGTGCGGATGTGGGCGCCGTCGACGTCGGCGTCGGTCATGATGATGACGCGGCGGTAGCGCAGCTTGGTCAGGTCGAACATCTCGCCGATGCTCGTTCCCAAAGCGGTGACCAGGAATTTGATCTGCTCATAGGACAGAATCTTGTCCAGCCTGGCCTTCTCGACATTGAGGATCTTGCCTCGCAGGGGAAGGATAGCTTGGAACTGCCGGTCGCGGCCCTGCTTCGCGGTTCCACCGGCCGAGTCGCCCTCGACGAGATAGATCTCGCTCTTCTCAGGGTCTCGCTCCTGACAATCGGCGAGCTTACCGGGAAGGGCCATTCCCTCCATAGCGGACTTGCGGATGACGAGGTCGCGCGCCTTGCGGGCCGCCTCCCTAGCCCGAGCCGCGGTGACACACTTCTCAATGATGCGGCGGGCATCAGACGGATTCTCCTCCAGATACTGCCCAAGCTGCTCACCCACCGTTAGCTCGGTCTGCGTTCTAATCTCCGGATTCGATAGCTTGACCTTCGTCTGTGCCTCGAACTGCGGCTCCTGCAGCTTCACTGCGATCACGGCGGTCAGGCCCTCGCGGACATCCTCGCCCGTAAGGTTGGGATCCTGCTCCTTAAGCAGTCCCGCTTTCCGCGCATAGTCGTTGAGCGTTCGCGTCAGTGCGGTCCGGAATCCGGTGAGATGCGTACCCCCATCAGGGTTGTAAATAGCGTTGGCAAAACACAGCACGCTCTCGGTGAACTCATCCGTGTACTGCATCGAGATCTCAATCTCCGAGAACTCGTCGTTGTGCACGAACTCGCGCTGCATGTAGATCGGCTTGGCCGTGATCGAGGCCTTGTTCTTGTTGAGATGGCGCACGAAGGAATTGATGCCGCCTTCGAAGTAGAAGCTGATCTGACGGGGTATGCCGTCGGCACCGGCCTCTTCGATCAGCGTGAGCTTGAGCCCGCGATTGAGAAACGCCATCTCTCGCATCCGCTGAGACAGCTGATCGAAGTTGTAGACGTACTCCGTTCCGAAAATCTTCTCGTCGGCCTTCCAGGTGGTTTCGGTGCCCGTGCCCTCCGCCGGTCCAATCGGCTCAACAGCCGTGATCGGCTTGCCTTCGGAGTACTCCTGACGGTACAGCTTGCCTCCCCGACGGACATCCACACGCATCCAGCTCGATAGCGCGCACACGGCTGAAACGCCGACTCCGTGCAGACCTCCGGAAACTTTGTACCCCCGCTTGTCGAACTTGCCGCCGGCGTGCAGCCGCGTCATGACGACTTCCAGGGTTGACTTGCCAACCTTGTGTCGCTCAACCGGAATGCCCCGACCGTTATCCGCGACGCGCACCGTGCCGTCCGCGCAGAGGGTGACCACGATCTCATCGCAAGCCCCTGCCATGGCCTCGTCGACGCTATTGTCGACCACTTCCTGAATCAGCTGATGGAGACCCTTCTCGTCCGTCCCACCGATGTACATCCCCGGGCGGCGGCGAACACCTTCCAATCCCTCCAGGACCTGAATGTCCTTGGCCCCATAGCTCTGGACGGTCGATTGCATCTACCTATTCCTCTCCCACCATGAACCCAGCTGGTGATGAAGCCGACAGTTGCACACAGCATCTCCTGGTGTCGCGCGTATACTACCGTTGTCGCAGTCCATTCTACCAGTTTGCGCCCAATCTTCGCCAATTTTGGCCATAAATCGGCATTGGACATCTCTTGACGAGTCGACTTTCACGCGAAGCGCCGTCATCACATTACCGAGTTGACACAGCACTCGAACATGAGTGATATTAGAACAGGTGCCCTAGTACATCTGTTCGTTATCGGAGGTTTTATGCGCTTCGCTCCGCCGATGTATCCAGCTCGCTGTCAGTCTCGCCTCGCCGCTTATTCACCTCAGTCAATAAAGCTGGAGCGGTGGGAAGGCGCCCTCCATGGCATCGCCCTCTTTGTGGCCTTCGTGGGCGTGTGGACGGCCGTCTTCCTCTTGGCCCTGCGTTAAGCTTCCGACTACACTGGTTAGCCGGACGGCGGCGTGCTCCGCGCCTCTCGGGCGACGTTGCCCAGGAAAAACAACAGGTTGCCCGGCCTCTCGGCCAGGCGCCGCATCAGGTATGGGTACCAATGGCTTCCAAACGGGATGTACACCCGCAGGCGGTAGCCTTCTCGAACCAGGGAGCGCTGGAGGTCGCGCCGAACGCCGTAGAGCATCTGAAACTCCCACTCCTCGTTTGATCGGCCCATGGCTGCGGCTCGGGTCCGAATAAACGAGATCATGGCTTCGTCGTGGGTCGCGAACGCCGGGTAGACGCCCTCGGCAAGCAACATCTCGGCTAGATGTCTGTAGTTGTCGTCCACCTCGGTCTTCTGGGGAAACGCGACTGTAGCCGGCTCGAGATACGCACCCTTGACCAGACGAACGCGCATTCCCAGCCGGTTGAGGTCACGTACGTCGTCCTGACTTCGGTAAAGGTACGACTGGATGACGGCGCCCACACACGGCGTCGAGGCGAAGATCTCTCTTACGATGTCCAGCGTAATCGCCGTGTAGGGCGAGCCCTCCATGTCCACGCGGACGAAATTCGAGCAGGATTGGGCTGTGGAGACCACCTTTGCGGCCAGCGTGCGGGCAATGTCTGGACCCAGGTCAAGGCCAAGCTGAGTGAGCTTTATGGAGAGATTCGAGTCCAGCTGCTCGCCGGCCATGGTCGACAGAGCGCGGCAGTACGAATCGGCGGTACGGCCCGCTTCCTGGTACGATCTCACGTTCTCGCCCAGTTCGTCGAGTGTCGCGGTCATGCCCTCTGCATTGACGGATCGGATAGCAGTTAGGGCATCATCCAGCGTCTCGCCGGCCACGAAACGGCGGGCCAGCTTCTGTCCGACCGGAGTTCGCGTCGCTGCCTTCTGGATACCCTGGTTCCGAGAGAGGTACAGCAGTCCTTCCCGTAACAACACGCCCCCCACCGCCGTTGAATCGGCAT
>Ga0070739_10005186_pt1 | contig 15026 bp, 11 predicted proteins | sample Coa_R1_7_FD_66445 | JGI IMG/M metagenome (GOLD analysis project Ga0070739, IMG submission 66445) | Surface soil microbial communities from Centralia Pennsylvania, which are recovering from an underground coalmine fire - Coalmine... | ecosystem: Environmental > Terrestrial > Soil > Unclassified ... | reverse complement strand
GGGGGTAATCTTGCCGGTGGCCACACTGTACAGTTTCACCTGGCGAAACTGGTTGTCGCCCGCCTCGGTGAATGCCAGCCAATTCGAGTCCGGGGACCACGTTAGATCCTCGAATTCTGCCTGCGTGGACTCGGCGAGCTGTTTGTTTTCCTTGGTTTTCACATTCAGCAAAAACAGATGTAGGTTTTTGTCCGTGTGCGCAACATATTTACCGTCAGGCGACGGGATCGCTTTCCAGCGAAGAACGGCCGCATCGGTGGTGCGCTGGATGGGATCGCCCAACCCGTCGGCGGGGACGGTCCACAGCTCAACTTCTCCCGATTGGTCGGACAGTGTGAGAAGCGTTTTGCCATCCGGCATGAAGCGGGCATCGCGGTAGCGGACGCCGGGCTTGTGCCCAGCTTCGACGAGCCGCCCGTGCTTATGGGGAATGACGAACACCCGGCCTCGCGCTGTCACCACAACCTTCGATCCATCCGGAGACGGATGCGCATCGGACAGGTACTCAATTGGCTCCTTGATCCATTTCTCGCGGGTATGGTCGAAGTCGGAATCGAGGAGGATCGGGATGGGCCGATCTGTATCCGCAGCGATGTCATACACGCGCAGGTCCGCCCCCCATTGGTAAACGATGCGGCCGCGGTCTAGGGCGGGCGAAGCGACATCGAAGCCTTCGTGTTTGGTGTGCTGCCGCGCCTCGCTACCATCAGGCTTGATCGACCAGAGGTTCATCGTGCCGTCGCGGTCGGAGGCGAAGTAAATCCGTCCCTGCCAGAACATCGGCGACCGGCTTGTGCCGGCATAGTCCGCGGTCAGCGGCTTGGCCTCCGCATCCCCCTGACGAAACGACCATAGCTGCTGGGCCGTGCCGCCCTTGTAGCGCTTGGTATGGCTGCCCTGAAACGCCAGGCGCGTGAAAAATAGCGTCTTCCCATCGGCCGTATAGCTGCCCTGGGCAGCCTGGGCGAGCGGGATTCGAGTGCGGATCACCACCCCATCGCGGGAGGAGCAATCGAGCGCAACCAACTGATGAGAGGGCAGCCCGGCGTGGGCATCGGTGCCCACCAGCACTTTGCCGTCCGGCGTCCAGCCGACGTGCGAGATGTTGGCGGCATCGAACGTCAGCCGTCGCGGCCTTCCGCCGGCCAAGGGCATCACGTACACCTCCGTCGGGCCTTCGTAGCGAGCTGTAAAGGCGAGGAGCTTGCCGTCTGGTGAGATCGCCGGATTTCCCTCCGCGGCGAGATGTGTCGTCAGTCGGGTCGCCCTTCCGCCGGCCAGCGGTACGGACCAGAGATCGCCTTCGGCGACGAATACGACGGTGTCGCCGTGCAGGGCCGGCTGGCGATAGTATCCCGGCTGCGATGCGGCGGCCCAGGGTACGGTAATCAGGGTCAAGAGCAGGGCGTGGAAGATGCGCATGGCTGACCTCGGAAGGGAAAGGAGACACGGATCGACTACGATGACAACGAACCGATTGTATCGCAGTGTTTTCGCGACTACAACTTGCTCTAACGTGTTCGCTCAGTGGGGATATGATGCCGCAGTTTGCCAAGCAAGAGACGGTCACTGGCATCCGCGCCGCGAACTTGCAAGCACGCGAGAAAGAGCGATCCGTCCAACCTTGACTGAACCTAAAACCGGAGTTCGATGTCTTGGCACCAAGACCAGCGTTCGCCGTGAACCTCGGCGTCGGTCAACGGCAGGATCATGGTCACGTTCTCGCGGCTTTGGCCTTGGCGATAGATGCGGCCCTTGAGTTGCTCGAACTCCGCGGCAGTCCCGTGCAAGACGTTCGATCGATGCCACTAAGTACCCCGAATCGTCTTCTTCTCTCTAGACCGTAACCACCTCACTGCCGTGCGAAAACCGTCAGTCCAGTCATCGTTCGGCGCAGTTGCCACGGGCTGGAATTTCAAGATCTCGGTCGCATCCGTACGCCCGGGGAGCAGCCAATCGGCGACCGTGTACATGAACTTGTCCCATCTGGTTGTGGAGGGGTACATGGCTACGGCGAGCAAGTCGAATTCGCCGAAACGGTACGGTCGCGTGGAACCGCCAGTCTTTCTCATTTCCCCCTTTCGCGTTTTCTGCGTCTCGACCACGAACATATCTGCCGGGAAGGATCGGTAAGCCTCGTTGGCTCGCATGGGACGATTTTGCTTGCTACGCTGCAGCTTCACCTGCACGCGCACCTCACCTGTGCGATCACTGAGAAGAAAGTCGTAAGGAAGATCTCCTGACTGCTGGATCTTCCGCCAGCCCCTCAATCGCTCAACCACCTCGACCTCGAATGCCGCCTCTGCGATCACGCCCCGCATCATCCGGAGCGTGAGACCACCGACCCTTTGGATGGCTTCCAGGATGATCTCCGCTTTGGTGTGCAGCTGCGCCTCAAGCGGGTGAATGGAGAATTCCTGCCGCAAGTGGCGAAAGACCTCCTCCCGCTGGGTCGGGGTGCAAAGATTCAACAGCACCTTGATTTGCTCGGTATGGTTCATTTCCTCCGGTCCGATTTCGGGCGCCCGGCGGTACGCGGGTTGAAAGAAAGAACGTCGGCACGGCAGACGAGCGTGTGTCCGCCGACAACAATGCTCTTTAGGCGCCCCTTTCGCACAAGCTTGGAAATCGCCTGACGGGACACGCCTCGGAGTTGGGCAGCCTCGGCCTGCGAGATCCACTCAGACGGGGAAATCAGTTCTCCGGAAAAATTGGTTGACAAGGTTAACCTATTTTCCTATACTTCGCTGTGGTATCCTCTTAGCCACTACGAACTTCGATCCTAACCGAGGAGGAGGATCTTGGCTAGACCCTCGCGCCCGATAACCGAGCAAAGCCTGCTCCCGTTTGACCACAATCGCAGGCCCAAGCTGGCCATCGCTGGCTTCACGTCCTACTACGGCACGGCGCTGGGCGACGCCTATTGCGCAGATTCCCTCGAAGTCCTCAAGGCAATCCCGGATGGTTCCATCAACGCCGTGGTGACCTCCCCGCCGTATGCCCTCCATTTCAAGAAGGAGTACGGCAACGCGGAAAAGCACGATTACGTGGAATGGTTCCTCCCGTTCGCCGAAGAGATCTTTCGGATTCTACCCAAAGATGGGAGCTTCGTGCTAAACATCGGCGGGAGCTACAACAAAGGCGTCCCCACACGCTCACTCTACCACTTCAAACTTCTGATCGCGCTGGTGGAGCGAACGGGTTTCCATCTAGCGCAGGAATGTTTCTGGTTCAACCCTGCCAAGATGCCGATGCCGGCAGAGTGGGTGACAGTCCGCCGCATACGTATCAGGGACGCCGTCGAATACGTCTGGTGGCTGGCGAAGACGCCGTGGCCAAAAGCCGATAACCGCGCCGTGCTCAGGCCGTATAGTAGGGATATGCAGCGACTAAACCAAAGAGGCGTGCATCGCACCACTCGGCCATCGGGCCACAACATCAAGCCCAGTTTTGGCAAGGTCGAACCGGGAGGTTCGATCGCGCCGAATGTTGTGGAGGAAGAGCTTCCGACAGACCTCCTCAAGTTCGGGAACAACGCTGCCAACGACCCTTATACCGAGCGGTGTAAGGAGACAGGGGTCAAGATTCACCCGGCCCGGTTCCCCTCGGCCTTGCCGGAGTTCTTTATCAAGCTGCTGACCGAAGAGGGGGACATCGTGCTGGATCCCTTTGCAGGGTCAAACACCACGGGGGCGGTTGCGGAGAAACTACATCGCCGATGGATAGCCGTCGAAAAGGTGGAGACCTACCTCCGCGCGAGCAAGTTTCGGTTCGCATAATGGAAAATAGAGGGGCAGGTAGTTTCTTAAAGGACTACAGAGATTTTTGTTTGCTCTTGGAGAAGAAAAAGGGCTACGTTCTTCCCAGGAACCCTCATTCGGCCCCCAGCGAGCACAAGGTAATCGCACCTTACATAGCGCAACGAGCCGTGAGAATCTTCAGCTAGTGGCTCTCGGAATAGCTACCAACCGATGCATGTACTCATCTCCGAACGGTTAAAAAAGGTGGCGGGAACCCTTGTTCGGTCCGGCCGCCTGGCTTATCAAGACGGCGGGAGCAGAGAAGAATTCGAGTACGAGGTTGTTCGTCGCTGGCAGCAGCCGGTGGAGCGGTTTTTGACTGGCGGCTTGGCCTTGTTGCCGCTGGCACCATTGTGTCAACTGGCCGCGGACGTGCCGCTGGAACAAGCCTTGCGCGGAGTGATTCATCAGATCGATCAACGGCTGACCGGCGAAGCGCCTTATGCCCGTGCGGCGCAGCTCATGACAGCCGCTTTCATCCTGACGGGTTTGCGAGCGGGCCGGCCAAACCTATCCGAGATTTTCCGAGGAGTCAAAGTCATGCACGAGTCGTCGGCGTTTGAGCTCTACGAAGAAAAAGGCCGGATAGAGGAGTGCCATCGGCTGCTGTACCGCCAGGGATGGAATCGCTTCGGTGCGCCGGACCCGGCGATCGGGGAGGCGCTGGGAGCCATCCGTGACCTTGACCGGCTAGAGCGAATGGCCGACGCCGTCCTCACAGCGCGGTCGTGGCAGGAATTGCTCGCCACTCCGTGATCTGCCGATGTAGTGGGGTATCTCGCTGCTTGGCTAGAAAAAGGTGGCAGGAACTGTTGTTTTGTCCTCACCATGCTGAGCCATCAGCCGGATTGCCATTAACCGAGTCTACAAATGCCCATCCAGCCTGTTAATATAAATGCGTACACTAACCGCTTGTGGCAAACGGAACCACGCGCAAGCCAGGCACTCGCGAAAATTCATCTACATTCTCGGTCAAGATCGACAGATCGTGATAACGAGCAGTCGCCGCACTAATCAGATCGTGCGCGCCAATCAGTGGCCTTTCTTCGCCAACTCGGCATAGATCTCGGCGTGTATCCGAGCGCAGTCAATCGAAAAGTCCAATACGCCGATCCCAGAAAGGATCGCTTCGACAAAAGCCGAACGACGCTGTCTGCGCTCCTCTGTATCGGCGCGGTAGACTCCTCTGAGCAGTTCCGAGACGGTGACAACACTGATGTACACCCTTTCCGAGGGTTCCCAGGGTGATAGATCGATCGCCTTGCTGCTCTTCTCGAAACGGATGAAGACGTTGGTGTCAACCATCATTCCCATGGATTCGCCTCTGCTGGGAATTCGGCGCGAACGGTGCGAACGTCCTGCGAAAACCTTTCCGCATCCTCACCCAACGCGGGCAGGCTGCGCAAGAACGAATCCAACTTCCCAGCCGTGAGTGGGGAAGCCGGCAGGATCTCAATCGTGAGGCGCACCTGGCTCTGTGCGGGTAGGTTCAGCGGTTGTGCTGGCTTCAGAACCCCGTCTTCAAATGTTGCAGTAATTGTTTGCATTCGAGACTACTCCTAGCGCGAAAAAAAGGTGGGCAGAGAAAGCGGTCCGAAACCGTTGCTCGGTCCCCAGTGCTAAACTATATCGCGGTCGAGTGCCGCCTTCACGGCTCGCATGGATTGGCCCTGGAGACGGGACAACTTCGCCAGCGCATCGGCCCATGCGGCATCGATCCGCTGGGCTTCCTGGGCTAGGGCTTGGTAGTCGGCAAGTTCCTGCGGTGTCAACTGACCGCGCTCGCTGCGCACGATGAGTTTGCGCAAGCGGCGTTCTGCCGCGGCCGGCAAACGAGCTTGTGCAGCTTGGATCAACGTCGCTTCTTCCGGATCCGTGCTGCCGTTAGCCGCTTGCTTGCTGGCCAAGCGGCGCTGAAACTCACGCTGCTCAGTCGGCGAAAGCTGCTCGACCGCCTCCAGCAACTGCTCCACGGTCCACGAACCGGACCCCGGCAAAGGTGTCATGGAGAATACCTCCTCCCCTCCATTCTAACCTGGAACGCGGCCAGAAACAGACTGCATCCTCACTCCGCCGACGCCGTGGCCGCCAGAGCCGGTTCCGTTCGGATTGCCGACGCCGCTGCCTCTTTCCGGATAATCTTCTTTGAGCGGCGGCCCAGGAATTGCGCGAGGCCATCGAACAGCGAGTACGTTACCGGCGTCACCAGCAGAGCCAGCAACAAGCTCAGCATCTGGCCGCCGATAATCACCTTGGCCATGCTCGCCCGCGCTCCGGCCCCTGGCCCTTGACCCATCGCGATGGGGATCATGGCCGCGATCAGCATTACCGTCGTCATTAGGATGGGCCGTAAACGAGTATGATTTGCCTCCAAGCTGGCGGACTCGCGGTCCAGGCCGGCGCGGCGCAGCTCATTCGACTTGTCCACTTGCAGAATGCCGTTCTTTTTGACGATACCGATGAGCATGAACAGGCCGAACATCGCATACAGATCCATCGGTTGGCGGAACAGCACCAAGGACAATAAGCCGAAGGGAATGGTCACCGGGAGGGCGGCCAGGATACTGATTGGGTGCAGCCAGCTTTCGAATTGCGCCGCCAGGATCAGATACATGAACACGATGCTCAGAGCTAGGGCGATGAGAAAATTGTAGCCGGTCTCGCCCAGCATCTTGGCCTGTCCGCCGAAGATGACCTCGTACTGCGGCGGAATGTTCATTTCCTTGATGATGGCCTGGGTATGCATCACGGCATCATTGAGGGAAACCTTGTCCGGGTTGGCCAAGAGCGTGACGGCGCGCTGGCGGTTGAACCGATCAATCTGGCTGGGGCCGCGCGCCTCATGCAAGTGCGCCAGGCTGGTGAGCTGGATCGGTCCGGCCGAGGGCGAGGGAATCGTCAGCATGTCCAGCCCTTGCGAAGTGGCCCGAAACTGCTTGTCGGCCCGCAGCCAGACATCGTACTGCTCGGTTCCTTCCTTGTAGCGCGAAACGGGTTGGCCTCCCACCAGAACGCTCAGCGTGTTGGCGATGGTCTGCACCGGGATGCCGAGGTCACTGGCTCGCTCACGGTCGATGGCCACCTGGACCTCCGGCTTGCGCAGCGACAGGGTCGAGTCTACGTCCACGAGTCCCGGTATCTTCCGCAGCTCCTCTTTCAGGTGGTTGGAGTACTCCTCCAATTTGCCCAGATCGGGACCGAGAAGGTTCAACTGAAAGATGCGGCTATCCTGTCCCTTCGCGCCAATGGCCTGCACATCGGACACGGCACATCGCAGATCCGGATACTCCGCAAGGATGTTGCGGGCGCGTTGCATCACGTCGAATTGCGTGTAGGCTCGTTTCTGCAGATCGATGAGCCGCAAGTAGATGGAGCCGCGCGTCACGTCGCCCTGCCCTTTGCCGGCAGAGCCTTCGTTCTCGCCGATCACCGTGAAGTGCTTCACCACTCCCGGTAGGTCGGCAAGCCGCTGCTCGATTTCCCCAATCACCTGGTCCGTTCGCTCCAACGTGTAGCCTTCCGGAGTGATGAATCGGACCTCAAGCTCGCTCTGATCGTCGCGCGGCACCAAGTTGACACCCATTATCGCGGCGATGGGGCCGGTGGAAAGCACCACCAGCACGCAGAGGACCACCATGAGGAAACGGTGTCGCATCGCCCAGCGCAGCGCCACACCGTAGAACCCGTCCACGGCCCGGTAGGCCCAACCTGCCTTCGACTTGGCGTGGCCCGCTTCGGACGGATCGAGCTTGAGGAAGCGCGAACAGAGCATCGGCGTCAGCGTGAACGAGACGAACAAGCTCATGAGAATGGCGAACGCCACGGTCATGCCGAAGCTGCTGAAGAAGCGGCCCACCATGCCGCCCATGAAGGCGACCGGCAGAAAGATCACCACCAGCGACAGGCTCGTTGCCATCACGGCCAGGGCGATCTCCTTTGTGCCGTCCCGCGCGGCGGTCATGGCGTCCTTGCCCAGCTCCTCCATGTGGCGAAAGATGTTCTCATGCACGACCACCGCGTCATCGATGACGATGCCGATGGCCAGGATCAACGCCAACATGGTGATGTTGTTGAGCGTGAAGCCCATGTACCACATGAATAGAAACGTCGGCACAATCGAGGTCGGAATCGCCAGTGTAGCGATCACCGTGGTTCGCCAATCGCGGATGAATAGCAAGATGGTCAGCGATACCAGCACACCGGCCAGCAGCAAGTGGAACTTGACCTCCTCCATCGACAGACGAACGAAGCGCGACTGATCCTGCGTGATGTCGATGTGGATGTCTGCCGGCAAGCTTTTGCTGATCTTGGCCAGACGAGCCTGGACCGCGTCGGAAATCTGGACCGTGTTGGTGCCGGATTGTTTCTGCACGAACAGGCTGACGGCGTTTTGTCCATCCAGGCGCGTTAGACCGCGCGGCTCCTCAATCGAGTCCTCGGCCCGGCCGATGTCCTTGATGCGGATGGGATAGCCCTTGCGATTGGCGACGATGAGATCATTGAATTGCGGTGCGGTTTGGATGCGGCCCAGCGTGCGCAGTACCAGCTCTCGCGAGCCTTGCTGAACGATGCCGCCCGGCACTTCCAGGTTTTGCGTCAACAGAGCCTGGCGAACGTCCTCGACTGACAGACCAAAGGAGGCCAGGCGATCCGTGTTGACGATGATGTTGATGGCCCGGCTGCGCCCACCCGACAAGAACACCGAACCGACGCCGGAAACCGTTTGCAGCGGCTCCTGGATCTGGTGCTTGGCGATTTCGGTGACCTCGCGCACATCGCGCCTTCCCGAAATCACGATGGTCATGATCGGCGAGGCATCCAGATCGAACTTGTTGACCACAGGCGGGTCCATGCCCTGCGGCAAATTCTTGACGATGGCTGATACCTTGTCGCGCACCTCTTGGGCGGCCACGTCGCCGTTCTTCTCCAACAAAAACTGGACCATCACCGTGCTGACGCCCTCGCGCGTCGTCGAGCGCAGCTCGTCGATGCCGGAAACGGAATTGACCGCTTCCTCAATCGGCTTGGTGACGGTCGTTTCCAGCTCCTCGGCGCTGGCGCCGGGCAGATTGGCCGTAACCGACACCACGGGAAAATCGACCTTGGGAAACAGGTCCACTCCCAGCTTGAAATACGACACCAACCCCAGCACCACCGGTGCGGACACCAGCACCCAGGTGAAGATCGGTCGGCGAATGCAAACTTCGGATATCGTCACAGGCTATTTCCTTTAAGATTGATGATTTCGGATTGATGATTGATGATTTTAGAGTGCCTTTCAATCATCAATCATCAATCTGAAATCATCAATTCTGATGACGGCGGATCGTTATCGGAGTGCCATCGGCGAGGGCCGACTGGCCGCTGATTACAACCTGAGCGCCGCGCGGCAAGGGGGGCGACGCGACTTCGACCCACTCCGTGTTCTGCACTCCCAGCGTGACCCGTACTTCTTTTGCACGTCCGTTCTCGATGACAAATACCTTCGTGATGCCCGCGAAAGAGGTCAGGGCTTCGAGCGGCACGGTGGCAACTTCACTGTCTCGCTTGGTAAGGATCGCGGCCTTGGCAAAGCTACCCGGCTTGAGCTTGCCCTCGGGGTTGGGGACCGCAATCTCCACCTGGAAGGTCCGGTTGACCGGATCAACCGTGGGATTGATGCGTGCTACCTGGCCCATGACAGGCTCCGGGTTCGCAGCCGTAGATACCTGCACTTGTTGGCCGCGTTGGATCTCGTTGCTGAATCGCTCGGGTACGAGAGCCCGCAGTTTTAACATCCGGTCGATCACCAGCTTGCAGACTTCGGTGCCGGTGCGAACGAAGCTGCCTTCGGAAACATCTCGCTGCGACATCACATAGGTCACGTTTTTCCCCATGCCGGGCACCCGCTGCAAGGGTTGCGGGACCCGGATGAGCATGTCTCTGAGCTGCTGCCGCGCAATGGCGATCCCTTCGCGCTTCATCTCGGCGGTTGCCACCAAGGAGCGAGCCGCGAGAACTTGACTGCGGTATTCGGCTTCGGCTGCTCGGTAGTCGGCCGTCTTGTCGGTCAGCTCCTCGGTCGGGGCGGCACCGGACTGCGCCAGCGAACGAACCCGGTCGTAGCGGAGCTTGGCATTGTTCAACCGCTCGCGCGCCTGCATGACGGCAGGCAGCCGCTCGATGTCGAATTTCGTATCGGCCGGCAGCTCTTCCACTCCCAGCTTCACTAAATCGACGCGGAGCGATTTTTCGGCCTGATGCAGCAGCAATTCATAATCGGTAGGGTCGAACTCGACAAGCAGATCCCCCGGCTTGACTTCATCCGATACATCGTGGTGAATCTTGCGCACGCGGCCATCCACCTTGGCGGCGATGGAAACCTCCTCGAAACCATAGAGCGTTCCAATCGCCTCGACGCTGCGCTGCACCGAACGGTAGGCTACAGGTTCGACCGTTACCGTGACCGCGTCGGGATCGCCTTTGGCTCCTTCCGCCTCCGGCGGCAGCGTCTGCTTGTCCGGGCGGCTAAGCCGGTCGCCGACCACGACTCCTCCCGTTCCCAGAACGACGAGGATCACGAGACCCCAGAGCAACGAACGCCGCCAGGAGTGCCGCGGGGCCGCAGGGGTGACTTCCACGACAACGACGCCCTGCCGCTTGGCCGGCGTACGCTCGTTCGTTGTCGGCGGAGCCTCTGTGTGTTGAACGAGTTTCGGCGGAAACCTGGTTTTATCCATGTCTTCCTTCTCTTTTGAGTTTCGCTCAATCACCCAATCGAACGATTCGGGAGAGGATATACGAGGGAGCAAAGTAAGAGACTCGGCGGATCGCGAGTTCGCTCAAGCAGAAGAGGCTATCTGACGCACTTGGGTTCGCCCTGCACGAGCGATCTTGCGGAAGAGCACCATGAAGATTTCTTGCTCATCCTCAGTTAGTGCGCCAAGCATACTGCGGAACAAACGCAGATTCACTTCCACTAAGGACTGGTAGACTTCGCGGCCTGGATCGGTCAACTCCACTCGGACGACCCGCCGGTCCTGCTCGGATCGATGGCGGCGAACAAGCTCCTTGCGCTCCAGGTTGTCCACGATACTGGTCACAGAGTTGACGGCGACCGTGAGATATTCGGCCAACTCTCGCATCATCCGCGGCCCTTCATTGCCGAGGAACTCGACCAGTCGCAGTTCCTGCATGTTCAATTCGACGTGAGGTCCATTGGCAGCCGCCGCATGGACGGACTGAAATTGCTTGAGGATGTCCTGAACCACTTCTTGCAAGTCCGCCGCACGGCGGTCGAGAGTCGTCATACAGGTCTCGGTTGATATGTTCGATAATAGAACTATTCGTATGGTGAATTATCGGCAAGGGCGATGTTTTTGTCAAGTGCAACTGCTGAGTTGTTCGCTTGATGTTCGCAAATATTTTGCTCTTTTGGTTTTAGAGCAGACGACGCTTCATGCTTTGCCGTGAAACGGAGCAGTAAGGTAGACGCTTCATGCTTTGGGGGCAGCGCCCCGGGACCAAAACGGAAATGATTTCCGATTTGCGTATTGGCCTCGGTTGCTTTCCACCCGGGGGAGCAGTTGCATTGTTACTTTTCCGTGACAGCGACTTTTTAGCTTGACGGATGATGCGTCGGCCTGGATACTGTTTCGCAACGGCCACCAGCATCCCGTCTTTTACACCAATCGTTTCCGCCTTGCGGAACTAGCTGCGGCGGCCTCTGCTGCTTCGACGGCCTTAGCGGCGGTCCGTGTCTGCTCGCCAGTCTGGGCGGCCCCAGTGTTGCCGGAACCCCCAGCGGACGGGGCGGCCTGTACTTGCTCGGTTGCGTTCGACTCTACGAAGGGACCGTCGGTCACGACGACGGCGCCGTTCTGCCAGCGCTGGGTCTTGGCCGTTCGACTCGTTTGCAAGGTCACCCCATCCTCAAGCATGTGCCTAGCGTTCAAGAGCTTCCTGTCATAAGTGAAGCATTCGTCGAGCACTGCGTCTTGTTCGCTTTTCGACATGGCGTCCCAGTTTTGTTCCAATTAGCCACGGTGGTCAAGCTCTACTTCTGCATGTACATGAACAATGTGTTCAATCCCTCTGACCAGGCCGGGTGCGCGAAGATGCCGTCTTCGAGGGCGGTGTAGGGAAGTTTGCCCATCATGGCGATCTCAATCATCGACATGATCTCGCCGCCTTCCGCAGCGAGGACGGCGGCGCCCAGGATCTGCTTGCTCTCCGTATCGACAACGGCCTTGATAAAGCCGCGGGTTTCGGCCGTCTCCAGGGCACGGGCCACCCAGGCCATCGGGATCTTGGCGACACGAATCGTGCGGCCCTGGGCGCGGGCTTCCTGCTCTGTCAGGCCAATCCGGCCGAGTTGTGGATCGATATACACCGTATAGGGAACCAGTCGGTTCCGGGTTGTCGCTTGCCCGCCGCGGAGGAGATTGTTGCGGATGATGCGATAGTCATCATACGAGATGTGAGTGAACGCCGGGCCTCCCTTGATGTCGCCCAGAGCGTAGATACCCGCCACGTTCGTCTCCAGCCGCTCATTCACCGGGATGAAGCCGTGTGCATCGACCTTGACGCCGGCAGCAGTAAGGTTGAGCCGGTCACTATTCGGCTCGCGTCCCACGGCAATGAGGATGTGGGAGCCAGTGACGGTTCGTTCGCCTGCCGGCCCGCGCACGCGCAAGCCGATTCCGTCGGAGGTGAGTTGCACGCCGACCGCTTCGGTCTCGAGCAGGATCTCGATGTCGTCCTCTTCTAGCACCTTGCGTACTTCTTCGGCGACGTCCGGATCCTCTCGTGACAGGAGTTGCTTGCCATGCTGCACCAGCGTGACGGCACTGCCGAAGCGGCGAAACATCTGGCCGAATTCCAGGCCGATGTAGCCGCCCCCAAGGACCAACAAACGCTCCGGCAAGGCGTCCAGCTCCATGATCGAGGTGGAGTCGAGGGCCGCGATGGAATCGAGTCCGGTGAGGGCGGGCCGCGCTGGCCGACTGCCCGTGTTGATGAAAATGGTTTCGGCAGTCAGAGTCCGAGTGCCGCCTTCCTTGAGCGTGACCTCGACGACCTTGGGAGCTGTGAAGCGGCCTGCGCCAAAGATTAGCTCGACGTTATCGGCCTTCTCGAGCCGACGCTGCCCCCCCATGCGGAAATCGTCAACGATCGCTTGCTTTCGTCGGCGGACTTGCGCCATATCGATGGTTACTGAGCCGCAGTGAACGCCGTAGTCGGCGGCGCGCCGGGCCAGGTAGGCGACGCGGGCGCTGGCGGCCATGGTCTTGGTCGGTGTGCAGCCAACATTGACGCACGTGCCCCCGACATGCTCCCGTTCAATGACAGCGGTTCTGCGGCCAGCACCAGCGAGATCTAGAGCCAATGGTTTTCCGGCCTGGCCGGTGCCCAGGATGATCGCGTCAAAATTCTCCGGAGCCATGATGATGCCTCCAGCCAAGCGAGCCGTAACGGACAGATTCGCCTCATTGGTGGATAACGTCCACCAGATTCCGTAATTGCGTTCACCCCCGAATCTGGGGGAGTGGTAGATTCGACTCGGCGGTCTCCTTAAAGCACATTGCGCGCCAAGGTCCTCCTGGCTGGATAAGGCCCGTCGCCGCGCTGACGAGGCTGAAGTCTATGCCAATGTGAACTGCCGGATCAAAGGACCTCTGGAGGAATTCGGTGCCACGAACCATCACGCCTGCACACCAGAGCAGTACGCTCTCGGAGACAAATCTCGGGGGCTGGCCGAGGAGTGGTCATCCGTCGAGTCGGGCGCCGGACTCGGATCACCTACCTCTGCGGCCATTCCCCGAGTTTGATGGCGGTGCGCCTGCGCCCACCAATGCTCCACTCGGCTCAAAGTCACCGCTCGCCGCCATCTGGGCCAGGCTGAGACTCGGCACAAACTTGCGATCTTTGCGGACAAGAGCATTCAGTTTGCTTTGCTCGAGTTCGACCAGCAGGTCAGCGTCGAGGTTCTTTCCGCTACCCACCCTCCATGATGCAGCCCAGAGCCCGGCAAGCACCTGCACACTGTCGGCGAGAGACGCGATGGTGGCCTTTCTCACCTTGGTATTGTTCCAAAGAGCCTCGGCTCGAGACTGGGGACTCAGAGATGGGTCATCGGCCTCGATGATCTCGATCGGTGCAAGGCGATCCTGCGAACGCTGCATCAGCTGGATGACGGCCACTCCGGCGTCATGGCCGGTGTTAATGCCGTTGCCGGTCGGCAGGTCCATGCCAGCAAGGGTCTCATCGACGCCGGCCAACAGCGTGGCGGTGTCGACTTCGAGCATTGTCTCTTCATAAATCGAGTGGATCTGCGCCTCACGGGTCTTCTTGAACGCCTTAAATTCCTCACTATCGCGCGGCACCGGATATTCGCGGCCTTGGAAGGTTACCATCGGCGGCTTTCCGTGGTGCATGTAGGAGCAGTGCAACGGTTGTGATGCGTCGCCCACATAATGGGCCATGACGCCTGCCGCGGCCACGAAGCGTAGGACATCTTCATCCTTGAGATACGAAACCATGGCCTCCCACAACTGCCAGACGCGCAGCGGCAACGCCCCGTCTTCGGGACCGACCCCTTGCTCCGCGAAGCCGTCGAAGTAGCTCTTCCAAACACTGGCCGCTACGTTATTGGGATCCTCCACGCACTTTTTCAACAAGGAGTCGCCGCCGTTGATATCTTCGATGTCGATGTCCGCGAAGTGTTGAACGGGCTCGTTCGGATGGGTTCCCTGTGCCGTCACCCAAATGTAATCCGGCACGTCGGCCAACGGGACGAAGCCGGTACGATCGACCTTGAACCGGGAACCGGCCGCCAGGTCGTCGCTGTCGACGCCTATGTTGCGCTGATTCGCTTGCATCAGCTTGCCGAGCGGGCCACGCACGCGATCGCACGCCTTGTAACCGATGGAAAAGTGTCCGATCTTCCCCCACGTCTCTTCGTGGCCAAGACTCCAGTCACGCACGATGTCGATGTCGAGAGAGCGGCAGACGGTCGATAGAAAGGAGGCCATGGCGTAGGCTGTATGCGTGCCATCAGGCTGCACGATACGTTCGCCGCCCCATTGCATGGCAATCGGCTGATATCGCCGCACGCGCACACCGAATTGTTCATCCACGGCATGGGCATCGCCGAGATCGGGATTGTCCGAGACGTTTTGCTTGTAGGCGGGCCAGTCGAAGAACCAGATTGCGCCCGAATCGCCCGACTGCGTGATGTTCGGGTGC
>Ga0070739_10005185_pt1 | contig 15027 bp, 11 predicted proteins | sample Coa_R1_7_FD_66445 | JGI IMG/M metagenome (GOLD analysis project Ga0070739, IMG submission 66445) | Surface soil microbial communities from Centralia Pennsylvania, which are recovering from an underground coalmine fire - Coalmine... | ecosystem: Environmental > Terrestrial > Soil > Unclassified ... | reverse complement strand
CCGGCTGATTATTACATCACGGGCCTTGCTGGAACTGACAACCACGCTCGGAGCGTTTCTGGCTGCCCATGATTTCCCCGCACAACAGGCGACAGCGACTCTGATTCTGGAACAATTGCGCGCTCTTTCGGGACGCGTGGCCCTCAAGCTGATCTCGGCTCCAACCCGGCAGCAGGAAGCATTCGGTCTGGCCCTGGCCCGCCTTTTCCTGCTCTACCAGGGCGCACTGACGGATCAGCTTATTCTTCCGCTCGACGCGCACCTGGATCTCTTCCGCACAGTTAAACATGCGAGCGACGAACTGGGCGAGGCAGTCACCCTCCAGAGGACCGACCTGGCCCTGTTCGACCTCAATGCAGCTACGCGTACTATCCGCTGCAATCTGGTCGAGGTCAAATGCCGCAGCCAGGTGGGAGGTCCCGGCGCCTACGCGCAACTGAAAGAGGAGATCGCCGCGCAGATTATGCAGAGCGAAGACGTGCTGCGGCGCCATTTCGATCCACAGCGCAGGCAGCCGGATCGCCCCGACCGGCTTTTAAAGACTCGCGAACTGGTAACGCTGCTCGAATTCTATCTGGGGCGCTCTCAGCGCTATGGACTGCTCCAGGACACTGTAGCCGCCGGGATCCTGCGCCTGCTCAGTGCGCTGGAAGATGGCTATATGGTGGAATTCAGCCGCAGTGCGCTCATCTTCGACTTTGAGGCGCGCGGGCTGGAGAGCGAATACGATGAGGGCATCGAGTTTTACCGCATAGGCCGCGACCAGATCGAAGCATTGCTCACTGCTGGCGAAGACATGTCTACCTCCGAACCGGAGAGACAAGAGGTGAGCGCTTCCGCTGCCATCACCCGGCTCCCTTCGGCGGCCTTCCTCTCTTCCGCATCAACCTCTTCTATTAGCAGATCCCCGGCAAAATTGAGAGAGGAGCAATACTGGTTAGAAGTGGAAGCCGGGCGCGAGGAGTCGCGCAGTTTCGCTCATGATGACAATAACCGTGACGAAGCGCATAGTTTTGTATACCAGGAGGGCAAGAGCGATGGAGCGGGCGAATATGCGCAGCACGACAATGAGCGTGAGGAAGTGCGTGACGACGCACAGGAAGGTGATGGAGCGGACGAGTACGGGGAGCCGGATAACGAGCCAGCGGCAGAAGTGAGCGAGGCAGCCCGGCAGGAGCGTGTACTCTACGATGTGATGCTGGGCGTGCAGCAGCCCACGCCGCAGTATGGGCTGCTTGGCGATATCGCCGGGCACAAAATTGCACTGGACCTGAACCAGACGCACACCATCAGCCTTTTCGGCGTGCAGGGCAGCGGCAAAAGCTATACGCTGGGCAGCATCATCGAGATGGCCTGCATGCCCATTCCCAACATCAACGTCCTGCCCGGCCCGCTGGCAACGGTGGTATTCCACTACAGTCCCACGCAGGATTACAAGCCCGAATTCACCTCGATGGCCTATCCCAATACAGACGCCGGCCAGGTGGCGCAACTGCGCGAGCGCTATGGGGCAGAAGCGCGCGGACTGGAAGATATGGTGCTGCTTGTCCCCGCCGCGAAACTTGCAGAACGCCGACAGGAATATCCCGATCTCGAAGTACTGCCCCTGACCTTTGCCGCCTCCGAACTCAAAGCGGTCCACTGGAAATTCTTGATGGGAGCGGTGGGCAGTTCGAGCATGTATATACGGCAAATCCATCTCATCATGAAGAAGCTGCGTGACCGGCTGACGCTGGAAGGGCTGCGCGAGGAAGTTGAGCAAGCCGCCATGTCGGACCACCTCAAAGACCTGGCCCGTATGCGGCTCGTGTTCGCCTCCGAATACATCGACGATAGCCGCAGGCTCAGCGATATCATCCGCCCGGGCCGGTTGATTATCGTCGATATCCGCGACGAGTTTATCGAGAAAGATGAAGCGCTGGGGCTGTTCGTCGTGCTGCTCCAGATTTTCTCGGAGGCGACCTACCAGGGCAAAATGTTTAACAAGCTGGTGGTCTTTGACGAGGCGCACAAATATATAGAGAGCCAGGATCTTGTCTCCGGCCTGATAGAAGTTGTGCGCGAGATGCGCCACAAGGGGACGAGCATCCTCGTGGCTTCGCAGGATCCACCATCGGTGCCGATATCGCTGATCGAACTATCATCGCAAATTATCCTGCATAGAAGTAATTCGCCCGCGTGGCTGAAACACATTCAGAAAGCGAACTCGGCGCTCAACAATCTCACGCCCGAGAAAATGAGCCATCTGGGCGCAGGCGAGGCGTATATCTGGTCGGCCCGCGCCACCGACGAAGGCTTTACCAGGGGCGCGGTCAAGATCCGCTGCCGCCCGCGCGTCACCAGGCACGGCGGCGACACTAAAACAGCGATTAGCGATCATTAATACATAGAAGATGCGACGTAGGGGCGCTGCGAGCGCAGCAAGCAAGCCCGTCAAGCGAGCATAATGGATGAATTGGAACAACCAGCATCAGAGCAGGAGACAACCATGTCTGATAGGAATAGCGGCATATTCCCCCATATCAGATTACTTTATACGCTCAGAGGGCACGAGGAAGAGATCAACCGTCTCGCCTGGTCTCCCGACGGACGCTATCTCGCCTCATCCTCTTTCGATGCTACCGTCAGGATCTGGGATACACAAACAGGAACACTCCAGCGGACGCTCACCGGGCACACCGGCCCCGTGTACAGCGTCGCATGGTCGCCCGATGGCAGGCTACTCGCTTCCTGCTCCCAGGATAAACGAGTGATGGTATGGGATACGCAGGACGCGCGCTATCGCCCATTCGCCGGTGAGCACGACGGCAATGTGTACGATATCGCCTGGCTATTGCACAGCAGTACCTTTCTGGCCTCCTGCTCCGAAGATCAGGCCATCCAGCTCTGGAGTGTTAATCCGCCCGTTCACCCTACAACGCCCATAGATATACGTAAGCACGCCAGTGCAGTATATTGTTTAGCGCACACGCCGGCTAGCGGAATACTTGCTTCGGGATCTTCTCATGGTCCCATTCGTCTCTGGGATGTAACATGGGTACAAACGGGCGTGATAGGTGGCACTCAGGGAACATTGAGAGGTCATAGCGCCGCGATCTACAGCATGGCCTGGTCGCCCGATGGCAGACTGCTCGCCTCTGCCTCTGAAGATCGCACCGTTCGCTTATGGGAACGTAGAAGCGAGCGGCAAATCCACAGTATCGAAGGGCACACGGGCGCCGTGACCAGCGTCTCCTTCTCTCATGACGGGCGCCTGCTGGCTTCCAGGTCACGCGATGGTACAGTTTGCCTCTGGCGCACTGACACCTGGGAAAACGTCGCCACCATTCCTACTTCGGTCTCCAATGGCATGTTCGCCGGCATCGCTTTTCATCCCCATGCGCCGCTGCTGGCGACCCTGAGCGAGCATGATCGCGTAATCTGTATCTGGGAAGTGGATATTCCCGCGCTGCTCGGTCTGGTCCCGGCGCGACCCACCGTCCACTACGCCAACGCGAAGGTCGTGCTGATGGGCGAGAGCGGCGTCGGCAAAACTGCGCTCGGTCTGGTCCTGACCGGCCAACCGTTCAGTGAAACCACCTCGACGCATGGCCGCTACGTGCGCACCTTCGATAAGAGTACTATCGCCATCGATGCCAGGCGCAGCGAGCAGCGCGAAATCTATCTGTGGGACCTGGCCGGACAGACCGGCTATCGCCTCATCCACCAGTTGCATCTCAACGAGGTGGCTGTGGCGCTGATCGTCTTCAGCGACAAAGAGGGCGGCGATCCGCTGGCCGGCGTCACCCACTGGGCACGCTCGCTGCGCGCCATTCAAAGTGTGCAGGGCAATGCAGCGCTGCCCATTAAAAAGCTGCTCGTTGAGGCGCGCATAGATCGCGGGCATGTGCGAATAAGCCGCCAACAGATCGATGAGGCCATGCAAAAGCTCGGCTTCGATGGCTACTACCAGACCAGCGCAATAGAAAACAGGGGCATCGCCGAACTGGCGGAAGCGATTCGGCAGGCTATCGATTGGGACCTGCTGCCCAAAGCGACATCCACAGAGTTGTTCCGGCACATTAAAGACTTCCTGGTCAGACTGAAAGAGGCCGGTTATCAACTCCAGAGTGCCAGCAACCTTTATCGTTTCCTTATAAACGAGCCAGGAGAGATAAACGAGCCAGGAGAGCAGCCACAGGACTTACGCGCCCAGTTTGATACCTGCCTGGGCCTGCTAGAAGCCCAGGGATTGCTCCGGCGCCTCAGCTTCGGCGAACTGGTACTCTTACAACCAGAACTGCTGGATGCCTATGCCTCGGCGCTGGTCAATGCCGTTCGAGCAGACCCGGAGGAACTGGGCAGTATCGGCGAGGCAGCGGTCCTGGAGGGCAACTTCGCGCTCCCTCCAGAGGTGCGCCTGGCGGATTGCGGCGATGAGCGATTGCTGCTGCTGGCAATGGTGGAAGATCTGCTGCGCTACGAGATTGCGCTGCGCGAAGGCGACTACCTGGTCTTCCCATCGGAAGTGATGCGCCGCGATGTGCGCTCACTGGACCCGCCGGGCAAAACCATCATCTTTACCTTTGAGGGGCCAGTGCTCAATATCTACGCCACGCTTGCCGTGCGACTTTCCCATAGCGGCATCTTCCATAAACGAGCGCTCTGGCAGAATGCCGTCGAGTTCGCTGCCAATGTGGGAGGAATCTGCGGGATCGCGCTGCGCATGCCTGAGGAGGGCAAGGGCGAATTCACCCTCTTTTTCGATGCAGCAGCCAGCGAGGAGACACGCTATCATTTCGAGGAGTACGTCAGGACGCACCTGGAGCGCTATGCCGCGCCCGGGACTATTGCCCGGCAGCGCATCTTTGTCTGTCCACAGTGCCAGATCCCGTTCGATAATGAGCGTGTTGTGCGCCGGCGCGCAATGGGGCATAGATCAATGCAATGCTCGCTCTGTGAAATTGAGGTCACGCTGCTGGATCGAGAAGAGCGACTCGCCCGCACTCCCGATTCGCTCGTGCCGCAGATGGACCGGGCGGCGAACGAACGGGCGGATTATGAAGCGGCCAAATCGGTGATCCAGGGGAAAACGGAGACCAACGATTTTGATGTGTTCCTCTGCTATAACCAGGAGGACAGGGCAGCCGTCAAGGAAGTTGGTGAGAAGCTCAAGGAGCAAGGTATCCTTCCCTGGCTCGATGAGTGGGAATTGCGCCCCGGCCTGCCCTGGCAGCGCCTACTGGAACAGCAAATCGAGCGCATTAAATCCGCCGCCGTATTTATTGGCAAAAGCGGGGTAGGTCCCTGGCAACAGATGGAGCTGGAAGCGTTCCTGCGTGAATTTACCAGGAGAGGATGCCCGGTCATCCCTGTGATTTTAGCCGGTGCGCCGGGCACACCCCAACTCCCCATCTTTCTCCAGGGCATGACGTGGGTTGACTTTCGCAAACAGGACCCCGATCCGGTGACTCGACTCATCTGGGGCATTACGGGTAAGAAGCTGTTCTGATTATCTCGCTCGCTTTCAGCAGAATAGGGGGAAAGATGTCTATGCCAGATGAGAATGTTTCCCCTCACTCATATTCGTTAAACAGCTCCATCTTTAAATAGAACATTTGTCAGTTGATATCTCTGAAACTATTTACTATAGTTATATATATACCGGATTTTTACAGATTCTCAGTTCCTTTCGCTTATTCTTACGTTGTGTTACATAGGATCATTCTTTAGACTCCTTCCTCTTATTCTGTCTGGTTGGTAGTTTTATCATCTATCCTCACAGGACCATATGTACACGCAACATACTCTGGAGAACCTATCCCCGCTCGGAGATAACGAACTGCATATCAGGGAGGAAATATACCACATGAAAAGCATGAGGCAGGGCAATCAGCACGACAATAGTGATCACGGGACAGCGCTTATCAAACCACGAAAAACCCAGACCAAAGTGAAACACATGATCCTGGAAAAATATCTGCAAGCCTGGGGCGGCATCATCATCAACGGATTGCGGCAACACGCCAGCGCGAACATCCATCTCGTTTATATTGATTGTCATGCCTCATATGGGCGCTATCGTGGAGAACTGGAAGACGTTGCAGCTCGTCGAGATCCTCAGCCGATCTTTGGCACACCTATCATTGGAGTAAAAGCTCTGGATCAACTGGCCGCCTGGGCCAAAAAGAGCGCACAGAGACAGGTACGCACAAGCACTATTCTCATCGAGAAAGAGCGAAAGGTATATGACGAGTTAAAGATCATCCTGGGCATGGCAGGACTCACGCCCAGGATGCATGAGTCGAAAAACTTTTCTCACCTCCAGGATGGTGAAATCGCGCTTGTCTGGGCAGATTCTACATTGCTTGCCGACCAATTGGTGCAGTATACACAATCCGGTCACAAATTCTCGCTTTTCCTGCTGGACCCATATGGCCCAACCGGGATCCCTTTTTCTTTTGTCAGCAAGATTATCCAGCACCCGCGACATGATACTATCATCTATGTCCCCTATCTGGATCTTGAGAAAAAGAGCGGGATCGTCGCCAAATCCACCATCACCCCTACTGAGAATGAACTCATAAAGAACTATGACGCGATGTTCGGTCATACTGGATGGCGCACTCTTGCCAGGAGATACTACAAGCCTGATTTTCAGGATGAGGATGAGATATGGGGACTGGAAGCTATGCTGATGGGCTGCTATCGTGAAGCACTGCTCTCGGTTGATCCAGATCTGGTTGTGAAATCTATCGGGTTACATTTTCCAGATAGAGATCGCATCATGTATTATCTCTACCTCACGACCCATGATCCCAGTGGAGCATTAAAGATGAACGAGCTGCTTTGGGAGGCAGGCTACCAGGAATACGAACTGCGTCAGAGACTCAAGCAATCAAAAGAGCATCCCGGTCAACTTACCCTCTTCGATATGCCTCTCCAGCCAGAGAAGCCAGCTTGCCCGGCAAAAGAAGAGATCGGCAGGCATATTATGCGTTTGTTCAAAGGTCAGACCAGAACGAAAAGGGAAATCTACGCCGCATTAGCAGATGAGATATACTTTGCAAAAGAAGTTAATAAAGCTTTGAAGTACCTTCAAGCGCAGGGGCAGATATCCTTTGTGGGTCCGCTCGAAAATTCTACCTGCATCAAGATAGGATGAGAGGCTCTTACACAAGACAATTGCAGTCCGCGTTGCAAAGCGACAGGGCTTTTCTCACTGTATGGGTTTCTTTGCACAGACTTACCCGCGCATGAGGGAATTCGGTCCGAATACGCGAAAACATCTTACCATAGATCGTGATTCGATGCGCTTCGGATAGATGACGGTGCGTGCCATCTCTTACTAATTCGTCATCTGGAGGCTGCCACTCCATAGGCGGAAGCCCCCATCGTTCGCGCCAGGCATCAAGCTGGGTGTTTTTCTCGCGGTATGTGCCTAGTGTCCAATAGCGAAAGTTGATGCCAGCATTTTTCACATCCGCAATAAAAGCTGCATACTGTTCCTCCCACCCATCAGGAGTGAGGATGGGGTCCACACGCACTCGCACCTCAAAGCCCAGATCCTGCGCCTGCCTGACCGCCTGTAAACGACTGGCAATAGAGGGCGTAATGCGCTCCCCCGTATCAGGCCATTTCCCCTCCCACAAATCCGCGATGGATTCAGGATTCAAGCTAAAGCTCACGACAATATGGCGACGGTGGGCTGGAGCAATATCTGCAAGATAATGGGTATTCGCCGTCTTGGTTAGCAAGATGAGCTTGTTTTGACAGGGGTTGTGAGATGAACTGGCGAAGAGCGGCGCCAGGTTGCGTACATGCGGGGCAACTCCTTCATAGAGGAGTGAGTCAGACCGGTCAATTCCTACCCCGAGGGTGTGCTGCCTCCGCCGGGCTGGATCAGCTAACCACTTTTCGACGGCAGGAACAAAATCATCAATGTTATCATAGAGCAGATGGCGAGAAGGATCTCGCTTGATGCGGTGGGTGAGCATAAGAAAGCAAGCTCTGCATCCTAGCCCACATGCTCCCGATCCAATGGCGAGATCCCACCACATCGGCGGGCAAAAGGTATGTGTATCTCCATGCCAATCATGCACAATCAAATTGGTTTTGCGCGGTGCCCGATACACGATAAGTGGACGAGTCAGACCTGAGATGTTGGGGGCGATCTCTTCCTCGCGCCAGATACCTTGACTCACCTGCTCTCGGGTATACCAATCAATAGGTCGTCCTGTAGCAGTTTGCGCCAGATATCTGCTTGCTGGCTCTTTCTTCGGTTGAGGAATGGTGGTTGCATCCATTATGAGATCTCGATTGCCAGGTCCAGGTCGTTGGAGCAAGTCATCGTGAGAAGATACAGTGCTCCACAGCTAATCCTACAGATACCTCCCATCTCGACTATATAGAACTTCTATTCTATTTGACTCTAGTATAACACAAGAGAGGTATTTTGTCACATTATGCAAGACGAGAAAGCCCTACCAAAGTAACACAAAGCGGCCTTTTCCCAGGCTCTGCGCCTTCATCGGCATGATGACGCAGACTATCTTACGTGGTTGGAGGCTCACCCGGAGGGCTTTGTAGCTAATGTGCCTCACCCTCATACACCCTATGATCATTTTCCGGTCATGATGCATCGAACTTCATGTCCAGAGGCGCGTAATCGGGGACAAAGTGGTAAACTAACATCGAATACGCAATGGAAAGTGTGCTCTCTATCCCAGGATGTCGCAGAGCATGGCGCGCCCCGCTATACCCGCGTGCCTTTGAGATATTGCCAGAGCCCTAAAATCGGCGGATGCGGAAGGTTCTGGACTCCAGAAGGCAGGAAACGCCAGGATACATAACGGTTCATCCATCAAGAGCTTGAGCTAGCGACACTTTCAAGGCAGGGAGAAACCAGATGCCAGGGGAAATCAATCCGTGGGCGATGTATCCCCACAAAACCTCTTCATCGCCACTGCCAGAAACACTGAAAACGGAGGTCACGACAAAGGCGAACGAGCTGATCGAGACGGTACTCAAGCCGAGATACGTTCAGCCACCACCTGAAAATCCACAGTTCAATTACATTATCGATATCTATGGCAAGTGGTATCACAAGGCGTTCTATTTCTGCGCGCAATATCGCGTCGCTGGTCCCAATCCCACCGTACCGAGCTTCGAGGCGAAATTCGCCCGCATGCAGTACGCGGACAACCGGCGTTTTCACCTCTCGTATATGCGCTACACCGGCCAGTGGGTACAACTCTATCTGAATTTGACAGTTGATGAGTGCATCGAGGCAGTGCGCGACGAGCCCTATTTTACCGTCTGAGAGAGAAAAAGCCCATCCAACCTGTTGCGATTGGATGGGTCTGATGGAAGCGTCGGGGTGCCGGAAGCCTCTAATCGCTCGCGCATCTGCTCGTAAGTGCTCGTATCGATCTCACCCCGGGCATAGCGCTGGCGCAGAACCTTCAAAGCATGGATCAGGGCCATATCAGGCAGCAAAGGGCGCAGGCAGTTTCCCCCGCTGATAGAGAATGATGCCGTCACGCTTCACATTCTCAATGAAGTCAGGATCCCACTCTCGCGAGGAACGCGTGGAAAACATAACGTTGACCTCACGCGGCGCATCTAAGTGCTCGATTTCCGCCAATTCCATCGTCTGAAACAGTGCTCTGCGTTGATGCAAAATGACGTGGGGGTCATCCGTGTCAAAGACGGCCAGCAGGTCAACATCGCTGGGATCAGGCTCCTCAAGAGAGCGTTCCTCATGGCGTGCTAGAGATCCATACAGGAGAATAGCCAGGATATCGGGATGCCTCTCAACGAGCAGCCTGATCTTGTCCTTCACCAGAGCCTTTGTCTTCCTATCCAACCAGGGGGGGATGGCATGAAGTTGAGATTGCATGGCCTCACACCTTCTTAGCGAGTAGCCCACAAGCGAATCTCTTCTAAGAGAGCTACCGCCTCTTGCACTGCGGCGGGATCCGGCTCGCTGCCATACCAGCCGCCCTGCCTCAATTGATCCAGATTGTCCCACCAGCTCGCCGCTGTTCTTTCTCCTAAACCATTGAGGAAGCGGCCTAAACGGGTATGATTGTTCTGATGCTGATGATATTTGGTTTCACAGCCAAAGGCAATCCATTGAAAAGCAGCACCCCACGCCATCTCAATCACTCCATCAGGGTCAACTTCGGGCTGGAGTTTTGCCAGTGACCTTTCAATGCGTTCCGCCTTCTTTCGATGCCCCTCAGCGAGCATATTCCAACCTCTTCCTAAGAGTTCTCAAGACAAGAAACCGCACATCTTCTCCTATCATTATGAGCAAACTCGTTGGAAAAAGCAACATGGCACAGCAGAGAACTTCCTCTCCGAGGAGATGCGTTCATGACAGAGGCGCACATCGACCATCTCTTCGGAAGAATAGAATCAAATATCCGGTATGTTTCTTTTTCTGGCGTCCATGCCGTTGACAGGCGCATTGCCCGATTGCGATAGACATCAGAAAAGTTTTGCACAGCTTCTCTATCTTCGCTTTCCAGCAAGAGAGCTATTCCGGCGCGCAAGGCCCGCTCTCCCCGCTTGTGATCAGCCGGAGGACAGGTCGCCGCATAGGCGCACTCTTTATAGAAACGGATGGCAGCCTCCAGGTGCTGTTGTTGCTGCTTCTGCCGCCATAATCGGCTCTCACACTCTGCCACGTATTCCAGGACCGTGATGTACTTCTGGCGACAATCCTCAAAGAAGCCCATCACCCAGCTTCTGAACGATAACTCATCCAGCTTCTCCACCAGATAGCCACCCACATACCTTTCTTCGTCAATAAAGTTATCCAGATAATTGCCGGAGTAGCGTTTGATCAACTGCCACGCCATCTCGTAGAGCTTCTCTTCACTCATCGCCCTCACATGCGAGGTACGAGAACCTGTTTTCAACTCCTGGATGGAACGATACGCCTTCTGGAGCTGTTCAATCCCAATGACGCGGCAGCATGGCAACAAGCACCACAAGGATTCTCTGCCCCGCTTCTTTTGCCCAAAGATCCCGAACTCCTGCGCCTGTGCAGCCCAGGCAGGGAAGTGCTCTTTGATACAGGCTCTAATCTGGTGCCGTATCCTGCTGATATGCGTATTAAAGGTCTGTTGCCTGCTCCCCTTTTCATCAACGAGATACGAATAGATCAGTTCCAGAAACTTGTCGCGAGTCACCCAGGTTCCGATGCCCTGGATGGTGAGATAGGCGAAGATCGCCTGATACGCTTCATGATCCAAAGAGATCTCTATACCTCTTTTTGGCTGCTGCAAAGCCAGCTCTTTCTTCTCACGCAGGAAAAATGAGATTGTCTGACCAATAAAGATACACAGCTCCAGTTCCTCTTCAATGGACTTGCGACTTTCTTCGGGTTCTTGCAGCTCTTCTAAAGCAGTTCTCGTCTCTTCAGTGTTCTCACTGGTATGATCGGCGACCGGCGCTTCGATCCCATCCTCGGGTGCACTGTCATGGTCGGTGGCTGGCGCTTCGATCATATCCTCGGGCGCGCTGGCATGATCGGCGACTGGCGCTTCGATCCCATCCTCGGGCGTGGGAGCCGGACACAGAGCAGGAACCTGCTTGCGCTTTTCGGCCGTTACGATCAGCACCTTGCCTGAGAACGCATAGCTGAACCGATCAGGATGCAGGAGAATCACCTGAGCGAGACGACAGCGCGCCAACAGAGCAGGATCGATGGGAGGACGCCGTTCAGCGTAAGGACTAAAGGCGTGGACCTGAAAAAACGTATCAGGCAGCGCTCGCAGGGGAGAAAAATATACCCCATAGGTGATCAAGGCAAGACCTGCGGAGAGCAGAATGACCGTCATATCAACGGGAGAAAGTTCAACGGGAGAAAGTGGCCGGTTTAACGCCTCGCGCTCCAACGCCGGCCCCAATCGTGCAAAAATGCCATCTGTCACGCACGCGACGAGTGCAAACGCCTGCCATAGAGCACAGATACACCATATCAGAAACCACTGTTAAAGCACAGTTAGAATAGGGCCCCGGAGACAGATTACTTTTGCCGCTTGACTCCGCAAGAAGTAGTTGACCGCAGGGAGAGTTGTAATGGGTTTGTCCTCAACGCTCCTCTGCACAGAGAAAGGCCCTCAAGCTAGACGAGCGCCTGCTTGATGGCCTGAGATGACTCTCAACTCAGTACAACGAGAGGAGAGTCCATGAAACAGGATAGCGAGGTTAAGCTGTATATGCAAGCACGCAAAGCAGGCAAAAGCCAGAAACTCGCCGCCGCGAAAGCAGGAATGAGCGAGCGAACGGGGCGCAAGTATGAGCGCATGGGCAAGCTGCCCTCCCAACTCAAGCAGCCCCGGACCTGGTTGACGCGCCAGAACCCTTTTGAGCAGGATTGGGAGTGGGTGATCGCTCAACTCGAACGCGATCCCGCGTTGCAAGCCACGACCCTGCTCGCCCGACTCATGGAGCAACACCCAGGTCGCTACCGGCCAAGCCAAATTGGCACATTGTCAAGGATATCGTGGCGCACTTAACGGGCTGGCGCCGCCGTTCGGTTCGGCGCTTCCAGGCGCTTCTGCATCATGAACCAGACTTTTCCCCGCCCTGGCCGCCAGAACTGCGCGAAGACGATGAAATCAATGCCTGGATTTACCAGGCCAATCGCAATCGTCCTTTGGCAGATGTGCTCAGCGATTCGCGGGAAGTCTTCCAGCAACTGATAGATACCCTCGATGCCTTTTCGGAGGAGGAACTCCAGGATCTGCGGCACAGCCTCGGGCTGGAAGAAGAGCAGATCAGCGGCAGCCTGTTCTTCGCTCATTTCCACCAGGAGCACGAGCCAGATATGCGCGCCTGGCTGGAGAGGGTGAAAAAAGAACGCTAACCCATCGATCAATTCAGACGGAGCGAGCGCGCACCACCAGCAACGAAGGCACTTCCCGCAGCCCCGGCACCCGCTCGGCGTATTCACCGGTTGCCATTGGTTCCACCAGCCGTTCGAGCGCCAACCGGCTTGCAATGAAGGTATTGAGATAGGTGCTGAGCGTGCGGTGATAGGCGCCGACGCGACTGCGCAGGCCGCCCGACTCCGACTGCCAGTAGCCTTCCTGGAAATAGCCCCGCACCGCACGCGACACTTGTCCCTCTTTGGTGGTGATCCAGCGCGCCTGCGGCAACTCAAAGCAGGGATGTGTCAGCGCCACGACCAGCCAGCCGCCCGGCTTGAGCAGGCGGCGCATGGTGCGGCACACCGGATCGATTTCTGGCATATCCATCAGCGCCAGCACACAGACCACTCCATCGAAGCTGCCGGCAGCCAACGAAGCCGCCAGCCGCGCGTCTTCCTGCCGGTAGTCGATGCCCAGCGGTTCCTCTTGCTCGTGGCGTCGTGCGATCTCCAGCAGGCGCCCGGACACATCGATGCCCGTCACCCGCGCTCCGCGCCGCGCCAGTTCGCGAGCGAACCAGCCCTGCCCGCAGGCCAGATCGCACACCCGCTCTCCCTCGACCTCGCCCACCAGCTCCAGCAGATGCGGCAGCAGCAACTCCAAATAGATGGGATGCTCAGACAGATAGCGATCATACCAGTCGGCAATCTCGTTGTAGTTCGTCTGATTCATGTTCATCGCCTCTCTCTCAGAAACGAAAATGCTCCTCATACGAAAAAGCTGCTCCGCATCGCGGTTAGCCCTTGAAGATATGCTCGCCATGATAGGTCAGGTAGCGTAGAGCGGGTCGTTTCGCCTGCTCAGGCAATAGCAGGTGCGAGGCGAGGACCGCGCCGAAATAATACGGCACGCCCTGATCTTTGACCAGGCTCTGCTCCAGCACGCTCGCCCGGTGAATGCGATAGCCGCCATTGACGGTAAGATAGCCCTGATCGAAGGCGGCATCATGCGTCGGACAGGCCGCCAGCCCGTTGCGCACATCCACCCGTTCTTGGGCAGTCGCCACCGCCCAGGGCTTGATATGGGAGGCACGCAACAGACCGCTCTGCTCGGGCAGCGAACGCGGCTCAAAGCCACAGAAGACGCAGTGGCGCCCACAATTGCGCAGCACCTCCAGAGCAAAACGATGCTGCGCTAGCCGGATCTTGCGCTCCACCAGCTTCTCAGTCAGCCGCTCTCCTAGCCTGAAAGCGCGCTCCAGGTTCTCCATCTCCGGCTGCACACCGATGAGCAACTGCGATGTGCTGGCAGGGATCTCCTCCTGTCCCAGCAAATCCTCCTGTGCAGGAGCCAGCGCCGGGTCGGCCAGGAAATCTGGCAAGGTATCTTCATCAAGGTCAAGCTGGCGCGCCGCAGTCAGGATCATCTGATAGAGCGCTCGAAACCGTTCTGGCTCCGCTGCCAGGATGGCAAAGAGCAGCGGTTCCAGGCTCTTGCCATGCGGGCGCGATCCATCCAGGTTCTGCATCTTGCTGGTGAGCGAACCAGGGCGGCGTTTGAAGAACCTGGCGAGGGTGTTGACGATGGAAGGTACCTGATCGATATTGCCCCCGCCATAACGATGCGGATCGAGCAGATAGAAGAGGCCATAACACATCAGGGTTTCCACGGCATTGAAGGGAACTTGCCGATGCCCAGGAGCGGGAATCTCACGCACCACAATGGCAACAAGCTGCTGGCGGATCTGCTCTGGTGTGAGGTCCAGATACGAACGCAGCACCTCCTCTCGCAGCGAATCGTTCTCGTTGTGCATACGCCTTCCTTGCATATCAGAGCGGCTATCAGTAGTTTCTTCGGCCTATTATACAAGATAAGCGAGCGCAATGCTAGCGCTTGCAGGGATCAAAAAGATGCTCACTGCAAAGGCAGTTGGTTATGCCGGTATGGTGAAATTCACAGCACAAAGATTGAATAATTGGGTAAGATGACGCTTGCTTGCTTTGTACTATCTGGAACTTATGCTCCACTACCACGATAGAAATGTATCATCACTGCCAATCACGACCTCTACGAGAAGCTGCGTTCGAGAACCCTGGATGCCCATTGCTACTATCGATAGGTCTTACGTTTGATTTATCGTCTGGTCGTCCTTTTCGCGGCT
>Ga0070739_10005181_pt1 | contig 15034 bp, 14 predicted proteins | sample Coa_R1_7_FD_66445 | JGI IMG/M metagenome (GOLD analysis project Ga0070739, IMG submission 66445) | Surface soil microbial communities from Centralia Pennsylvania, which are recovering from an underground coalmine fire - Coalmine... | ecosystem: Environmental > Terrestrial > Soil > Unclassified ... | reverse complement strand
GGCCGGCGCGGAGGCGGAGAAATTCCTGCGCCATCCCGACTGCTGCGGCGGCAGCGTCATTGTCGCGCCGAACGCGCGCATCCTCGCCGGCCCCATGGGCGCCGAGGAGGGCATCATCTATGCCGATTGCGATCTCGAGCTCGGCATTCTGATGAAGCTGCGGCACGATTTCGCCGGCCACTACAATCGGCCGGACATTTTTCAGCTCCACATCAACCGCGCCGCGCCGCAGCTCTATCGCGTGCACAATGCCGAGCCCGAGCCGTTGCCGGCCGGCGGCGAAACGGCCGAGGTGCTGCAAGCGCCGGCGCCGCGGCTGATCGGCCCGGAGCCGAGCGAGTAGGGCCCAACAGGCGCACGCATGGATGTGTTCGAAGCGGTCGACACCCGGCTTTCCTGCCGCGCCTTTCTGGACAAGCCGGTCGAGCCGGCGATCGTGCGCGATCTCATCGGGCGGGCGGCCCGGGCGGCATCGGGCGGCAATCTGCAATCCTGGTTCGTCTATGCGCTGGCCGGCGCGCCGCTGGCGGAGCTGAAACGGCAAGTGGCGGCGCACATCGCCGCCCACGATCCGCGGCGCGACGAGGCCGAATATCCAATCTATCCAAAGACCATGTGGGAGCCGTACAAATCGCGGCGCGAAGCGCATGGCGTGCAACTTTATGGCGCGCTCGGCATCGCCCGCGACGACGCGGCGGGACGCTTGGCGCAGTACAAGCGCAATTTCACGTTCTTCAATGCGCCGGTCGCGCTGTTCATCGCCATCGACCGCAAGCTTGGGCCGGGCCAATGGGCCGATCTCGGCGGCTACATTCATGCGCTGATGTATCTGGCGCGCGGCTACGGCCTCGACACCTGTCCGCAGGAATCCTGGGCGCGCATGTATCGCATCGTCAGCCCGTTCGTCGGCATGCCGCCGGAGCAGATGCTGTTCTGCGCGATGGCGATCGGCTACGGCGATCGCGGCCATCCAGCCAACTCCTTCCGCTCGCCGCGCGCGCCGCTCGCCGAGTTCTGCAAACTCATCGGCTTCGATTGAGCGGGTGTGATCCGTCATCCTGCCGCGCTCGCCATCAAGGCTTTCGCATATGACTTTTCCCTCCCCTGAAAGGGGAGGGACGGCGCGCGCAGCGCGCCGAGGGAGGGGTCACAGCCAGCACGAACGTTGATGTTTGACCCCCACCCGGCGGCTTGCAGCCGCCGACCTCCCCCTTCCAGGGGGAGGAAGAAATAGGGACCGGTGTCATATGCGATAGCCCTGCGCTCGCCGCGGAGCGTCACTTGAGGAAGTCCTCAGGCAGGCATTGCCGCGCTTCGCGCTCGGGCGCGCCGATGTTGCGCGGCGTCGCCTTGAGGATGGCCTTGCGCGCTTGCGCCTGGAGGCTTCGCGGCACGCGGTCGAGCGCGCGCAGCAGACAACCCTTCGAATCGCCGCCGCAGGCGCGGTGCCGCCGGCAGGCCTTGCGCGGGCAGGTCTTCCACAGCGCGAAAGCATCGCAATAGCGCCGCTGCTGAGCCGACTTTTCGATCGCCAGGCGGCGCGCATATTGCACCGGCGTCAATTTCGCTTTGCGCTTGAACCCGGCCTTGAGCATGGTGAAGTAAATCGCGGCGTCTTCGTTGAGGCGGCGGCTTTTCCCGGTTCGCGTCATGCCAAGCCCCTCCGTTCTCGCGGCGCGTTTTTGGCGTCCGAGTTGTGATGGTGACGAATTTGCGTCCACGCCGCCGTCGCCGAGCCCGACTTCCGACCGATGCACCAGCGGTGGTGACTGGCTTTTCGGTTGTCCATCCGGGTTAGTCAACGAAAGAGAAGGAAGCGGAACGCCGAAAGACGCAGTCCGAACCTCCGCAACTTGCGTTGCGGCGCGCGCCCTGCAGGGCGCGCTCGCCTTCCGGCGTTCCACCACGGCTCTTGCCCAAGGGAGTCGTCGTCCCAAGGGCGCGGTCTCAGGCCAGGCTTCGTGGGTCACCGCACCATGCTCGGCGGGTTGCCCCGCGGGCGCCGTGCCCACATCCAGCGACGCACCTCGCGCACCGGTCATAGTGCCGGCAGGCTGATGCCTGAGCCGCCCGAGAACGGGTTGCGAAGCCGTCCGCGGGCACCGCCCCCGCCCGACGGCCCGGAGCGCCTCCGGACCATCCCTTCAAGTGGGCGAGGCCCGCTACGTAATTGAAACGGTGACGAATGTCAAGAGGGTTTGTCACAAAAATAGATACGTCACACTGCGCGCTGTGGCGGAGCGCCTCAGGGTGAGGTGAGATTGATGGCTAGGGCGCAATAGCAAAGCATATTGCGCCCCAGGGTGTCGGCAGACCCAAGTCGGGCAGCCTGGGCTGCGCTGATCCGCTCTGCGCGCTTCGCGAGCTACGCGGTGCTCCAGCCGGCTTTGGCCTGCGCAGCGCCCGGCTGGCGCGGCGCCTCGGTAGCCGGCTCGATCTCGTTCAAGGAAAGCTCGACCTCATAGCTCAAACCAGCGGCGGCGTAATTGAGGCGGGCGCCGACCAGCACCGTCTTGAGGAGTAGCGTGCCAAAACCTTCGCGCGTCGGTGGGACGACCGGCGGTCCGCCATGCTCGCGCCAGCGGAATTGCAGCACTTGACCGCCGCCGTTGGCCATCAGCCGCCATGACACGACGACGGAGCCGCCGGGGCACGACAGCGCGCCGTATTTTACCGCATTGGTCATCAGCTCGTGCACAGCAAGCGAAACATCCTGCGCGTAGCGGGGACCGAGAACGACCTCGGGCCCTTCGATCTTGATGCGCGCGGCGAATGGCTCCAGCTCGGAGCGGACGATCTCGGCGAGGGGGACGCCGGTCCAGTTGGAATTCGTCACCCGACCGTTGGCGCGCGCCAAAGCGTGCAGCCGCGCCTCGAATCTGGACTTGGCTTCCGGCAGCGAGGCCGCACCAGAGAGGCTACGCTGCGCGATGGTCTGGACCACGGCGAGCAAATTGTTGCTACGGTGCTGCAGCTCGCGCACCAGCAGCTTCTCTTTCTCCTGCGCCGCTTTGTGCTGGCTGATGTCGACCAGCATATTGACGCCGCCGATAAATTTTCCTTCGGCGTCGTAGAGCGGGGTGGGAAACGGCATGAACGCGAAACGCGTTCCGTCCGGCCGTTCCGCGATGGCTTCGACGCCGCGGATCGGACGCCGCTCCTTGATCGCCACCGCCATCGGGCACTGGTCGTGCGGCAACGGCGTGCCGTCGGTGTGATAAAGGCGCGCCGTAACGCACCATTTGTCCTCGCCCAGGCGCGGCTTGCGACCTGCGAGCTCCTCCGCGGCGCGGTTGAAGAAAGTCAGCCGGCCGGCCGCATCGGTGGTGTAAACGGCCGCCGGGATGGCATTGAGAATTTCGCGGACCCGGTGCTCGCTGGACTTGATGTCGGCGAGCAAGCGCGCCTGTTCCTGGAGTAGCCGCTGGTCCATGCGGTGTGAATGTTCGAGCCGCAGCAACTCGACCGCCTGATATGCTGCCGAAGCAAATCGGCCGAAACTCTCGAGCTGACGCAGATCTTCGGCGTCGAACTGCCGGCGTCGGTCGTGTGCAATCGCCCAAACGGTCCCTACTGCTTTGCCGCCGACATAGAACGGTACGAGCAGCCCCTCCTCCGCCAGCGGGGTTGCCTCCAGCAAATATGGATACCGCAACTCCCAATGGGTGAAGAGCAGCGGCGCATTCGTGTCGAGTACATCGCCGCAAGGGCCAAAGTTGCGCTGCGTGCCACCGCCTATGTGCGGGCGCCAAGCACCGGCGATGGCTGGCCAGTAGAAGGTCTTGCCGTCGTCGCTGAGCAGGCTGACGCCGGCAGAATCCGCCTTGAACACATCGAGCAGCGTGTCGGCTAGCCGCTGCAGAATGCCCGATGGATTGTCCGCCAAGGCCTGAACGAGTGCCGCGAGCGCGCGATTTTCGGTCTGGTAGTCGGGCTCGCGCTTCGGCCGCTGCGTCAATCGTTCGGTGCATAGAATCGCTTCGAGCGGCGCGATTGGGCTGGCAGGCCGCACGCCTGCCTCCTGCTCGGTGACAAGTGACGATTGGACTGACATGAACCCTCAGCTCGAAAAGAGACAAATCCCCGCGACGCAACGCGCGGGCGACGCGATTGTTCCCCACGGCACTGGAACGCCCCTATTTGTCCGCGCGCCGTCGCGCGCCCAATGTCTTACCGAAGCCGGGGGCCATATGGGACCCCTGCTGGCGCCCTCCCATCCGGGCTAGACTAAAGTGTCGCAGGCATCAAGGGTTCGGGTGATCATCCATGACGCTTCTTCGCCGGCAATTTCTGCATCTCCTCGTCGGCGCCGCGGCGGTGCCGGGCGCCGCGCGACTGGCGGTGGCGCAAAGCTATCCGGCGCGGCCGGTGCGGTTGATCGTCGGCTTTGCGGCCGGCGGCGCGCCCGACATTCTGGCGCGGCTGGTCGGCCAATGGCTGTCGGACAGGCTCGGCCAGACCTTCGTGGTGGAGAACCGGCCCGGCGCCGGCAGCAATCTTGCCACCGAGGATGTCGTGAAATCGCCCGCCGACGGCTACACGTTGCTGCTGGCGTCGTTCGCCAATGCCGTCAACGCGACGCTGTATCGCCAGCTCAATTACGATTTCCTGCACGACACCGCGCCGGTTGCGGGCATCAGCCGCGATCCCGACGTGCTGGTCGTCACGCCGTCGTTTCCGGCCGACAGCGTCGCCGGGTTTATCGCCTACGCCAAGGCCAACCCGGGGCGGATCAACATGGCGTCGCCAGGGGTCGGCTCGTCGCCGCACATGGCCGGCGAATTGTTCAAGTTCATGACCGGCATCGACATGGCGCACGTGCCCTACCGCAGCTCGGCGCCGGCGCTGACCGACCTGCTCGGCGGCCAGGTGCAGGTCTATTTCGCGCCGATTTCCGCCTGCATCACCTACGTGAAGGCCGGCAAGCTCAAGGCGCTGGGCGTGACCACGGCGAGCCGCAGCGCGGCGCTGCCGGACGTGCCGGCGATCGGCGAAACGGTCCCGGGCTACGAGGTCAGCGCCTGGTACGGCATCGTCGCGCCCACGGCGACGTCCGCCGCCATCGTCACAACGCTCAACGAACAGATCAATGCCGGGCTCGCCGACGCCGCAATGAAAGCACGATTTGCCGACTTGGGCTCATCTGCCTTCGCGGTGTCGCCGGCGGAGTTCGGCAATTTTCTCGCGGCGGAAACCGAGAAGTGGGCGAAAATCGTCAAGTTCGCCGGCATTACGGCCGAGTGATATGAACGCCAGGCGCGCGAACGCTCCGACCGACACCCCGCTGGCTGGCCGGCGGCCGTCGTCATAGTGTCGCAACCGAATCGGACTAAAGCCGTCTGAAGGCATGGGGGCTAAGCAATGGGCGTGATTATCGGGATACTGATCACCTTCCTCGTCATTGTTCTCGTTCTTTACCTGGTGAACATGCTGCCGATGGACGGCCGGGCGAAACAGATCGTCCGAGTCATCGTCATCATCCTCGGCATCGTGTCGCTACTCAAATATCTGACCGTATTTTAGAGTCGTGACGCTAACGGTCGGTATCGTCATTCCGGGTTCGCCGCTTCGCGGCGCTCCGGAATGACAGCGCATGGATGACATGTCAGCAACAGGACGCTAGATGACGCGGCGGTCGCACGAAACGCGCTCAGCCATAGCCGCGCGTGCCTTCGATCGCCGCGATGTAACGCGCAATCGATTTCTCCAGCACCACCTTGCCGTCGCGCGCGATCACGCGATCGAAATAGTGGCCGTAGACGACCTCGAACGCGAACGGCTTTAGCGCCACGCCGATGCGCTCGACCGCGCGCGCCGACAGTGGAATGAAGTTCGGATAGCTGCGCATGAAGGTCAGCCACTTGCGGTCGGTGGCGACGGTGAGAATGTCGCCGGCGCAGACCACGCCGCGGCCGCCGGCGCCGTGGGCCCAGTGCAGCACCGTGCCGCCTTCGAAATGGCCGCCGCAGCGAACCAGCGTCACGCCGTCCCAAAGCTCCTTGGTGTCGCCGTCCCACAATTCGATCGCCGCATCGCCGCGCATGATCCATTGCCGGTCGGCGGCGTGCAGATGAATGCGCGCCGCGAACGCATAAGCCCATTCCACCATGGTGGTGTAGAAATGCGGGTGCGAGATGGCGATGGCGTCGATGCCGCCAAGGCCCGCGATCAGGCTCACCGTGGCGTCGTCGAGCGTGGCGATGCAATCCCACAGGATGTTGCCGGCGCCGGTGCGCAGCAGCAGCGCGCGCTGGCCGATGGCGAAAGCCGGCGTCGATCCAATGCCGATGATGGCGTTGTCGTATTCGCGGAAGGTGTTGCTATGGCTCGCGCGCAGCGCTGCCAAGGTGGTCCAGGTCTGGCCGCGCGGCGGTACGTATTGCCGCTCCTCCTCGCAGATGGCGCACTGCGCGGGCGGCGCTGCACTGTCGGCATATTGGGTGCCGCAGGCGGTGCAGATGAAGTGGGGCATGGGTGCTCATCCTTGCCGTCTTGCGCCGCTTATTCCAGCCATTAGCTGCACTATGATAGCATGCGCGCTCGGCCAGGAGAGCGACGATGAATCTCAACGCGCTGGGTTACGTCGGCATCCGCACCAGAAACCTCGACGATTGGGCGGCCTACGGCACGCGGTTTCTGGGCATGCAGCTTGTCGACAACAGCCGCGGCGCGCTGGCGCTGCGCATGGACGACCGCAAGCAGCGCGTCATCGTTCATGCCGACGACGGCGAAGGCCCGTCGTTCTACGGCTGGGAAGTGCCCGACGCGGCGGCGCTCGATGCGCTGGCGGCGCATCTGGAGACCAACGGCGTGCGCGTCGCGCGCGGCTCGCGCGCGCTCGCCGACGAGCGGCACGTCAAGGATCTGATCGTATTCGCCGATCCGGTCGGCAATCGCCTGGAGGCGTTCCACGGCGCCGAGATTGCCAGCGATCCGTTCAAGCCGGGACGCTCGATCTCCGGCTACCGCACCGGTCCGCTCGGCATGGGCCATGCGGTGCTGACCGCGGAGCGGCTCGACGAGGTGGTGCCGTTCTACACCGAGATCCTGAACTTCAAGCCGACCGATTACATTCTCAAGCCGTTCAAGGCTTATTTCTTCCATATCAATCCGCGGCACCACAGCCTCGCCTTCATCGACACCGGCAAGAACGGCATCCATCATCTGATGGTCGAGCTGTGCTATCTGGATGATGTAGGGCAGGCTTATGATCTGGCGCTGCGCAAGCCCGAGATGATCGGCACCACGCTCGGCCGCCACGTCAACGATCAGGTCACCTCGTTCTATTCGTGGTCGCCGTCGCGATTTTTGGTCGAGTACGGCTGGGGCGGCCGCACCATCGATACCGGGAACTGGACGCCGCACGAGCGCACCGAAGGGCCGAGCCTATGGGGCCACGACCGCACGTGGCTCCCGCCGGAAGGCCGCGAACAAGCGCGCGATCTGCGCATCAGCGTCGCCGAATCCGGCGGCCGCGCGCCCCTCAACGTCATGGACGGCAATTACACGCGCGCCAGCGACGTTTGCCCGTGGTGGAACGCGAACGTCGCATCGCGCAAGACCGGGTGAGGGGCGGGGCCGGCAAGTGTCGTGACTCTAACGGGTGGTATCGTCATTCCGGGGCCGAGCGTAGCGAGGAACCCGGAATCCATAACCCCAGCGCAGGGACCTATGGATTCCGGGCTCGCCGCTTCGCGGCGCCCCGGAATGACAGCGTATGGATGGTGTGTCAGGAACGGTAACTACCCGCGGCGCACCGCGCTCCAGGTGCCGACACATTCGCCGCCATCGGCGCGCCACCAGCCGCCGCCCTGGCTGCGGCCCATGCGGCCGTAGGCCACCGCGCTTTGGCCGCCGCTCGACACCCGCACCGCTATGGCGCCGCTGCCGCTTACACGGCCCGCGATCTGATAGCTGCCGTCGTTGTCTGCCTGCACCACCCGCCCGCCGACGATGCGCGCCGGGTAGCGGTAGCTCGCCGGGCACGGACCTTGCCGCGTGACAATTGACACGCTCCACAATCCGTCAAAGGCGTGGGTGCTGGCATAGACCGGTTTGGTCGCCGCCGCGCCTGATGGCGTGCGTGCCGTTGCGATCAGCACGGCCGCGACCGCCAAAGCCGTGACGCCGCCGCCGATCGTCTTCATCGGTTCGCTCCTGTTTGCGGTGGGTCCTGCGGCGGCTGCCCGGGCGGCCCCGGATAGGGCGGCGGCTCGGCGGCAAACGGCGCGTCGCTCTTGCCGAGCGCTTCTCCGGTCCGGAACAGCGCCTCCATGTATTGCGGGTCGAACGCACCGCGGCTCGGCGCGCTGAAATCCGCCGGTATGGTGGCGACATTGAAGGCGATGCCGCTGCGCTTGGCGGCAAGATAAGCGCGGTCGAGCATCAAGCGGGTGTCGACTTTGACTGCCATGCCGACGCTTTGCGTGAGAATGGATGGCGTCGCGCGCTGCACGACCGCGAAGTCCGGCTGCAAGCCGCTATTGATCACGATATCGAGCCGGCTTGCCGGCAGGCGATAGTCGCTCGTGCTCGCCAGCAACGCGGCCGGCGCGACGAAGAATTGTCCGCCAACGCCGCCGTCGACGTGCATTTCCTGGAAATGCTTGCCATTGCCCTCGGCGTCGATCAGCACCGGCGGGAAGCCGCCCGGAATGGCGCTCGAGGCGAGCAGCACATCGCGGAACAGAGCGAGCGCTGCGTCGCCGCCATGCGCCGCGATGGCCCCCATATTCCAGACCACCGAGCGCTCGGCATCGAGATCGGTGGTGACCACGAACAGCCGTCGCCCGCTGGCGTGCGCGGCGGCGATATCGCTGAGCAGCGACGCCGTGATTTGCTTTTTGATCAGCTCCTTGAGCGGCCAGGTATCGACGAAGCTCTCGCCGGTTGAGCCGACCTCGAATATGTCCGCCGCCGTCACTTTGGTGAAGACGTCGCGCATGGCGCCGTCATATTTGGCGCCGGCAAAGGCGAACGGCGCCAACAGCGCGCCCGTGCTTACCCCGGTGACGACGGCATAGTCGGGCCGCTTGCCGGCCTCGCTCAGGCCGTTGAGGAAACCGGCGCCGAAGGCGCCGTCTTCGCCGCCGCTCGACAGAACGAGCCACGGACCGGATTGCGCCGGCAATGCATTCTGAAAATCCGCCGTCGATTCCGCCCAGAAACGCGCGTCAGGCATACCCGGTATGGCCGCGGCGGCTTCGTCGGCGGCAGTGAACGGAATGCGCGGCGGCAACGTCTGCGGCTGCGCCGTGTTGGTCGGAGGTTTGGCCGGGGTGATTTTCTTGGCGATGCCCGGACGCCGCGCCGGCGCCGGGCGCGGCGCGGGTTCGATCGCCTGGGCGTGCGCCGACGCGTCCACTCGCGGCGAGCGCGTCGGAGCAAACGTCGAAGCAAACCATGGGGCTGCCAGCAAGGCCGCCGCCGTAACAACATACCACTGCGCTGATCTTGCCATGTCTACGTGGGTATCCCGAATTCCCCTCGAAGTTCGGGCCCCGTTATCGTCCTATTGTCAACGCGCGGCGGCCGAGACGGACTGCAAATAGGACCGCGCTGCAGCAACTTCAATCGGGCTGAACTGAAAGCCGCCGGCAGCCTAGAGAATGTGGCCCGCCGGCTGCAATCCCGACAACCGAGCTATCCACGGTCATGGTTGTGTCGTAAAGCCGCTCAGGCGTGGCGCTCGGCGACGAAATGAGCGCCTTCGATGAGAACGGCGGCCTTGGCGCCGAATGGCGCCAGCGCCTGTTCGGCATCGCTCACCAGGTGTTGCAGGCGCGCCTTGGCGCCAGCGCCGCCCAATATGCTCACCATGGTGGCTTTGCCGGCGACCGCGTCCTTGCCGGTCGATTTGCCGACCAGCGCCGGATCGCCTTCCACGTCGAGCAGATCGTCGGCGATCTGAAAGGCTTGGCCGACTGCCGCGCCGTAGCGTTCGAGCGCGGCGCGCTGCTGTGGCGTTGCGGCGCCCAGGATGGCGCCGGCCTCGCAGGCAAAGCGCAACAGCGCGCCGGTTTTCATCGCTTGCAGCATCAGCACCTCGCGCTCGCGCAAGGGCGTCGCGTCGTTCGGTGAGAAGCGGCCTTCGGCGGCGAGGTCGAGCATCTGACCGCCCGCCATGCCGCCGACTCCCGCCGCGCGCGCCAGCGCGCCAACGAGCGCAATGCGCACCGCCGGATCGGCGTGGGTCTCGGGCCGCGACAGAATATCGAACGCGAAGGTCAAAAGGCCGTCGCCGGCCAGAATGGCGGTGGCGTCGTCATAGGCTTTGTGCACGGTGGGCTGACCGCGTCGCAGCGCGTCGTTGTCCATCGCCGGCAGATCGTCGTGCACGAGCGAATAGCAATGCACGCACTCCAGCGCCGCGCCGGCCATCAACGCATTGGTCCGCGCGACGTCGAACAGGGCTGCGCTCTCGACAATCAGGAACGGCCGGAATCGCTTGCCGCCGCCGAGACTCGCATACCGCATCGCTTCGATCAGCCGGCCGGGGCGCGCCACCTCGCCGGGAGCCGGCGCCGGCGCCAGCAAGCGATCGAGCAACGCCTCGGTGTCGGCCGCGACCGCGTCGAGGCGGGAGAGAAAAGGGGTGCCTTTTGCGTCCATGAGCTGATTAACCAACGCTCCAACTGCTCTGTGGCGGCTTATAATCGGCCCTACATCTTAACGAGACGGCGAAACCGCTACCCATAGGAACTATCTGTGGCCAACGACCTTCTAGCGTCAATGGTAGTTGCCATTTGGCTCTATCTCCTGGTCGCGCGCGGCGGCTTCTGGCTCGCGGCGGAACGCGACGGCGATGTGCCGCCGTGGCAGTCGCGTTGGCCCGACGTTATCGCCATCATTCCGGCGCGCGACGAGGCCGATTGCATCGGCGCGACCATCTCGTCGCTGTTGCGGCAGGACTATGCCGGATCGTTGCGCGTCATTCTGGTGGACGACCAGAGTCGCGATGCCACTTCGGCGGCGGCGCGCAGCGCCGCGGCCGCGATCGGCGCCGCCGAGCGCGTCGTCGTCGTTTCCGGCCGCGCGCTGCCGGCCGGCTGGACCGGCAAGTTGTGGGCGCAGCATCAGGGCGTAGAGATCGCAGAGCAGGCCGCGGCGCCGCCGACCTATCTGCTGTTCACCGATGCCGACATCGTTTATGCGCCGGATGCGTTGCGCAGCCTGGTGGCGCACGCCGAGGCCGGCGGCTTCGTCTTGACCTCGCTGATGGCCAAGCTGCGCTGCCAAAGCTTTGCCGAGCGGTTATTCGTTCCGGCCTTCATCTTCTTTTTTCAGATGCTCTATCCGTTTGCGTGGGCCAACGCGCCGCGCCGCGGGACCGCGGCGGCGGCGGGCGGCTGCATGCTGGTGCGCCGCGACGCCTTGGCGGCGGCCGGCGGCATCGCCGCCATCCGCAACGCTCTGATCGATGATTGCGCGCTCGCCAAACGGCTCAAGCAGCGCGGCCCGATCTGGATTGGCTTGACCGAGCGCGTGCGCAGCATCCGCGCCTATGCGCATGTCGGCGACATTCGCCGCATGGTCGCGCGCACCGCCTATGCGCAGTTGCGCTACTCGCCCGTGCTGTTGGCCGGCACCGTTTGCGGTCTCGGTATCACCTATTTGGCTCCGGTCGCTCTTGCGGTCTTCGCCGGCGGACTGGCGCAGTTCCTCGGCATTTTCGTCTGGCTTTTGATGGCCTTCGCATTCCGGCCGACATTGCGGTTCTACGGTCTGTCGGGCCTGTGGGGGCTGGCATTACCGCTGATCGCGGGCATCTATCTGGCGTTCACGCTTGATTCCGCCTATCAGCATGCGCGCGGGCGCGGCGGCATGTGGAAAGGCCGCGCCCAAGCCAATCTCTCGGAATTGCGATGAACGATGCCAGCCATGTCGAGGCTGCCGCTTGGCGGTCGGGAAAGGGCCATCGGGACGAAAACTTTCCGGTAGCCTCGTGGCTCGTTGCGCCGCGGCATCGCCCGATCATTCTCGCCTTTTACAATTTCGTGCGCACCGCCGACGACATCGCCGATCATCCGCGATTGCCGCCGGCCGACAAGCTCGCTTTGCTGGATCGTCTCGAGGCCGGACTGAACGGCATGGACGATACCGACACGGTGGCGGTGCGGCTGCGCGCAGCACTTGCCGAGCGCCGGCTTTCGCCGCGCCACGCCCACGACCTGCTCGCCGCGTTCAAGCTCGACGTCACCAAGCTGCGCTACAAGGACTGGGACGATCTGATCGGCTATTGCGCGCTCTCTGCCATGCCGGTCGGTCGCTTCGTGCTCGATGTGCACGGTGAAAGCCGCGATTGCTGGCCCGCCAACGATGCGCTGTGCGCCGCCTTGCAGATCATCAATCACCTGCAAGACTGCAAAGCCGACTATTGCAACCTCGATCGGGTCTACGTTCCGCTCGATGCGTTGACGGCGAGCGGCGCCGGCGTGGAAGCGCTTGCCGCCGCGCAGGCGACGCCGGCGCTGCGCGCCTGCCTGCGCGGCTTGGCCGAGCGCACCGAGTGCTTGTTGTGCGGCAGCGACGATTTCTCCGCCATGATTACGGATTGGCGGCTCGGCCTCGAAGTCGGCGTGATCAACCGGCTTGCGCATCGGCTCACGCACATGCTGATGCATCGCGATCCGCTTTGCGATCGCGTCCATCTGTCGCCTGCCGCCGTCGCCGCGCATAGTGGCGCCGCGATCATCTCGGGCACGTCGCGGCGGTTTGGGCGGCGGCTTTTTGCGACCGCGCAGAAGGCGCGAGGTATCTGGTGAATTCGCAGCCTTCGGCAGCCGAGCGCGCCTCCGGCAGCTCGTTTTACCGCGGCATGCGCATTCTGCCTCGCGCCCAGCGCGAGGCGATGTTCGAGATTTATTCGTTCTGCCGCGCGGTCGACGATATCGCGGACGATGCCGGCCCGCGCGAGAAGCGCCTTGCCGAATTGCAGGCGTGGCGGGGGACCATCAACTCCCTCTACGACGGCCCGGTGGCGCGGCACATTGCGCTCGCGCGCACCGTCCTGCGCTTTGGATTAAAGCGCGAGGATTTTCTCGCCATCATCGACGGCATGGAAATGGACGTTGTCGCCAACATTCGGGCGCCAGATCGCGCCACGCTCGATCTTTATTGCGACCGCGTCGCCTGCGCGGTGGGCCGGTTGTCGGTGCGGGTGTTCGGCGTCGCCGAGGACGCCGGCGTGGCGCTCGCGCATCATCTCGGCCGCGCGCTGCAGCTCACCAATATCTTGCGCGACCTCGACGAGGATGCATCGCTTGGCCGTCTGTACCTGCCGCGGGAAGCGCTGCGCGATGTCGGCATCATCGCCACCGATCCGGCAACGGTTCTGGACAACCCGATGCTCGACGCGGCCTGCCGCACCATCGTTGACGATGCCCGCGCGCATTTCACGCAGGCGAGCGCCATCATGGCGAAGCAGCCGCGCCGCGTTGTCCGCGCCCCACGCATCATGGGCGATGCCTATCGCGCCATCCTCGACCGGCTCGCGGCGCGCGGCTTTGCGCCGCCGCGCCGGCCGGTGCGGCTGCCGCGGCCGCTGTTGGCGTTCATCATGCTGCGCAACCTGCTGTGATGGCCGGCACGATTCACATCATCGGCGCCGGACTGTCCGGCCTCTCCGCCGCGGTGAATCTGACCGCGGCCGGCAAGCGCGTCGTCGTGCACGAGGCGACCGCGTTTGCGGGCGGCCGCTGCCGCTCCTACCACGACGGCGCGCTCGGCATGACCATCGACAACGGCAATCACCTGTTGCTGTCGGGCAATCGCGCCGCGCTCGATTATCTGCGCATCATCGGCGCCGCCGATCGTCTGGTCGGCCCGCCGCACGCGGAATTTCCCTTCGTCGACCTGGCGACACGCGAGCGCTGGACGCTGCGCATCAACGACGGCCGGCTGCCGCTGTGGATCCTCGCTGCGGGCCGGCGCGTGCCGGGGACGCGCGCGCGCGATTATCTGCCGCTCGCCAAGCTCCTGCGGGCGGGGCCCGGCAAGACCGTGGGCGAAGTCACCGCGTGTCGGGGCGTACTGTACGAGCGGCTGGTCGAGCCGCTGTTGCTCGCCGCGCTCAATATCGATCCGCCGCAAGGGGCGGCGCGGCTCGCCTCCGCCATTGTCCGCGAGACGCTTGCCGCGGGCGGCCGCGCCTGCCGGCCGCTGATCGCCCGCGATGGATTGGGCGCAACGCTGGTCGAACCGGCGCTTGTTTTTTTGCGAGCCCGCGGCGCCGTGGTGCGCCTCGAGCATCAGCTCCGCGGCTTGCAGTTTGCGTCCACGCACGTCGATGCGCTCGACTTCGGCAGCGAATCCGTTGTCCTCGAAGCGGGCGATGGCGTGATCTTGGCGGTGCCGCCGTACGCGGCGGCGTCCCTGATCAAGGAACTCGAACCGCCGAACGAGTTTCGCGCCATCGTCAACGCCCACTTTCGCATCGAGCCGCCGCCCGGCGCGCCGCCTATTCTCGGGGTGCTCAACGGCATGGTGGAATGGATATTCAGCTTTCCGGGCCGCGTCGCCGTCACCATCAGTGCCGGCGACCGGCTCATCGACACCGCGCGTGATGTGCTGGCGAAAGCCATCTGGGATGAGGTTGCGAGCATCACCGGACTCGCGCCGGCGCTGCCGCCTTGGCAAATCGTGCGCGAACGGCGCGCGACCTTTGCGGCCACGCCGGCGCAGGATGCCCGCCGCCCGAATGCCGCTACCCGCTGGCGCAACCTTGTGCTTGCCGGCGATTGGATCGACACCGGCTTGCCCGCGACCATTGAGGGTGCGATCCGCTCTGGGCATCGCGCCGCAGCTCTGATCGGCAGGACGTCATGATCGACGAGACGCTCGAACGCAGCATTGATCGCGCCACGGACGCGCTGTTGGCGCGACAGCAGCCCGACGGCCATTGGGTCTTCGAGCTCGAAGCCGACGCCACCATTCCGGCCGAATACGTGCTGCTGCGGCACTATCTCGGCGAGCCGGTCGATGCGGCGCTCGAAGCCAAGATTGCCACCTATCTGCGCCGCATCCAGGGCGCCCA
>Ga0070739_10005177_pt1 | contig 15043 bp, 9 predicted proteins | sample Coa_R1_7_FD_66445 | JGI IMG/M metagenome (GOLD analysis project Ga0070739, IMG submission 66445) | Surface soil microbial communities from Centralia Pennsylvania, which are recovering from an underground coalmine fire - Coalmine... | ecosystem: Environmental > Terrestrial > Soil > Unclassified ... | reverse complement strand
TATCGCGACGGCTCCACACGGCCTGTCTCCGCCGCCTCGGACCGCTATTTTCAGGCCTTCCTCGCCAGCGTGCGAAAAATGATCCGGCATTACGAAGCAAGCCCCTACGCCGGGCACACTCTCGGCTATCATGTCGCCGGGCAGAACACCGGCGAATGGTTCCTCGACGGCTACTGGGAAAAGGGGCCGGATTACAGCCCTGTCAACGCTGCCGCGTTTCGCGGCTGGCTGAAGCAGCATTATGCCGATGACGCCTCGCTCGCCAGGGCCTGGGGCCGCAAGCGCGTGACGTTCGCGAATGCTCAGATACCCGTGCCGAAACCGGGCCGCTTCCCGATTCACGATCTGCCGCCGGGCGCAAAGATCCAGGCGTTTTACCGGCTTCCGCGTGAACGGGACTGGGTCGATTATTCGCTTTATTGCTCCGACCTGATTTCGCAGCGCCTGCTGGATATCGCCCGCGTGGTCCGCGAAGAGACCGCCGGCAAGCGCCTGGTCGCGTTCTTTTATGGCTACATCTTCGAGCTCCCGGGCAGTATGAGCGGGCATCTGCGCATGGATCGCATCCTGGCTTCCCCGGATATCGATATTCTCGCGGCGCCGTTCTCCTATAGCGGGCGCGAGCCCGGCCAGGCGGGCGCGGCCATGACCGCGTTCGATTCAGTCGCGGCGCACGGCAAGCTGTGGATCGACGAAGACGACCTGCGCACCCACGTTGACCTCGAAGGCGAGCCGGATGTGCCCCGGCCCGAGACCGCCTCCGCTACTCGATCTCTGCTGGAGCGCAATATGGCCACCACTCTGGTGCATCGCGCAGGCACCTGGTGGATGGACTTAAAGGGCATCGGTTCGTTTGAAGATCCCCGGCTGTGGCCCGTCATGAAGGACTTCGGGCTCCCGAACTACGCGCAACTGTATTCACAGCCTGCGCCGTTCCGGCCCGGCGTCGCGGTGATTGTGGATGAGAGGTCCGTCGCCTTTCAGGCCAGCGATCGCGAAATGACGGCGCAGCGGCGCTCCCTGCGCGACAACCTCGCGAAAACCGGCGCGGAGGTGGGTTACTACTATCTCGGCGATTTCCTGAGCGGGCTCGTGCCCCGCTGCAAGGCATACTTTTTCGTCAACGACTTCTATCTGGACGATGATCAGATTGCGAAGATTCGCGCGCGCCTGGAAACCGAAGGCGCTACGGCGATCTGGCAGTATGCCCCCGGCTACCTTGGCCCTTCAGGCCCGGACCCGAATCGCGCCGCCCGGCTCACCGGCATTCGCCTGAGCGTGCATAACGGCCACGGGTCAAGCGCGGGCGCGGGCAGCCTCGCGGGCGAGCGCTGGGGAAATCCGCGAAACCTTGCACCAAGACTCATCGTGACCGACCCGCAGGCTATGGTGCTCGGCCGCTACCGCTCCGATCACAGAGTTTCGGCCGCAAGCAAGCGGGATCGCGGCTTCACTTCCGTGTTTCTGGGAGATATCGAATTGACTCCAGCCATGCTGCGGGCCCTCCTGAGGCACGCGGGCGTACACATCTGGAGCGATGGCGATGACATAATTCAGACGGACGGCTTGATTTTCGCTATTCATTCGTCTGCATCCGGCGCCCGGGATCTCCATTTGCCCGCGGGCGTCGGGCTGGCATCGGCCCGGGGCGAGCCGCTCGCGCGCGGACCGGCATCCTTCACGATTTCCTTCGGCGCCAGCGGGGAAACCCGCTGGTTTCGATTGGTCAAATAGCAGGCCACGCGGATGCTGGAATTCGCGATAATTCAAAATAGACGTGTGTACCTGCATCGAAATTCGAGCGGCCTTGATGCGCCCTCGCTAAGGCAATGAATATAACCGGAATCTTCATTAAGCGCCCGGTCATGACGGCGCTGGTGATGATTGGAATCGTGCTATTCGGCGTAGCCGGCTATTTGACGCTGCCCGTTAGCGAATTGCCCAACGTCGATTTCCCGACGATTCAGGTGCAGGCCGCGCTACCCGGCGCCAGCCCCGAAACCATGGCCGCGACGGTCGCCACTCCGCTCGAGCGCCAGTTCGCCACCATCGCCGGCATCGATTCGATGACCTCCAGCAGCCTGATCGGGGCCACCAACATCACGATTCAGTTCGCTCTGGAGCGTAACATCGACGCGGCCGCGCAGGACGTGCAGAGCGCCATCGCCGCGGCGGCCAGAAAACTGCCTCCCGGCATGCCTTCGCCTCCCACGATCCAGAAGGTCAACCCGGCCGATCAGCCCATCCTGTTCATGACGCTCTCGTCTTCGTCGATGGCGTTGTCGCAGGTGGACGAATATGCCGAAAACTTGATCGCCCAGCGCATTTCGATGCTGGACGGCGTGGCGCAGGTGAACGTTTTCGGCCCGCAAAAGTGGGCCGTGCACGCCCAACTCGATCCGAATCTGCTGGCGGCGCATCGCATCGGAATCGATGAGGTCGAGCAGGCGCTGTCGCAGCATAACGTCAATCTTCCGGTGGGAACGCTGTGGGGCCCCGATCAGGCGTTCACCATCAAGGCCAGCGGCCAGCTCACCAACAGCGCCGGATTCCGCGACATGATCGTGGCCTATCGCAATGGGTCGCCGGTGCGGCTCTCGCAATTGGGGCGTGTCGTCGATGGAGTCCAATACGACAAGACCGCCAACTGGCTGGTGGACGCCAACGGCGCGGAAAGGTCCATCGGGCTCGCCGTGCAGCGGCAGCCCGGAACCAACACCGTGGAAATTTCCCGGCGCATCCGCGCGCTGATGCCCTCCTTCCGGGAGCAAATCCCCCCTGCGGTGAAAATCACCATTCTGATGGACCGCTCGGAATCGATCCTGGAATCCGTCAATGACGTGAAATTCACGTTGTGGCTCACCATGGGCCTGGTGGTCCTGGTGATCTTTCTGTTCCTGAGAAACCTTTCGGCCACGGCGATCCCCAGCCTCGCGCTCCCCATTTCCGTGATCGGAACGTTCGCCGCCATGAGCCGGCTGGGCTATACGCTCGACAATCTGTCGCTGATGGCGCTCACGCTTTCGGTGGGCTTCGTGGTGGACGACGCCATTGTGGTGCTCGAAAACATCGTGCGCCACATGGAGATGGGAAAGAACCGCTTGCTAGCGGCGTTCGAGGGCGCACGGGAAATCGGCTTCACCGTGCTTTCGATGACGCTGTCGCTGGCCGCCGTGTTCATTCCGGTGCTATTCATGAGCGGCATCATCGGACGGCTATTCCATGAATTTGCCGTTACGATCATGTGCGCGATCCTGATTTCGGGTTTTGTCTCCCTGAGCCTGACGCCTATGTTGTGCAGCCGGTTTCTGCGTCCGCCCACGGAGGAGCACAATGCGATTTACCGCGCATCGGAAAAGGTTTTCGACGGCATGCGCGCGGCCTACGAGTGGGCGCTCCGCGGCGTGATGCGGCATCGGGTGTTGACCATGCTGCTGTTTACCGGAACGCTCGCGGCCACCCTGTACCTTGCCACCCTTGTCCCCAAGGGCTTCATTCCGAACCAGGACATGCGCCAGCTTCAGGGCAACACCGAGGCTCGCCAGGATATTTCCTTCGACGCCATGGTGAAGCTGCAACAGGAGGTCGCCAAGGTCGTCTCCGAGGACCCCAATATCGAAGCGTTCATGTCCTGGGTCGGCGCCAGCGGAAATAATCAGCAGTCGATCAATCAGGGCCGATTTTTTGCGCATCTGAAACCCCGGGCGCAGCGAACCCTGACGCCTGAGCAAATCATCGAGGAGCTACGCCCCAAGCTCGAAGCCGTGCCGGGCATGCGCACCTACCTGACGAATCCTCCCATGGTGCGCATCGGCGGCAATCAGAGCCGGGCGCTGTATCAATTCACCCTGCAATCGCCGGACCTGAACGCGCTGTACAGGTCCGCAGGCGAGTTCGAAAAGCAGATGCGCGCGCTGCCCGGGCTTTCCGACGTGAACAGCGATCTGCAGATCTCCAGCCCCATTCTCAACGTGGATATCGACCGCGACCGTGCCTCCACTCTGGGCGTAACGGAAGAACAGATCGAAAACGCGCTCTACGACGCCTACGGCCAGCGCCAGGTCTCTACCATTTACACCAATGTCGACGAGTATTGGGTGATCATGGAACTCAAGCCCGAGTTCCAGCGCGATCCCAAAGCGCTCGGGATGTTGTACGTGCGGTCCAATACCGGGCAACTGGTGCCGTTGAATGAAGTCGCGAAATTGAGCTCGTCGGCCGGGCCGCTGACCATCGCGCACCTGGGGCAGTTGCCGGCGATCACCATTTCGTTCAACCTGAAGCCGGGCGTTTCCCTGGGCGAGGCGGTCGGCCGGGTGCAGGAGTTAGCCCAAAAAATTCTGCCGGATTCGATCAGCACCAGCTTTCAGGGCGTCGCCGCAGCCTTCCAATCGTCGCTCAAGGGCATGGGCCTGCTGCTGGTGCTCGCTGTACTGGTGATTTACATGGTGCTGGGGATTTTGTATGAAAGCTTTATCCACCCCATTACGATTCTTTCGGGCCTGCCTTCGGCCGGGCTCGGCGCGCTGGCGACGCTGCTGATTTTCCACGATGAGCTGAACATCTACTCGTTCGTCGGCATCATCATGTTGATCGGCATCGTGAAGAAGAACGCGATCATGATGATCGACTTCGCCCTGGAATCGCAGCGCAGCACGGGCGCTTCGCCCGCCGATGCCATTTATGACGCCTGCCTGATCCGCTTCCGCCCGATCATGATGACCACCATGTGCGCGCTCGCCGGCACTCTGCCGATCGCCCTGGGCTTGGGCGCGGGCGGCGAAGCACGGCGTCCCATGGGGTTGGCGGTGGTGGGGGGATTGGTGGTGTCGCAGCTTCTGACGCTGTTCATCACGCCCGTGTTCTACACCTATATGGAACAGTTCCGCGGATTCTTCGGCCAGCGCGGCGGCCGCAAAGCCACGCGCGCGCGCAGCGCGGAGCGCCTGGAGACTGTGGGCGCCGCGGACGATGCCGCGCTGACGCGCTAGCGCCGCTTCGCCGCCGGGCGCGCTTCGACCACCGCAATGCCCTGCTTCCGCAACGTAGCTTCCTGCTGCGCGCGGCGTTTCGAGGCCTCCTGCGACTCCCGCAGTTCGATTTCCGCCGGCGTCGCCAGCCGGTGGGATTTGGCGTGAAGCAGACGCGCGGCCGGCGCGGCCGGAACCTCCACCAGGAATCCGGGCGCGAGATCCCCGGAATCCAGGCTTACCAGCCACACCGATTCGGGCAGGCCGCGCTCGATTTCCCGGACTTCCTGCCAATATCGCCTGAGATCGCGCATGGTTCCTCCTCAGATGAGTTCTTCAGATTTCAGATTTCAGATTTCGGATCGGTGAGCACTGCTTGTTGCGGCGCGATGGCGATCCGCGTACGCGCGTTCGAGCTGATCGGCCGTCTCGGACAGTTTGATCGCATGCTGTTTAAAATCGCGGGCCTGCGCCAGCAGCGCGCCCGCCACGCCTTTAGACAGATCCACCGGAAGAACAACTTCTTCGCTCGCGGCTTCGCGAAGGCGGCCCAGAACCTTTTCGGCGCGCTCCTGCGCGATGCGCTCCAGCGCCCGAGCCCGAACGATCAGCGCATGCGACTCTTCCCGGAGCACCGTGATTTCGGCGACGGGAATAAGATGTTCGATGATGCGCTCGATCGCGCGGCCCGCGTAGCGGCACTGAAGCTCCGCGAGCGCGAGGCTGGAAACATCCCCGAAGTCCGGGCCGGCTCCGGAAGCCGCCGATTCGATCAGCGCATCGGTCACACCCTGGCCGGCCGTCTCAATGTGGGCGCGGGCGCCCGCCACCACGCGGTTCAGCTCCCGTTCGGCTTTCTTGAGCGCCTCCAGGCGCGACTGCGCGACGCTATGAGCGGCCGCCGCTTCGCGGACTTCCGCGTCCGATTCGGCCCGCGTGATCGCCTCTTGCGTGCGGGCCTGAAGCCCTTGCGTGAGCAGGACTTCATCTTGTGTCGCGACAATTTCGAGGGTGGGAGTTCGGGCTATATCGAAGCTCATCGGTCTCCTCTCAGGCGCACAGCAGCAGAGTGCGCCGCCTTCTGGTACGACCGAAAGCTAGAACGCCGGTCGCGCAGCCTGATACAGCCTGAACCTGCAAGCGATTCGCAACAGCCGATTTACAAGCCGAGAGCGGGCGTGACCGCTGCGCTAGGCACCCCTCGCCGGCTAATCGATGTAGTCGTAGGCGACCAGCGTCAGAAACTCCGGAAATTCGGCGCTGGTCATCATCTGCTCGAAGATTTTTCTCGCGTCGTCGAAGCGGCCCGCTCCGAACTGGCTCTTCAGCTTCGCGAGTTGTTCCGCCGTGGCGCGGCGAACCATCTCCGCGGTCACCGGCCTGCCATCATCGAGCTTGGCGCCGTGCTTTACCCACTGCCACACCTGGGCGCGGCAAATCTCCGCCGTCGCGGCATCTTCCATCAGGTTGTAGATCGGCACGCAGCCGATGCCGCGCAACCACGCCTCCACGTACTGCAACCCGACGTCGATGTTCCATCGCAGCCCGGCTTCGGTGATCGTGCCAGTGGGCACTTGCAGCAGATCCTTCGCGGTCACGTGAACCTCGGGCCGCTTCAGGGAAATCTGGTTCGGCGTCTTCATGTATTCGTCGAAGACCTCTTTCGCCACCGCCACCAGCCCGGGATGCGCGACCCAGGTGCCATCGTGGCCGGCCTTCACTTCGCGCAGCTTATCGGCGCGAACTTTCTCGATGGCCTGCTGGTTTGCCACGGGATCGTTCTTGATGGGCACCTGAGCCGCCATGCCGCCCATGGCGTGAATGTTGCGGCGGTGGCAGGTCTGGATCAGCAGGTCCACGTAGGATTGCAGGAAGTGCCGCGTCATGGTCACTTCGGCGCGATTCGGAAGCACGAAGTTCGCGTGATTCCGGAATTTCTTGATGAAACTGAACATGTAATCCCACCGGCCGCAGTTCAGGCCGGCCGAATGGTCGCGCAGTTCATACAGAATTTCGTCCATCTCGAACGCCGCGAAAATGGTTTCGATCAGCACCGTGGCACGGATCGTACCGCGCGGCACTCCCAGCGCGTCCTGCGCGAAATTGAACACGTCGTTCCACAAGCGCGCTTCCAGGTGGCTCTCCATCTTGGGCAGATAGAAGTACGGGCCGGTGCCGCGAGCCATCAGGTTTTTCGCGTTGTGGAAGAAATAGAGGCCGAAATCGAACAGCGAGCCTGACATGGGCTTGCCGTCGATAAGCGCGTGCTTCTCCACCAGGTGCCAGCCGCGAGGCCGGACCAGCAGCGTCGCGGTCTTCTCATTCAGCTTGTAGGCCTTACCCTCCGGGCTGGTGAAATCGATGGTGCGATTGATCGCATCCCGGAGGTTGATCTGGCCGTCGATATTGTTCTGCCAGGTGGGCGAGTTAGCGTCCTCGAAATCGGCCATGAAGACATTTGCGCCGGAGTTCAACGCATTGATGATCATCTTGCGATCCACCGGACCGGTGATCTCCACGCGGCGATCTTGCAGATCGGCCGGAATCGGCGCGACGGTCCACTCCTGGGCCCGAATCTCCGCAGTTTCGGCAAGGAAATCGGGAAGCTGGCCGGCGTCGATTTCGGCCTGGCGGACGCGGCGGCGCGCCAGCAGCTCCTGGCGCCGCGCTTCGAATTCCGCCCCCAGGCTCGCCACGAACTGGAGGGCCTGCGGCGTAAGAATCTCGGCATGTCTTCCAGTGATGGACGCCGTAATCTGCAACGCTGGCGCGCTAACGATTGGTCGTGTGGACATTATTTTCAGTATATTCGCTGCCCCGAAACACGCGGGCCGGTGGTATGCTCAGGTCATGATTCGGCGGAGCCGCATTGTCCGGCGGGCCATTTGGTGCATCGCAGCCGCCGCCGTACTGGTCGGGACCATGCTGGCGCAACGGCCTTTCCGCGAATACCCAGGCATCGAGTACAACGATTTCCCCCTGCCGGCTGATTATGCCCAGAAGACCGAATATGTGTTCGCGCGTCTCATGTACCCGCAGTATCCCGGCGCGCGCGGCTTCGGTTTCGGCTTCCGCGGGGGAAGCGACTGGAAACACGGCTATTCGATGTGGACCCAGGACTATCCGCGCGCGGACCGGCATTTCCTACTGGCGCTGCGGCGACTGACGCGGATCGACGCTCGCTCCGTCGAGCAGCCGGTGGATCTCGACGACGGCGATGACGTGTACAACTGGCCGTGGCTTTACGCCGTGCAACCGGGCACCTGGCGGCTCACCGATCCGCAGGCGGCGAAGCTTCGCGATTATCTCCTGCGCGGCGGATTTTTCATGTGCGACGATTTCTGGGGCGAGCAGGGCTGGGAAATCTTCGAAGAAAGCATGCGACGGGTCTTTCCGGACCGGCGCGCCGTGGACCTGGACAATCAGGACGCGATCTTCCACACGGTGTACGATCTGAACGATCGCTACCAGGTTCCGGGAGCGCGCTATCGCGGCACTGGAATCACGGAGAAGTGCTACGGCTGCCCGCCCGCCTGGCGCGGCATCTACGACGACAAAGGCCGCGTGATGGCCGCCATGACCTTCGATTCAGACCTGGGGGATTCGTGGGAGTGGGCCGATGATCCTACCTATGACGAGAAGTACTCGGCTTTGGGGATCCGGATTGGCGTGAATTACATCGTCTACTCCATGACGCATTGAGAGTTGCGGCGCATTCTCGAAGCCCGCGCCGCGACAAGAACCTACTGAATGATCCCCTTCCGCACGGCATACAGGATCAATTCCTCGATCCCGTGCAGATTCAGCTTCTGCAAGATATTGCCGCGGTGCGTTTCGACAGTATAAAGGCTCAGGTTCAAAATCCCGGCGATCTCCTTGTTGCTCCGTCCCTCCGCCAGCAATTGGAGTACTTCCCGCTCGCGCGGCGTGAGAAGCTCGTAGGTGTCCTCCACTTGTTTCTCGCGCACCTGGCGGACGTAATCCTCTAGCAGCATCTTGCTGATGACCGGGCTGAAGAACGATTTGCCCTCGGCCACCGAGCGCACGGCGCGGATCAGATCCGCTTCGGCGGAGTTTTTTAGGATGTACGCCTTGGCTCCGGCCTTCAGGGCGCGCAGCACATAACCTTCGTCGGAGTGCATACTCAGAATCACCACCTGAGGATGCGGATCCCGGGCGACGATTTGCCGGGTGGCCTCAATCCCGTTAAGTTGCGGCATACCAATGTCCAGGATCGCAACCTGGGGATGGTGCTGTTCGACCATCTCCAGGGCTTCCCGGCCGTGGGAAGCCTCTGCCACGACCTTGAAATCCGGCTGCTGTTCCAGCAACAGCCGGAGACCGGACCGGATCACCGTATGATCGTCGGCGAGCAGGATGCGGATTGGCGCCACGATCTCTCAGATTACATGAAGGCGCCGCGCGCACGGCGGCTGCGGCTCAATACGGTGCCTCGATCGCTCCACCGTTCTCTCTCCGCGCGGATCGCATCCGCGTATCTAGAGCCGGCAACGGCCTAGCTGCTAGGTGATTTCTTCCATTACTTCTTTCAGCACTTGGCCGATCTTCAGAAACTGCTCGTAGCGGGTCGGCTTCTGAAAATATCGGTTCGCACCCAGCCGGGAAGTTTCATTCCGATCCTGAGGGGAGTTGGAAGAAGTGAAGATGACCACCGGAATATCCCTGCAAACATCGCTGCGCCGGACGCGCTCCAGAACTTCCAGGCCGGTTCTCTTCGGTACATTGAGATCCAGCAAAAGCAGGCGGGGGCAAGGCGCCGCGGGATCCTGCTCCGCGCGTTCGATGAAGGCGACAGCTTCCTCGCCGTCCTCCACCACGTGCATATGCACCGCGACCTGGTAGAGCCGCAGAGCCTCTTCCACCAACAACACGTCGGCGCGATTATCCTCTACGACAAGCAGATTCGGAAGAGAATCAACTTGCCCGCCCGGGAGCCCGGATAGTGAAGAAGAACGTCGCCCCTTTTCCAAGTTCCGACTCGACCCAGATTCTGCCGCCATAACGCTCCACGAGCCGTTGGCAAATGGCAAGTCCGATGCCCGTGCCCGACCGGCTCGCGCCGCCATGCAGGCGCTTGAAAATTCCAAAGATGACCTCCCTGTATTTCGGATCGATTCCGATGCCGTTATCCCGAACCGCAAAGCGCCAGTAGTCACCGGCTCTTTCAGCCGAGACATGCACCTTGGGAGGATCGGCCCCGCGGTACTTGAGCGCGTTCCCAATTAAGTTCTGAAACAACTGTTCCAAGTGTACTTCCCGCATCCGAACCAGGGGCAGCGGCCCGCGCGTCACCCGCGCCCCCGTCTCCTGGATCGTTCCGGCCAGGTCGGCCACGGCGCGATCCAGAACCGCGTTGGCGTCGACTTCGGCGACCGGCTCATCCGATGGCTCCGAACTCTGACGGTAGATTAACAGGTCGCGTACCAGCATTTCCATGCGGCGCGCGCCTTCGTTCATGAAACGCAAGGCGCGCCGCCCTTCCTCGTCGAGCTTATCCCCGTACCGGCGTTGCAGCAGTTCGGCGTAGACCGCGACATTGCGGATCGGTTCCTGCAAGTCGTGGCTGGCCGAGTAGGCGAACTGCTCCAGGTCCGCATTGGCCCGGCGCAGCGCGTTTTCCGTGTTCTTCTGTTCGGAAACGTCGGTGTTTGTGCCGAACCAGCGCAGCACGCGTCCTGTGGCATCGCGGATCGGGATGATCCGCGTGAGAAACGGGCGGTACATATCGTCGGCGCCCCGCAGCGATACCACGCGGTCGAAGGGCGATCCGGTTTGAAGCGCTTCCCTCCAGTGGTTCAGGACTTCGGTCCGCTCTTCGGGGTCTACCACGCTCTGCCAGCCCCAGCCTTCCATTTGCTCCAACGTCGCCCCGGTGTACTCAGACCAGCGTTCGTTGAACCAGAACACCCACCCGTCCGCGCGAGCCATCCAGGCGAGGTTGGGAATCGCGTTGGCCAGCACGCGAAACTCCTGCTCGGAGTGGCGGCGGATCTCTTCTTCGCGGCGCGCGGAGGCCCTGCGCATGCGGGCCAGCTCGATTTGCGCCCGGGCGCGCGCCACCAGCTCCCGCGCGCTGAACGGCTTCACCAGGTAGTCGTCGGCTCCGGCCTCGACGCCTTCCACCCGGGACTCCTCGCCCGCGCGCGCCGAAAGCAGGATGACCGGCAACATCCGCGTGTCCGGGCGCGAGCGAAGCTGCCGCAGCAGACCGAATCCGTCCAGTCCGGGCATCATGACATCGGCGATCACCAGCTCCGGAGGCGATTCCAGAATGCGCTGGAGCGCCTGTTCGCCGTCCTTGGCCGCGGTCACCTCGAAGCGCGCGCCGAGCAGCCGCACCAGGTAGTCGCGCATGTCCGCGTTATCGTCCACCACCAATATGCGGGCCGAGCCGGCAGACTTCTGATCGGAGGATGTGGTTGCGGGCAGCCAACGCACGGCTTCTTCCACATAGGCTTCGGAAGGCACAGCCGTGGATGCCAGATCCCGCCGGCTCTGGGTGCCGTCCAGCGGGAGATGCGCGGTTCCAAAGGGAATCGAAACCGTGAAGGTGCTGCCCCGGCCGGGATCGCTCTCGACCCGCACTGCGCCCCGGTGCAGGTGCACCAGCTCGCGAACCAGAGCCAGTCCGAGGCCAGTACCTTCAAACGCCCGGCTCCTGGCGCCTTCCACGCGATGGAAGCGGTCGAATACGCGCGCCAGATCTTCGCCGGCAATGCCTACTCCGGTATCTCGCACTGATAGCTCCGCATGCTGGTTTGCCGCCCGCAGGCGAACCTCGATGCCGCCCTCGAAGGTGAACTTGAAAGCGTTGGAGAGGAGATTGAGAACGATTTTTTCCCACATCTCGCGATCCACGTAGACAGCCTGGGGCAGAGACGGGCAGTCAATGCTGAGTTCCAGCCCGGCCTTTTCGACCGTCGAACGGAAGCTCGAACACAAATCGTTGGTGAGCAGCGCCAGATCCGTGGGCTCGTAAACGGCCTGCACCCGGCCGGCATCGATGCGCGAGAAGTCCAGCAGCGAGTTGACCAATTTTTGAAGCCGCAGCACGTTCCGGCGCATCATGCGCAAAGGCTGTTCCTGGTCCTGAACCTCGCCATGCAGAAGGCGTTCGATCGGCCCCAGCAACAGCGTGAGCGGCGTCTGCAACTCGTGGCTGACATTGGATAAAAACGTGGTCTTCGCGCGTTCCAGCTCCGCCAGCGCCTCGGCGCGCTTGCGCTCCTGCTCATACGCAGTCGCGTGGAACATCGCGGCGGCGACCTGGCCCGCCAAAAGCTCGAAAAAGTTGCGGTATTGATCGTCCCAGCACAGGCGGGGGCTGGCTCCCAGAACGGAGAAGCCTGCGTACCGGCAAGGCTTCCCGCAGCGGAGCGGCACGATCACCCCAAGATCCGGCGGGTCGGGCCAGGGGCCTTGAGGAACCGAGGCGAACCGCTGCCGCAACTGCTCCACCGGATAAGGATCTCCCCTGGCGCGCCCCAGCGGCCAGCCCTTGTCTTCGCCCAGCGCGATGATGGCCGGGCTGACCGGTTCTCCAGGAGCAACTCCGGCCGCGCCCGCCAGAACCGCTTTCGTCTCGGGCGAGCCGCGGATGTCTTCTTCAAGCAGTGCGGGCTTCAGCACGTAAAACAGCGCGAAGGGAACATCCTTGGAATAGCGCTCCAGCGTGGCGGCTGCCAGAGAGCAGGCTTCCTCGGGCGTTTTGGCATCGGACACGCGCGCGCGAACATCGTGCAGGATCGCCAGCCTCCTTTCGCCAACCACTTTCTCCGTGATCTCATGCGCCGTTGCCAGCACACCTCCGGCGCCGTTGGGCGCCTCCGGATCGGGAAGAGGGCTGTAGGCCACCGTGAAGTGGGTTTCCTCCAGAAAGCCGTGGCGGTTCACTTCCAGAGCGAGGTCCTCCATCCAGGTGGAAGGCCCTCCGTGGTACGGTGTATCGATAAGCGGCTGAAGGATAGGCCAGACCTCCTGCCAGCATTTGCTGGCAGGCTCGCCCAGCGATTGCGGGTGCTTCGCACCCAGGATGGGCCGGCAGGCGTCGTTATAGATCTGGATGTGGTCGGGCCCCCACCAGATCAGCATCGGAAAGGCCTGCGCGAACACAAGGTTGACCGCCGTGCGGAGACTCCGGGGCCACGATTCGATCGGCCCCAGCGGCGTGCTCGACCAGTCCTTCGAGGCAATCAGCCCCGCCATTTCACCACCGGGAAAATCCAGCGCCGGAACCGGAGAGATGACATGCCCGGAGGTCAAGTGGTCTCCTTTCGCCTTAATCTGACTGAGCTGGCCTGGGCGGAAGCTTAACGAAAAAAGTCGCGCCCTCACCCGGGCTGGATTCCACCCAGATCCGGCCGCCGTGCCTCGACACGATGCGTTGAGCGATCGCCAGCCCGACGCCGTTGCCGGGATAACGCTCGCGGGTGTGAAGCCGCTTAAACAGCTTGAAGATCACTTCGTGATATGCGCGGTCGATGCCGATCCCGTTGTCCTGAATCGAATCGTGATGGAAGGCGCGGGCAGGTGCTCAGTGTCAGCCCCAATGTGGATCCGCGGCGGCTCCTGTGACCGGAACTTGATCGCATTGCCGATCAAATGCTCGAACAGCATCATGACCTGCATTCGGTCGGCGATGATCGTGGGCATCTCTCCCCGGATAAACGTCGCCCCGGATTCTTGAATGGCCGGGCCTAAGTTGAACATCACCTCGTTCAAGAGGACATTAAGATCTACGCTTACCGGGTTCAGTTTCCAGGAGCCAGCTTGGGAGTAAAGGAAAAGATCATCCAGGATTTCGTTGATCCGCTGGGTGCCAGCCAGGATGTGGCGCAAGCCTTCCTTCCCTTTTTCATCCAGGTTGTCTCTTTGCTCGCGCTGTAGCCGTTCCGCGAAGATCGAAACCTCGCGGAGGGGCTCCTTCAGGTTGTGCGAGACGGTGTAGGCGAACTGGGCGAACTCCTCGGCGGGGTTCGAACTGGTCTCGGCGGACGGATAGACATTGCCGTCGAACGGTGGAGTGATTCTTTTGGTTTTCGTCTTAGCCGGCATATGCGAAAGGATCCCTCGGGCGGTCAAACATGGCCTGCGCAGTTCCCAGTAAAGTGCAAGCCGCGGGCCAAATCCCCATGTCAACGTTTCTGCGGAGCCTAAAGTCCAATTGTCTAAGCCCTTGACAACACGCAAATAGAGATTCTTTAGCAGAGCGGGAAGGGAATCCGGCGTGCAAGCTTTACCCTGCACGTAAGTATTGCTGAAAAAAGAGTGTTAGGCAGACGCCCGTCCGAGTCCGGCAGCATCCAGGGCACGGTATTCCCGAAGCCGGTTGAACATCGTCTTGCGGCTGATTCCCAGAATCCGCGCCGCCCTGGTCTTGTCATTCGCGGTGCTGGCCAAGGTGAGGCCGATCAGCGCTTTCTCAAGCTGCGCCAGAGTCGTGCCGACGGGCAGGCGCACGCACGGCTCGCCATCGCTCGGCTCGGCCGGCCGCTCCGCCGCGGGGCCCAAACCCGGTGGCAGGTGCGCCAGCCTGAGCGTACCCGTATTCGCGAGGATCACGGCGCGCTCGATCACGTTGCGCAATTCACGGACGTTGCCGGGCCAGCGGTGCTCCTGAAGCCGCTGCATCACGCGATCGTCCGTGCCGGCGACATGGCAGCCGTGGCGTTGATTCGAGACCGCGATCATCGCCTCGACCAGCAGCGGTATATCGCTGCGCCGCTCGCGCAGGGGCGGCATGGCCACGAGGAAGACGCTGAGACGGTAGTACAGGTCTTCGCGAAACTCGCCGGAATGGATCGCCTGGTCCAGAGGGCGATTGGTGGACGCGATCACGCGCACGTCCACGGGAATCTCGCCGCCGCCCCCCAGCGGGCGCACCTTGGATTCTTCGATCACCCGCAGGAGCTTGGCCTGGAGGTGAACCGGCATTTCGGCCAGCTCATCCAACAGCAGCGTGCCGCCGTTGGCGCGCTCGAAGCAGCCCGAGCGCCGTTCCAGGGCGCCCGTGAAGGCGCCTTTTTCGTGGCCGAACAGTTCGCTCTCGATCA
>Ga0070739_10005176_pt1 | contig 15044 bp, 16 predicted proteins | sample Coa_R1_7_FD_66445 | JGI IMG/M metagenome (GOLD analysis project Ga0070739, IMG submission 66445) | Surface soil microbial communities from Centralia Pennsylvania, which are recovering from an underground coalmine fire - Coalmine... | ecosystem: Environmental > Terrestrial > Soil > Unclassified ... | reverse complement strand
GAGCCTTTGGCTTGCACGATGCCGGGCGCGAGCCCGATACTTTCTACACGACGGCCCGCCTACGCCAGCGACCGCGCATACGCCACCTGACGCCGCACATCCTCGCTAACATCGCCCTCGTGCTCGTACTCGATCGCCAGCAGCCCCCCGTAGCCCTGCCGCTTCAGCTCCGCCATGACTGCCGGAATATCCACCACCCCGGAACCCAGCGGCACATTCACCTCCGCGCCCGCCCCCTTCACGTCCTTGAGATGGACCATCTTCAAATGCGGCCCCAGTCGCCGCACCGCATCCACGGGATCGTGGCCGCACGCCGCCATCTGCCCGACATCAAGCGTCGCCCCTGTATTCCGCGACAGGCCCTTCAGCGCGTCCAGCACATCCTCCACGCTCTCGTACGCGAACTTCTTCGGGAACCAGTGATTGTGAATGCCGAACGAGATGCCCGCCTCGGCGAACCGTTGGTCGATCGCCTTCAGAATGGGCCCGGTTGCGTCGCCCGATACATTACCGCATCCCAGCATCTGCGCGAATCGTAAGGCATTGCCCAGATCGCTCTCATCCACAATGGTCGCCGGAGTAATAAGACACGCAGCGGATCCCCGCCGCGTCGAGTTTGCCGCGCGTCCATTCAAACAGCTCCGGCTTTGGATGCGAGAGCAGCATGTACTCTCCACGCGACATCTCGATCTCGTCGATGTTCAGCGCCTTCAGCTCGCGAATCATGGCCTCCAGCGAGAGGCTGTGATAAGTGAACGCGCCAATTCCTATACGCAGTGGAACCGCGCCCCGCAACTGCATGGCGCAAGGAACCGCCATCGCCTGCGCAAACTCCCGGCGCGTCATCGTCATTCGGGCTTCGGCGCCGGCCGCGGAGCCACGTCTGCATCCACCAGGCCCATGGCCCATTGAATCGCGCCGATGTACATGGCCTGCACCTCGGGCCGGTCCCAGCTCTCCACCCGATGACCCAGAGTCGAATAAAACACCCGCCCCTTGCCGTACATCTTCGCCCACGTCACCGCAAAATCGCGATCGCTCCGATGCACGCGCGGGTTCTTCAAATCGAGCCGCGACGCGTCCAGCCGCATCAGCACCCTCGTGTTCTCCCGCGAAAAGTCTTTAACCTGGTAAATTTCGTCCGTGAACAGGAATTCGTGGGGCCACCTCTGCATACCCGGAAACGCGGGATCTTCCACCACGATGGGAGCCTCGAACGTGCCCCACGGGTGCTCGTCGAAGCTCCCGCCCACCATGTCCACGAACTCCGGCCAGTGCGTGAACGTGATTGCCGCGCTGTGCACGCCGATAAACCCCTTCCCGTCGTCGTGAATGAACGACAGGAAATCGGCCTTCTTACGCGCGTCCATCTCCAGGTCGCCCCCGGTATAAAACAGGACTGCGTCAAAATCGTTGAGGTTCTTCGCGTTGTATTCCAGCTTGTCCTTCGTCAGCGCCTCGGTATCGGTGCGGATCGTGGTCTCCCACAGGTTGTTCTCCAGCCCGAGCCGCTCGATCGTCGCCATGGCGTGCGACACCGCTTCGTGCCGGTAGCCCTTCTCCTCGCCGATTACCAGCAGTCTCTTGCGCCCCGGCGCGGCGGGCGCCAGACCCACCGCCAGAATCAGAAAACCGGTCAGAGCGATGAGGAGCCGGCTGTGCCCGTGTCCTGAAACAACTCCTTCACCGGCATCCCCGCGTCGAACACCAGATCGAAGAACCCCACCATCATCTCGTCGAAGCTCTGCTCGCCCCAGCGCACCGCCTTCGCCGGATCCGGATTCCACGGATTGTTCGCCGAGTTGTCGAAGTGCGCCGTGCATTCGATTTTCGTGCCGCGCGGCAGCCGAAGCGGCGTCTCCAGCGTATACCAAAGCTGCCATACCCAGCTGTACTGCGGCACCCGCAGCAGCGTCTTCGTTTCGCCGCTCGGATACACTACCCGATATTCGAAATCCTTCCCGCGCGTGTGCATATGCGGGTGCAGCGACGCGAGATATACGTCCGTGCCCACCGTGAACGACGCATTCACCCGATAATTCGGATCGCCCGGCGGAATCAGAAAAGTCCCGTTGGTCGCCGACAGCGTCATGACCCGCTGCTTCGGCGGAGCCTTCGCGAAGATCAGCCCGATGCGCGTCCGGTCCGTCGTGGGCTTGCCGTTCGGGGTGTAGTGGACCTCCAGCACCAGGTCTGATCCCGCCTTGATCAGCTTGGCCTGATCCTCCGCCAGAACCTCCGGCGGCTGCCCGGGAGCGTAGCCCACCAGAAAATCGGAAGGCAGCGCGCTGCTGTCCACTTTGCCGTCCGCCTTCGGCTGTGGCGCGACGAAGAACTCACCAGGCTTCTGTCCTTTGAAGTAATTCGACCCGGGCTCGCGCACGTACGCGATCACGTGATGCACCACCGCCCGATTTGTCGGCCGCGCCTCGGCGATCTGTACCCACTTGTCTTCTGTGAAGCCCGTCGGCACGATCACATGCTGGTATTCAATGACCCCGCTCGCCGGTACGTCGAAGGCGCGCGGCAGTTCGAATACGACGTCCGGCTTCGGGATCGCCCACCCCTCGGTGAACGCCGCCGCCACCGGCATGTCCGCCGGATCTCCTTCCGGCGCGCCCGCGTCCACCCAGCCCACAATCGTGGCGATATCTTTCTGCGACAGCGACCGGTCGTTCGAGAACCTGCCGTAATGCGGATCGGCAAACCACGGCGGCATCCGCCGCGTGAGCACCGCCTCGCGAATCGCCTTCGCCCACGGCCGCGTCTCTTTGTAACTCATCATCGAAAACGGCGCCGCTTCACCCGGACGATGGCAGGTCTGGCAATTCTTCTGCAGCACCGGCGCGACATCACGAGTGAAAGTGATCTTCGCCGTGGAAGAGGCGTTGTCCGCCCAGGCGGCGGGCGCGAGCAGGAGCAGGATCGGAAGCAAGCAGCTTTTCACGGGCGTTCTCCGGTTCAATCGTGTGAACAGTGCCAGTGTAGCCCGGCACGCGCCTCGTCCGCTGGCGCTGCCGGACGCCAATCACAACAATTCAAAAACCCGATTTCCCCCGCCTTCAATAACTTCCCGGCGCCCCCACCCCCCTCCGCCGCGCCCTCACGCGGGAAGATGCGGCCAGGAGAAAAGCTATGTCCGACAAACAAATCGAAGCTTCCCGGAAGAACGGCGCCAAATCGAACGGCCCCGTTACCCCCGAAGGCAAGAACCACTCATCCCAGAACGCTGTTAAACACGGACTCTGTTCGCGGCGCATGCTGCTGCCCGATGAGTCCCCTGAAAAGCTTCGCGAGCTCGAAGTGTACTGGCTTCGCCATCTCTGGCCCGAGTCTCAGGCCGAACGCGAGCTCGCCCTCAACGTCGCCGCCGCCGCCTGGCGCATGCAGCGCTGCGAGCGCATTGAGGCTTCCATGCTCGCCAATGAGATGGCCAAACACGGCGACGAACCCGAAGCCCTCGGCCGCGCTTTCGACGGCCTTGCCAACAGCGGCCGCGGCCTCGACCTCCTCAACCGCTACGCCGCCCGGGCCCGCCGCGACTTCGAGCACGCCCTCGAGACCTACCACAAGACCGTCGACCGCCGCCGCGAGGAAATGGCCCTCGACGCGCCCGTCATGAACAAGGATGATTTCTTTGCAAAATGGGGTCTGTACCCGAAGGGCAGCTACAGCAGCATGTACTATCGGCAGGAGTTCGACGATCTGCCAAACAAACCCGCCTTCAACGGCATCATCGCCGATAGCGGCGTCGAAATGGACCCGGAAAAGAGCCTGAACCACCCTATGTAAGTCCGAATCCGCCGCCCGACGAATTTGCAAAGACAATGCCCGAGCCCGAACTACGCCCCGATCACGGTCAACCCCTCACGGTTGACCCCTCGCCCCTGATCCCTGGCGCCCGCCTCCATCCGCTTCAGCTGCCCGCACGCGGCGAAAATGTCCCGCCCCCGCGGCTTGCGTACGAAACACGGCATCGCCCGGCGCACGATCTCCTGGAAGGCGTGCACCCGCTCCGCCGCCGGCTCCCGATACGGAATCCCCGGCCCCGGATTCAGCGCGATCAGGTTGACTTTCGCCCGCAGCGCTCCCAGCAGCCGCACCACGCGCCGCGCGTCCGCGTCCGAATCGTTCACGTCCCGCAGCAGCACGTACTCGAACGTCAGCCGCTCCCACGGCCGCAGCGGGTACGCCCGGCAGGCCTCCATCAGGTCCCGCAGGTGATACTTGCGCGTGATGGGCATCAGCTCGCGCCGCTGCTCCTCGGTCGACGCGTTCAGCGAGATCGCCAGCTTGGGCCGCACTGCTTCACGTCCCAGCTCGGCGATCTTCGGAACGATGCCCGAGGTCGACAGCGTAATCCGCCGCGGCGAAATCCCGATTCCCTCGCGATCGGTCAGCAGCCGTGTGGCCTTCACCACGTTCGCCAGGTTCAGCAGCGGCTCGCCCATGCCCATCATCACCACATTCATGCGGTCGCTGTCCGCCGCCAGCCCGTGCTGCCGCATTACGAACAGCACCTGCCCGGCAATCTCCCCGGCCGTCAGGTTCCGCTCCAGCCCCATCAGCGCCGTCAGACAAAACCCGCAGTTCACCGGACACCCCACCTGGCTCGAAATGCAGATTGTGTCCCGCCGCTCCTCCGGCATGAGCACCGTCTCCACGCTGCGGCCGTCTTCGAGCTTCAGCAGATATCGGCACGTCCCGTCCACCGACTCGTATCGCGCCTCTGCCTCCGGCTGGCCGATCGCGAATCGCTGGGCCAGCTCCGCCCTCAGCCCCTTCGGCAGCGTTGTAATGCTCCCGAAATCCGGTGCCTTCTGCCGGTAAATTGCGTCGTAAAGTTGCCGAGCTCGATAGCCGGGATACTCGCCGCCGAGAAGCTGCTGCAGGTCGGCAAGTTCCAGTCCTGTAAGGGGTTGCGCCACTTGTCCTATTCTACCGTGTATCCCTGCCGACGCTCAGCAATTCGAGGGCCACGAGGCGGGCTAAAATGATCGTAGTTGCTCCTATGGCTATCTCCCCCGCGTTGCTGAAGACACGCGAGATCCAAACCACCACGCTCCCCAACGGCGTCCGCATCATCACCGAGCGCATGGACCACGTCCGCTCCGTCTCCCTGGGCGTCTGGATCGGTACCGGCTCTCGCCGCGAAACGCAGGAAGAAAACGGCATCTCCCATTTCATCGAGCACATGGTCTTCAAAGGGACCGTCAACCGCTCCGCCGAGGACATCGCCCGCTCCATCGACTCCATCGGCGGCGGACTCGATGCCTTCACCGCCAAGGAGATGGTCAGCTTCAATACCAAGGTCCTCGATGAGCACCTCCCTCTCGCCTTCGACGTCATCGCCGACCTCGTCCTCAATCCGCTCTTCCGCGACGAGGACATCGAAAAGGAAAAGGGCGTCATCCTCGAAGAGCTCAAGATGGAGGTGGACAACCCCGAGTACCTGCTCCACGAGGTCTTCTCCAGCAACTTCTGGAAGGACCACCCCATCGGCCGCCCCATCCTCGGCACCAAAGACACCGTCCAGCGCTTCAACCGTGACATGCTGCGCGAGTATTACCGCCGCATCTACACGCCATCGAACATCCTCATCACCGCCGCCGGCAACCTCCGTCACGACGACGTCGTCGACCAGGCCCGTGAACGCTTCGCTTCGCTCGAAGAAACCGGCCCGCTTCCCGAGGACCGGAAACCCTCCGAGCACGCGCGCCTCGTCTTCCGCAACAAGAGCTCCCTCGAGCAGACGCACCTCTATCTCGGCGTGCCCTGCTACCCCATGTCCCACCCCGACCGCTTCACCTGCTACGTGCTGAACACCATCCTTGGCGGCGGCATGAGCTCTCGTCTTTTCCAGAACATCCGCGAGAAACTCGGCCTCGCTTACGCGGTCTATTCCGAGCTGAGCATGTACTCCGATACCGGCTGCCTCGCCATCTACGCCGGCACCTCCGTCGAGACCGCGCGCCAGGTGGTCGACCTCATCACCCGCGAGTTCCGCAGCCTGAAGCAGGAGCGCGTGCCCGACGATGAGCTGCGGCGCGCCAAGGATCACCTCAAGGGCTCCTTTGTCCTCGGCCTCGAATCAACTTCCAGCCGCATGGGCAACCTCGCCCGCCAGGAGCTATACTACAAACGATTCATGAGCCTGGACGAGATGCTGGACAGCATCGAGCGGGTCTCTGCCGAAGACGTACAGCGCCTCGCCGGCGGTTTCTTCGATGCCCGCAACGTGACCCTCGCCATGCTCGGCAACCTGGGCGAGTTCCGCATACGCCGCGAAGATCTGGATTGCTAATGTGGGGCAGGCTCCCAGCCTGCGGCGGGCTCGTAGCCCGCGTTGTTCCATTTCTCCTCGCCACCACTCTCTTCGCCCTTGACCCCAACTCCCTGAAGCCCCAGGGCTATGTCAGCGATTTCGCCCATGTCCTCGACGACCGCTCCAAAGACGCGCTCGAAACCTACCTCGGCCGCGTCGAACAGGCCACCGGCGTGCAAATCGCCGTGGTCACCATCGAGTCTCTCGACGGCCAGCCCATCGAGGATTTCACCAACACCCTCGCCCGCAAGTGGGGCGTCGGTCACAAGGGCAGCAACGAAGGCCTGCTCCTGCTCCTGGCCACGAAGGACCACAAGGACCGCATCGAGGTCGGCTATGGCCTCGAGCCCATCCTCCCCGACGGCTTCGTCGGCAGCATCCTGCGCGACATGCGCCCGCAGCTTCGCGCCGGCGATTACGGCGATGCGATCCTCTCCGGCGTCGAGTCGATGGCCGCCCGCATGGCCGCCGCGAAAAACGTCTCGCTCGATTTCGGCCTCGAGCGCCCCGAGCCGCAGCGTCCGCCTCCGCAGTCCCACGGAGGTGGCATCCCCTGGCCGCTGCTGATCGTCGGCATCATCTTCCTGCTCGCGCTCTTCGGAAGGCGCGGCGGGTGGGGAGGCGGCGGCGGTGGCACCGGTTTCCTCACCGGCATGCTGCTCGGGAACCTCATGAGTGCACGGCGCGGCGGATGGGGCGGCGGTGGCTTCGGCGGCTTCAGCTCCGGCAGCGGCGGCGGTGGCGGTGGATTCGGTGGCTTCGGCGGCGGAGACTTCGGTGGAGGCGGCGCCTCCAGCGACTGGTAGTAGAGTAGTCAGCGAGCGAGCATGGACAAGCGACTGGCGGAATTGACGGAGAAGATGCGCGCCGCGCTCGGAGACCGCCTCCTCTCCGTTATCCTCTACGGCTCCGGCGCCTCCGAACACGACCATCACGAAACCTTCTCCGACCTAAACGTCATGTGCGTCCTCTCCGCCCTGGACTCGCGCGAGCTCGCCGACGCCGAACCCGTCGTGCGCTGGTGGCGCGAAATCGGCCACCCCTCGCCCCTGCTCCTGACCGAGAATGAGGTGCGCACCTCCACCGACGTGTTCGCCATCGAGTTCCACGACATGCTCGAGCGCCGCCAGGTGCTCTGGGGCAGCGATGTGATCGAAGGGCTCACCGTCGATAGTTCCTTCTACCGCGCTCAGGTGGAGCACGACCTCCGCGCCAAACAGATCCGGCTCCGGCAGAAGGCCGCCGCCGTCCTCACCGACCGCGAAGCCCTGCTCCGGCTCATGCTCGATTCCGTCTCCAACTTCTGCGTGCTCGCCCGCCATGCCATGCTGCTGGCCGGCCTTCCCGCGAGCGCGGCGAAGCACGACGTGGTTTCGCGTCTGCCGGACATCGGCGTCGACCCGCAGCCCTTCGATACCCTGCTGCAAGTGCGCGAGCGAAAGCTCGGCCCCCGCGGGATCGACGCTCCCGAGTTGTTCGCGCGATATCTTGAACAGGTCGGCCGTCTCGTGCAGTTCACCGACGGCCTGGCAAAATGACAGAGAGGATCAGATGAAAGCAGCCTTAGCGGTCATCGTCATCATTATTGTTATCGTCCTCGGATTCTTCGGCTGGGCCATGAGCGCCAAGAACCAGATCGTCACCGAACAGACGGCGATCAAACAGCAGTGGGCCAACGTCGATGTGGTGCTCCAGCGTCGCGCCGACCTCATCCCCAATCTGGTCGAAACAGTGAAGGGCTACGCCAAACAGGAGCAGACGGTCATCAAGTCCGTGGCCGACGCCCGCGCCGCCCTGGGCGGAGCCCGCACCCCGCAGGAGAAGATCCAGGCCAACAACCAACTCGACGGCGCACTCAGCCGCCTGCTGGTCATCGTGGAGAATTATCCCCAGCTTAAGTCCAACGAAAACTTCCAGCGCCTCCAGGACGAGCTGGCCGGCACCGAAAACCGCATCGCTGTCGAGCGCCGCAAATACAACGAGGCGGTCGCAAAGTACAACACCGATATCCAGCTCTTCCCGAAAAACATCGTGGCCGGTATGTTCGGCTTCCAGATCGACAACGCCTACTTCACCACCGAGCCCGGCGCGCGAACCGCCCCCAAAGTCGCGTTTTAGTTTGTGCTTCTTACAGCAGCATCTGTGGTTTGTGGAGGGCCGGGCCTCGCCCTCCGGCGGGCTCTCAGCCCGCGCAAAGGACATTCATGACCAATACTTACGGCAATTACATCAACGGCGAGTGGGTCAACGGTCCCACCTTTGAGAATCGCAATCCGGCAGACACCGGCGAACTGGTCGGACTCTTCACGAAAGGCAGCGCCTCCGATATAACCTCCGCGGCGGAAGCAGCCGCGGCGGCCCTGCCCGCATGGTCCTCCATGCCTGCGCCCGCGCGTGGCGCGCTGCTGTTCCGCGTGGCCGACATCATCGAGCAAAACCTCGATCAGTACGCCGCGGAAATGACCCGGGAGGAAGGCAAGACGCTCCCCGAATCGAAAGGCGAAGTCCGCCGCTCGGTGAACATCTTCCGGTACTTCGCCGCCGAAGGCGCGCGCCTGAATGGCGTGCAGTCGCCCTCCGAACGAGAGCGCGTCCACACGTACGCGTTCCGCCGCCCGCTCGGCGTCGTCGGACTGATCACGCCCTGGAACTTTCCCAGCGCCATCCCGGCATGGAAGCTCGCGCCGGCGCTGATCTGCGGCAACACCGTGGTGCTCAAGCCGGCGTCCCTGGCGCCGCTCAGCGCCTGGCGCATCGTGGAAGCCTGCCACAAAGCGGGCATCCCGAAAGGCGTGGTCAACTTCGTCGCCGGCTCGGGCGGCGAGCTCGGCGAAGCGCTGGTTAACGCCGAGCCGATCCGCGCCGTCTCCTTCACCGGCTCGAACTCGGTCGGCCAGTGGCTGCACGAGCGCGCCTCGAAGCGCCGCCTGCGCATCCAGCTCGAGATGGGCGGTAAGAATCCGACCATCGTCCTCGCCGACGCCGATATGAACGCAGCCGTTGAAAACGTCGCCAACGCGGCCTTCTTCTCCACCGGCCAGAAATGCACCGCCACCAGCCGGGCCATCATCGAAGACAGCATCTACGACCGTTTCCTCGACGCTCTCATTGAGCGCACGAAGCGGCTGAAAGTCGGGAACGGCATGGAGCCGGGCGTTGAGATCGGTCCCGCGGTGGACGAATCGCAGCTGAAGACCGACCTCAAATACATCGACATTGGCCGGAAGGAGGCTGGCGAGCCGCGCGTTGGCGGCCGGCGTCTTACCGGCGGCGCCTACGACAAGGGCTACTTTGTCGAGCCCACCATCTTTGCCGGCGTAACCGAGAACATGACCATCGCCCAGGAGGAGATCTTCGGCCCGGTGCTCGCGGTGATGCGCGCGCGGGACTTCGAGGACGCCATGCGGCTCGCTAACGCAACGCGCCTCGGCCTGTGCGCGTCCATTCAAACAACGAACGTCAGCCGTGTTTTCGAGTTCCTGCACGGCATGCAGGCCGGCCTGCTGACCGTCAACCTGCCCAGCGCCGGGGTCGAGTATCAGCTCCCTTTTGGCGGCACAAAAGAGTCCAGCTTCGGGCCGAAAGAGCAGGGACCGGCGGCTCTCGATTTCTACTCCGATTACAAGACCGTCTATCTGAGGTACTAATGCGACTCGGCCAGGTGAAATGGAATAACGCCGTCGTAGCGGCGATCTTTGAGAACGGGCACGCTCGCCCCATCCCCGACTACAATCTCTACGAGTTGATCTGCCGCTCTGAGCAGCAGGGGCTTCCGCTGACCGAGCTCGCCCAGCGTCTCGCCGCTCCCAGCCGTCTCGAAAACCCCCAGCCGCTGATTCCGCTTACACCGCGGGAGGTGTGGGGCGCCGGCTGCACTTACGAATCGAGCGCCACGTTCCGCGATGCCGAGCACGGTACGCGGGAAGGCTTCTACGCGCACGCCCATCGCGACGAGCGGCCCGAGCTGTTCTTCAAAGGCACGGGCCGGATGTGCGTCGGCCCGGGCCAGGACATCGGCATTCGCGTCGATTCCCGGTTCACTGCGCCCGAGCCCGAATTAGCAGTAGTGCTCGGCGCCCGGGGCAAGGTCATCGGCTACACCATCGGCAACGACGTGTCTGCCTGGGACATCGAGCGCGAGAACCCGCTCTATCTGCCGCAGTCGAAGTCCTACACCGCCTGCTGCGCCCTCGGTCCGGTTATCGTCACAGCCGCGGATATCGCGGACCCTTACAAGCTGCACATGACCTGCACCGTCCGCCGCGGCGAGCAGACCACGTTCTCCGGCGAGACCTCGACGGGCGCGCTGCGGCGGAAGATCGACACGCTGATCGAGTTCCTGCTGCGCGCTAACCCGGTGCCGACCGCTTCGGTGCTGCTCACTGGCACCGGCATCATCGTCCCGCGCGAGGCCGCCCTCGCCCCCGGCGATGTCGTTACCATCAATGTGCCCGATATCGGCGAGCTCTCCAACCCCGCCGCCACCGTCAAATGAATGCCCGTGGGGAACAGGGCCTCGCCCTGCGGCGGGCTCTCAGCCCGCCTCTGGCTTTGTTCACTCTCCTCGCCTTCGCGGTATCGCTTAGCGCCGCCGACCAGCTCCGCTACGTCATCATCTTCACCCGCCACGGCGTGCGATCGCCTACCTGGACCTCCGAGCGCCTGAACCAATACTCGGCCCAGCCCTGGCCCGACTGGCACATTCCGGCGGGCTCCCTCACCCCGCACGGCCGCGCCGCCATGAAGCTGTTCGGCGCATGGTACGGCGAATACTTACGCGGTGAGCAACTGCTCGGGGACGGCTGCGCGGATGCCAAACTTGTGCACTTCGAGGCGGACAAAGATCCACGCACCGTCGAGAGCGCGCGCGCTCTGGCCGAGGGCATGCTCCCGGACTGCAAGCCTCAGGTTCAGTGGTCGCATGCCGACGGCCAGGATCCGCTGTATTACGGCGCCGGCCAGCCCGACAGCAACGTCGTGGCTGCGGCCGTCCTCGGCCGTATCGGCCCGAACCAGCAGGCGCTGGAGGAAGCATACGAGACTCAGCTCGACACACTCGAGCGAGTGCTTGGGAAGAAATCACTCGGACGGGCCGGAGCGAACGTGGACCCCGCATCGCAATACGACCTGATGAAGAGGCTCGGTCCGCTCACCCCGGCTGCGACACTGTCCGAGAATCTCGCGCTCGAATACGCCGAGGGCATGAGCGGCGACCAGCTCGGCTGGGGTCGCATGAACGTGACCGACCTCCGCCAGATCCTTACGCTGCACACCGTCTACGCGGACCTGATGCGGCGCACGCCGTACATCGCGCGGGCGCGCGCGTCGAACCTGATGCAGCACCTGCTGTGGTCCATGGAGCAGGCCGTGTCCGGCAGCTCCGTGCAGGGTGCGCTCGGCGCGCCGAAGGACAAAGCGCTGGTCATCTGCGGCCACGACACGAACATCGAGAACATGTCCGGCATGCTCGGCCTTGGCTGGATCATCGCCGGTTACCCGCCCAACGACACGCCGCCGGGCGGCGCACTCGTACTTGAGCTCTGGCGCAATGGCGCTGCGAACAGCGTCCGCGTCCATTACATGGCGCAGACACCCGACCAGCTTCGCGGCGCAATCACCGGCCCACCCGAGCGCGCCGATCTCTTCATCCCCGGGTGCAGCACTGCGGCACAGGGTTACCCTTGCGACTGGGACAAGTTCCGGCAAACAGTCGAGGCCGCGATCGACCCGGCATTCACGAGTCGCTAGGCGCGCTCTCGTCTGACTCCAGCGTGTCCAGCACCTCGTCATTGCGCGCGTAGCGCTTGAGCACGCGGATGGATGTGCCTGCACTGAAGCCGGCGTAACGGAGCCGCCGAAAGGCGTTCGCCAGGTTCTTCTCCTCGCCGAGGTACTCGCCCAGATCGCGGCCTCGAAACTTCCTCGCGAGGAACTGCTCGACCAGCGCTGTCTCATCGCTGCCGGCGAACGTGCGCCGCACGGCGTCCTCGGCGACTTTGGGCGCGACGCGGCGCTGCCGCAGATCGCGCAGCACGCGCGCGCGCCCGTGGCCTTCGTTCTCCAGCCTCGATGCCGCCCACGTTTCCGCGAAGCGGCGGTCGTTGAGGTACCCCAGATCTTTAAGACGGCCGAGTACCGCGTCCACGTCTTTCGCCTGCGCCGCTCGCCGCCGGAGCCGCTCCCGGACTTCTCCCGAGGAGTGCGCTGCGCCTCCGAGCAGGCGCACAGCGTAGTCCATCAACTCCGTCTCGTCGAGCAGCCGGGGTTTGCGCAGCGCCATCGTATACCGATCCGAGTGTACGATAGTACGCGCACATCCGGCGGTCGTTGTAAAGTCGCTTGCCAGCAGCGTGCGGCATCGGATACAGTCTTGAACGGAGGACGATAATCAACATGACATATTGCGCGAATTGCGGAGCGCCGGTAGAGGGGCGCTTTTGCCCGAAGTGTGGAGCGCCGGCGGCTGCCGCCGGACCGCCCCCCGCCACTGGACCCGCAGCAACGCCGCCACCTCCAGGCGCGAGCTACCCGCCTCCTCCGAGCGGTTACACTGCGCAGCCCGGCTATGCGCCCCAGCCCGGTTACGCGCCGCAGCCAGCCGCCGCGGGCATGCAGGAGAACGTCGCCGCAGCGCTGTGCTACCTGGCGGGACTCGTTACCGGCATCCTGTTCCTCGTGCTCGCGCCATACAACAGAAACCCGCGCATCCGTTTCCACGCCTTCCAGTCGATCTTCTTCAACGTCGCGTGGATCATCTTCTGGATCGGCCTGAGCATCGTCACGGTTGTGCTGCCCTGGGGTCTGCATATCATCGTCACTCTCTTGAGCCTGGTGATCTGGCTTGGCGGCTTCATCTGCTGGCTGCTGTTGATGTGGAAGGCTTACAACAACGATCGGCTGGTGCTGCCGGTGGTCGGCCCCATGGCCGAAGCACAGGCCAACAAAGGCATTCCAGTCGCGTAAGTCAAAGTCAACTTACGCGCGGTTTGAAGCCGGTCTCGCTGGTGGTGACCTGGGAGACGTAGCGGAAGTCGCCGGGGCGGATGCCGCGCCATTCGGCGGCGCGCAGCGCGGCCAGCTGCACGGGGACGATCTCTACCACGGGCAGAAACGCATGCGGCGTATGAGGCAGGGGCCAGGAGCCTTCGGGCGCGATGGTCACCACCTCGGCGCCCATTTCGCTGACGTCCACGGCCAGCGCGAGATCGAGGTTTCGGGTGGGCTCCTGGGTGGCGAAAACGATGCCGTGAAACGCCTCGCCCGCCACCTCGACGGGACCGTGCCGGAATGTGCCCGCGGGCGCCGCGACCGACGGCAGCTTGGCCGTTTCATTGAACAGCAGCGCGCCTTCGTGAACCGAGGCCAAAGAAGGGCCGCGGCCGATGACGTACATGGTCTGGCCGCCGGCAAGGAACGCGCGCCATTCCGAGCTCGCGGGCACGAAGTGCGCGATCGCGGCGGAGACCGCGGCTACGGTTTGTCCGGCGGCGGCGCGCCAGTCGTCCATCGGCTCGGACAGGGTTTCGGCCCCGAGCAGGAGCATGGCCATCACCGCGCCGGTGTACGTCTGGACCGCAACCATCTCGTCGCGCCCGCTGCTGACGAGCAGCACGTGGTCGGCCTCGCGCGCGAGAGCGCTGTCGCTTTCGTTGGTCACGCCGATGGTCGTGGCGCCGAGGTCGCGCAGCGCGGGCAGGAGCTTCGCCACCTCGACCGTATTGCCGGATCGAGAAACGAGGACCACGGCCGCGCCGCGGCACAGCGCCGACTGGTAGTGCAGCAGTTCCGAGGTTTCAACCACGGTGACCGGCAATCCACTGGCCCCCAGCCGATACGCCAATGGGATGGCCGCGTAGAGCGAAGCTCCCATGCCGCTGACGATCACGCGCGGGGCGCCCCGCAGTGCAGCGGCGGCATCGACGAGGGCCTTGCGCCCGGCGCCGAACTGGTAGTCGATCACGCGCGCCAGTGAATCCGGCTGGCTGCGGATATCGTCAGGCATTCGAGGAGCTGATTCCACGATGCCCATGGTATCGTTCAATTCTGTGGTGCACGCAGTATGGCGCCGCGCAGCCCTGTTACGGCTGCTCGCGGCGATGTCCGCGGCCGTGCTCTTACCCGCGCAGACCGCATCCGTCAGTGGAACCGTGGTGAACGATGCTACCGGCGCGCCGCTGCATATGGCGCTGGTGACAATGACCACCACCGGGCCCAAACCGATGGAAGCTTCGGTGTACACCGACAGCCACGGCGCGTTCACGTTCCAGGCCCCGCCCGGCAGCTACTACCTTGCCGCGGGCGAGAATGGATACGAGCACACGTTCTTCGGCGCGCCCACGCCGGACCGCGCCGCCGCTGTAATGCGGCTGCACGCCGGCGAGACGAGGCAGGGCATTCAACTGCGGCTGCGGCCATTCGCGGCGATTTCCGGGGTGGTGGTGGATCAGGACAATGACCCTATACCGTACGTCCATGTTTCTGCCGTGGTCCCCACGATCGAGCGCGGTAAACACACCTACCAGGTGCGGAACGGCGCAGGGACAAACGCGCGGGGTGAATTTCGGATCCACCAGCTATTGCCCGGGCGGTACTATCTCATGGCGAACGGGGAGCGTATTCAGGCGACGACGGTGCGGCCCGTGGTGGCTGTGAACGAATCGGCGCCGCAAATGGTCTACGCGCCGGCTTATTATCCTGGCGTCACGCGTATCGAGGACGC
>Ga0070739_10005175_pt1 | contig 15047 bp, 12 predicted proteins | sample Coa_R1_7_FD_66445 | JGI IMG/M metagenome (GOLD analysis project Ga0070739, IMG submission 66445) | Surface soil microbial communities from Centralia Pennsylvania, which are recovering from an underground coalmine fire - Coalmine... | ecosystem: Environmental > Terrestrial > Soil > Unclassified ... | reverse complement strand
GTCGGCGATCGGCACAAGCTCGATCCGCGTGGCGTGCAGCGCCGTCATCATCCCCCAGCGGTTTTCGCGGGCGGCGTCGATCGCGGCCAGCCCGAGGCGAGTGGCCAGCACGCGGTCGAACGCGGTCGGCGTGCCGCCGCGCTGGATGTGCCCGAGCACAGTCGCGCGCGTCTCGTAGCCGGTGCGCGATTCGATCTCGTGCTCGAGGCGCTGGCCGATACCGCCCAAGCGGGGGTGGCCGAACTCGTCGGTACCAGCGTCGGCCAAGGTCATCGTCGTGCCCTCCTTCGGCGTGGCGCCCTCTGCGACGACGACGATCGAGAAGTAGCGCCCGCGCTCGTGGCGACGGGTGATCAGCTTGCACACCTCGTCGATGTCGAACGGGATCTCGGGGATCAGGATCACGTCGGCGCCACCGGCGATCCCCGAGTGCAGCGCGATCCAGCCGGCGCTGCGGCCCATCACCTCCACGACCAGGATCCGGTTGTGGCTCTCCGCGGTCGTGTGGAGGCGGTCGATCGCGTCGGTGGCAACCTGAAGCGCGGTATCGAAGCCGAACGTCTGGTCGGTGGCGCCGAGATCGTTGTCGATCGTCTTCGGGACGCCGATCACGTTGACGCCGTCCTGGGCGAGACGGTGCGCGGCGCCGAGCGTGTCCTCGCCGCCGATCGCGATCAGTCCGTCGAGGCCGTGCCGCGCGAGGCTCTCCTTGACCTTCGCGGGACCGTCCTCGCGCTTGAAGATGTTGGTGCGCGAGCTGCCGAGGATCGTGCCGCCACGGGGCAGGATGCCGCGTGTGGACTCGATCGTGAGCTCGGTGCTGAGGTCTTCCAAGGGGCCTCGCCACCCGTCCCTGAAACCGACGACCTCGGCTCCGTAGCCGTCGATCGCCTTGCGCACGACCGCGCGGATCACCGCGTTGAGCCCGGGACAATCGCCTCCGCCGGTCAGCAGTCCCACGCGCACGCGCGGGATCCTAATTCAGAGGCGGGCGAGGGGAGCTTGGCGTCCGGGGCGAGGGGGCCTTGGCGGCTGGGACGAGGGGATCCTGGCGGCTGGGACGAGGGGATCCTGGCGGCTGGGACGAGGAGATCCTGGCGTCTGATTGAGAGGCCGGCGAGGGGCCTTGGCGTTCGGATGGTCATGATCTGACCACGGTGGGTAGAAGGAGGCCGGATAGCCAGCATCATCGTCGTGAGCCACCTATGATCCTGCCCGCACGGAATGTCGGTTGCCAGTGAGCCCAGCGGCCTTGCCGGCCGCGAACACCAGGTCTGCTTCTACGCGACCGATGCGGAGCTCGCGAGCGCGATCGTCGACTACCTGGTCGGCGGTCTGACCGACGGCGCCGCGGCGATCCTGATCGCCACCGCCGCCCACCGGGAGCGATTCGAGAGGGAGCTGGCCGCCTCGGGTCTCGACGTCGGGCGCGCCGCCCGGGACGGCCGGCTGCGCTGGCTGGACGCGGACGACGCGCTCGTCCGGATAACCGTTGGTGGGCGGATCGATGAAGCCGCGTTCCTGCGTGAGGTCGCGCCGGTCCTGCGAGAGGTTGGGCCGGTTCTGCGAGAGGTTTCCGATCCGGAGGGGGGCGGCGGCCTCGAGGTTGCCGATCCCGAGGGGGACCGGGACCGATGTCCGCAGATCCTGGCCTTCGGCGAGCTCGTCAACCTCCTCTGGGAGCGAGGTGACGTGGAGGGCGCGCTCGAGCTCGAGCGGGCCTGGAATCGCCTGATCGACGAGTTCGGGTTCTCCCTGCTGTGCGCCTACCGGACGACCTCGCCTGAGACGGCGCTGGACGATCCGGCCTTTTTCGAGGTCTGCCGGCTGCACTCATCAGCCTGTCCGGCTGCTCATGCCGGCTCCTCGGCGATGGCGGAGACGGACATCGGCTCGATCGAGGTTTCGAGGCGGTTCCCGGCTGACGTCGATGCGCCTCGCGCCGCCCGACGGTTCCTCGAGGCGACCCTGCGCGAGTGGGGCCACGAGGGCGCCAGCGTTGCCGATGCAGTTCTCTTGCTGAGCGAGCTCGTCACGAATGCCGTGACCCACGCACGGTCGCCGGTGTCGGTGTCGGTTCGCCCCGCTCTGGACGGCTTTCGCCTCGCGGTGCGGGATCTGAGCCCAGCTCAGCCCCGGCTCGGCACGCCGACCGCGGACGCGCCGTCCGGCCGCGGCCTGCCCCTGGTGGCCGCCCTGTCGCGTCGCTGGGGAGTCGACCCGGCGGGCGAGGGGAAGGTCGTCTGGACCGAAATTTGACCGGGCCGGAGTGCATGGGACCGGGGACATGGGGCAGTTGGATCTAGGCCGCGGTCGACACGTCTGCTGGGTCGTCGACGATGATTCGGTCTACGACCAGCGGGCGGCGGCCTTCCTCTGCGCTCGGCGAGACCTCGAGCAGAAACGCGTGGCATTCGGCCGGGACGGCAGCCGCTCGCTACAGATGCTGGAACGGGACGCCGATCTGGCGGCTGACCCGCGGCTCGCGTTCCTCGATGGCGGGACGCTCGACGCGGAGCGGATGTTCGCGGGATTCCGGCGACATTCGGCGCTGGCTAGAGCCGAGGGGCACACCGGCCTGCGCGTGGTCGCGGACATGGACTGGTTGCTCGCTGCCGAAGCGACGCCAGAAACCGTGATCGGCTTCGAGCTGCTGCTCGACCGGCTGATCGTGGAGCTCGACGCGACGGTCGTGTGCGCCTACCGTCGCCGATCGTTCGAGCCCAGGGCGATCAGCGGTTTCCGCTCGGTTCATCCGCTGCATGTCGGCTGCGAAGAGCCGCCCGCGTTCTCGATCGTCGCCGCGCCGGAGGGGACTTGGCGACTCTTTGGTGAGGTCGACGCGCCAGCGGCCTTGAACCTAGCGGCGGCCCTCTCCGCCGTGCCCGACTCCCCCTGCGTGATCGACGTCAGTGGGCTCGAGTTCATCGACGTGGCCGGGATGCGGACGATCGCCGAGCACGCCCGCACGCGGGGCTGCGCGGTCGAGCTCCGCCACGCTCGCGCAAGCGTCGCGCGCTACTGGCGGCTGAGCGGCTTCGACGAGTATGCGCCGACGGTGCGCATCGACGTACGCTGATCTGCTCGCGGGCTGGCCAGGCGGTCACAACCGACTCGCCCCTCCCCCACCGGGAGCAATATCATCGGGCGGAACACGGGGAGTGGCGCAGTCTGGTAGCGCACCCGGCTGGGGGCCGGGCGGTCGCAGGTTCAAATCCTGTCTCCCCGATTGGAGGAAAGCCCCGTCTTTGTACGAGTGAGTGAACGGGCGCAGGACCGAGGACGGAGTGCGCGGGAGTTGCTCCGAGCGGCCGTCCCGCCGAGGCAAATTCGCCGGCGGCATATCGTGATGTGCATGGCTGCTGTCCGGGATTTGGAGGTGTGGGCGTGACGGGCGCGTCCGATTCGGAGGCGCGCGAGTTCGCTGTCGCGTTCCGGAGGCTGGTTGATTGGGTCAATGCAGGCGAGAGCGGCGAGGAGCGCAACGAGGTTGTTGGGCTCCTAACGGACTTCCTTGGCCCAGAGGCGGTGGAGCGGTCGGCCGTGACGCGTTCGCTGTCGACGTTTGAGCACGTCAACCTGCAGACGGCGCTTGATGCCTGGTCCCGGGAGCCGGGTCGTGAGGTCGCCGTGCACGGGATCACCCTTCCGCGGCACTACGGCGGCGTGACGCTTGGCCAGCTGTTGACTGGCGAGGGACTGCCGCCGTTACGGCTGTCGGCGCCGCCGTTGGTCGATCTGCCCAATGGGCCGGGCTCGACCTTGGCGTGCATGCTGATGGGCGTGCTGCTCGTCAGCGATGAGCGCGGACGGTACGTGGTGATGGTCAACGGTCCGAGCGAACATGATCCGCAGCTGGAGCTCGAGATTGCTGGGCTGCCGGTCGATGAGTCGCAAGCTGTCCACGCCCGCCTCGCCGAGCTCCGCCATGAACTGAACGTCTACCGCGGCCACATCCTCGACGTCCGCCCGACGCCGATGGGCGGCATCACGCTGGAGTTCGGTGAGGTTCCGTCGCTCAGCCGCGAGGACGTCGTGCTTCCCGAGCCGGTGTTGACACGCGTTGAGCGGCACGCGCTAGGTGTCGCCGCGCACCGCGAGCGGTTGCTTGATGCAGGTCAGCATCTAAAGCGCGGACTGCTGCTCCACGGACCCCCTGGCACTGGCAAGACGCACACGATGCGCTACCTCGTCGGCCAGCTGCCCGACTGCACCCGGCTGCTGCTGACCGGACGGGCATTGCACGCGATCGGCACCGTTGCGGAGATCGCCAGGGACCTGCAGCCCGCGGTGGTAGTACTCGAGGACGTCGATCTCGTTGCCGAGGAGCGCGGCTTCGGGTCAGGCGCAAGCCCGGTCCTGTTCGACTTGCTCGACGCGATGGATGGTGCGGCCGCCGATGCCGATCTTCTGTTCGTGCTCACCACGAATCGAGCCGACCTGCTCGAGCCGGCCCTCGCGGCCCGTCCGGGCCGCGTCGATGTGGCGGTCGAGATCGATCTCCCCGACAGCGACGCCCGCCGGCGACTGCTGTTGCTCTACGGGCGGGCGCTTCCCCTGCGCCTGTCCGACGGCGAGATCGCGGGAATCGTCGAGCGCACCGACGGAGTTACCGCATCGTTCATCAAGGAGCTGCTGCGCCGGGCGGTGCTCGAAGCGCTCGACGAGAGCCCGTCACCGCTCGAGGTCGGAGCGCCCCAGCTGGCGAGAGCACTGGACGACCTGCTCGACAGCACACAGGAAGTCACCCGCAGTCTGCTCGGAGTCGGCAACGATCCCGCGACCCTCCCGGCCGGCGGCGGCGCAGGCGCGCTGCCACCGCCGCACCCAAACCGCGCCTGGATGATCGCGCAGGCACGCGCGAGATCATTCCGGATCGGTTAGCCGCCAGTCGACGCAAGGTTGGCGCCCGGATTCTGAGACGACCCGACCCGGATCAGTGTTTCGGGCGGCGTTGCGCTGCGGCGAGACGCCGCAGTTCGTCGCGCACGAGCTCGTGGAAGTCGAGGCCGTAGTGCCTGGCAACCCGTGCATGAACCTGTCGAAGCTCCGCCTGCTCGAGTCTGCCGACCGGCGCCGGGTCGATCGCACTCTCATGGACCCGAACGAGACCGGCGATGATCACCGCGTTCTCCTCGGGAAGATCGAAGCGTTCGGGCGGCAGAGGATATAGCCCGAGCTCATGACCGCTACGGACCGCCTCCTGCTCGCGCGCGTCCAGTCCGGAGAAGCGTGCTAGGCGGAGCGCCAGCACCTCGTGTAGGCGCGGCTCGACGCGGTCCGACAGGACGAGCACAGGCCTAGCCTTGGCGGGAACGAGAAACGTGAACTCGCTGTCAGAGCCGCGACGCGCGGCCGTGATCAACTTCCCGGCCTGCGGCACGACCACCGGAGCGTGACGAGAGCCGGCGTAGAGCCGAAACGGCGCCTCAGGAACAAACGGCACGACCGCCCAGACGACGGCGCCGGCGAGCCCGTTCACAGGTCGAGGATCGCGGTGATCTGATCGGCCCGCTCGATTCGCGCACGCGGATCGGGGCGGTCTTCGCTACCGAGCGCCTTCAGCGCCGTCGCGCTCAGTCGTTCGGGCTCGAGCAGGCCGACCGCTTCGATCAGGTCATGAGATTCTTCGAGCATCGCGAGGTCGTCGGGGTTCACCAGCGCCACCTTCGCTGCCTCCGCGCGGTAGCGCGTCACGATCACCGCTTCGCCTCTCGGAACCGCAGGCGCGCGGACGTCGTCTGCGGGTCGAGTTCGGTGGCGGAGAGGCATATCCGAGAACGTATTCTACCAATCCCGTACGACAGCATCGGTAAGTCGGACGAGATATCCTGGGGCCTGGGTGGTCGCAGGTTCAAATCCTGTCTCCCCGATGTAGACAAAGGCCCTGCTATGGCGGGTTTTTGCTGGGCCTCGAAGGCGCGGGCTGTTGAGGTCCCTTCGGTTGCTGGTGTGTCGGCCAGCCTGATCTTCAGCTTCTTGTCGGTGGTCGTGATGTCAGGCGCAGCGCGAACTCCAGCAGGAATCGATCCCACCCCTGGGCTGGGTCGCGGCCCGTGATGGCGCGGATGCGGCCAAGGCGGTGTCGCAACGTTTGGGCGTGGACGCCGAGGTGGTGTGCGGCCGATACGGAGTTGCCGGTGACGAAGTAGGCATCAAGTGTCTCGAGCAGGGTCACGTTGGCTGGCGCGCGAAGGTTTCCGAGGATCGCGCTGGTCACCGGTTCGGCGAGTCCGTCGGCTCGCATGCGTTCGATCAGCGCGAGGACGAGCGCTTCCTCGTGGCCGATGGCCTGGCCGGTCGGGATCATCGCCGCGACGAGCAGCTCGTGGACACGGCGCGCTCGTTGGTAGGCGCTGGCAAGTTCCGTGAGGTCTGTGACATTCACGAGGACTTCGGTGAACCCGGTGGCGGTGAGCGTTCGCCGGATCATGGCTGGGTCTGCTTCTTGGCCAACGATCAGAACGAGCTGGCCGCGGGTGATGAGCTGGAGTCGGGGGGCTTCGGGGAAGAGGCGGGTGATCTCCTGAAGTGCCGTGCGGGCGCGGTCGGCGAGGAGGCTGCCTTCACCCGGTTTGGGCGCGGCGACCACGAGCGACGGGCGGTCCGGAAGCGCCAGCCCGAGGGTCGCGGCGCGTTCGGCGACCTCAGTGGCGGCGAGTAGTCGGCCGGCCAGAAGGTCTTCCAGGAACTCTCGTCGTGCGCGGCCTTGCTGGCTGGCGAGCTGGCCGGTGGCCTCGACGTAGCCGATCGTGACCTCGTTGGAGAGTTGGTCGACCAAGGCCATCGTGAGGCGAGCGAAGTTGCGTTCGTCCTCGGTGGTCAGCTCGGCCGCTGGATGGTTGACGACGTAGTCGTAGATCGCCAGGCCCGAGACGCGATAGGCGCGCAGCACGAGCGGAAGCGGGCGACCTCCCGCCGCGCGGGTCGCACCGTTCGCGCGGAAGCGCTCCAGCTCCGCAGGTGTCGCCAGCCGTCCGGCCGCCCAGAGCTGCATCGTGGCGGTCCAGCCTGCGCGGACCGTTTCTGTCACGTCGGCCAGTTGCACGGCGTCCAGCGTGCGGTACAGAGGGATCTCGGCCAGGACCCGCTCCATCAACACAGGGGTGGCGCGCTCGGACTCCTCGATTAGCAGGTCAGGCAATCCCGGCCGTCGACAGGCGCGCAGCTCTTCAGCCGCCGTTGTCACTGACTGATAATGATCGTGCGCAACGTCAGCGAAGCCTATTGCGCACGCACAAGCCGCATGCGACCTTGTCTTAGTTGAACGAATCCGTTCGCGACAGGCAGTCGGTGGACATGGACAAGGGATTGACGGCCGGAGAGGAAGTAGTGCGCACGAAGCGCGCAATCGCCCAAGCGCTGCTTGTCGTCTTGGCGATGACGCTCGCGGTGCTGGCGTGGACGGAGAGCGCCGCACACGCGGCGAGCCCCACGAAGACGGAGTGGGGCTATGTCACGATGCCCGACGGCGCGAAGTTGCGCTACACGCTCTGGCTCCCCGCAGGTACCGGGCCGTTCCCGACGCTGATGTCCTACGACGGCTACAGCACGGGCACCGATCCCAGCCGCGCCAACCCCACGTTCACCGCCGACATGCTCGGCAAGGGGTACGCGATCCTCGGCGTGAACCTGCGAGGTTCGGGCTGCTCGGACGGAACATGGCAGCTTTTCAACACTCAGCAGGGTCGGGATGGCGCCAACGTCATCGAGTGGGCGGCCAAGCAGCCATGGTCCAACGGACGCGTAGCGATGTTCAGCTACTCCTACGGTGGCATCATGCAGCTCTGGGTCGCAGCGCAGCGCCCCAAGAACCTGGTGGCGATCGGTCCCGGCAATCCCGTCACTGATACCTACCGGGACATCGGCTTTCCGGGCGGGATCGAGAACGACGTCTTCCCGCCGGAATGGGGCGCGTCGCTGAACGCAGACTGGTCGATCGCGCAGCGCAACGCAGTCGAGCAGGGCGATACCTACTGCGCCCAGAACACCGCCAAGCACCTGAGCGCAAACAATCTGAACACGCTCGCGATCCAGATGTCCCAGCATCTGTTTCTCGACCAGTGGCACCACGACCACAGCGTCATCAACTGGACCAAGAACATCGACGTGCCGGTCTTTGCCGTGCAGTCCTGGCAGGACGAGGAAACCGGCTCACACGGCGAGTCGGACTACCTCGGCCAGCTCAATCCCAACAAGGTCTGGCTGATTCAGACCAACGGCCACCACGAGATGTTTGAGACCTCGACGCGCCTCATTCACCTGGAAGAGGACTACTACGACTACGAGCTGAAAGGCGTTCACAACGAGTTCGCGACGATGCCGCACGTCCAGATCTGGAACGAGACCACGGCTGGCGCCGACCCTGCGCCACGCAGCATCACCTACGTGAAGCGACTGCCGGTGAAGGTCGACGAGGCCGATATCCCGCTAGGTCCACATGGCCTCCGGGGATCATCCGGAAGCGCCGAAACGACCTCGTACTCGTATCCGGTCCCGTCGCCTGCCGTCGTTGACGGGAGCGGCGCCTACCCCACGCTCCCGGGGCAGACCAACACGTGGACCTCGTTCCCCGATCCAACGATCGGCCGCGCGATCTTCACCACCCCCCCGCTCAGCAAGACGATCACGACGTACGGACCCGGCAGCGCTGACCTGTGGGTGTCGACAACGGCGTCCGACGTCGACGTTCAGGTGACCGTCACCGAGGTGCGTCCCGACGGCCAGGAGATGTACATCGGCCGGGGTTGGCTCCGCGCCTCCGATCGCGCCCTGAACCCGGCTAGGTCGACCGACCTCACGCCGTGGCACCCCTACACCCAGGCGGCCAACAAGCCAATGCCGGCCGGCAAACCCCAGCTGCTCCGCGTGGACATGTTCCCCTTCAGCCACACGTTCCGGGCTGGCTCGAGCATCCGGATCTATGTGGAGATGCCCAGCATCACAGGTCTCTGGGGCTTCAACGACGTGATGACGCCGCAGACCGTGACCATCTACCACGACGCGCGGTATCCGTCGCGGCTCGTCCTTGGACTGCTACCGCACGCAAGCTACCTACCCACGCTGCCAGCCTGTGGCACCGTGCACTCCGAGCCCTGCCGCACCAACCCCGTGCCCCAGCCGTCCGGCCACATCGACATCAAGCCGGCGCCTATACGCCACTCGTCAATCTCGCGTCGACGGACTGGGTCCACGCGTCGCTCGCACGTTCACCGCCAAGCTGACAAGCCGTCCCGGCAAACGAGCACGAGCAGCCGGCAGGCTCGCAAGCGCCGCAAAAGCTAGACCGCATGGTGATGAAAGCTTCGGGATTGGAGAGGAAGTGACGCGAGGCATGTTGCGGATGGTGCTGGTCAGCGCGGCGATGCTGCTGTCGATGCTGGGCTGGATGGCGCAAACCGCACTCGCGGCCAGCTACACCACCAAGTGGGGGTACATCCCGATGTCCGACGGCGCGAAGCTGCGCTACACCGTGTGGCTACCGCCGGGCAAGGGCCCCTTCCCGACCCTGATGAACTACGAGGGCTACCAAGCTGGCACCCAACCCGACGACTCGATTCGGGATCTCGCGGCCGACGCGGTCGCGAGGGGCTACGCGGTGGCCGGGGTCAGCTTGCGCGGATCCGGTTGCTCTGACGGGACGTGGGAGCTGTTCAACCGCCAGCAGGGCGAGGATGGCGCCACCGCGGTCGACTGGCTGGCCCAGCAGCCGTGGTCGACCGGCAAGGTGGCGTTGTTCAGCTACTCCTACGGCGGGATCATGCAGCTGTGGGTCGCCGCCGCGCGCCCCAAGCATCTGGTCGCGATCGGCCCCGGTAACGTGGTTGCCGACACCTACCGCGACATCGCGTGGCCTGGCGGCATCTTGAATTCCACGTTCCCGCCGGCATGGGGGGCGATTCTCAATGCCTCTTGGAAGGGTTCTGCGCAGACCGCATCGGAGCAGGGCGATACCCGTTGCGCGGGGACTGTTGCCCAGCATCTCGCCGCCGGGACCAACGACACGCTCCTCTTGCAGGCGATGCAGCATCCGTGGGACGACAGGTGGCACTACGACCACAGCGTCGAGAACCTTGTGAAGAACATCGATGTGCCGGTTCTCGGGATTCAGTCGTGGGAGGACGAGGAGGTCGGCCCGCGCGGCGGAGAGGTGTTCAACCTGCTCGACCCCGCGAAGACGTGGCTCGTCGCGACCAACGGCTTTCACGAGATGCTCACTGTCTCCCAGCCTCTCATCAACTACGAGCTCCAGTTCTACGACCACTTCCTGAAGGGGATCAACAACGGCTTTCAAAATCGGCCGCACGTCCAGATCTGGAATGAGACCTCGGTCTCAAATTGGTCGCCGCGCACCATCACCTACGTCAGCCGGCTACCGGTGAGGGTCAACGTCGCGAACATCCCGCTTGGGAGCCACGGCTTGGAGGGTGCCTCGGGGACTGCCAATCAGACCTCCTACAGCTACCCGGCACCGTCTCCGACGGAGATCGACGCCTCCGGTGAAACCGTCTACCAGACCGTCCAGTCGAATACCTGGACGGGATCGACCTACGACGCCAGCGGGCGCGCAACGTTCACAACGCCGCCACTTACCCATGCGGTCACCACCTACGGACCGGGTAGCGCCGACCTATGGGTGTCGACCACCGCCCCCGACGTCGACCTGCAAGTCACCATCACCGAAGTTCGCCCCGACGGTCAGGAGATGTATGTGCAGCGTGGCTGGCTACGCGCCTCCGATCGGGCACTCGGCCGCTCGCAATCAACGGACCTGGACCCGTGGCACCCGTTCACAAAGGCCGCGGCGCAGAACATGCCAGCAGGCAAGCCCCAGCTGCTTCGCGTGGAGATCTTCCCGTTCAGCCACACGTTCCGGGCCGGCTCGAGCATCCGCATGTACGTGGAGATGCCCAGCACCACCGGCCTCTGGGGCTTCGATGACATCACCACGCCTCAGACGGTGACCGTGTACCACGACGCCGCCTACCCGTCACGCCTCGTGCTCGGCCTGCTGCCCCACGCGAGCTTCGCTCCCACGCTGCCCGCATGCGGCACCGTGCACTCAGAGCCTTGCCGCCCCAATCCGGTGCCCCAGCCATCTGGCCACATCGACATCAAGCCAAGAACCAGTCAGCACGCCGCCCGAAAGCGCCTTCACCATCGAGCGACCCACCACCACCGGGCACACCGTCGCGCCCACTCGCGCCGCCATCGGCACCACGCCAAGTACCGGTGAGCGATCTCAGGGGGTCCGCCGCGTAGATCGTTCTGTCAGGGTGCACTGGGGCGAATGCCTCCGCTCTCGTGTCGGGTGTGCGGGGCATATGACAACTGTCTGGACACATGGCTCTCCGGGAACGGACACACCCGCGCCTATAATGGACGCATGATCGAGCTCTCTCTCTTGGCCCATGAGGTAGGCGTGCATGAACGCACGTTGCGGCGCGCGCTCGCGGAAGGGAGCCTTCGGGGGGTCCGGCCGACGCCGCGCACTTTGGACATCTCGCTGTCGGAGCGAGAGTACGTGCGGCGCTCATGGAAGCTTCTCTCGGCGCTGAGGGCAGCGCTGCGCACCGAGCAGAACGTCCGCTTCGCCCTGCTGTTTGGGTCAGCGGCGAGAGGTCTGGCGGCCCCCGGAAGCGACGTCGACGTGCTCGTCTCGCTTTGTGATCCAGATCTCGAGCGGCTCGTCGAGCTGGGCGCCAAGCTCACACGGGCCACGGGACGCAGCGTGGATGTGGTCCGCCTCCGGGACGCAGAGACCGAGCCGTCGTTCCTCGCCGACGCGATCGCGGACGGGCGGGTGCTTGTCGATCGGGACGGGTTGTGGCCGCGGCTGCGCAACCGGGAGCCGAGCCTGCGACGAGCGGGGCGCCGAACACACGCGCAGCGCACCGAAGCCGCCTTGGCCGGCATCGGCCGCATCCTGGAGCATTGACGATGCCGGATCCCGAGGTCAGGCCCGCCGACGCGCAGCGTTGGCGTCTTGCGATCGTCCGCCACCTCGAGGACCTTCCTCGCCAGTACGCAGCCCTGGAGCATGCGATGGCGAGCTTCGGCGCGGACTTCGATCTCCAGCCGTTCAAGGTGGCCTACAACACAGCGGATGACATGGACGCGTACAACCGCGTGCAGGCGGTCGAGCGCGCCCTGGGGCGCGTCGAGAACTACGTGAGCGAGCTAGCCGAAGCCGGCGTCAAGCTCGCGGCTTTGCCGAGACCCGCAGACACGCGTCAGTCGTCGACGGAGATTGCCTTCGAGGCGATGCGCGACGCCAAGATCATCAGCGCCAGCCTCTGTCGGCGAATGGTGCGGGCCCAGAACGCCAGGACACGGATCGAGCACAGCTACGTTCAGACGCCGGCAGGCGATGTGCATCGCGCGGCGATCCTGGTGCGGGAGGCGGCTCGGGACTTCATCGGTTCCTACCGGGACTGGATCGAGGCCTACCTCCAAGCGCCATAGGGCTGGCCTGCTGCTGCGAAGACCCAACAGAGTGCGGCTGCGACGACCCAACAGGGCGAGTTTCGCATGAGATGGGTTGTCGCAGGTTGAGATCTCCTGACCCCAACACCGCTCACTGACCCGGAGCGGTGCCGACGCCCGTCGTCTGGTCGACCACGTACTCGCGGTCGGCGCCGCTGAGCGGCTCGGTCCCGGCGAGCAGCCGCTCGACGACGCCCAGCGCCTCGTCGGCGACCGGGCCGGCGCCATGCCCGGCGGGCTGAGGCAACCCGGCCGGCAGCTTGACCACGTTCTGCCCCGTCGAGGGTTCGCGGCTGGTGGTGACCGTGTACTCGGACACCGGCACGTGCGCAGCCACGAGCGCCGACTGCATCTCGCGCGTCTGCTCGTACGGGCTGTTGTCGTCGAACAGGCCCTGAAGCAGGATCGCGTGGCGTACGTCGATCCGCGAGGCGAACATCGACGGGGAGCGGGCTTCGTAGTTGGCCGGGCACTGAACCGGATTGCACCCCCCGGCGTCGTGCTCTATCTCCTGCTCGGTCGAGGAGTGGAGCCCGGTGAACACCATCCACGCACCGAAATCGTTGACGACCGGAAAGCTCGCGACCCAGTAGTCGTACAGGTGCCGCGGCCCGTAGCCGATCGCCATGCCGCTGGCGATGCCGCCCATGCTCCAGCCCCAGATGATCGTCGTGCGGGTGCCAGGGTGGGCGTGCAGATACCAGAGCGCTGCGGCATTGGTGTCCTGGTATCCGGTGGTCGGATTCCATGCCCCCGGCGTACCACGGTTGTTCATCGCGATCACCGGCACGCGGCTCGTCACCGCGAGCGCCTTCAGGTAGCGGCCCTCCGTGGAGGCGGTGTCGCCGTGGCCGTGCGCGAACATCACGAGCGCACGAGACCGGATGTCGCCCCGGCGACAGAGGTACGGCTCATAGAGCAGCCCCGTCGCGATCTGTCCGTCGACCGGGACCGCGACCGGGAGTATCGCCACTGACGCCTTCCTGACCCGGCAGGCCGGAGGATGATGCCGGGCACCGGCGAGGATGGAGGCGGGCGAGCTCGGCGCCAAGGCCAGCAGGGCTGTCATCACCAAGCCTGCGGACGCAAGCGCGGGGCTGTTACGGGCGCGGCGAAATGTCACGGTCTCCTAAGGAAACGCCGATCGCGCCGGGAACTTGCGCGGCGCATAACTGGGTCGATCGGTCTTGTATCGTTTGTTGCTAATCAGACCAGGGAGGTGCCATGCACGTACGCGACGCGATGACCGACGTTGTCGTCACCGTGGGACCCGAACACACCCTGCGCGAGGCCGCGCGACGCATGTGCGCGCGAGGCGCAGGCGCGGCGGTTGTGACCGATGAGGAGCAGGCCGGCCCGTGCATCATCACCGAGCGGGACATCCTGCGGTCGATCAGCGATGACGGCGTCCCCGACGAGGAGCGGGTGCGCGACCATCTGACGGCCGAGCTCGTGTTCGCTTCCCCTGACTGGTCGCTCGAGCAAGCGGCCACCGAAATGGTCAAGGGCGGTTTCCGCCACATCGTCGTCGTCGAGGACGGAGACGTGGCGGGCATCATCTCGATGCGCGACATCGTGCGCTGCTGGACGACCGAGGGCGCGACGTCGGCTGTTCCCGCCGGAGCGCCGCCGACCTAATCGGCTTCCGGCCGTCTTGGCGATCAGGCCGGGCGAGCGCCTCAGCGGACAGTGTGCGCCCGCCCGGCATGGCGCCGCAGGCACCCTCGCGACGCCGAGCCACGTGTCACGCGGCCCCGCAGCGGCAGGTTCGCCGAGGAGTCCCCGACCATGATCGCGTAGCACCCGGGAGCAACCGTCCATCGCCTCGTCCGCGCCCGCCAGTAGGCGAAGGCTCGCTGCGGAACGTCGATCGTCGCCGTCGAGGCATGACCGGCCGCGAGCTCGACACGGATGAACCCGGCGAGCTGCTCGGGCGGCTCGCCGGTCCGGCGAGGATCCCCGACGTAGACCTGGGCCACGTCGGCACCGGCGCGCCCGCCTGTGTTCGTGAGGCGGAAGACGATCGCGAGCCCGCCGCGTCGCTGCCGGATCCTCAGCCTCGAGAAGCGGAATGTCGTGTACGAGAGCCCGAACCCGAACGGGAAGAGCGGCGCGATGTGCCTGGCCGTGTACCACCGGTAGCCGACCAGGAGCCGCTCGGAATGATCGACCTGGCCGTGGACGCCCGGATATTGGAGCGGTGTGCGCAGCGGCCCGTCCGAGAGCGCTTTGGGGAACGTCTCCGGGAGATGACCCGACGGGTCTACGTCGCCGAACAGGATCGGCGCGATCGAATCGCCGTCGACCTGCCCCGGATACCAGTTCTCGACCACGCCACGGACCTGGTTCAGGTATGGCATCACGAGCGGCCCACCGTTCTGCAGGACGACGATCGTGTTCGGATTGGCGGCAGCCACCGCAGAGACGAGTGCGTCCTGATCGACCGAGCTGTAGGAGCAGCCGCTCTGGGTCACGAAGTCGCAGGTGCCGGCGCGCGGGGTCAGGTCGGGACGGTCGAAGCCCTCGCTCGAGACGTCGCTGACGAACACGATCGCGACATC
>Ga0070739_10005173_pt1 | contig 15047 bp, 12 predicted proteins | sample Coa_R1_7_FD_66445 | JGI IMG/M metagenome (GOLD analysis project Ga0070739, IMG submission 66445) | Surface soil microbial communities from Centralia Pennsylvania, which are recovering from an underground coalmine fire - Coalmine... | ecosystem: Environmental > Terrestrial > Soil > Unclassified ... | reverse complement strand
TATCACGACCTGCTGACCAACAACCAGCTCTGGCTTGAACGTACAAAAGGGGTCGCCTATCTCAGCCCTGAGAATGCCGTTGCCTATGGGACGAGCGGTGCTGTGTTGCGGGGTAGCGGTATCGTCTGGGATATTCGTAAGGCCTTCCCTTACTCTGGCTATGAACAGTTCGATTTTGATATTCCCGTCGGCTCCAATGGTGACGTGTATGACCGCTACCTTGTGCGTATGCTGGAGATGGAGCAGAGCCTCAAGATTGTCAATCAGGCGGTGGCTGGAATACCAACAGGTTCGTACCGCGTGCTCAATCCCAAGATTTCCCCGCCTCCCAAGTGGCAGATTACGGGTAGCATGGAAGCCCTTATTCATCACTTCAAACTTTACACTGAAGGATATCGTCCGCCGAAGGGCGATGTGTTTGTACGTACCGAGTCGCCCAAAGGTGAACTGGCCTACTATATTGTCAGTGATGGCAGCGCTAAACCCTATCGGATGTATGTCCGTGCTCCGTCGTTTGCTAACTTACAAGCCCTGCCGGTTATGATCGAAGGTTGTCTGCTCGCTGATGTCGTAGCAGCCATTGGGAGCATTGATATTGTTCTAGGTGAGGTGGATCGATGATTTCAGAACAGGCGAAAGCCCGTATGCGGGCGTTGGCTGCACGCTATCCCTCGGGTCGTTCAGCGGTATTGCCGTCGCTCTATATTGCACAACAAGAAGAGGGCTATATTACTCAAGAAGGCTTGCAGGCAGTGGCTGAAGCGATCGGCTTGACCGTCGATGATGTAGAGAGCGTGGCTACCTTCTATACGATGTACTATCAGCACCAGCCAGGCAAGAACGTTATCAAGGTCTGCACCAGCATTTCATGCTATCTGCGCAACTGTGATGCAGTAGTTGAGCATCTCGAAAAGCGCCTGGGCATTAAGCGCGGCGAGACCACCGCTGACGGAAACTACACGTTGATGACTGCCGAGTGTCTGGCCTCGTGTGGTACAGCCCCCGTGCTCCAGGTCAATGAAAAATTTGTGGAGAACGTGTCACTAGAGGCGGCAGATGCACTCATAGACAAGCTGGATAGCGAATTGAATACCGCTGTGGTGAGGCAGCCCATTGTACCAGACACGCAAGAAATCTCTGCACCGCGACGGACGCAGTAAGAGATCGAAGGAATTATACATATGCCAGAACTCGTTGTAACAAAAGATATTGATGTCCCTGGTATAGACACGCTTGAAGTCTATCGACAGTATGGCGGCTATGAAGCACTGGCTAAGGCGCTCAAAGAGTATCAACCCGACCAAATCGTCGAGATGGTCAAGAAATCGGGACTGCGTGGGCGGGGCGGTGCCGGTTTCCCCACAGGCATGAAATGGGGGTTTCTCGCCAAGAACGACAAATCGCGTTATCTTTGCTGCAACTGTGATGAGAGCGAACCAGGTACCTTCAAAGACCGCATGCTCATGGAGAGGAATCCACATCTGCTGGTCGAGGGCGTGGTGCTCACCAGCTATGCCTGCCGTATCGGGACCGCTTTCATCTATATACGTGGGGAGTTGGCTCTGGCGGCCCAACAGGTTGAACGTGCTGTGCAGGAGGCTTATAATGCTGGATTCATCGGCAAAAACATTCTAGGCAGCAATTTCACCGTAGATGTCATTGTGCATCGTGGTGCGGGAGCTTACATCTGTGGCGAAGAGAGCGCCTTGATGGAATCGCTCGAAGGCCGACGCGGTTATCCACGTCTCAAGCCGCCTTTCCCAGCGGCTGTTGGTCTCTATGGCGGCCCGACGGTCATCAATAACTGTGAAACGCTCTGTACCGTTCCGCCTATTGTCTTGAATGGTGCCGATTGGTATGCCTCGTTTGGCACAGAGAAGAGCAAGGGGACGCGCATCTTCTGTCTGAGTGGTCACGTCAAGAAGCCAGGCAACTACGAACTGCCATTGGGGACACCGCTTCGCACTATTATTTACGACGAACAATACGGTGGAGGCATCCTTGGCGATAAGCAACTCAAAGCCATTATTCCTGGTGGTTCATCCACCTTCATACTAGGTCCAGATAAAGTGGACACGCCGCTCGACTTTGAGTCTATCGCCGCTGCTGGCTCGATGCTCGGTTCCGGTGGAGTGATCGTCTTACACGAGGACACCTGCATCGTGGGCGCTATCCTGCGTATGACCGAGTTCTATCGCGATGAGTCTTGCGGCAAATGTACACCCTGCCGCGAGGGAACCTACTGGCTCACCGAAATATTGGAGCGCCTTGAACACGGACACGGTCGAGAGCGTGACGTAGACCTGCTGCTAGATATCTGTGATAATATCAGTGGCAAATCATTCTGTCCGTTAGGTGATGCAGCCACTAGTTCGATCACCAGCGGGATCAAGCTATTCCGCGAAGAATTCGAGTATCACGTTAAACATGGACATTGCATGGTTGGTCCTGGACGAACAGGGCAAGCACATCCCGATATAGAATCGGTGCAAGGCGCATCGCTCCACGCAGGTGCAAGATGACAAACACCTGTAGGGACCGCATTCATCGCGTCCGCGTTCGAATTGCACCCAGGTTGAGAGAAACCCGGAGGCGGACGCGATAAATGCGGTCCCTACGGATCCATACATGTATGATGAACATTACACAGTAAACGGTAGAAATATATGCCAGAAGAGAAAAAAGACGAACTTGTCCACTTGACCATTGACGGGATTCCCGTCGAAGTTCCACCCGGAACGCTGGTATGGGCAGCAGCACAAAAAGCCGGAATAGAGATTCCTATCTATTGCTATCATCCCAGAATGCCACCATTGGGCGCGTGCCGCATGTGTTTTGTTGAGATTGAAAAAATGCCCAAGCCACCACAGACGGCCTGCACAACGCCGGTCAGCGAGGGCATGGTCGTCTCTACCAAAACGGAAAAGGTGCTCAAAGCTCGTCGTGGCACGCTAGAGTTCCTGCTGATCAATCACCCGCTCGATTGTCCCATCTGTGACAAGGGCGGTGAGTGCGACCTGCAAGACTTCACACTGCGGCACGGACCTGGTAGAACGCGCTTCGATCTGTACAAGCGTCACTATCCTAAGCCAATTCCGGTGAGTGACAGGGTATTTCTAGATCGTGAACGCTGTATCCTATGTCAGCGTTGCACTCGCTTCAGTTCAGAAATCTCGATGGATAACGGTCTCGTCATGATCTCTCGAGGCTTCAGAATGGAGGTCGGTACAGCCCCAGATCATGCCTTCGACTCGATCTTTTCTGGTAATACAGTGGAGATGTGTCCGGTTGGTGCCTTAACTGCCTCTGCCTATCGCTTTAAGGCCAGGCCATGGGAGCTGAAGCGAATACCAAGTGTGTGCAACAACTGTAGTGTTGGTTGTAATGCACGAATCGATGTGCGCGTAGATAAGATTATGCGCCTCATGTCGCGTCCAAACGATGCTATTGATGATGGTTGGCTCTGTGATCGTGGGCGCTGGGGCTTTGAGTTTGTAAATAGTTCGCAACGGCTCCGCACTCCGCTCATTCGGCGTAATGGCAATCATGCCACGGCTACCTGGGAACAAGCCTTCTTTCATATCACCGCTCGTCTCAGAGATATCATCGCCACCCACGGCGCACAGTCAATCGGCGGTATTGGCTCAACACGCACCACCAACGAGGAAGCGTATCTTTTCCAGAAACTGCTACGCCAGGTCATTGGCACACCCAACGTTGACCATCATCATGGCTACTTTCCCAGTCCCCGTGATCCACTGACCGGCAGGCCCTGGATGATGACCAACAGCATCGCTGAGATCGAAAAAGCGTCACATATTGTCCTGGTCGCCTCCGACCCCTACCAGCGCCAACCCATTCTCGACCTGCGTATCAAAAAAGCCATGAAGGCTGGCGCAAAAATCTACATCGTCAACTCGGATGTGACCGAGCTTGACCGCTTTGCGGCACGCAAGATTACTATCCCACAACACGGAGCCGGTACTGTCGCAAAACTACTACTCAGCTATGCGTTAGGCAACGATACTATCAGGGCTGATACGTACAAAGATATTCGTACGCGCATACAGAGTGAAGACAAGAATCTCCGCTCGGCTGAAGAAGCGTTTGGACTGGAAGTCACGACGCAACTGCGCCACCTTGCCGACGAGATTGTTGCCGCTAAAGGCGCGATTATTCTTTATGACGAGATGGCGACACTTGACCCCGATTGTCAAACCCTCGCAGCTGATCTACAAGCGCTAGCTGTTGTCACTAATAATATTGGACGGCCTGGTGCAGGAGTTGGTCCGCTCTTTGAGGATGCCAACTCACTTGGCGCACGTGACATGGGTCTCTTGCCCGATGCTCTGCCCGGCTATCAGCCGGTGAAGGAAAGCGGCAAGTCGTACTCTGAAATGCTCAGCAATCCGCAGCTCAAAGCACTTCTTATTATGGGTGCCAACCCGGCCAGGCATCTCCCAGATAAGAAACTGCCCTCGACCCTCGATTTCATCGTGGTACAGGATATTCTGCTCACCGAAACGGCACGGCAAGCCGACGTAGTCTTACCAGCCGTCACCTTTGCCGAAAAAGAGGGCAGCATGACCAATGTCGATCACCATGTCCAGGCCATTCGTCGTGCGCTGCGTCCATTGCCTGGAGCCAGAGCCGATTGGGAGATCCTGGTCGAGCTGGCAAGCCACTTCGGTCAGCAGTGGAACTATGATAGCCCTCGCGATATCCTCTCAGAGATTGCCGACAGTAATCCCTTCTATACCGATCTCACCTGGGAGGATTTAGGCGCACAGGGAGTACGAACACAGGAACAGGAGGTGGCACGTGCTTGATTTTCTAAACAACGCAATTGTCGCCGATGTTGTGAAAAGCGCTATCGTTATCTTTGCCCTTTTGACCGCCTTCGCATACATGACACTGATCGAGCGCCGCGTCGTGGCAAAGATGCAGGGACGCCTGGGACCAAATCGGACGGGTCCCTCCGGCTTCTTTCAGCCTGTCGCTGATGCCCTCAAGATGGCATTCAAAGAGCAGATCGTGCCAAGCCAGGCCAAGAAACTGATCTACCTCATTGCACCCATTATCTCAGTGGTCGTTGCTCTCTCAGCCTTTGCAGTTATCCCCATTGGCAACAGCTGGGTCGATGGCAAGCCCAGTGTCTGGGATCCCATCATCGGTGACATTAATGTGGGCCTGCTCTGGATTCTCTCAATCTCATCATTAGCCGTGTATGGGATCGTGCTTGGTGGCTGGGCATCAGGCAACCGCTATTCGTTGCTCGGTTCGCTGCGTAGCGCTGCCCAGATGGTCTCCTACGAAACAAGTCTAGGCCTGGCACTGAGCGGAACCTTGATGTGGGCAGGTACACTGAGCATGGTGGGCATTGTTCATCAGCAGCTTGCACAAGGTATCTGGTTCATTGCTGCACAACCACTCGGCTTCGTCATCTATCTCATCGCTGGTGTCGCCGAAGTCAACCGCGCCCCCTTTGATCTGCCCGAAGCCGAACAGGAATTAACTGCTGGTTACTTAACCGAGTACAGCGGGCTGCGCTGGAGCCTCTACCAGATGGCCGAATACATCAACATGATTACGGTCAGTGCCGTCGCCTCAACACTTTTTCTCGGCGGCTGGAGCTTCTTCGGCTTCGGACTAGAGCGTATTCCCGGTATCTCAATCCTGATTTTCCTGGTCAAAGTTGCCTGCTTCATGTTCTTATTCATCTGGCTGCGTGCCACCCTGCCCCGCATCCGCTATGACCGCCTGATGCGCCTCGGTTGGCAAGTGCTCTTGCCACTGGCTGTTCTTAACGTCGTAATCACCGCAATCGTCGTAGCTCTCGGCTGGCCCTGGTGGGTGAGCGGTATCATCGGCCTGATTATCGTTATCGGGCTGCTACTGGCTATACGCCGCCAGAGCATCGTCGAAGGCACACGCTTCACAGAACAGTCAGAAAAGGGAGGCGCTCAGCTCTTGCCAACATCAGTACATTTGGCAAAATTTGAGCGTGCAGCGGCACCAGCACCTGCAACAGAAGCAAAAGCAACAGAGGCAAAAAAGGAAGAGAATGTAACAACGGTGAAAGCGTAGGGACCGGATTGATCACGTCACCTGCTGGTTGCACCCACCTTGGGAGAACGCACCCAGCGTGGGAATATCCCGACGGCGGACGTAATCAATCTGGTCACTCAAGGGAGGTTGTGTATGTCGAGTGATGCCTATAATGAAGTATTGAAACAGATACAATGCCTTATCCCTGATGAACAGCGTCAGTTGATAAAGGATATAGAAGCAATGCTGCACCGACAGGCCGAGTCCAAACCTCGCCACAGTGTCAAAGAATTTGGCGGGATAGCTAAAGATCATTGGAAAGATGTTAACGTGCAAGAATATATAGATCAGGAGCGAGACTCATGGGGTGGGTAGGGGCATTTTTCCTCACAAATGATAAGCGTTTGTCGTCCTCACCGTATCTACAAGTATTGACAGTGGACGAACTGAAAACTAGACCGTAAACCTTACAATAGTATAGAGAAACTAGCAAGTGCAAGGAGTACACTATGTCTTTCGACATCATCAAGGGTATGGCAACGACCCTGAAAAATATGGGCAAGAAGCCAACCACCATATCGTATCCAGAGCAGGAGCGTGAGTTGCCACCGCGTTTTCGTGGGCGGCATGTGTTGCATCGCTACGATAATGGATTGGAACGGTGTGTGGGTTGTTTCCTCTGTGCAGGGGCCTGTCCAGCTGATGCTATTTATATTGAGGCAGCGGAGAACACCGAAGAGGAGCGCGTTTCTCCTGGCGAGAGGTACGCAAAAGTCTTCGATGTGAACATGCTCCGTTGTATTTTCTGCGGCTATTGCCAGGCGGCATGTCCGACGGGGGCGATCACCCTGGAACACAACTATAAGCTTGCCTCTTTTTATCCAGAGAACCTCGTGTATCACAAAGAGCAGTTGCTGGAGCCTAAAGGCCAGTCTACTGTCGGCTCGAATGAGGTATGGAACGTTCCACCTCCACCGCCGTCGGAATCTCCACAGCCTGTGCCGCAAGAGCAGCATGTCTTTGATGGCTCACGGGCCAGTGCTGCTGCCGTTGGTCTGGGCAATCTTCAGACGGAACGTCCTGTGCTACTCACTAATGAGGAGCAAGACGAGGACAGAAGGAAGTTATAATGGTATGTTAGCTACTCAAATTGCGTTTTTCGTACTGGCAATCGCTAGCATCGCTTCAGCCCTTGGCGTCATCACCTTCAAGAATGCGGTGCATAACGCCTTGAGCTTGATCCTTACGTTGCTCTTCCTGGCACTTTTTTATCTGCAACTAGGGGCGATGTTCATCTCCATTGTACAGGTTCTGATCTACGCTGGTGCGATCATGGTCTTGTTCCTCTTTGTCGTCACTATGCTGGCAAGTGAAGCGCAGGATACCGAGCAACACGATCGTATACCCTGGCAGCGTTGGGTGGCAAGTATATTGGGTCTGGTCCTTGTGGGGGCCTTGAGCTACTTATTATTTACAGGCACGGTTACCGATAAAAATGCGATGGCGACGAGTGCCAACAGCCTCTCGCACGCTGTCAACACTCAAGGCAACATAGAAGCTTTCGGGCTGGCGCTCTTTCACGGCTTCGCCTTCCCCTTTGAGGTCACTAGCCTGCTGATTGTCGTTGCTATTCTAGGCGCACTGGTCTTCGGTAGAAAGGCGTAAATATCAAAATGTAAGGATATCCCTGGTGAATCTCATGCAAAGGGGGAAATTATGCCATTATCAGCGTATTTAGTCGTCAGCGCCATTCTCTTCACGATTGGCACTGTTGGCGTACTTATTCGGCGTAATCCGCTGGTTATCTTTATGTCCATTGAGTTAATGCTCAATGCCGCCAATCTCTCGTTTGTGGCTTTCTCGAAGTTTCTCGACTCAGCAGATGGGCAGATGTTTGTCTTCCTTGTGCTGACCGTTGCCGCCGCAGAGGTTGTGGTGGGACTGGCGATCATCGTTTCTATTTTCCGTACACGCCGCGATATCGATGTTGACGATATGAACATCTTGCGAGGCTAAGCTATGCTAAATCTCAGTCTATGGGTATTGCTGCTACCCTTACTCGGCTTTATTATCCTGGGCCTTGTTGGGAGAATGCTGTCACGCACGGGCATATTAACGGTGGCATGGGGAGCGGTAGGACTTGCGTTTCTCTGTGCTGCTCTCAGCTTCCTCTCTATGCTCGGTACACACCCCGACTCGGCACGGACGGTTGACCAGTCTGTTTACACGTGGGCCGTCTCAGGTACATTCCAACTCAGCTTTGGCTTGCTGCTGGACCCACTCTCAGCGACCATGCTGATGATTGTCACGGGCGTTGGATTTTTGATCCACATCTATTCGGCAGGTTATATGGAAGACGATCCAGGCTTCTGGCGCTTCTTCTGTTTCATGAACTTCTTTATTTTCGCAATGGTGATGCTGGTCACTGCCGATAACTTCCTGTTCCTGCTTGTGGGCTGGGGGCTGGTGGGTCTGGCATCGTTCCTGCTCATCGGTTTCTGGTATCAGCGTCCATCGGCGGTAGCAGCGGCCCAAAAAGCCCTGGTGATCAATATCATTGGTGATTTCGGCCTGATGCTGGCAATCTTCCTCATTTTTGCTAACTATGGTGATCTGAACTATCAGGCTGTTTTCGGCAAACTCAATAGCACGGCAGTAGGTGGAGGAACGTTAGTTGCTATCTGCCTCTTGCTCTTCGTGGCCTGTGCAGCCAAGTCCGCTCAGCTCCCACTTTATATGTGGTTGCCCGACGCAATGGAAGGTCCCACACCTGTCAGTGCATTGATCCACGCAGCAACGATGGTGACAGCAGGTGTCTATCTTGTGGCTCGTGCTCATCCATTGTTTGAACTCGCCCCTGGCGTGCTTTATACCGTTGGTGCTATTGGCGGGGTGACAGCACTCTTCGCGGCGACGATTGCTCTGGCCCAACTTGATATCAAGCGCGTACTGGCCTATTCAACGATTAGCCAGCTTGGCTACATGTTCATGGGTGAGGGCGTTCACAACTATGCCTCCGGTATCTTCCACCTGACCACGCACGCCTATTTCAAAGCCCTGCTCTTCCTGGGTGCTGGTGCCATCATTCACTCTCTCAATGGTGAGCAGGATATGCGTCAGATGGGTGGGCTACGCTATAAACTACAAACAACCTTCTGGACCTTCCTGATTGCTGCTCTAGCGATCAGTGGTATTTTTCCATTTGCTGGATTTTGGAGCAAAGACGATATTCTCGGTGCGGTGCTGTCACAGGCCAGTGCTACGGGCAATTTCTGGTTCTACGTTCTCTGGGCCATCGGTCTAATCACGGCGGGCCTCACCGCATTCTATATGTTCAGGCTGTTCTTCGGTATCTTCATGGGCAGTTATCGTGGGGCAACAGGCGCTACTCATACTGATGAAGATGTAGAAGAGGAGACGCCACATCATGGTGGCAAAGTGAGCTACTTCAATATTCACGAAGCTCCTTCTGTCATGACGGTACCGCTCATCATCCTGGCTGTCCTCTCTGTCATTGGCGGCTTTGTTGGCTCGTTCAGTCTGATTGGATTGCCTAATTGGCATCCACTGGCGGGTTTCCTGGCTCCAGTATTTGCAACGTCAGAGACGCCCTTGGGACTTGAGTGGATCTCAACGGGCCTGAGCCTTCTGCTTGCCCTGCTTGGTATCTTTTTTGCATGGAGAATGTACGGGCGTGGCTTCCAATATCGCGAGAACAAGAATCCTCTGTACCAACTGATCTTCCACAAGTACTATGTTGATGAAGCGCTCTCCTTGCTCATTGTGCGGCCTGTGCTTGCACTTGCTCGTGGGGCAACGCACTGGCTAGAGGGGGATGCGCTCGACGGTGGCAGTCGTGGTATAGCCTGGATACTACGCGGCACGAGCGCTGCATTGCGTCGAGTGCAAACGGGCTACGTGCGTAACTACGCTCTGGCGATTCTGATCGGTGTCGTCTTGATGATCGCCTACTATGTCGTCGTGAGGGGGTAGCAACTATGTTTCCTTTTCTAACGGTCATTACCTTTCTCCCGTTGGTGGGAGGCATTGCCATCCTGTTTTTTCCTAAAGCACTCACCAGCACCATACGCTGGACCGCTTTTGGCATTGCCGCGACAAATCTGGTCCTTGCCTTGATTCTGATGCTGATCTACTCGCAATCGAACGTCAGTGCAGACCTGCTCGGCACCTTTCTCTTCAATGAGCGGCTGACATGGATTTCGGCTCTCGGCATCAACTATAGCCTGGGCGTCGATGGCATCAGCCTCTTGCTCGTCGTCCTCACGGCGCTTTTGACGGTGGTCTGTATTGCCTCCTCGTTTCGCATCGACCAGAAGGTCAAGAACTACATGGCCTTCATGCTCCTTCTGGAGAGCGGTATCATTGGCGTCTTTCTCTCCACGAACCTCTTCCTGTTCTACATCTTCTGGGAAGTGATGCTGATACCGGCCTATTTCCTGGTTGGCAGCTGGGGAGGCGAACGTCGTATCTACGCTGCATTCAAGTTCGTACTATACACCTCTGTCGGTAGCCTGCTGATGCTAGCCGGTATTATCGCCGTTGGCTACTATCATCAGAGAGCCGTGGGTGGTGGCTATACGCTCGAACTGGCAAATTTGCTGAATGGTAAACTTGATCCGAGCGTACAAATCTGGCTATTTTTAGCTTTTGCGGCGGCTTTCTCGGTGAAAATTCCCTTCGTCCCGTTCCATAGCTGGTTACCCGATACGTATACGGAAGCTCCCGCTCCTGTGACAGCTATGCTTGCAGGTGCGATGTCAAAGACGGGCGCGTATGGTTTCTTGCGCTTGTGCATCCCGCTCTTCCCACAGGCTGCACAGACGCTCGCGCCGCTCTTCAGTACACTGGCGGTTATCGGCATTCTCTATTGTGCTGGCCTGGCGCTCGTGCAGAACGATATGAAACGTCTGCTGGGATATTCGAGTATCAGCCACCTCGGCGTGATTATGCTCGGTATGTTTGCCTTCAATCGGCAAGGAGTCGATGGTTCCGTTTTGCAGATGGTCAATCACGGTATTACCACCGCTGCCCTCTTCCTTATCGTGGGGGTGATCGAGGCACGCACAGGGACACGCCGCATTAGTGACTTTGGTGGACTGGCTCTGCGTGTGCCGGTGCTGGCAACCGTCATGCTCATTGCTGTCCTCTCATCGCTTGGCCTGCCAGGATTGAATAGCTTCGCGGGCGAATTCCTCGCGCTCTTGGGGGCCTTCCGTAGTAGCGCTTTGTTCGGTACCTTAGGGACTATCGTGGTAGTTCCTGCGGCCTGGTATCTGATACGTTTCTTCTTGGGAACTATGGAAGGTCCACGTCAGACCACGGGGATGGTGGCGGCAAGCATGCGTAAAGGCACACTAGGTGACATTAGTTTAGGCGAGTTTCTGCCTCTGTTGCCGCTTTTGCTGTTAATCTTCTATATCGGCGTACAGCCGTTACCGTTGACTACGTTACTTGAACCGTCGGTTGTCAATACGCTCAACTTCCTGGGAAGTGCGTTTACAAGGTAGGGGTAGGTATATGACGTTCACATACTATGTAACCGCCGCCGATTGGGGGCGTATCGCGCCGGAATTGATCCTGGCAGGGGTCGCACTGCTCGTGCTGATCGTGGATCTGCTCCTGCCACAAGCAGGAGTACAATCAAAAGATAGCGGACCCAGAAACTTTGTGGTCTTGCCTCTGATTAGTCTTCTCGGCATCGTGGCAGCCCTGGTTGCAACCATTACGCTCTTCGTAGTTGGTGACCACCAACGAGCCTTTAATGAGATGATTGGCTCAGACACAGGGTCGCTCTATGCCTACATCATCATTCTGAGTGCTAGCTTCCTTGGCGTTCTCCTGTCGCCAGCTTATCTCAAACGCTTGAATATCGTCCATCAGGGCGAATACTATGCTCTCTTCCTTTTCGCCACGGTCGGGATGATGCTTATGGCTGCGGCAACCAGCTTCCTGACCGTCTTCCTGGGCATAGAGACGCTCTCGCTGGCCCTGTACATCCTCTGTAGTTTTGTATCACGACGCAGGAGTTCGCAAGAGTCGGGCATAAAATATTTCTTGCTCAGTTCGTTTGCCTCAGCATTCTTGCTTTATGGCATTGCCCTGATCTACGGTGCAACAGGCAATACCTCGTTTATCGGCATCGCCCGTTTCCTCGGCTACGTTCCATCGCAGCCTCGCCCTATTCTCCCTCCCCATCAGGCGAGCACGCTGCTGCTGATCGCAATGGGGCTACTCGCCGTTGGTTTCGCCTTTAAGGTTTCAGCTATCCCCTTTCAGGCGTGGACTCCCGATGTCTATGATGGTGCTCCCGCGCCAGTCACCGCTTTCATGTCTGTTGGGACGAAAGCGGCGGCGCTCATTGCCTTTGCTCGTGTCTTCGACTTCGTCCTCTATCCAGTAACACCGGATTGGATGCCCACCGTCTGGGCGATTACCGTTCTCACTATCGTCGGCGGCAATATCCTGGCCCTGGTACAGAGCAATGTCAAGCGCCTGCTGGCGTACTCGAGTATTGCCCATGCTGGCTATCTCTTGATCGGAATCGTGGCAGGCGGCATTATTGGCGTCTCTGCGATTCTCTTCTACCTGCTCTGTTACGCCTTCATGAATTTAGGGGCTTTTGGCATCGTCTCCCTCTTAGAGCGGGCGGACAACTCAGGCAATGATGCCAAAGATATACGCGGCCTCTGGTATCGCCAACCTGTGCTGGCAGGTGTGCTTGCCTTCTTTATGTTAGCCCTGGCAGGTTTCCCGCCAATGTCGGGCTTCGCCGGAAAATACTACATCTTCTATGCCGCCTTGCAGGGCGGTCATCCCGAACTCCTCGTGATCGGCGTGCTTGCCAGCGTGCTAGGCATGTACTACTACCTGCGCGTCATCGCTACTATGTTCATGGAAAAGGAAGTTGTTCCAGCTTCTCCAGTTCCATCTGCTTCTACGACGACTTCCGCATCCAGGCGGCCATCAGCAAGGGCTGGTGCAACAGCATCGGGAAGCCTTACCTCAACAGGGGCTGCTACGGCTGTCGCTGTGAGGACATCAACGGGAAGCCTGCCAAAGACGTCCACTACCCTGGGGAAAACTGTTGAGGGAGAGCAAGTGAATGAGCTGAATTGGCTCTCCTGGGCCTCGATCTGGATTGCTGTTGCAGGCACGCTCATAATGGGGACGGTACTTCCCTTCTGGCTGGTTGCACTGGCGCAACAGGCAGCGCAAATGATGTTACGATAAAGGTTTTATGTACATGACAACACCAAAAATTGCACCTTACGGGTCCTGGAAATCGCCGATTACCCCAGAGCTTATTCTCTCTGGGGCAGTTCGGCCTGGACTGATCACTCTCGATGGAGAGGTTACTTACTGGACTGAGGGACGCCCTGGTGAGGGTGGGCGTAGTGTGCTTGTGCGCTGTACATCTGATGGGCGAAAAGTAGATATGATACCACCGCCGTTTAACGTTCGTACTCGCGTCCATGAATACGGTGGCGGCGATTATAGCGTGAGCAACGGCACCATCTACTTCTCCAACTTCACTGATCAGCGTGTTTATCGGCTTATTCCCGGTGAGGAGCCACAGCCCATTACACCAGCAGAACAGTATCGCTATGCCGATTACGTCGTTGACTCTCACCGCAAGCGCCTGATCTGTGTGCGAGAGGATCATACCATAGAGGGCCGCCAGGCTGTGAATACACTGGTCAGTCTTGCGACGGACGATAATCCCGATGGCGGCGAGGTGCTTATCTTTGGCAATGACTTCTATGCCTCGCCCCGCCTCAGTCCTGATGGATCCAAACTGGCATGGCTCACCTGGAACCATCCGAATATGCCGTGGGATGGGACTGAGTTGTGGGTGGGGACGTTCGATGCTGATGGCACATTGAACAAAGCAGAACGTGTAGCAGGCGGCAAAGACGAATCCATTTTCCAGCCAGAGTGGTCACCCGATGGCGTTCTCCATTTTATCTCTGATCGCACCGGCTGGTGGAACCTCTATCGCTTCCGTAACAGGCAGATCGAGCCGCTCTGTGAGAAAGCCGCTGAGTTCGGCCTGCCACAGTGGGTCTTTGGTATGTCCACCTATAAGTGTATCTCACCCACACGGATTATTTGCTCGTATACTGAGAATGGCAGCGGGCATCTTGCAAGTCTCAATACGGAGACAAGCGAACTCTCTCCTTTCAACCTACCCTATACCGCCATAGGCAGCGTACGCGCAACCGCCGAACGTGCCGTGTTCTATGCTGCTTCACCAACGCAACCAGGTGCAATCGTCCAACTAAATCTCGCTACAGAAGAGCGAGAGGTTCTGCTCAGCACAACCAATGTTGCCATAGACGCCGCTTACTTCTCGGTCCCAGAGCCTATCGAGTTTCCAACAGAGCGCGGTCAGACCGCCTTTGCCTTCTTCTATCCGCCACGTAATCCTGATTATGGTGCTCCTGCTGGTGAGCTCCCTCCACTGCTCGTCATGAGTCATGGAGGACCTACATCATCTACTGCCAATTCTTTTAACCTGGAGAAGCAGTTCTGGACAAGCCGAGGCATTGCCATACTCGACGTGAATTACGGTGGCAGCACCGGCTATGGGCGAGCTTACCGTGAACGACTCAAAGGGCAGTGGGGCATTGTTGATGTTGATGATTGTGTGAACGGAGCAAAGTATCTGGTGGAACGCGGTCTGGTTGATGGTAATCGCCTGGCCATTACCGGTGGCAGTGCAGGAGGCTACACCACGCTCTGTGCGCTCACCTTCCGCGATGTCTTCAAAACCGGTGCCAGCTACTACGGTATTAGCGACCTGGAAGCCCTTCTCGGAGATGACCATAAGTTCGAGTCACGCTATAACGACGGACTCATTGGCCCCTACCCTGCGCGGCGCGACCTTTATAGAGAACGCTCACCTATCCACTTCACCGAACGTCTCTCCTGCCCTATCATCTTCTTGCAAGGGCTAGAAGACAAAGTTGTCCCTCCCA
>Ga0070739_10005170_pt1 | contig 15056 bp, 12 predicted proteins | sample Coa_R1_7_FD_66445 | JGI IMG/M metagenome (GOLD analysis project Ga0070739, IMG submission 66445) | Surface soil microbial communities from Centralia Pennsylvania, which are recovering from an underground coalmine fire - Coalmine... | ecosystem: Environmental > Terrestrial > Soil > Unclassified ... | reverse complement strand
CCGATGCCTCCGCGAGCGGCGGCACCAGCTCATCGGGCCAGCCCTGCTTGCCGTCGAGCTCGATCGTGGGCCACGAGTAGTCGGCGGCCTGCCAGATCCGTCCCATGCCCGGCGAGCGTTCGCGCGCCGCCCCGGGGGTGGCGCCGGATCCGGCCGAGGCGCCCTCACCGTCCGGCGGATCGTGGGGCCCGGACCCGTCGGCGGGATCGCCGGGGCCCGATCCGCCAGGTACGCCCGCCGCGCCGGGATCGCCGCCCGCGAAGGTCAGCCCGCCCAAACCGGCGCCGAGCGCGCCACCGGCACCCTCGTACGGCTGGCCATCCTCGGCCGCGCGCGCGAGCTCGCCCGCCGGCAGCTGGCGCACGGGTACATCGGCGGCCTCGGACTCGGCGCTCGTGCCGGCGTCGCGGCGCATCTGCGCGGCGGTGGCCGCCACCCAGTCGCGGGCCCCGGCGACCCCCGCGTGGGCGAGCGCGTCGGCGCCGCCGGCGGTCTGCCAAACGCCGCCGAGGTGGCCCCGGGCATGGCCCCGCAAATGGCCGGCGGCGCCCTCGGCCAGCTCGGCGAAGGGGACGAGTCGCAGCATCGCCCAGGGCGCGAACAGCCCCAGCACGACGAGCACCAAGCCGGTCAACCAGCCGAGCGGCCCGGCGCCGTGCTCGAGCGCCGCGCCGCCCAGCGTGAGGACCGCGACGATGGCGAGCTTGGACAGGATCAGGGCCACCAGCAGCTCGAGCGCGCGCAGCGCCCACACGCGCCGAGCCGGCCACACGACGGCCGCGAAGGCGAGCGGCAGCATGGCCACCACGATGTAGACCGCGGCCTGACGGATCAGCATCTCGACCCAGAGCAGGAGCGCGCCCACGACGGTGAACGCGCCCACCACGAAGCCCAGAAACGGCCACCTGGCCATCACGCTCACGGCGAGGATCGAGTGGCCGGCTCGGCCGAGCAGCCCGGCGCCGGTTCCGCCGGAGGCGCTCGAGACGACGGCGCACAGCTCATCGGTCAGCCCCAGCAGCAGTGCCGTCAGCTGCGCGGCCACGCCGACGCCGAGCATGGCCAGCGGCAGGTAGCCGAAGGCCGCCCGCAGGATCAGCGTGCCGTCGCCCCTGAGCACGCCCTGGATCGCGGCGGCGAAGAGGAAGGGCAGGGTCAGAAGCACGGCGAGCCCCGCCACGCGCCAGTACACGAGCGAGAACCACGGCGCGGCGAGGTGCGGCGCGGTGCTCGCCGCGATCACCTTGGCCGTCTCGCGCAGGGCGCCGGTCGCGCTGGCCAGCGTCCACGCCCCGAGCGAGGCCAACCCCAAAGCGGCCCCACCTGCGGCGCCGGCAGCGGAGCCGCCGCCGAGGATGACCTTCACGGCGCCCCCCACGTGTCCCGAGAGAAGCTTCTTGCCCGCCTTCAGGATCCGCTTGGCGTGGTCGATCGCCGAGCACGCCTTTCCGATCAGGCCGCTGACCAGGCCGGTCACCGTGCAGATCGGCTTGAGCGGGTCGAGCGCGGCCGCAGGGGCCGGCGTCGCCGCGCAGGCGATGGTCGCCGCGGCGAAGCTGGCGCAGGCAAGCGCGGTCATCCGGCGCGCGCGCGTCCTCACCTTGCCGTGCCTCCGAGGTGCGAGAAGAAGTTGACCAGTCCGGGCGCCGCGCCGACGACGAGCGCTGATGCGCCGGACACGAGTGCGGCCATCCGCCCGCGCGCGGCGTAGTGGTGGTTGTGCGTGTGGGCGGCGACCGCCCAGAGGCCCGCGCCGATGAAGGCGCCGAGCAGGGCGATGGCCAGCGCCCATGCCTCCGTGCCGTTGACGATCTGCTGGAGCACGTTGCTGCCCGGTAACGCCCGCAGGTTCGGGTGCGCGTTCACGTTCGCGATGAGCAGCGTGACCATGAGAGCCTCCTCAGTCCAATTGAGACTAAATAATTCGCGATGAGCCTAGCAAAGCTCGTTCACGCCTGCTAGGGTTCTTTGCATCAACTTAGTCTCAATTCGAGAACGGAGGTCTCCGTGGGAGTGAGCAGCACCGACATCGAGCGGCTTTATCGGGAGCATGGGCCGCGGCTCGCGCGGATCCTCCACGCGGACGCGCGCGTGCCCGAGGACATGGCCGAGGACGCATGCCAGGTGGCATGGGGACGGCTACTGGCGCGCTGCGGCAGCCTGGGGCCCGAGGCCGTTCTGGCCTGGGTGCTGACGACAGCGATCCGCGAGGCGGGGAAGCTCGCGCACCAGCAGGACCGGGCCTGCTCGCTGGAGGCCGCGGTTGAGAAGAACGGCGACGGGGTCGTGGCATCCAGCGGGCGCCCGCCGCACGAGCACGTGGAGCACCTCGAGCGACTGCGGGAGCTCGGTCAGCTCTCGCCACGCCAGCAGCGCGTGCTCTGGCTGCAGGCGCTCGGCTTCAGCTACGCGGAGATCGCGCGGCTGGAGGGCTGCAGCCTCCGCACCGCCGAGCGCCAGCTGCTGCGCGCGCAGCGCAAGGCGCGCCGACCGCGGGCGGCGGACGCCCAGGCCGCGGCATGAGGTCGGCAGCGCCGGGCGCCGCTGCGCAGCTGTCTAGCGCCGGTTCGGTGCGCGCCCGCGCTTGCGGCGGCGGCGCTCCGCCGGGCTCAGCTTGCGCGGCTTGGCCCGCTTGGAGCCCGGCTTGCTCTCCCCGGGGAGCCCGGCCGCCGCCGCGCGTGCCCGGACAGGCGCGCGTCGGCGCGCGTCATACCAGATGAAGAACGAGATGCCGCCCAGGACCACGAGGGCGCCGATGCCGATCCCGGCGGCGCTGGTGGCGCTCAGCCCCCCGCCCGACGAGGTCGTTGTGGGCTGAATCGTGGTGACCGCCGGCGGGCTGGTGGTCGGGATCGACGGCTGGCCCGGGAGGCCGGGCGTGAACGGGTTCGACGACGCCGGGCTTCCACCCTGCGCCTGCGCGGCGGCGGGTCCGAGCAGGAGCACGCCGCCTGCGGTCGCGAGCACCAGGGCGCCTGCGGGTGCGACGAGGAGGCTCGCCGCGAGGAGCGCGGCCGCCGTCCGGCGGAGGCGGATCAGCGGCATCAGGCGCACGGATCGGCCCATCCCGGTCACGCCTACCGCTCGGAGGCGAGCGGCTGCTCCATGGCCGGGGTCTCGGGGGCGGTCTTGTACGGCTGCTCCGGCTCGACGTGCTCCTCGTGGTAGACGCTCTCCGCGTTCACAGCCCAGATGTCGTGCTTGGTCCCGAGCAGGATGTTGTCGACGGCGCGCATGGCGGTGAGCATCGAATGGTCGGAGTTGTTGTAGCGGTGCAGGCCGTTGCGTCCGACCTGGGTGAGGTTCGAGATGCCCTCGAGCCAGCCGCGGATCGTGGCCACGCGCTCGGCGTACTCGGCATCGTAGATCGGATAGGCCTTGTACACGCGGGCCACGAAGCCGAATTTGACCTTCTCGGCCTTGGCCAGCCCGAGCTGCTGGATCTCGCGGGTGGCGAACTTGACCAGGTCCTCGTCATCCATGTTCCACAGGTCATCGCCCTCGAAGCAGAAGTACTCCATGCCGATCGAGGCGTCCCGGTCGTTGGGCACCATCCACGGGCTCCAGGACTTGAAGTTCTGGATGCGCCCGACGCGCACACCCGGTTCGTGGATGTAGATCCAGTTGTCGGGGAACAGATCCTCGCCGTCGATCACGAGCAGGACCGTGAGGAACTCGCGGTAGCGCAGGCCGCGCGCGGCGTCGCGGACCTCGCCCGGCGCTTCGGGCTCGGTGATGCCGACCGTCGTGCGCAGGGGCAGCGAGGAGATCACGTAGGACGGCGACAGGGTCTCGCCGCCCGCCACGACCTCCGTCACCCGCCCCTCGGAGACCCGCAGGCGCGTGACGGGGGCGTTGAGCCGCACCTCGCCGCCGTGGGCGCGGATGTCGCTCGTCATCTGCTCCCACATCTGGCCCGGGCCGTAGCGGGGGTAGTTGAATTCGGAGATCAGCGACTTGATCTTGTTGCCCCGGTTGCCGAAGAAGGCCGACTTGGCGGCGCTGAAGAACGACAGGCCCTTGATCCGCTGGGCGGCCCACTCGGCGCGGATCTCGCTCGTCGGGACGCCCCACACCTTCTCGGTGTAGGACTTGAAGAACTGGTTGAACAGCCAGCGGCCGAAGCGGTTGGACACCCACTCCTCGAAGGTGTCCTCGCGCCCCTTGGGCTTGACCGCCGCCCACAGATAGGACAGCAGCGCCTTGGTCAGGTCGATCGGCCCCAGCTTCTTGATCACATCCATGCCCTGGAGCGGGTACTCGAGGAACTTCTTGTGCCAGTAGATGCGCGACTGCCGCGGCCGCTTGAGGAACTCCTCCTTCATGATCTCGTGCCAGAGATCGTCGACCTCCTTCACCTTGGTGAAGAAGCGGTGACCACCGAGGTCGAAGCGATAACCGTCGCGCACCTCGGTGCGCGCGATGCCGCCGACCTGATCGGTCGACTCGAGCACGATCACTGCCTTGCCCCGCTTGGCCAGCAGGTAGCCGGCGGTCAGCCCGGCGGGACCGCCACCTAGGACCACGACGGGGTGCTCGGGCGTTATGTCGGCGCCGCCGCCGGCGGCGCTGGGGGAGGGCGCGGGAGTCGGATCGCTCATAGCTGGTGTCAGGAGACCTTCTGGTAGAGGACGGCGCTGTCTGCCACGCAGCACGCGCCTTGGTAGTTGTGCGGAGCCACGGCCACCACCTTGAGGCCGGGATCGGCTTGCAGGACACCGCCCCACTGGGCCGATCGCCTGCGTACGAGCTGGGTCCAGGGCGCTTGCCAGCTCTGCGCGCCCTCGGTCATCGGGCGCACGAACAGCACCTGCTGTCCAGGCCTCAGGCTAGCAAGCAGCCGTTTCTCGATGCCGTACCAGTCGGGGTTCTTGAACCGGTTTAGCGCGTTGACCCAATCCATGTAGCGCGGGTCGGCCACCGGCCCGAGCGTGTTGGCGTAGCGCATGCCCCGCGGCAGGTAGTACCAGGCCAGCGGCACCTGCTCGGGCTGGGTGACGATGACCAGATCGCCGGGGTGAAGCAGCGGCGTCATCTCGCCGCCGATGTCGCGGACGTCGCTCTTGTACGGAGGGGTGAAGGAGGCCGGGTTGGCCAGGAAGATGATGCAGAGGCCAATGGCGACGACACCCACCACGCGGGCGCGCGAGCAGCCGAACGCGGCCAGCAGCAGGATCGGTCCCAGCGTGGGCGCGAAGTAGCGCGAGACCCAGGCCGGGGTGATCTGCGAGGCGATCCACGCCAGCGCGAGCGTGATCACCGGCAGCGCGATCAGCACCCACAGCAGCATCGCCTCGCGGCTGCGCCGGTTCTCGCGCCGGCCGAGGTGCCACAGGCCGAGCACGGACGGGATCAGCAGCGCGACCGTCACCCGGTCGCCGCCGAGCAGGTCGCGCGAGAGCTGCACGGGAGCGCCGAAGCGCGGCGAGGAGTCCCACGGCGCCGCGGTGTGCGCGGCCTGATAGAGGAAGTTCGGCAGCCAGGGCAGGAAGAGGATCCCGGCGCCCACGAACGCGATGATGCCGTCGCGCACGATCCCGCGGCGATCGTCGCTGGCCCGGTAGATCGGGATCAGCGCCAGCAGCGCTCCCACGCCGAAGAAGATCCCCCACGCGTGCGTGTAGAGCATCAGCGCCTGCGCGACCGCGAACATGATCAGGTAGCCGCGCCGCCGGTACACGAAGGCGTGCAGGTAGCCCGCTGTGGCCAGCAGGCCGAGCAACCCCATCAGCGCGTACATGCGCGTCTCCTGCGCGTACTGGGTCAGGAACGCGCTGAAGGCGAAGAGGATCGCCGCCATGTATCCGGCCCGGCGCCCGAACAGGCTCCAGCCCGCCCACATGCCGATGGGGATCGTGAGCATCGCGAACAGCAGCGACATCGCATGGGTGGCGGCCTCGCTGGGGCCGAAGAGCGTCATCCACCCGTGCAGGAGCAGGTAGAAGAGCGGCGGCGAGCCGTCGTGGCGCAGGACTCCCGGGATGGCCGCCAGCGGATGGGAGGCGATCCCGACCGACAGCGCTTCGTCCATCCAGAACTGGCCGTGGATGTAGCGCGTGCGGATGAAGGCCGAGACGGCCAGGAGCACCACGAGCGCGGCGGCGGGGGGCGCCCAAGCGGGCAGCCCGGCGAGTCGAGCGCGCAGCGCCGCGAGCCGGTCACTGCTCAGCGGGGACTGCCGCGGTGCGGTGACCGTGGCCATCAGCTGCCCACCTTAGCCGCGCAAGCTTCAGAGACCCTGAAGGCGCGAAGACGGACGACCTGGCGGTAGTGCGTGCCCGGCCAGGTCCGCAGGAGCGGCAGCAAATGAGAGCCCCGGTTGGCCCGGGCCTGGAAGACGATGTTGGGCGCCGGCGGCACCGGCTGACCGGGCTGCGGATTGGCCTCCACGCGCAGGATGTGCACGTCGAGGTCGTAGGCCAGCATCGGCACCTGGAAGCCCTCGGTCATGACGCTGCCGCAGGCCAGCACGCGGTCGCGCCCCCCGAGATCCTGGATCGCCCGGGCCGCGTCCTGGCGCAGGCGGGCCTGGTAGACGAGGATGCCGTGGGTGCGCTGGATGTTGATCAGGCCGCCGCCCACCCAGTTGGGAAACACCAGGTAGACGGCGAGGAGCAGCACGACCGCGCCGGCGATGAGCGGGGGGCCGGGGGTGGGCGCGCCGCGGCGTCCGGCCACCAGCCGGGCGAGCTCGATGGCCGCCCAGCCGAACGCAGCCGCCCCGGCGATGTCGATGAGCGCAGCCCCGAGCACGAGATAGCGATCGTTGCCGGAGAAGCCGGCCTGGGTCATCAGCCCGATCAGCACGAACCAGCCCAGGCCGAGCAGCGCGGCGGCCAGCAGGGCCGCCAGGGCGTGCTCGCGCGTGCTCTCCAGCCGCCACGCTCCGCGCTCGCGGTGACGGCGCCAGAGGAGGACCGCCGCCGCGGCGGCACCGAGGGCCGCGGCCACCTTCAGGCGCAACAGCATCCACGGCCAGGCGTGGTCGACGAGCTCGTTCAGGAACGGGAAGTGGGCGAAGGCCGAGCTGTTGGAGCGAGGGTGCTGGGCGCGGCTGACTCCGCGCAGGAAGTGGCCGGAGCCCCAGTACTCGGGCAGGAACCACATGATCGGGATGAGCGCGAAGAGCGCCACGACGAGCCGGCGCGCCCCCGGATCGCGCCAGAACAGCCACAGCCCGTAGGGAACCCAGAAGAGCCATATCTCCGGGCGGTCGAGCGCGGCCACGAGACCGACGGCGAACGCCTGGCGGGGCCGGCCGTCGAGGTGGCGCTCGACCGCGATCAGCACCGCGGCGGTGAGCAGGCCCTCCGAGTAGCCGAGCGCGTTGTCGCTCACGAAGCCGCCCGAGAGCACGAACGAGACAGCGGCGATCCCGCCGGCGAGCAGGCCGGGGGCCAGGGCCAGCAGCCGGGACCTGGAGCCGTCGCGGCGGGCGGCCAGCCCCTGGGTGAGCGTCACGGCGACCTTGAACACCATCACGGCGGCCATCAGCGCGCCGGCCCGGGCGATGATCAGCCACAGGTCGGGCGCCGCCTTGCCGAACAGCGCGAACGGCGTGGTGAAGATCATCGGCAACGGCTTCCAGGTCGGCCCGCCGGTCGTCTGGAGGTTCAGGTGGATGATCTCGCGGCCCCACAGGATCCACGACCACGGGTCGTAGCTCGGAGTCGAGGGGATGAGGAGCGACACCGCCCCCACGACGAGCGCGGCCACGATCAGCATCGCGTAGAAGCGGCCGCTGGTCAGGCCGGCGGTCAGCGACTCGTGGCGCCGCGCGCCTCGCGCGGGCACGGCGGTGTTGGCCAGCTCTGCGGTGCGGACAGACAAGGAAAGCGGGGTGGGGTGCCGCGTCGCCGACGGTGACACGATCGCGGCAGGCTGAAACGCGCGCCGCGCCGGAGCGGCGTTACCCGCATTCTAGTGGGCGCTAGCCGGGGCGATCGCGGGACCATCCGCCTGGCCGACCGCGGGGCGATCCGGCTGGCCGACCGCGGGCCGATCCGGCTGGCCGACCGCGGGCCATCCGGCTGGCCGACCGCGGGGCCTTCCGCGGCGCTGCCGGGCGGGACCGACGCGGCAGCGCGGCTGGATGCACTACCCCCCGCGGGTCAGCCGACCCTCGTGCATCTGGCCGCGTATTGCGCGGTTGGATGCACGAACTCCCCAGGAAAACGCGGGGTGTGTGCGTTTAGCCGCGGGGAAGGGGTGACGCGCCGAGCCGCGGGGTGTGTGCGTTTAGCCGCGGGGAAGGGGTGACGCGCCGAGCCGCGGGGTGTGTGCGTTTTAGCCGCGGGGAAGGCGTGACGCGCCGAGCCGACGCGTCCCCGCGCGCCCAACACCCGCGCGTTGAGCCAACGAGGGCCGCCGGCCCGCGGCCGGCCGCGCCCTCAGCCCTTCACGCCCTGCGCGACGCAGGCCTCGATCTTGGACAGCTCCGCGTCGGACGCGTTGCCCGGGTAGACCAGCGCGCTCCCGATGACCTCCGCCGCCTGCTCGCGATCCTCGAACTGGTCGGCCTGGGCAGCGCCGGGCGTGGCGTCGAAGTGCACGCGAACGCTGCCGATGACCAGGTCGTTCGGCCCGGTCTGGCGCGCCGGCAGCCCGTCGGCGAGCAGGCACTGGAGGTGGTTGGGCCCGCTCGTGGTGGGGGCCTCGACACGGCCCCGGCTGACGATCGACTTCGGCTTGACCTCGACGGTGCCGCAGGCCGACAGCGCGATCGCGGCCAGGCCGCTGACCAAGGTCAGCTTCGCGAGAGACATGCGGACTGAGGGTAGAGGATGATCTGCGCGTGACCGTCCTGGCGGCCCTCAACGGCCCGGTTCCCAAGGCCGGGGTCATCGCGCTGGCGGCCCTGGCCGCCCTGTCGCTGCTCGGATACGGGCCGCGGCAGCGGGCCGGCGCGATGCTGGCCGCGCTCGTGCTGGCGCCCGTCCTGCTGCTGGCCGACATCTGGCACTCGCCCCAGCTCGCGGTCATCCATCGCCACCCCGCCGAGGCCGCCGTGGGAGCGGTCGTGCTCGTCGCCCTGATCGCCGCCGTCGTCCGGCTGCTGCTGCGCTGCCCGTGGCTGCTGGCGCCGCTGATCGTGTTCGCGCTGCCCTTCCGCGTGCCCATCCAGGCCGGCGGGGTCACCTCCAACCTGCTCGTGCCGCTGTACTTCGTGGTCACCTGTGGCGTGCTGGCCAGCGTGATCTCGGCCTGGCGGGCCCCGCCCGCCGCCCCCTCGCCGGACGGCCTCTCGGCCCGGCGGGCGCGCGCGAGCCGGCGCGTGCCGGCGGCCGTGACGTGGCTCGAGCGGCTCCTGGCCTTCTACGTCGTTCTCTACGCGATCCAGTCCGTGTACTCCGTCGACTTCGAGAAGGCGCTCCAGCAGATGGTCTTCTTCTACGCCCCGTTCGCGCTCATGTTCGGGCTGCTGCGCCACCTGCCGTGGAGTGCGCGGCTGCTGCGACGCTGCCTGGAGGTCGTGGCCGGGCTGGCGATCGTGTTCGCCTTCATCGGCTTCGTCGAGTACGCGACCAAGACGATCATCCTCAACCCCCGCCTCGTCGTGCAGAACGACCTGCACGCCTACTTCACCGTGAACTCGGTGTTCTTCGACCCCGACATCTTCGGGCGCTTCCTGGCGCTGGTCATGGTCGCGCTGGCGGCCGTGCTGCTCTACCTGCGCCGCACCCGGGAGCAGCTGATCGTGACCGCCGTGCTCGCGGTGCTGTGGGTGGGCCTGCTGCTCACGCTCTCGCGCTCCAGCCTGGGCGCGCTGCTGGTCGGGATGGGCACGCTCGCCGCCCTGCGCTGGCGGCCCTCGCGCACGCTCGTGCCCGCCGGCGTGGTGATCCTCGTCGGGGTCGTGGCCGTCTTCGCCCTGCCCAAGACGTTCGGTCTCAACCAGGGCCTGAACGGTGCCTCCAGTGGCCGCGCGGGCCTGATCAGCGGGGGCATCCACATGTTCGCCCAGCGCCCTGGGTGGGGGTACGGGTCGGGCTCGTTCGTGACCCAGTATCGCCGCGAGCATCCCGACACGGCCTCCCAGCTGGCGGCCTCGCACACGATCGCGGTGACGATCGCCGCCGAGCAGGGGCTGATCGGCGAGCTCGTGTACGTCGCGCTCGTGCTCATGGCGCTGTTCATGCTCGTCCAGGGTGCGCGCGGGGACCCGGCGCGGGCGGCCCTGGCCGCCGCCTTCGTGGCGCTCGTGCTGCACACGAACCTGTACGCCGACTTCCTCGAGGACCCGGTGACCTGGACCGTGCTCGGGATCGGGGCGGCGCTCGCCGCGTTGCGCACGCGGCCACGCCCGGCCACGCACGCGACCGCGCCGGTCGACACCGCGGTGGCCACGGGCGCCGGCGGGGCCTGACGGCGACCCCTATAGCGGGGTCGTGTACGCCCCGCTGATCCCGCCGTCGACCAGGAACGTCGAGGCGGTGATGAAGCTCGACTCCTCCGAGGCCAGGAACAGGACCGCGTTTGCGATCTCCTCGGCGCGCGCGAAGCGGCCCATCGGCACGTGAACGAGCCGCCGCTGGGCCTGCTCGGGGTCCTTCGCGTAGAGCTCCTGGAGTAGCGGCGTGTCCACCGGGCCGGGGCAGAGCGCGTTCACGCGCACGCCGCGGCGGGCGAACTCGACCCCAAGCTCGCGCGAGAGGGCGAGCACCCCGCCCTTGGAGGCGGTGTAGGAGATCTGCGAGGTGGCCGCGCCCAGGACGGCCACGAACGACGCCGTGTTGATCACCGAGCCGCCGCCGGCCTCAAGCAGATGCGGGATGCCGTGCTTGCAGCACAAGAACACGCTGCGCAGGTTGGCCTGCTGGACGCGCTCCCACGCCTCGAGCGTCGTATCGAGCACGGAGGCGTCGTCGGTGGGCGAGATCCCCGCGTTGTTGAAGAGGACGTCGATGCGGCCGAGCTCCTCGCTCGCCTGCCGGTACAGGTCTCGCACGGAAGCCTCGTCGGTGAGGTCGGCCTGGAGCGCCAGCGTTCCCACGGCGTGCTCGCGCAGGTCGACGCCGACGACGCGCGCGCCCTCGCGCTCGAAGCGCTCGGCCGTGGCCGCGCCGATGCCGCCCGCCGCGCCGGTCACGACGCAGACCTTGCCTTCCAGTCGCATCTGGCCTCCCGATCAGGAAGTTGAGTAGTAGATCGACTTGACCTCGGTGTACGCCTCGAGGGCGTGGGGTCCGAGCTCGCGCCCATACCCGGACTGCTTGAAGCCCCCGAACGGCGTCGAGACGCGGACCGAGGTGTTGGAGTTGATCGACAGCACCCCGGTCTCGAGCGCCCGGGCCACGCGCAGCGCGCGCGCGCCGTCGCGCGTCCAGATCGAGCCCGACAGCCCGTAGATGGTGTCGTTGGCCAGCCGGATCGCCTCCGCCTCGTCGGAGAACGGGATCACGCAGGCCACGGGTCCGAAGATCTCCTCCCGCGCGGCGCGGGCGTCCGGGTCGACGGGGCAGAGCACCGTGGGAGCAAACCAGAACCCCGGCCCCTGCGGCGCGTGCCCGCGAATGGCCACGGGGGCCTCGCCGTCCACGAACGAGCTCACGCTCTCGCGCTGCTGCGCGGAGATGAGCGGACCCATCTGGGTCTCCTCGCTCAGCGGATCGCCCACGCGGATCCCCTCCACCGCCTCCTCGAGCGCCTCCATGAAGCGGTCGAGGGCGGGCCGCTGGACGAGGATGCGCGAGCGCGCGCAGCAGTCCTGGCCGGCGTTGCCGAACACGGCGCTCGGAGCCGCCGCCGCGGCCGCGTCGAGGTCGGCATCGGCGAACACGATGTTGGGCGACTTGCCGCCCAGCTCCAGCGTGACCCGCTTGATCGTCGCCGCCGCGCCGGCGGCGATCGACCGGCCCACCTCGGTGGAGCCCGTGAAGGCGATCTTGGCCACGTCGGGATGCTCGACCAGCCGCCGCCCGCACGTGCTCCCCGGTCCCGCGACCACGTTCACGACGCCCTCGGGGATCCCCGCCTCGAGCGCCAGCTCCGCGAAGCGCAGGGCGGTGAGCGGAGTCAGCTCGGCCGGCTTGAGCACGACCGTGTTGCCCGCCGCCAGGGCCGGACCGAGCTTCCAGGCCGCGATCGTGAGCGGGAAGTTCCATGGCGTTATGAGGCCGACCACGCCCAGCGGCTCGCGGAGCGTGAACGCCTGCCCACCGGCCACCGGGATGGTGTCGCCGAGCAGGCGCTCGGGGGCGCCGGCGTAGTAGCGGAACGTCGCCACGACCATGCCCATCTCGCCGCGCGCGTCGGCGATCGGCTTGCCCGCGTTGCGGGCCTCGAGCCGCGAGAGCTCCTCGTGGGCCTCCTCCAGGCGCCTGGCCAGCCGGTGCAGGATCTCCGCGCGGGCTCCGGGCGCCAGCGCGCGCCAGGCGGGATAGGCCGCCTTGGCACGCGCCACCGCTTCGTCGACGTCCTCGACGCTGGCGCGCGGGATCTGCTCGAGCACCGCCTCGGTGGCGGGCTCGAGGACCGTCAGCGTTCCCCCCACGCTCAGTCGCCCGCGGGCGCCGGCTCGGCGAGCGTCAACCCGTCGCCGGCGAACTCGACCGTCCGGATCGGGCCCTTGAAGTAGTGCCGGGCCCAGCCGAGGTACCAGATCGTCACCGCGAGCATGACGCCAACCGTGACCAGCGGCGCGTAGTTGACCGCGGACCAGCTGAAGCCGCTGTTGCCCGGCACGGCCGCGGGGGTGAAGGGCAGGCAGAAGATGATCACGCAGATGATCACCCAGGCCACCGCGATCGGGTTGATCCATTTGTACTTGCGCCCGAGCGTCCACGGCCCGGTCTCGAACGCATCACCCATGCGCCAGCGCAGGAACACCGGGATCGTGTAGGCGATGTAGAGCCCGATGACCGAGATCGAGGTCACCGCCAGGAAGGCCACCGGCAGCCCGGCGTGGTTGCCCTTGTACGCCGGGATCGTGATGATGAAGGCGAAGGCGCACACGAACAGCACCGCCCAGGTCGGGGTCCGGTTGGAGCCCAGCCGCCGCCACAGGTTGTGGCCCGGGACGGCACCGTCGCGCGAGAAGGCGAAGGTCATGCGCGAGGCGCTCGTCACGCAGGCCATGCCGCAGAACAGCTGCCCGACGGTCGAGATCACGAGCACGGCCTTGGCGGCGGCGGTGCTGAGCGCGGTCTCGATGATCGCCTGCGAGGTTCCCCCGGCCGCGTTGATCGCCTTGACGTTGGTGGCCGCGAAGGTGAGCGCCAGCAGCACCGCCCAGCCGAAGATGGCCGAGTAGAACACCGAGCGCCAGACGCCCTTGGGCGCCGACTCGGCTGCCGAGTGCGTCTCCTCGGAGATGTGCGCCGAGGCGTCATAGCCGGTGATCGTGTACATGGTGAGCAGGAAGCCCAATGGGAGCACGTAGAACCAGTACATGTGGTGGTTGAAGCCGGACAGGTTCTGCCGGTGGCCGAACACGAAGCTGAAGCTCTGGTGATGGCTCGGAACCGCCACCAGCAGCACGATGATCACGGCCACGCCGATCACGTGCCACCACACCGAGACGTTGGTGAACAGCGCCACCAGGTGCGAGGAGAAGACGTTGATCAGCCCGTGGACGGCGAGGATGATCGCGAACAGCACGAACGTGTGGTGCAGAGAAGACTGGACGCTCGTGGTCGCGAAGTTCACGCCGAAGACGTGGGCGCCGTAGAACGACAGCGTGGAGTTCAGGAACGTGGCCGCGGCGTAGTCGACGGACGCCGTCACGGCGACCAGGCCGATCAGGTTGAACCAACCGGTGAACCATCCCCAGGCCGGTCCACCGAGCTTCGAGGCCCAGTAGTAGATGCCGCCGGCCGTGGGCATCGCGGAGGCGAGCTCCGACATCGAGAACGCGACCAGCAGGATCATCACGCTGATCAGCGGCCAGCCGATCGAGATCGCCACCGGGCCGCCATTGAGCCATGCCTGGCCGTAGGTGGTGAAGCACCCGGCCAGGATCGAGATGATCGAGAACGAGATCGCGAAGTTGGAGAAGCCGCTCCATCCGCGCTTCAGTTCCTGCTTGTACCCGAGCTCGGCGAGCCTCTGCTCGTCTCGGGACAGCGTCTGCGCACCCTCCGCCATCAACCCCTCCTCGAAAAAGGTCTTATGGTCCGTCCTTAGGGCGGCAAGAGTATTGCCCGCGGCGCGATTGTCAAGCCCGATTTTCGCGGCGCGGTGCGCAGGTCGGGCGGGCGTCAGCCGGGCGGCTCGGGCGGGCTCCGCCGGGCTGGCTCGGGGCGACGCTCAGCCGGGCGGCAGCAGCCCGGCCAGGATGTGCTCGGTGCCCCGCACGTGCTCCGCCATCTCGCGCACCGCCCGCGTCTCGTCGTGCGCCCGCACGGCCTCGAGCACGCGCCGGTGCTGGAGGTTGGAGACGGCCAGGACCTCGGGCGGATGCGCGATGTGCGAGATCAGGTCGGTCATCTCGCCCTGGACCTCGGTCATCGCGGCGACGAGCCGCGTGCTGCCGGTGATCTCAGCCAGGCCGACGTGCAGCCGCACGTCGATCGGCCGGTAGGCGGCGAAGTCCTCGAGCGTGCCCTCGATGGCCAGCGCCAGCTCGTCGAGGGGATCGAGCAGCTCCGGGGTCGCCCGCTCGGCGGCCAGCAGCACGACGCCCACCTCGACGGCGATGCGCCGATCGCAGATGTCGTGCCACGCGGCCAGGATCTCCTGCGAGGGAGGCAACGCCGGCGGTTGGGGGTCGGCCACGAACGTGCCGCCGCCGCGCCCGCGCACCGCGTGCAGGTGGCCGCTCTGGGCCAGCGCCACCAGCGCCTGGCGCAGCGTCGAGCGCGCGATCCCCAACTGCTCGCACAAATGACGCTCGGGGGGGAGCCTCGTGCCCGGCGCCAGCAGGCCCAGCTTGATCGCCGTCCCGAGGCGGTCCACGGTCTCCTCGAAGGCGGTCTGCGAGCGCACGGGCGCGAAGACCGCGTCGTAGGTGACCGAGTCCAGGCCGGCCGCCGCGCCGGGGATCGCTGCGCTCGATGCGCTCACAGCCGCTCGAAGCCCCGGTAGCGCTCCCAGTCGGTGACCGCGGCCTCGAACGC
>Ga0070739_10005168_pt1 | contig 15058 bp, 13 predicted proteins | sample Coa_R1_7_FD_66445 | JGI IMG/M metagenome (GOLD analysis project Ga0070739, IMG submission 66445) | Surface soil microbial communities from Centralia Pennsylvania, which are recovering from an underground coalmine fire - Coalmine... | ecosystem: Environmental > Terrestrial > Soil > Unclassified ... | reverse complement strand
CAGCATTATGAGACGTTCAAGCGGCGGTTTGCGGCGTTTCCGGTGCGCATTGAGATGTTTTCGCGGCTGCGGCCGGCGAAGGAACTGAAGGCGGCGGTGGAGGAGCTGGCGGACGGCAAGATCGACATCGCGATCGGCACGCACCGGCTGTTATCCAAGGACGTCGAGTTCCGCGATTTGGGGCTGCTGATCGTGGATGAAGAGCAGCGCTTCGGGGTGCGCCACAAGGAGCGCCTGAAGCAGATGCGCAAGAACGTGCACGTGCTGACGATGAGCGCGACGCCGATTCCGCGCACGCTGCACATGTCGCTGCTGGGGCTGCGGGACATGAGCGTGATCGAGACGCCGCCCAAGGACCGGCTGGCGATTCACACGGTGGTGGCGCATTTTGATCCCGAACTGATCCGCACGGCCATCGAGCAGGAGCTTTCGCGGGGCGGCCAAGTGTACTTTGTGCACAACCGCATCGATTCGATCTTTTCGCGCGCGGCGTCGATCCAGGAGCTGATTCCGGGCGTACGGATCGGCGTGGGGCACGGACAGATGGAGGAAAAGGAACTGGAGCGCGCGCTGCTCGGGTTCATGCGGCACGAATACGACGTGTTCGTGTGTACGACGATCGTGGAAAACGGGCTCGACATCCCGCTGGCGAACACCATCATCATCGAAAACGCGGAGCGCTACGGGCTTTCCGAGCTGTACCAGTTGCGCGGGCGCGTGGGGCGATCGAACCGGCGCGCGTACGCTTATCTGCTCGTGCCGGCGGACACCGAACTGAGCGAGATCGCGCGGAAGCGTCTGGCGGCCTTGCGGGAATTTTCGGATCTGGGGGCGGGATTCAAGATCGCCGCGCTGGATCTGGAGCTGCGCGGGGCGGGGAATCTGTTGGGCGGCGAACAGCACGGCCATATCGCGGCGGTGGGGTTCGACACGTACGTGCGATTGCTTGAAGAGACGGTACAGGAGCTGAAGGGCGAGGAGCGGCCGCTGGAGGTGCATTCGACGCTGAATCTGGGGCTGGACATCCGCATTCCGCCGGAGTACATCGCCGACGAGCAGCAGCGGCTGCGGGCGTACAAGCGGATCGCCGATGCCCGGGATGGGGAACAAGCCGTGAAGATCCGGGCGGAACTCGCCGACCGGTACGGGCCGATCCCGGAGGCGGTGGAAACGCTGATCCGGTTCGCTCTGCTGAAAACCGAGGCGCAGAGGCTGGGGATTGAGGCGATCGACCGCCGGGGCGGCGCGCTGAACGTGAAGTTCCACCCGGGCTCGAAGGTGGAGCCGCAGCGGTTGATGGCGCTGGTGTCATCGCAGCGCGGGGCGCAGTTCACTCCGGCGGGCGTATTAAGGTTGCCGGCGCCGGCGCATTCGGAGAGCCCGCAGGCGGTGCTGGAGTTCGTGAGAGCGTCGCTTGAGAGCCTGACGCCCGCGGCAAGCCCGGTCGCCAGCCGCTAAAGAAGCCCTTCGGGTCTGACGATAGAACAAGCATTTGCGCTCCGTTCGCCAAGCTCCGGCGGCCGTGCTGGATCATTCCTCGCCGGGCTCTTCGTGGAAGCGCCTGATTTACTCGGCGCCCGCCGTCGCGGCTATCGTTTTCGCAGCTCTCCTTTTGGTTTTGGGAAACCGGCTGGTGCTCGAAACCAATGACGAGGGCATTATTCTGGATGCGGCGGAGCGTTTACTCCACGGCCAGCGGCTGTACCTGGATTTCTTCGGGTACATGAGCCCGGGAAGCTATTGGATTCAGGAGATCGCCTTCCGCGCGCTGGGCGTCACGATGCTGGCGGGCAGGATTCCGGTGCTGGCCGATGTGGCCGTGCAGTGCGGGCTGGCGATCTGGCTGGCGCGGCTGCTGATGCCGGAGGGCGCCGCACGCGCATGCCTCGCGCTATTCTTCGCACTACGCTGCTCCGATCTGACGGAGCTTACGGCGCAACACCGCCTGGACAGCGCGTCGTTCAGCCTGGCGGCGCTGTGCTGCGCGATTCAGGGTCATCGTGCCCAGAAACGAAGGTGGTTCGCGCTGGCGGGCGCGCTGGCGGCGGCGGGCGCCATCTGCACGCCGTCGATCGCGCTCGTGGGGGCGGTGATCGCGGGATGGATTCTGATGGATCGCCGCGTGCCGCGGTGTTTCGGCGCGTTCGCGGCGGGAGCCGGAGTCATCGCGGCCGGGGCGTGGTTCGTCCTGTGGCGCGAAGGCAGTGTTTACGCCTTCTTCCAGCAAATGCTCTGGCTTCAGAAGAATTATTCGAGCGTCAACCGGGTGGCGTACGGCGAGGTCTTCGGCGGGTACCGCGCGTTGATGCTGGGCGGAGGGCCGGCGGAGATACCGGTTCGCGGCGTAATGGCATTCTGGATCGCGGTTCCGGCCTTGGCGCCGATCGTGGCTCTGGGCGGCGCGCGTTTTTTGCAAAAGGAGCTTTCCCGGTCTGCCAACCCGGCGGGCGTGGATTTCATCCCAGTGGTTGCGGCAACGGCTTTGGCGCTGGTGGTCTCCACATACCCGCGAATGGATGCGACGCACCTTGGCTATATTCTTCCCGTGCCGCTGACGCTCGCCTTCGCGGTGGTGAATTATCTCCCGGCGAGGAAGCTACAGATCGTTTTGGTCATTCTGCTCAGCCTGGCAGCGACCGCGTCTCTTTACGTGGACCTAGGGCAGCTTCTGAACGAGACGGCGCTGGATAGTCCGGTAGGGAGGGTGCGGGTGCGCCGGGAAGAGGCGCCGGCGCTGCGCGCGCTGCTCGGGAAGGTGGCCCCGGGCGAGTCGCTGTACGTGCATCCCTACCGGCCGCTGTTTTACTTCCTCACGCAGGCGCGTAACCCGACGCGATTTTCGTATCTAGCGCCGGGCATGATGAGCGACGCGGAAGCCAATGCCGCCCTGGAGTCGCTGGCACACGATCCTCCCGCCTGGCTGTTATATCTGTGGATCGACGCGGAAGACTACCTGCGCATTTTCCCGTCGGCGGACCCGCAACGGGTGCACTATCGGGCCATCGAAGCGTGGATCGCGAGCCGGTATTCGACGGATCTGGCCGACGTGGCGGGCTACCAGCTGCTTCGCAGGACCACGGGGAAAGGGGCGCGAGCCGGCGCGGATTGAAGCGGGATCACGCGCGGCGCGGGCTCCAGGCTGGCTTGGCGCGATACGCGGTGTAGCAGCGGATGCAATCGGCCAGGGAACGCCGCACATTGCGCCAGCTCGCCCCGCGCTGCTTGCCCGCCGGGCGGCGCAGGAACTGAATGGGGGCGAACGCCACGCGATAGCCTTCGAGGCGGGCTCGAATGATGCGCTCGGCTTCGGCGAAAGGGCTGCGGGAGATCAGTTGGAAGTTAAAGATTTCGCGCAAGCCGAGCTTCACGCTGCCTGCGTCCTCGGTCTTGACGCCGAACAGGAGCCGGGGCATCAAGTTGAACATGCAGGAAACAGCGCGCCGCTGCAGGCTATAGACCTCCCGGCGATTGGGGCGTACGCCGACCGCCAGATCCGCGCCGCGCTGGATCTCCAGGAGAAGACGCAGGAGATTCGCCGCGGGCCACTGCCCGTCGGCGGCCGTCAAATAGATATGCGTGCCGCGCGCGGCGGCGAACAGGTCGTGGAAGGACTGAAAGATTCCCTGATTCCGCTCGTGCGCCAGAACGCGAAGCCTGGGGATGCGCTGCTCGAGTTCGCGCAGCCGCGCCAGGGTGCCATCGGTGCTGGCGTCATCCAGGCACAGAATTTCCCAATCGTGCAGGGGCCCGTTGAGGCCGGCCAGGACGCGCGCGTGTTCGAGAATGACGGGCTCGATGGTGGCCTGCTCGTTGTAGGCGGGCAGGACGACGGAGAGGATCATAGCGCCGTTTCCTGAGCCTCCGGCGCGGGGGCGGGCGCGGCGTTTTCGACGGCCACTTGCCTCAAGGCTTGCAGCGAAAAGCGGGCGATGGCTTCCGCCACGGCGGCCGGCGCGCCGGCGGGCAGCTCGGGGTACATGGGCAGCGAAAGGACGCGCGCGGCAGCGCGCTCGGAGGCGGGGAAATCGCCTTGGCGGTAACCCAGGCCGGAGTGGGCCGGCGTGAGATGCACCGGGTATGGGTAATGAATCCCGGTCTGAATCTGGAGGCTGTTCAGGTGCTGCTGGAGCGCGGCGCGGCGATCGGTCTCAATGGCGTAGACGTGATAGACGTGCCGGCTGTAGGGCATTTCCACCGGCGGCTGGATGCCGGCCCGCGAGAGAGCCTCGCGATAGGCGGCGGCGTGGGCGCGGCGCTGTTCGGTCCAGGCTTCCAGGTGGCGCAGCTTCACGCGCAGGATGGCGCCCTGCAAGCCTTCCATGCGGTAGTTAAAGCCTTGCAGGACATGTTCGTACTTTTTCTCCGCGCCCCAATCGCGCAGCATGCGCAGCTTGCGCGCGAAATCGGGACGGCGGGTGGTGACGATGCCGCCTTCGCCGTAGGCGCCGAGATTTTTTCCGGGGTAGAAGCTGAAGCAGCCGAAATCGGCAAGCGAGCCCACCGGGCGGCCCTTGTATTTGGCGCCGTGGGCCTGCGCGGCGTCTTCGATCACCAGGAGATTGTGCTTGCGCGCGATCTCCAGGATGGGGTCCATATCCGCAGGCTGGCCGTAGAGATGGACAGGCAGGATGGCTCGCGTACGGGGCGTAATGGCGCGCTCCAGGCGCGACGGATCCATGGTGTAGCTGGCCGGATCGATGTCGACGAAGATGGGGGCCGCGCCAGTGTAGCGGATCGCGGCGACGGTGGCGACGAAGGTAAAGGGCACGGTGATGACCTCGTCTCCGGGTCCGATCCCTGCGGCGAGCAGGGCCAGGTGCAGGGCGCTGGTTCCGCTATTGACCGCGACGGCCTGCTGGGCGCCGCAGTAGCCGGCGAACTCGCGTTCAAAGCCGGCCACCTGCTCGCCGAGGACGTATTGGGTGCTTTCGAGCACGGCCAAGACGGCCTCGTCTATTTCTTTTTTGATGGAATGGTATTGGGTGCGCAGATCGAGGAAGGGGATCATGCCGCCGCCCTGACCGAATGGATTTCCACGGGCTGGCCGCGGCGCGCGAGCGATTGGCTGGCCGCCTCCAGCAGACTCACGACGTGAAGGCCCGCCTCGCCTCCGGAGACCGGTTTTTCGAGGCCGCCGACACAGCGCAGGAAATGCTTCGCCTCCACCTGCAAGGCTTCGGTCATGGGCAACTGGGGGGCGTGCATATCGCCGGTGCGGTAGCTGATGAGCATTTCGTAGACGTGCTCGGGGCGGCTGGTGACGGTGATACCTTTGTCGTAGATTTTGATTTTTTCGCTGGGCTCGAGATCGTCGTAGACGATCATCTTGCTGGCGCCGCCGATCAGGGTGCGGCGCACCTTCACGGGGGCCAGCCAGTTCACGTGGATATGGGCGATCAGCGAAGTTTCAAAGAACAGGGTCAGGTAGGCGACGTTTTCCGGCTCATTGGGTACATGGCTGACGCCGGTGGCGGACACCGCGCAGGGGCGGGCGGCCAGGACGTAATCCATGATCGAGAGATCGTGAACAGCCAGATCCCACAGCACATTGACGTCGTGCTGGAACAGGCCCAGGTTCACGCGCACCGAATCGTAGTAGTAAATGGGGCCGAGGGCGCCGCTCTCGACTTCCTGGCGGATGCGGCGAACCGCGCCGGTATAGACGAAGGTGTGGTCCACCATCAGGGTCAGGCGGCGGCGTTCGGCTTCGTCGATGAGCCGCAGGGCCTGGCCGGCCGTCGCAGTGAGGGGCTTTTCCACCAGCACGTGCTTGCCGGCCTGGAGCGCCGACAGGGCCAAATCGAAGTGGCTGGACACCGGCGTCGCGATGACCACGGCGTCCACGTTGGCGCTGTGAATCAGGTCCCAGGCGCTGGCGTAGACTTCGATGCCGGGGCAGCGTTTCGCGGCGAGCGCCAGCCGTTCGGCGCGCGCATCGCAGACGGCCGTCACGCGCGAGCCGTCGGCCTCCGAGAAGTTGCGGACCAGGTTGGGTCCCCAGTAGCCATAGCCGACAACGCCTACTCGAATCATTTCACCTCCGCGATCGCTGCTCCGGCCGTTGGCGGCGGACGTCACCGATGACGCGCGCCGGCACTCCGGCCACGATGGCGTACTCCGGAACATCGTGCGTCACCACCGCACCCGCGCCCACCAGGGCCCGGCGGCCCACCGTGACTCCCGCGAGAATCGTGGCGTTGCTGCCGAGCGAGGCGCGTTCGCGAATGCGCGTCCCGATGACGGTCCAGTCCGCCGCGGTTTGCAGGGAGCCGTCTTCGTTTACCGCGGACGGGTACAGATCGTTGACGAACATCACGCCGTGGCCGATGAAGACGCCGTCCTCGACGGTCACCCCGGAACAAAGAAACGAATGGCTCGAGATTTTGCAGTTGCGGCCGACGCTCACCGAGCTTTGGATCTCCACGAAGGCTCCGATTTTGGTGTTGTCTCCAATGGAGCAGCCGTAGAGATTGACGAGCGCAGGTTGGGGGATACAAACGTCGCGGCCCAGCCGGACGTCGTCGGCGATCATGCCTGTTTATCGGGCGAAAGTCAAGGAATCTTTAGAGAAAACCGGGCCTTGCCGGGGCGGCGCGGCGACCTCGCCAGTCATGTGCGTCACGATCACGGCGATCGAGTTCATCCCGCCGTCGAGCACGGCCAAGAGCTGGTCATCAGCGACCTGAGCCATCGGGCGCTCGGCCAGTCCTTCTGTAATAGCGGAACAGCGCCAGCGAATCGGCCAGATAACAAGTCGTGACGTGGAGGGGCATCCTCCGATTGCCGTCGTGGGGCGGGGCGATCCGGCGGCGCGGCTGGCTGCGCGCGCCGGCAATCTTGTGTTTAATAGTGGTTGCGACAAGGAGCCCCGATGTTTAAGGCAGCGCTTACACTTCTTCCGGCCGCAGCTCTGCTGGCCACGGCCGAGCCGACGCCGTCTCCGGCGCTCATCGTCCTGGATAAGGGCGACAACTCGATGGTGATCGTGAACCCGGCGACGCGGAAGATCGTGGCGTCGATCCCGGTGGGGAAAAATCCGCACGAAGCCGCGGTTTCCGACGACGGCAAGCTGGCGTTTTCGTCGAACATGCAAGGCAACAGCATTTCGGTCATCGACCTGGTGCAGCAGAAAGAGATTCACCGGGTGGAGCTGCCGAATCTGCGCACCCCGCACGGGCTGTATTTCGCCAACGGCAAGCTGTATTTCACGGCGCAGGGCAACGATTCGATCGCGCGCTACGACCCGGCCACGAACCAGATCGACTGGACCCGGGATTCGGGCGCCAAGGGTACACACATGCTGGTGATGACGAAGGACCTGACCAAGATCTTCGCCTCCAATATGCAATCGGACAGCATCGGCATGTACGAGCGGGCGCCCGGGCAGCAGGAGTACAAGCTGAGGCAGATCCCGGTGGGCAAAGGCCCGGAGGCGATCGACCTGTCGCCGGACGGCACGCAGGTCTGGACGGCAACGGGCGGCGACGCGCACGTCGCGGTCATCAATGTCGCCAGCGGCGCGGTGGTCGAGACGGTTCACGTGCCCACGCAGCGCATCAACCGGCTGAAGTTCACGCCGGACGGCCGGCGCGTGCTGCTTTCCGATTCCGGCAACGGCGATCTGGTCATCATGGATGCGGGCTCGCGCAAAGAGATCAAGCGGCTGAGGGTCGGCGAGAACTGCGAGGGGATTCTCATCGCGCCAGACGGGGCGCGGGCGTACGTGGCGTCGGAGCGGAGTAACTTCGTCGGCGTGATCGACTTGAAGAAGCTCGAGCTGGTGAGCAAGATCGAGGGCCTGAACGGGCCCGACGGCCTGGCCTGGCGCAAGTAAGGAGGGGGCGTGAAGCGAAGATCCTGGCGCGTAATTATGGCGGCTTTGCTGATGGCGGCGGCGGCGCGGCCGCAGCAGAAAACGAAGACCTGGACGCCTCCGAAAACCGCGGATGGCCAACCGGACTTGCAAGGCATCTGGACCAACGCGACCATCACGCCGTTTGAGCGTCCCGTGGAGCTCGGGACCAAGGCGTTGCTCACAGAGAAGGAGGCGGCCGAGGCGGAAGCGAAAGCCGCCGGGACCCGCGTGGACGCGCCGCCCAAGCCGGGCGATGTGGGCACGTACAACCAGGCCTGGTTCGATTCGGGCACGAAGGTGGTTTCGACGCGCCAGACCTCGCTGGTGGTGGAACCGGCGAACGGCCGCGTTCCGGTAAAAGCCTGGGCCGAGGCGAAACGCGATTACGACGCGGCGCACATCGGCGATTCCTGGGAGTACATGAGCGTCTGGGACCGCTGCATCACGCGCGGGGTCCCGGCGGGCATGTTCCCGGCAGGCTATAACAACGCGTACCAGATCGTGCAGATTCCGGGATATGTGGTGATTTTTTATGAGATGATCCACAACGCGCGGATTATTCCGATCGACAACAGCCCGCATCTGCCCGCGAACATCAAGCTGTGGGACGGCGATTCGCGCGGCCACTGGGAAGGCAACACGCTGGTGGTGGATGTGGCGAATTACAACAACAAGGGCTGGATCGCCACCAGCGCCGCCACGGGCCGCATCAAAGGGATTCCACAGACCGAGACCACGCACGTGGTGGAGCGCTTCACCCGCACGGCGCCGGATACGATCCTGTATGAAGCCTCCATTCAGGACGACAACGTTTATGAGAAGCCCTGGAAGGTGCAGATCCCGCTGACGCGGGACGACCACTATCAACTGCTCGAGTATGCGTGCCAGGAAGGCAATCAGGCGGTCGGCAATATCCTGCGCGGGGCCCGCGCGGCCGAGGCCGGATCGAAATGACCGTCGAGACTCGCAGACCGGAGATGAGAATGCGCCTGTTCGGTGGATGGCTGATATTCGCTGTGGCGGCGGCCGGCCAGAGCACGCTGTTCGAGGGGGCCCGGCTGATCACGGGGGACGGGAGCGCGCCGGTCGAGAACTCGGCGTTTCTGGTGGAGAACAGCCGGATCACGAAAGTCGGCAAGAAGGGCGAGGTGAAGGCTCCCTCGGGGGCGAAGCGCGTGGATCTTTCGGGCAAGACGGTGATGCCGGCGATCGTGGATGCGCACACGCACCTGGGCTGGGCGATCATCCGGACCGGGCGGATCGGCAAGGAGACGTATTCGAAAGAGAACCTGACCGATCATCTGCGGCGCTCGGCGTATTACGGGATCGCGGCGACGTTCAATATGGGCACCGATCCCGACGACATCGCGTACCAGCTCCGGGCCCATCCGCCGGCCGGGGCGGCGCTGCTGAGGACGGCGGGGCGCGGGATGGGCCGGCCGAACGCGGGTCCGGGGGCCGATTACTGGCGGCCGGTGGCCTACGGGATCCGTACGGAGGAAGAAGGCCGCCAAGCGGTGCGGGAGCTCGCGGCCAAGAAAGCCGACATCGTAAAGATCTGGGTGGACGACCGCAACGGGACGGTGGAGAAGCTGACGCCGCCGCTCTACCGCGCGATCATTGACGAGGCGCACAAGCACGGGCTGCGGGTCGCGGCCCACATTTATTACCTGGCGGACGCCAAGGAGCTGCTTCGCTCCGGCATCGATGGATTCATGCACGGGGTGCGCGACCGCGAGGTGGACGATGAGTTGATCGCGTTGTGGAAGCAGCATCCGAACGTTTTCGTCACGCCGAATCTTCCCGAGCACGGCATCACGGAGGAGGATTACGCGCTCATGAGCGAAACCGTCCCGGCGGCGGAGGTGCAGAAGATGCGCGAGGCGGAGGCGAAGCGTTCGCCGGACGCCCAGCGGCGCGCCCGGGAGTTCTTTGAGCTGCAAGCGCGGAATCTGAAACGGCTGAATGACGCGGGGCTGCGGATCGCCTTCGGGACCGATTCAGGCACAACGGTGGGCTGGGACGCGCATCAGGAGCTGGCCGATATGGCCGCCGCCGGCATGAGGCCGGCGCAGGTCCTCCAGGCGGCGACGAAGACCTCGGCGGAGGTGATGAAGCTGGACCAGCTCGGGACCATCGCTGCGGGAAAGAGCGCGGATTTTATCGTGCTGGATGCGAATCCGCTGGATGACATCCACAATACGCGCAGGATCGCGAAGGTGTACATCCGGGGCAAGGAACTGGACCGGGCGGCGATGCGCGCAGAGTTCGGCGGGAAATAGAGCGGCAGGGGTAGTGCCGTCCGGCAAAATCTGATCCTCAGATCCGGCGGGCTCGCGCCGATAAGCGGGTTGTGGTACCCCTTGTAGAGCCCCGGCCTCCCCATCAGGCGACGATGGAAAAGGCGCTCCGGTCCCTGGGCGCGCTGCCGCCATTCTCGCCCGTACTGACGCGCTTATTGGGGTCGCTGGCGCAGGAGGACGTGTCATTTTCGACGCTGGGGGACTTGATCGAAAAGGACACTGTGGTCGCGGCGAACATCCTGCACCTGGTGAACTCAGCTCTGTACGCGCGTCGGGGGACGATCAATTCGGTGCGGCATGCGATTTCGCTGCTCGGCATGAACAAGCTGCGGAACGCGGTGCTGGGGATGTCCATCGCGCGGGTCTGGAACAAGGTGAAAATTCCCGCGTTTTGGTCCATGGCCCGGTTCAACATGCACTCAGCCGCAGTGGGGACACTGACCGATCTGCTGGCGCAGAAGCTGCCGGTGGCCTATCCGGAGGGGGCATTCGTGGCGGGACTGCTGCACGACGTCGGCCGGCTGCTGATCGCCCTGGCGCTGCCGGAACAGTACGCGCAGATTCTGGAGGCGCGGAACTCGAGCGGCCGCAGCATGGTCGATTGCGAGCGCGAAGCGCTGGGGTTTACGCACTCGGAGCTTTCGGCGGAAGCGCTGAAAATCTGGAAGCTGCCGGAGCCGATCCACGACGCAGTTCGCGACCATCACGATCCGCCGAAGGAGTTGTGCCTGGCGCGGCTGCTGGACGCGGCGAATCAATACACCAACTCGGGCGGAGTCTCGATTCTGTCGAACAACGGCAATGACGCCGCGGATGCGCGGAAGATCGAAGCTCTGGGACTCGACGCGGAGGCGTTGGAGCGACTTTTGGCGGAGTTCCGCGAAGAGAATAACGCGATGGCGGTGTATTTCCGGTAGCTGCCGGCCCGGCAAAAGAGCGCGGCGGACTTAGCCGGCGCCGCGTCCGCTGAGGACGCGCGCGGGAGTGCGCAAGAGAATGGCCCAATCCAGCCCGGCACTGCGGCGGCGGGCGTAAAACAAATCCAGGCGCCGGCGCTGCGCATAGGTCAGCCGGTTCCGGCCCAGCACCTGCCACAATCCGGTAATCCCTGGCGGCACCGCGAGCACCTCGGCGGCGGAATCGCCGTAGTAGCGGTCCCATTCCGCGAAGGTAACCGGCCGGGGGCCCACGAGCCGCATCCGGCCGGTGATGACGTGGAGCAACTGCGGCAATTCGTCAATCGAGAATCGCCGGTAGAAGCGGGCCAGCGGGCTGGTGACGCGCGGATCGTTTGAGCCCTTAAACACCGGAACGTGGGCTTCGGGCAAATACTCGATCCACTGCCAGGCGGCGGGGCGGGGCTGGGAACGGTCCCACATGCTGCGCAGCTTGAGCATCCAGAACTCCTCGCCGTGGCGGCCTACGCGACGGTGCGCGATGAAGGGAGTCGCCCTGGACAGAAGGGCCACCGAGGCGGCCGCGACGGCAAGCAGAGGCAGGGACAGAATCAGGAGGGCCGCGGCGAAGATCCGCCCGGGCCAGCCGGCCGGCGCGTGGAGCCGCGCGCGGCCATGCCCGGAGGCTGCCGGCGCGGTGCGCCAGCCGGCGCGCGCCAGATCCATCGAGGGCGTGCTCGCCATGGGTTACTGAACCGCGATCACGACCTGGTCCGTGCTGGTGATGCCGTTCATCTGAATCTGCAACGGCAGGGAGGGACCGGACACTCCCGGCGGAACCACCACATTGAGCTGATTGATGCCGGGGAACTGGGGCGCCAGCCCGGAGAAACTCACCTGCGCCTGCTTTCCACCGATGGTGACCACGGGCGTGATCAGGGTGAATCGGAGCGCATCCAGCGACGCGGCGGAGTCTGCGACCGCGGGCGACACGGCGCCGAGGCCGGTCGCCAGCACGATGAGGGTATCGCCGACATTGGCAGGATGGGTTGGGACTCCGGGAATGGCGCCGGCCGGCGCGGCCAGCGATCCGTCCGGATTGATCGCGATGCCGTAGCCCACCCCCGGCGGGATGCTAAAGACGCCGGGGGCGGCAGCCGTCACCTGGAACTGGAACGGAGCCGATGCGGCGCCCCCGTTGTTGATCACCATCGTCGCGGGGCCGGGCTGCAGCTCCCAGGGCAACTGGACGTTCACCTGGCCGTCGGAAACGAAGTAGAGGCCGGCCGGAAAGCCGTTGACGGTTACCGTGGTCCCGCCGATGTTGGTGGAAAGGGGGATGGTACTGCCCGGGATGGTGGCCGCGGCGAGGCCGGTCCCGAACACGGCCACCGCGCCGCCCGGCGCGACCGCCTGGCCTTTGGCAAAGCTGGCTCCGTTCAGCACACCGTCCGCAAATATCGAGGGCTGCGCAAAACTGCTACTGGCAAAAACACCCGCAGCGCAAAACCAAGCAAGAATCTTCATCGTGATGTGACTCCCGATCTTCACGGAATTTAGACCTACTGGTCCTGGCCGGCGGAACGCCGCACCAACCCGGCTTCTGGCCCGAGGGTCTGGGCGACCTCGGGGTCCTTGCCCGCATTGAGCTTTAGGGCGGCCCTGGCATGCTCGGCGCTCTCCTCTGTACGCCCTGTGTTCGCCAGCAGGCGCGCCAGAGCCCAGTGGGGCTTGTACCAGTTGGGCGCGGCCTGAATGGCTCCGCGCAGCGCCCGCTCGACTCCGGCGGAATCCTGGGCCGAGGCTAAAAACATGGCGAGATTATAGTAACCGTTCTGCTGCTGCTCCGGGGTGCGAGCCGCCAGGCTGGCGGCTCCGGCGGCGATTTGCGAATAGTACAATCGGGAGGGGATATCGCTGGTTTTCAGAGCGAGTCCAGCCCAGCGCCGCGAGAAATAGAGGTCGGCCGTAACGCCAGCCGAGGAGGCGCGCTTGAGGGCAGAACGGTAGGCTTGGGCCGCGCCGCGGGGATCGCCCGCGTCAAGGCGATGTTGCACCCGGGCGAGAGCGGCGTCGGCGGCCAGCAGCCTCCAGCCGAGCGCGGCAAACAACAGCGCGGGGGGCAGGGCGGCCCAGCGGAGGGCGGACCAGCCGGGCAGGGGCTTCCCGGGCCTGGCGCCGAGCCCCGCCAGGAGTCCGGCGCCGAGATAGAAATAGAAGGCCGTGGGCGCGGTGAAAACCACGAACTGATGCGCCACCAGCGTGGCGGAAAAGCCGGCCAGCCAGCCGGCGCTTGCGGGCGCGGCTCGGAGTCCGCCGGCCAGGGCGGCGGCGATGACGGCCAGCAGCGCGAGCAACCCGGGCACGCCCTCGGCGGCGAGGGCATCCAGCAGCATGTTGTGCGGCGATTCCTGGAAAAAATCGGGATAGCTTTGCGCCAGATCCACGGACTGAAAGCGGGGGAACTCGGCGACGAAGTTGTCGGGGCCGAAGCCGGCGATGGGGCGGGTAGCCGCCATGCGCAGGGTGTCGCGCCAGAGCAGGAGGCGGGCCCCGCCGGCGCGATCCTCGCCGATCCAGTGGAGGCGGGCGCGGAGGCGCTCGCCCGCGGGGGAGAAGTAGAACAGCGCGACGGCCACAACGGCGGCGGCCACGCCGGCGGCCAGGGATCGCAACCGCGGGCGCAGGAGCGCGCCAACGACGGACAAGCCCAGCAGCAGAGCCAATAAAGCGCCGCGCGATCCGCTGAGCAGAATCGCCGCCATGCCCGCGGCCGAGGACGCCCGGGCCAGGAGCTTCCAGCCGCGCTGCGGCTCCTCGCGCGGGGCGCTGAAGCCGATCAACACGGGCCACAGGAGAAAAGCCGCGAAGTAATCGGCATGGCCGAGCGTGGAGGGCGGGCGGACGATGCGGAACCAGCCTTCGCCCGCCTCGTAGGCGGAATGTGGCAGCAGCGGGTCCCAGCCGGAATACTGTGCAATCCCGTAGAGCGAGGTGAGAAGGCCGGCGGAGCAGATCGCACGTTGGATGAGGCGTCGCCGGTCCGCGCGGCCGGCGGCATGGACCGCGATCAGCACCGCGGCGGCGATGGCGGCGCACTCCGTAAGGGAACCGTAGCGCCGCCAGTTCGAGCCGTTCCAGGCCAGGGCGGGGTGGACGGCCAGCGGGGCGGCGGCGATCGAAATCAGGACCGACGCGCCGGCCGCGGCCATGAACCACCGGCCCGGCTTCGTTCCGGCCAGCCGCGCGGCGAAGTCCAACCGGAAGAAAGCGAGCAGGAGGGCGGCCGCCGCACCCGCGAAGAGCACGACCACCTTCGGCGTGACATCGTAATAAAACGAAACATGCGGCGCGAACGCCACAGCCAGCAGAAACGGGATGGCGATCGCGGCCAATTGCATCTATTCTTAAGACCAAACCGCGAAAGGCAAGGAACGCATGGTGGCATCGATAGAGAGCGAGGCCTTCGATCCTTTTGAATATTTGCAATTTCTCCGGGCGCGCTGGAGATTTCCGGCGGTGGCGGTCGGGATCGCGGCTGCCGCCGCGGTTGCGGTCTGCCTGATCCTGCCGAAGCAGTACACCGCCACGGCGACGCTGGTGATTGAGCCGCCGGGGAGCGATCCCCGCGCCGCGATCGCCGTCAGCCCGATCTATCTGGAATCGCTCAAGTCGTATGAGACGCTGGCCTCCAGCGATTCGCTGTTCGCCAGGGCCGCGGAGCGATTCTACCTGCTCGATTCGACGGGCGCCACGCTCGAATCTTTGAAGCGGCGTGTGCTGCGGGTGGAGAAGTTAAAGGACACGAAGGTCCTGCAAATCAGCGTGACCCTGCCCGATCCGAAGCAGGCGCAGGCGGTGGTGCAGTACCTGGCGGAGCAGACCGTGGCGCTGGACCGCAGCATCGCCGATTCCGGGGATCGGGCGCTTCTGGAGGACGCACAACAGAAGCTGGCCGCGGCGCAAAAGCGCTTCGAGAAGGCCCAGGCGGAAGCCGCCGCGGC
>Ga0070739_10005157_pt1 | contig 15077 bp, 15 predicted proteins | sample Coa_R1_7_FD_66445 | JGI IMG/M metagenome (GOLD analysis project Ga0070739, IMG submission 66445) | Surface soil microbial communities from Centralia Pennsylvania, which are recovering from an underground coalmine fire - Coalmine... | ecosystem: Environmental > Terrestrial > Soil > Unclassified ... | reverse complement strand
GGCATCATGACCGTCCTGCTCGGGGCGATCGCCGGCATCTCGCTGGTCGTCGGCGGTATCGGCATCATGAACATCATGCTCGTCTCGGTCACCGAGCGCACCCGCGAGATCGGCATCCGCAAGGCGATCGGCGCGAAGCGCAAGGACATCCTGTTTCAGTTCGTCACCGAGGCCACGGTGGTCAGCGTGCTCGGCGGGCTGATCGGCATGGGGCTGGGGCTGGGGCTGGCGCGGCTGCTCAGCGGCGTGCAGTTCAACGGCCAGCGGCTCTCGACGCTGGTCACGCCCGACGCCGTGCTACTCGCCTTCTCCGTCTCGGCGGCGGTTGGGCTGTTCTTCGGCATCTACCCGGCCATGCGCGCGGCGCGGCTGCGGCCGATCGAGGCCCTGCGCTACGAGTAGGGGAGCATGAAAGGGCGGTGTGCTGGCGTCTGCCAGCACACCCCCTTCTGTTCTGGCGAAGCAGGAGTGCTACATCTGCTGGGCGGCGTCGAGGTCGTGGATGAACCGCTCAACGCTCGCCGCGGCGGCCTCGAGCTGGGCGCGGTGGCGACCGAGCACGTCGTCCAGCTCGCCGTCGTGAGGGAGATCCTGGGCCCGCTTGAGCAGCCGCTGGCTGGTGGCGATGTGCTCGACGGCGCGGAGGAGCATGTCGCGGCGGCGCTGCGCCGAGACGGGCTGCGCGGCTGGATCGCGGGCCTGGCGGACCCAGCTTAGCGCCCGCATCTGGTGGGCGGCCGCGCGCTCGATCAGCCGCGTGAGCTGCTCGTCGTCCGACGCGCCGGCGATGACCGGCGGCAGGCCGCGGATCGTGCGCGCGTGCGGTCGTGCCGGGCGCGTCGGTCGGGGGCTCAGCTCCCACAGGAGCAGTCCTTCCGCGGCCAGCAGGTGAGCGCGGCTGCTCAGGAGCGCGGCCTCGCGTCGGCTCGCCGGCAGGAAGCGCGTGGCGGGGTCGCGCGACGTACGGAGCCAGGCGCCCAGCCAGTCGTGGTAGCTGGAGAGGCGCTGCAGCCAGCAGTCGCGTGCCACTGCCCGCCCAGAGCGTGGGTCCGGGAGAGAAAAGCCCGGGCCACGGGCGACCATGCTGAGCGGCGGGCAGTCCATGCCGTCTCCGGAACCAGATTCGCCGCGCGGCGCCACGTGGGCGACCAGCGGCCGGAAGGCATTATACTTCCGAACTGCATTCGGACGTAAGCATTGTACATTCATACCGGTAGCGCGCCTGGCGCTGAGCACCAGTAGTCCCGGTTTCGTTGGGACGGTAACCTACCGCCAGCGCGCTCATGCGCCGCGGCCGTTCCCCTCGCCGTTCGCGCCGTCGGTGACACGGCTCTTCTCCAGCACGTCGCGGATGAGCGCGGCGGAGTGCTGGGCCTCCGTCTCGCGCTCGGCGAAGATCGCCTCGGCCCGCCGGTGGCCGCGTCCGTGGGCCTGGGCCGCCAGGCGCTGCGACAGCGTGGCCTTCTCCTCCAGCGCGCGCAGGGCCGTCCAGAGCGCCGCCTCCACGCTCTCGGACTGGCCGGCAAACAGGCTCTCCGACGAGTAGGCGTGGCCGACGCGGCAGCGGAAGCGCAGCAGCTCGCCGTCGCGCATCTCCCAGAGCGTGCCCTGGCACTCCGGGCAGGTGAACACCGACGGCTCGCCCGGCCGGTTGGTCTGCTCGATCGCATCCAGGTCCATCTCGACTAGCTCCGCCTCCAGGCTCAGCTCCTCGTCCGCGGCGACGCCGTCGTCCTCGACCGGCTCCCGCGTGAGCCGGTCGAGCAGCGCCGCCAGGTCAGCCGCCGCAGCGCAGTGGTCGACGGCGACGTGCTCCAGAGCGCTGCCCGGCATGCCGGAGAACAGCGCCCCGGCCGGATCCTGGACCAGGGCCAGCCCCCCGCGCGCCTTGATCGCGAGCAGCCCGGCCGTGCCGTCGTCGAGCGTGCCGGAGAGAACGACCCCGATCACGCGGCGGCCGTAGGCGCGCGCCGCCGAGCGGAACAGCGGATCGACGGCCGGGCGGTGGCCATTCTCTCGTGGGCCGTGGACCAGGTGGACGCGGTCACGGCGCAGGAGCAAGTGGCGGTCCGGCGGCGCGACGTAGATCCGGCCGTGCTCGATCCGCTCGCCGTCGCGGGCGTGCTCGGCCCGCAGCGGCCCGTGGCGGTTGAGGATGCTGGGTAGCACGCTGGTGGCGCCGGCGGGCACGTGGAGCACCACGAACAGGCTGGCCGGCAGGTCGGCCGGCAGCTTGTCGACGAGCTGGATCAGCGCCTCCACCCCGCCGGCAGAGGCGCCGACCACGACAATGTCACGCCCGGACATGGCTATCTTCTCCTCGCGAGCGCAGTGACCCGAGGCGTGCAGGCGGCTCGCTCGCCCATTCGGCGCGCCACGGCCCATCGGCCGTTCCGGTCACTGTAGCAGCGGGCGTGCCCAGCGCCGGGGCGCGCGCCCAGACTACCCCAGCGGAGCCGGTGTCGAGGGCGCGGAGTTTCGCCGGGCGGACCAGCATGGGCGGCACGAGTGGCCGGCTTGAGCTATATTACGCGCGGGAGGGGCATTCGAGGCGGGCGTTGCCCCTCGTCGCACCGAGCGCGGCGGAGGCCCCATGGCCAGTGAGAGCGCTGCTCAGCTCGTGGTGGTCGGCGCGTCCGCCGGCGGGATCGAGGCGGTGTCCACCCTCCTCCGGACGCTGCCCGCGGACTTTCCCGTGCCGGTCGTCATCGCCCAGCACCTCGACCCGAACCGCACCAGCCACCTGCCGGATATCCTCGGCCGCGCGAGCAAGATTCCCGTCCGCACGGTAGAGCAGGAAGCGCAGCTCGAGGCCGGCGTCGCCTTCGTGGTGCCGGCCAACTGGAACGTCGAGATCACCGACGGCCAGGTGCGCCTGCGCGCGGCCGACGGCGAGCGCCCGCGCCCCTCGATCGATTGGCTGCTGCGCAGCGCCGCCGAGTCGTTCGGCGAGGGGCTCATCGCCGTGATCCTGACCGGCACGGGCTCCGACGGCGCGGCCGGCGCCCGCTACGTCAAGGAGATGGGCGGCACGGTCGTCGTCCAGAACCCCGAGACAGCCCGCTACCCGGACATGCCGCAGTCGCTCGCGCCGAATACGGTGGACATCGTCGCCGACCTCGACGCGATCGGCCCGCTGCTCCAGGAGCTGGCCAGCGGCGCCTACACGCCGACGCGGATCGACGACCGGCCGCTGCAGACGCTGCTCGACCAGTTGCGCGACCGCAGTGGCATCGACTTCAGCAGCTACAAGATGCCGACGATCCTGCGGCGGCTCCACCGTCGCATGGTCGCCACCGGCATGGAGAAGCTGAGCGACTACCTGCGCTACGTCGGCCAGCACCCGGAGGAGTATCGTCGCCTGGTCAACAGCTTCCTGATCAAGGTCACCGAGTTCTTCCGCGACCCGGATCTGTTCCGCTACCTGGAGGAGGAGGTCCTGCCCGGCCTGATCCAGTCGGCGCGGCGCACGGGCAACGAGCTGCGGATCTGGTCAGCCGGCTGCGCCACGGGCGAGGAAGCCTACTCGCTGGCGATCCTGCTGATCGACATGCTGGGCGACCAGCTCGAGCAGGTCCCCGCGCGGATCTTTGCCACCGACCTCGACCTCGACGCGATCAACTTCGCGCGGCGCGGCATCTACCCGGCCTCGGCGCTCGCCCACCTCCCGCGGACGCTCGTCGAACGCCACTTCACGCGCCTGGACGACGAGTACGAGATCAAGAAGCGGGTGCGCGGCCTGGTGATCTTCGGCCAGCACGACCTCGGCCAGCGCGCGCCCTTCCCCCGGATCGACCTGATCCTCTGCCGCAACGTCCTGATCTACTTCACGCCCGAGCTGCAGCGGCGGGCCCTGCAGTTGTTCGCCTTCTCGCTCCGCGAGGGCGGCTACCTCGTCCTGGGCAAGGCGGAGTCGACGAGCCCCCTGCCGCAGCACTTCGTGCTGGAGGAGCCGCGGCTCAAGGTCTACCGCCGCCAGGGCGACCGCGTGTTGATCCCCCCGGCCCGCATCCGCGACTCGACGCCGCTGCTGCCGGTCCGCGCCGCGCCGGGCCACCGCCCGCCGGCCCTGGCGAGCCCGCTGTTCCCGCGCGCTGCCCGTGGGCCCACGCGCACGCCAACCGCCGGCGAGCGCGCCGAGCACGTGCTGCTGCGCCTGCCCGAAGGGGTGGTGGTGGTCGACCGCCGCTACGACATCCAGTCGATCAACGGCGCGGCGCGGCGCATATTGGGCATCCACAGCTCGGCCATCGGCGAGGACTTCATCCACCTCGCCCAGAGCGTGCCGTCGACGCCGCTGCGCGCGGGTATCGACGCCGCCTTCCGCGGTGAGACGACGGTGACCGTCTTCCAGGTCGCCACCGCCGAGGCGGGCTCCCCCGAGGCACGCTACGTCCAGGTCACCTGCGCGCCGGAGAAGTTCGACGCCGAGACCGGCCCGGTCGAGACCGTCGTGGTCCTCGTCGCCGACGTCAGCGCGGTGATGCGCGAGCGGCGCGAGCTGGAGCAGACCCAGGCGCGGCAGCAGGCCGAGTCGGAGCGGCTGGCCTCCCTCGTCGCCCGCCTGACCGAGACCAACCGCCAGCTTCTGGAGGCCAACCAGGAGCTGACCACGACCAACGCCGAGCTGCGCAGCGCCAATGAGGAGCTGCTGGTCGCCAACGAGGAGGCGCAGGCGGCTACCGAAGAGGTGGAGACGCTCAACGAGGAGCTGCAGGCGACCAACGAGGAGCTGGAGACGCTCAACGAGGAGCTGCAGGCGACCGTCGAGGAGCTGAACACGACCAACGACGACCTGCAGGCGCGGAGCGTGGAGCTGCAGGAGATGGCCGCCGCCGAGGAGCGGCAGCGTCGCACGACCGAGGCCGAGCGGGCGCGGCTCGAGGCGATCCTGCTCAGCATCAGCGACGCCGTCCTGGTCGTGGACCGCGAGGGGCGAACGGTGCTCAGCAACGCGGCCTACGCCCAGATGTTCGGCGATCCCGACGCCGACCTCGCGGCGACCGACCTGGAGGGCGCGCCGCTGCCACCCGAGGCGACGCCTCGCCAGCGCGCGGCGCGCGGCGAGTCGTTCCGCGTCGAGTTCCTGGTCACCGCCGCCGACGGCACGCGCTGCTGGTACGAGGCGCGCGGCGAGCCGATCCGCGATGGCGGGGCCGGGGCCGGGGTGGTCGTCATCCGCGACGTCACCGACCGCAGCTTGCGCCACCAGCAGGAGGAGTTCCTGGGCGCGGTCAGCCACGAGCTGCGCACGCCGCTCACCTCGCTGCAGGGCTACCTGGACCTGCTCGGGCGCCGCCTGCCGGCCGACCTGGCCGACAGCCAGCGCTACGTGACCGGCGCGCGCCAGCAGGTGCGGCGCCTGAGCCTGCTCGTCCAGGACCTGCTGGACGCGGAGCGCCTGCGCACGGGCAAGCTCACGCTGCGCCTGGCCACGGTCGACCTGGTGCCGCTGGTGGCCCAGACGGTCGAGGTCGCTCAGTCGCTGGCCCAGGGCCAGACGATTCGCCTGGACCGCCCGCGCGGCCCGCTCCTCGCCCAGGTCGACGCGGCGCGCCTGGAGCAAGTGCTCCTGAACCTGCTGACCAACGCGATCGCCTACGCGCCGGGCACCGACCAGATCGACGTGCGCCTGCGGCGCGCGGGCCGGCAAGCGGAGCTGACCGTGCGCGACCACGGGCCGGGCATCCCGCCCGAGCAGCGGGAGCGGATCTTCTCCCGCTCCTACCAGATCGAGTCGGGCCAGGCCAGCAGTGGCCACGGCGTGGGGCTCGGCCTGCACATCTCCCGCGAGATCGTCCGCGCCCACGGGGGCACGATCGAAGTCGTCTCCCCCGACGACGGCGGCGCCGCCTTCGTCATCCGCCTGCCCCTCCCGCCCTCGGCCTCCCGCCGCGCCCCCGGCGCACGGTAGAGGCAGCCAGGACTGCTAGGCTGTCAGGCGCGCCCAGGACGGCAGGGAGACCTTGAACAGATCGGCGGCGCCGGGCACCATAGTCAGGGCCACCAGCGCCGACCCGATCCGGTCCGGAGGGAAGATGAAATCCACGCAGCCGGTGGCGATGGCCGCCGCGGGCATCGCGAAGCAGCGGGCGCTCTGGCGGTCCTGCGCCAGCACGCGACCGCCGCCCCGCTTGATCGCCACGGCGCCCGCGGCGCCGTCGTCGTTGCTGCCGCTCAGGATCACGCCGATCGCGCGGGGACCGAAGCGCTGTGCCACCGAGGCGAACAGCGCATCGGCGGCGCAGCCCGGCGGTGCCGCCGCGTGGCTCGCGAACGTCCCATCCGGCGCGAGCCAGAGCTGCCGCGCCGCCGGCGCGACGTGGATCGTTCCCGCTCGCGGCCGGTCGCCATCCCGCGCCAGCAGGACCTCCAGGCGCGCGCGCCGACGCAGCAGCTCGATCGTCACGTCTTGCGCCGCCATCCGGCGGTGCTGGACGACGAGAACGGCAGCCGGAAAGTCCTCGGGCAACGCCGCCAGCACCACACGGAGCGCATCCGGCCCGCCGAGTGACGCCGCCAGCACAACGACGTCGAACGCCGCTGGGAAGGATGCCTGAGTGGACAGGCTGGAGCGAGTCACGACGGCCTCCCTCGGGTCCGAGTCCATGTCAATTACCCCCCCGCCGCCGTCAATGACCTGTTGCTCTAGTCACCTGGCGCATAAAATTCTACGCTATTTCTAGGTACGCCACCGTACCAGGCGGAACACGTCCTGCTCCCGTGGCAGTGCTTGGTCCGACCTGGAGGGCGCGCCATGGCTGCGAACGACGCCGATCTCCCCGCTGATCCACCCCCCACGCCTGCGGATCCTGGTGGTCCGGTCCGGCCGAACGAGGCGGACGCCAACCGAGCCGCGCGCTGGCGGGAGGACCGCATCGGCGCGACCGAGGCACGCCGCCCTTCCGAGCAAGGCATTACCCGGCGTCGGCTGGTCGGCACCCAGTGGACCGAGGCGGAGCTGCCGTGCCAGAATCGACTCCTGGCGGCGCTTCCCGGCGAGGCCTACGCGCGGCTGCGGCCGCGGCTCGAACCGGTCGAGCTGACGATCAAGGAATTACTCTGGGAGAAGGACGAGCCCATCCGCCACGTCTACTTCCCGCTCAACGGCGTCGTCTCGATGGTCACGGTCATGACCGACGGCTCATCGGTCGAGGTCGGGACGGTCGGCAACGAGGGGATGGCCGGCATCCCCGTCTTCCTCGGCGCGACGCGAGCGCCCCTGCGCGCCTTCTCGCAGATCCCCGGCGTCGCCTTGCGGATGTCGGCCGACGACCTGCGCGAGGAGTTGAACGAGAACGGCGCGCTGCGCGAGCTGCTCCACCGCTACACGCAGGCGCTGTTCAGCATGCTGGCGCAGACCGCGGCCTGCCGGAGCACGCACACTGCTAGCCAGCGGCTGGCGCTCTGGCTGCTCATGGTTCACGACCGCGTGGCCGTCGACCGCTTCCCGATGACGCAGGAGTTCATGGCGATGATGCTCGGCGTGCGCCGGGCCACCGTGACCGAGGAGGCCGGCCGGCTGCAGAAGGCGAGGATCATCGACTACCAGCGCGGAATACTCACGATCCTCGACCGCCCCGCGCTGCAGGCCCGGTCCTGCGAGTGCTACGCCGTGATCCGTGGCGAATACGACCGCCTCCTCGACGGGCTGGGCGACTGAAGCGACCGCTGGCGTCCAGGGTCACGGAGCATGGCACCCTGGATCAGCTCTCGCTAGACTACGGACGGGAGGTGCGAGAGGGTGCTGACGAAAGAACAAATAGTGAAGGTCATCCAGGACCTGCCAGCCGATGCGAGTGTCGAAGACGCGATGGAGCGACTCTACCTGCTCCAGAAAGTGGAGCGCGGCATCGCCCAGGCCGAGTCCGGCCAGAAGGTCTCCCAGACTGAAGCCCGCCGGCGCATGGCCCGGTGGCTCACGTAACCTGGACCGAGCAAGCCATCGACGACCTCGATTCAGTCTGCCTATTCATCGCTCGGGATGCTCCCAGATACGCCGAGTTATTCGCCGCCCGAGTCTTTCGGACGACTGAGCGTCTGGAGCAGTTCCCACGGTCGGGTCGCGTCGTCCCAGAGCTCGGCCAGGACGAGATCCGAGAGATCATCGTTCATGGCTACCGAATCATCTACCGGCTACTTGCCGATGAAGTTCAGATCCTGACCGTACATCACGGAGCTAGGCTGCTCGGAGAGCTCGAAGGGCCTTAGCGCGAGGGTACCGCGCCAGTCGCCTGCTCGCCGTGCGGCGCTGCGGCGGGCGCGGCGCCCGGGGACTCGTGGGGAGCGAGGGCGAGCGCCGCGGCGCCGAGGGCGAGGGCGACCAGGGCGATGACCACCAGGTAGGCGTACTCGCGGATGCGCTCGCCGAGCGGCGGGTGGAGGATCGCCTGGGCGCTGGCCGGCCGCCGGAAGCTGCGCAGGCGCAGGGCGTTGGTCACCACGCTCACGCTGCTCATCGCCATCGCCGCCGCCGCCAGCATCGGGCTCAGCAGCACGCCGAACAGCGGGTAGAGCGCGCCCATCGCCACCGGGATGAGCAGCACGTTGTAGCCGAAGGCCCAGAACAGCCCCTGCTTGATCGCGCCGACCGTCTTGCGCGACAGGGCAATGGCGGTGACGATGCCGCGCAGGTCGCCGCCGACGAGCGTCACATCGGACGCCGCCAACGCCACGTCGGTGCCCGTGCCGATCGCGATGCCGAGATCGGCCTGGGCCAGGGCCGGCGCGTCGTTGATCCCGTCGCCGACCATCGCCACGACGCGGCCCTGCGCCTGCAGCGCCCGCACCTGGTCGGCCTTCTGCTCGGGCAGCACCTCCGCCAGGACGTGCGCGATGCCGGCCTGGCGGGCGATCGCCTCGGCGGTGGCGCGGTTGTCGCCGGTGAGCATCCACACCTCGAGCCCCAGCGCCGCGAGCTCCTCCACCGCCTCGCGCGCCTCCGGCTTGAGCGTGTCGGCGACGGCGATCAGGCCCGCGCCGCGGCCGTCGAGCGCCACGTACATCGGCGTCGCGCCGCCTTGCGCCAGCTCGGCGGCGCGGGCGTCGAGGCCATCCAGGGCGATGCCGGCTCCGTCGAGCAGGGCGCGGTTGCCGAGCAGCACCGTCCGGCCGTCGACGGTCGCCTCCACGCCCTTGCCGGCCACGGCCTGGAAGCGCTCGGCCGGCGGCAGCGCCAGGTCCAGCTCGCGGGCGCGGGCGACGATCGCCTCCCCGAGCGGGTGCTCCGAGCCGACCTCGGCCGCCGCCGCCAGGCGCAGCAGGTCGGCCTCGGCCAGGCCGTTCGCCGGCACCACCGCCGTGACCCGCGGCTGGCCCCGCGTCAGCGTGCCGGTCTTGTCGAGCACGATCGTGTCGATGCGGCGGGCCTGCTCGAGCGCCTCGCCGCCGCGGATCAGGATGCCGTTCTCGGCCGCCTTGCCCGTGCCGACCATGATCGCCGTGGGCGTGGCCAGGCCGAGCGCGCAGGGGCAGGCGATGATCAGCACGGCGATGGCGGCGGTGAGGGCGAGGGTCAGGCGCGGCTCGGGCCCGAGCAGCAGCCAGCCGAGGAAGGTCAGCGCCGCCAGGGCCAGCACGGCCGGCACGAAGTAGCCGGCGATCGTGTCCGCCAGCCGCTGCATCGGCGCCTTCGAGCCCTGCGCCTCCTCGACCAGGCGGACGATCTGGGCCAGGGCGGTATCGCGGCCGACCCGGGTGGCGCGGAAGACGAAGCTGCCGGTCTTGTTCAGCGTCGCGCCGATCACCTCGTCGCCGGGGCCCTTCTCGACCGGCAGGCTCTCGCCGGTCAGCATGCTCTCGTCGAGCGTCGAGCGGCCCTCGACGACCGCGCCGTCGACGGGGACCTTCTCGCCGGGCCGGACGCGGACGAGGTCGCCGACCTGGACCGCCTCGACGGGCAGGTCCTGCTCGACGCCGTCGCGGATCACGCGGGCGGTGCGGGCCTGGAGGCCCATCAGCGCCTTGATCGCCGCGCCGGTCTGCTTCTTCGCCCGCGCCTCCAGCCAGCGGCCGGTGAGGATCAGGGCGATAATGATCACCGCCGTCTCGTAGTACAGGTGGTAGGGGAAGCCCCAGCGTGCGGCGAGCGACGGCCAGAGCGTGACGAAGGCGCTGTAGCCGTAGGCCACGCTGGTGCCGACGGCGACCAGCGTGTTCATGTTCGTACTGCCGTGCCGCGCCGCGGCCCAGGCCGCCTCGTAGAAGCCGCGGCCGGCCCAGAACTGGACGATCGTCGCCACGATCAGGAGCGCCGGTGCGAGGAGCATCATGTCCAGGCCCAACGGCAGGTACATCAGCACCATCATCGCCACGCCGACGGCGAGGCTGACCAGCGCTTTGCGGCGGAGGTCGTCGGTCTCGCGCTGGCGCTCGCGCTCCTGGGCGTCCTCGGCGGCGGGGGCCGGCGCGGCGGGCGCTTGCGCTGCCGGCGCGGGCAGCGCCCCGACGGCGTAGCCGGCCTTCTCCACTGCCGCGCTAAGCTGGTCCAGGCTGGCCACGGCCGGATCGTAGACCACGCGGGCTTTCTCGGTGGCCAGGTTCACGCTCGCCTCGCTCACGCCGGGCACCTTGCCCAGCGCGCGCTCGACGCGGCGCACGCAGGAGGCGCAAGTCATCCCCTCGATCGGGAGAGTCACTTCCCGCTCGTCGGGTCGAGTCTCGACAGCCATTGGCTCCTCTACTTCCGGGCCAGGGCGAACAGCTCGGCCAGCTCGCGGACCATCTCCTGGTCGCGGCCCTCCTGGAAGCCCTCGACCAGGCAGCCGTTGAGGTGGCCTTCGAGCAGGACGGCCTCGAGCTTCTTGAGCGCCTGCTGGACGGCGTAGGTCTGGCGCAGGATATCCACGCAGTACTGGTCGTCCTCGACCATCTTGCGGATGCCGCGCAGGTGCCCCTCGATCGTGGCGAGGCGATTGAGGATCTGCTTCTTGTCAGCTTGCATGTCCGTGTCCTTCCCCCTCCCCCTAGGGTGGGGATCATCAATACTATAGTGCCCGCATTGTGCTTATACAACCCCCATAGCCAGGTTTCCCCGGAGCCCCGCCGTCGGGTACTACTTGTTGTTCGAGGGGCACGCGAACCGTGTGCCAGGCGCCGATCGCCACCCAACAGGCCAGGTAGCTCGTTCGACGGGTCGGCGACTCGCGCTGGCTCGCCTGGCGGAGGAGAGGCGATGACCGAGCTACCCGAGAGCGGCGCGGCGCGGCTGGCCGGCCCGAGCTCCGGCCGCATGCTGCCGAGCCTCGAGCTGCGCTTCGCGGACGGTCGGCCGGCGCCGCTGTGGGAGTTTCGCGGGCGGGGGCCGCTGGTGGTCTTCCTGCACCAGGCGCCGGCCTGCGCCGCCTGCGCGGCGCGTCTGGCCGAGCTGGCCGCCGGCCATCCTCACTACCGCGAGCTGGGCGCGCAGGTGCTCGCCGTCGGCCGCGAGGCGGTGGCAGGCTTGCCCTTCCCTCTGCTTCTCGACCCGGGCCAGCGGCTTGCCGCGGCGCTGCGCCAGGAGGGCATCCTGCCGCAGGCGGGCCTGCCGGCGCTGCTGGTGGTGGGCCGCACGGGCGAGGTCTGGGCGGCCTGGGCCGGCGCCCACGCTGTCCTGCCGGCCGCCGCCGAGATCGAGAGCTGGCTCGAGTACGCTCTCTCCGAGTGCCGCGAGTGCTTCTGCTGCGAGCGAGCCTGGCCGGAGGAGTGGATGCGCGGCGAGCCGACTACCTGAGCGGAGCAGTCAGGTGCCGCGAATCTCCGAGTTCTATGGTATTACCGTGGCGATGCACTACAACGATCACGAGCCGCCGCGCTTTCACGCGGTCTACGGAAGCTTTCGGGCGATCGTGGGCATCGATCCGATCCGTGTCCTGCGCGGCAGGCTGCCTCAACGCGCGGAGAGCCTGGTTTTCGAGTGGACTGCCATCCATCAGCGCGAGCTGGCAGAGAACTGGCGGCGGGCGCGTCAGCACGCGGCGCTTCGCCCCATTACGCCGCTCGATTGATTAGCAAGGGAGACGATGATGGAGGTCGTAGTTGGAGTGAAGGTCATCGCGCCGTACGTCCTAGAGGTCACCTTCGAGGACGGCACGTGCAGGCAAGTGGACGTGGAGCCGTTGCTCTACGGCGAGATGTTCGAGCCGCTCCGCGACTTCGCCCGATTCGCCGAGGCGGCGGTCGATCCGGTCCTCGGTACGGTGGTCTGGCCGAACGGGGCGGATCTGAGTCCCGAGTTTCTATACGCGGGCGATGCAGCGTCGCCGCTCACTCGCACCACCGATAGCTAGCACTTCGTTACCGGTGAGGTGCGCGGGGTTGCGATCGCAACCCCATGCCCCTCAGCAGTCACAGACCACCGGGTCGCCGTCAGGCGACGACGTCGGCGTAGATCGGGATGAACTCGCCCTCGATCAGATCGAAGAACGCCGGCCGCGGCCCGGCCTTGATCTCCTGCAGCAGAGCGCGGTGCGCGGCTTTGTCGCTCCACTCGGCAATCAGGTAGAAGTGGTCGGGGTCGTTCTCGTCGCGGCAGAGGACTCCGTCCCTGATCTGCGCCGGGGAGCGGTGCATCGGGTTCTGGCCGGAATGGTCGAACTCCTCGAACCGCCGGATGAAGTCGTCGCCGGTCCCGGGCCGGACGCGGAAGTCGTAGACGTGGAGAAAGTTGCCGATCTGGGCCAGCGGTTGCTCTGCCATCGCCTCTTCTCCCTGCGACATGTAACAGTGCGTGGCAACGCGCGTCGGCGTCAGGCGTCGCCTTCCTGCGAGCCCTAGCTCGCAGCAGCAAGCCGCCTACACCTGGACCAACACCTGGTCGGCCTCGACCGCGACGGCGTAAGTCCTGACGCGCAAGACGCGGTTCCAGGGACAGACCCCATCGCGCAGGTCGATCTTGAACCGGTGCAACGGGCAGGTGACGATCGTGCCCTCGACCGGCCCTTTGCCGAGCGAGCCGCCCTGGTGGGGACAGCGGTTGTCGATCGCGTAGTAGGTCCCCTCGACGTTGAACACGGCGATCTCGCGTCCATCGCCGGCCGGGACGATCCGGACGGCGCCCGGACCTAGCTCCTCCACGGGGCCGACGCGTACGGTCGCGGCCAGGGGGTGCCTCCCTCTCGGCGATCCGCGCCGTCCGGCCCGACGCGAGCAAGCAGCGGCGCTACCGGGTCGGGATGAACTCGTTGGTGAAGTAGTCGGCCGGGCGCGCGTCGGCCTTCACCACCCCGGCGTCCGCCATGGCCCGAAGCGCATCGGCCCAGTCCTCCTCGGACTGCCAGCCGAGCCCCTTGCCCTGCGTGCGGGGCGTATCGAGGTAGTCCCGATAGGCCTCGAGCGCCCTCTGCTCGCCCTCGTACTCGAGGCTCGCCTGGGGCCGCTGGGCGAGCATCGCGGCCATCGCCTCGTCCGGATGGTCGCGCCCGTACTCCCAGCCGCGGACGGCGGCAGCCACAAAGCCGCGCAGCATCTCCGGCTTGCCATTGATCGTGTCCTCGGTGGCAAAGAGTCCGTGACCGGGCAACAGGAGACCGTAATCGCTGAACAGCAGCGCGCTGGACGGCCGCGCTTTCTGCATCAGAACGGCCTGGTAGGGGACCGGGCCGAACACCGCGTCGCCGCGGCCGGCCGCATAGGTCTGGTACTTGGCGGCCGCGTCGACGGTGATGAGATCTATCCGATCGCGGCTCGTCCCGCCGATGCGGAAGAAGGCATCGAGGAAAGGAGCCTCGAAGGCGCCTGGGGTGTAGATGATGCTCTTCCCCTCCATGTCCCTGGGACTGTGGATCGGCGCTCCTTCGGGAAAGAGCATGCCGAGATCGCCCTTGCGGACGAATCCCGCCACGGAGCGCACGGGCAGCCCCTCGGAACGCCCCATCGCCATCGTCGCCAGGCTGGCGTAGCCGAGGTCGAACTTGCCCGCGCCGACCGTCTGCACGGCGATCACCGAACCATTGCCGTCCTGCAGCTCGACATCCAGGCCGCGCTCGGCGAACCAGCCCCGCTCCACCGCCAGGTGCAGCGGCGCCTGGATGGCCCAGGGCACCCAGTCGAGCCGTACGGAGACTTTCTGCGGCTGGGGCCGGCTGGCCGGCGGCGCGAACGCGCCGTCCCAGACGGCCGCCGCGCCGCCGACTTCGGTGGCCGGCACGGCCGCGCGCCCACAGCTCGCGAGCAGGGGAAGGGCGAGCCAGAGCGAGGCGAGACTCAGCAGTCGCCGCGCCGCGCTGCGGTACCGGACGGGACCCCTCGCCGCGCCGATACTCCGCTGCCGAGCCATTGTGTCCTCCTGACCTTGCAAGCCCCTCTGACCGAGCGCCAGCCGCGTCACGCTTCGACCGGTCGCGGCTCGAAATCGAAGGCGAGGCGGGGATCCGCGGCGCGCACCGGCGCCTCCGGCAGTCCCAGCTCCCGGCGCACGAGGTTCGCCCCCTGGACCAGCGCTACGCACTTGTAGAAGGCGATCCGCCGGCTGATGCCCTCCCGCCCGAACCCACAGTCGGGGGTCAACACGAGTCGCTCCGCCGGGATATGCTCGAGCGCCCGACGGATCAGCCCCGCCACGACCTCCGGCGGCTCAACGGTCGTCGTGGTGTGGCTCACCACGCCGATACCGATCTTCTTCGCGGTCTTGTAGCGCCCGAGGGCAGCGAGATCCTGGCCGCCGGAGCTCGCGCACTCGAAGGTCACCACGTCGGCATTCACCTGCATCAGCTCGTCCAGGGCTGGCTCGTAGCTGGGCACCTGCCAGTACAGCCGCTGCTGATTCGGGTTCCCCCAGCAGGTGTGGACCCAGATCTCGGCGTTGACGCCGCGCACCTGGCGGTTCAACGCCTCGGTCTCGAAGCGGAGGTCCGCGGCCGACTTGCCGGGCTGGATCGCCAGGTAGTGGTGGCGGGGCTCCTCGATCTGAATCACCGGGCAGCCAGCGTCGGCCAGCTCCCGCAGCTCCTCGTTGAGGATGTCGCACAGGTCGAGCACGAGCTCGCGATCCGAGGCGTAGTGCTGGTTCCACAGCATCGATGCGAGCGTAGTCGCCGAGTTCGTCCCGAGCTTCACCGGCTTCGCCGACATGCGCTGGGCCACGCGCCAGAGGTCCGCAT
>Ga0070739_10005155_pt1 | contig 15083 bp, 11 predicted proteins | sample Coa_R1_7_FD_66445 | JGI IMG/M metagenome (GOLD analysis project Ga0070739, IMG submission 66445) | Surface soil microbial communities from Centralia Pennsylvania, which are recovering from an underground coalmine fire - Coalmine... | ecosystem: Environmental > Terrestrial > Soil > Unclassified ... | reverse complement strand
TGGTTCCGGCGTTGCGTCGCCTGTGGCAATTGCCCCGAGCCGCAATTTCGCAAAGCGGTTCCGCGCCAGCGGCAGCGACCGCGGCAATTTTGCTCGGCGGATTGATTTGGCTGAGCTGCGGGCAAGCCGCGTTGGCCCGGACAAAGCAGCCCATTCTGGTTGAATCGCCAATTGCGGAATCGGTCACTCAACAAATCCGTTTGGAAGATAAATTTGCGATCGCGACTGAAAAAATCCATTGGCAAGCGGAGAAGGGGCAGGCGTTGCCGGTGTTGTTCGAACCGGCGGTTTTGACACGCATCATCTACCCGACGCGCGCGTTGAAGCTGGAAGAGACAGTGATCGGCGGAAGGCGCGCGCAGGAATTGATCGCGCACGAGCACGGTGTGTTCGATATCGAGGTGCAATACGAATTGCAGGTTTCGAAATCCAGTGATGGCAGCAGCTTTATCCTGCCAACGCAAAACGGCCTTATCAATCAAGTGAACCTCACGCTGTCGAATCTGGACGTGGACGTCACTTCGCCGCAGGCGGTTTCCATCCAACGCGAGACCAGGGGCAGCAACACCGTCGCGACGCTGGTTTTGTCGCCGCTGTCGCAAACGCAAATCGGCTGGCACCCGCGCACACGCGATGTGAAGCGCGAAAAGCCGGTGTTTTATGCGGAGTTTTACCAGCTTTACGTGCCGTCGGCGGGAGTGATTGAAGGCGCGCATTACGTGGCCTTGCGTCCTGCGCAAGGCGAATTGAGCGAATTGACCTTCGATGTTCCCAAAGGCGCGACCGTCACCGACGTGATGGATCCTAATCCTTCGGGCTCGACGCCTCTGGTCTCGTTGTGGCGCTTCGATCCGGACACGCGCAAGCTGCGCGTGAATTTGAATCCGCCTCAATCGCGTCCGTTCGCGCTGGTCATCCGTTCGCAAGTCGCCACGGGACCGTTGCCGTTGGAACAATCGGTCGGTTTGGTTTCCGTGGAGAACGCGGCTGGACAAATCGGGCAGCTCGGCATCGCGACCGGCAATGAAGTGCAGTTGGACGACGTGACGGCGAACGGTTTTTCGCCCATCAATCTCGAAGATTTTCCGGCCGGAGTCGGGCAATTGCTGCAGGCGCAATTTCCCGGTTTCACCGTGCATCGCGCGTTTCGTTACGCGGACAGCAAAGCGGTTGCCGCAATCAAGGCTTCGGCGGTTGAACCGGACGTGCGCGTCGAATCGCAGGACACACTTTCGCTCGGTGAAGACCGGACGGTTCTGGCCGCAAATCTCACGGTGGACATCACCCGCGCGGGAATTTTTAAACTGAGCTTTTTGCTCCCGGCGGGAATGGATGTGGAATCCGTCAGCGGTGATTCGCTGAGCCATTGGACGGAGTCGAAAACGGACGCTGGTCGCGTCATCACGATGCACTTGCGCGGCAAAACGGAAGGGCAGCAACAATTCGCGTTGAGTCTCAGCGGACCGGGCGTAAAGGCGACCAATGGCTGGACAGCGCCGGGAATTGTGTTGCACGAAGCTTCCAAGCAGCGCGGCACATTGCTCATCGTGCCCGAACAGGGAATGCGATTGCAGGTCGCCAGGCGCGATGGCCTGACGCAATTGGACCCGCAAAAATCCGGCATCCGCCAAAAGGGCGTGCTGGCGTTCCGGGTTCTGCAAGCGCCGTGGAACCTTTCGCTCGACATCGAGCAGGTCGAACCGTGGATACAAGTCACGAGCCTGCAACACGCGCTTATTTCCGAAGCGCAGATGAAAGTGACGGCGAACTTGCAGTATCAGATCGAGAACACCGGCTTGAAATCGTTCCATATTCTTCTGCCGACAAATGCGGCCAATGTGAATTTTCAGGGCGAACAAATTGCTGATTTTATGCCGAACGAAGGAACTGTCAGCAACGGGCTCCAATATTGGGAGGTGAAACTGCAACGGCGCATCATTGGCCAATACATGCTGCAAGCGTCGTATCAAATCGTGATGCCGGAACTGGCATCGGAAGCAACCTTGCGCGGCGTGCAGGCGGCAGACGTGAATTTGCAGCGTGGGTTTCTCACCATCCAATCCGGCGGAAGATTGCAGGTGCGTCCGCCCGATTCGGTGCCCGCGATATTGCAACCGGCAGAGTGGCAGAGCATCCCGCGTGTGTTGCAGCAGAATTTGACAACCTCCTCGGCCAATTTCGCATATCGGCTGGTCGATCCTGCGTTCGAGCTTGCATTGAAACTGGAGCGGCGCGAAGCGGCAAAACTTTTGCGCGCGCGCATCAACGACATCACATTCACATCGGTGATTTCCGATGACGGCATCATGCTCACGCACGCGTTGTTGAACATGCAACCGGGCGATATGCGGCTGCTTTCGGTGACGATGCCGCAAAACGGGAAATTTTGGTTTGCGTTCGCGAACCAAAACGGCGTCTGGCCCTGGACCGACACACAAACCAACACGCTCTTGATCCCGCTGGAGCAACCCTCCCGTGTTGGGCAGACGATTCCCGTTGAATTTTTTTACACGACAAGGGTCGGTGGGGGACACGGGGCGGGTGACTTGCAGTTGCCCGCTCCTAAATTTGATCTGCCGCTGGAGAACATCACGTGGCGTGTTTTTCTCGATGAAAAATGGCAGGTGAAACATTGGGGCGGCTCGTTTCAATTGGAAGAGCAGCAGGTCATCCCCTGCGCGGTTGCGATGGATGGTCAACTTTATCTCGAAAAAGAAGCAGTGGCGCAACGCGAGAAAACCAAACAGGCCGAGGAAATGCTCGCGCTGGGCAACACGATGTTGCAAAACGGCGATCCTCAGCAGGCGCGGCGCGCCTTCCAGTCGGCTTACGGCCTTAGCCAGGGCGATGACGCGTTCAACGAAGATTCGCGCGTCCAACTTAACAATTTGAAGCTGCAGCAGGCGCTGATCGGCTTGAATTTGCGGCAAGCCACGACCGCCGGGGAAACCGCGGCGCTTGGCAGCAGATGGCGCGATTTGCGCGAGCACAAACAGATCGCCTATACGCAGCAGGATGCCAAGGACATCATCGAACGCAATTCCGCCGATGAAAACGCGGCTTTCATGCGATTGGCCGAGCGGCTCATCCAGCAACAGGACGCGGCGGTGAGCAGTCCTGCCGCGATCCGCGCGAACGTTCCCGAGGAGGGACGTTTGCTCACCTTCAAACGCGCGGTGTCGGTGGACCCGAGCACAGATTTGCGGATCAATCTGGAAACGGTCGCGACGCAGGCAGCGCCGTGGGGCGCGCGGTTGCTGGTGCTTGCATTGACGCTTTTGATATGTGGCGCCTTTGCATGGGCAGGGCAATCCTTCAGGCGGAGTTCCAGCAGCCCGGCTCCGGCCTGATATCATCTGCTCTGAAGATGTGTGGATCTTGAAACGGTTTTTAAAGAGGGAAATATGGCTCAGCATGAGAGGCGACTGGAAAGTCGCCTGAACCCGCAGGCTGGAAAGCCTGCGCTACGTAGCGCACACTTTCGAGCGTGCGGGTTCTGGGGGCTTTCCAGTCCCCAGTTTGAGAAACAAGTGTCAACAAATACCCCTGAAGATCGGGGCTGGTTTACTCTTGATTGCATGGCGACATCAATCCAACATGGCTTTCAAAATCAAGAGGCTGGATGCATTCGTTGCACATCGGGACAGGAAAAGTCATTACGCCGCGCCAGGCGATTGCCATCAGCGCGGGCGGAGTTGCCGTTTGCGCGATTGGGGTGGTCGTTGCGTATGCGCTTTTTTTCGTGCCGTTTTGGGAAGCCATGATGTGGTCGGGCATCGGCGTGTTTTTCTCCATCGCATTTCCCTGGGCATCGCTCCAATTGGAAACGAGGAACAGGGCCGTCCGTGCTCATAATTGTTTTGTCTATTTCGTCATCGCAATGTTGATCGTGGTGGTGATTGCGCAATGGGGAGTGAAGGGAGGAAAGCCGTTTCCCAACTGGGCGCTCTTTGCAGTGATTGCCGCGGGAGTTTCTGCTTATTCCGTGATGGCGTTTTACGCGATTGTGAATTTTCAAAAATGGATTCGCGGAGATTTTAAAAATTTGGAAATGCCTAAGATGTGACTTGTCCGAAGCCATGCACCTTGATCCGAAATATGTCAGTTGGCGTGGACCGGAGATTGACGATCCTGAGATGCTCGAGCCCGAATTTCGTTGCGCAGCCGCTGGTTGATGGCGTCAGCCATGCTGGGCGCTGGCGGATTTTGCTTTTGCGAGAATCACGAGATGTTCGAGCTTCAGGTAGTCGTCCAGTTCCAGTTTTTCTTCCGGTAGAAGTCCGGTTTCCTTTTCCTTGGCGATCAGCGCCCAGACTCGTTGACGAGCCGCGTCGGAAGCCTTGAAATCCGCCAGCGATTGCGGCGGAATTTGCCCGACCAAAAAATCCAGAATCTCGTCGCTTACATTCACGCCCATATTGTAGCAGGCGCACTGTCCTTCGACAAGCGTGGAAACTTTTACTGATTAACTTTGGTTGTCGAATCCTCAATTCGATACAAGCTGCTTGTGGTCCTCAAATAAAATGCCTTGCCGGACGCGGCCGGTGAAGACATGAACCCGTCCGCAAGCGTGTTCGTCGCCAGGACTTCGCAGGTGCGGCCGGGCTTGAGCACTTTCGTCATTCCATCCTCGTCGAAAAAATAAAGATGGCCGTCTGCATAAATGGGTGACGCATAAAACCGTCCGCCGAGGCGTTCGGTCCAGACAGGTTGCCCGTTCGTGGCGTCAATGCAGCTCACGAAACTTTCTTCAGCCGCGGTGTAAATCAAACCATCCACATAAATCGGCGATGAAAACCTGCCGACGTGCGGACGCAGCCGCCAAACGATGTTCGAATCCGTCACGTCGCCTTCGCCGCCAGGTTTGACCGCAATCAATTCCGTTTTCCCAACACCGCTTACAAAATAAACCAAACCGCCTTCATACAGAGGCACTGGCGCGGGAGAAAAATCAGGATAATGGATTTTCCAAAGTTCCTTGCCGGTGAGCGGCTCGTAGCAATAGGCGGATTTTGCGCCGGAACTGAGCAGCAGCGCTTTGCCATCAATCATCGCAATCAATGGTGTGCTGTGGCCCTTGCGCTGGTCGCCGGGCGCAGTGACGCGCACGCCGGCATCGTTCCAAACCGCGGATCGGTCGGTCTTCCAGACCGTCTTGCCCGTGTTTTTTTCAAGCGCGGTGACGTATTGCAGGTCAATGCCGTCAAACGTGAGAATCAAAAGATTTTGATAAAGGACCGGAGACGACGATGGCCCGCGATAATGCCGGCATCGCAAATCAGTACGCTGCCAAAGCACCTTGGCGGTCTTTGTATCCAGGCAGGCCGTTCCGTAACTGCCGAAGTGGATGTAAACACGGCCCGGCTCAATCACCGGCGAAGGCGTGGCGTAGCAATTGACTGGATTTCCGAGCGGCTCCGGATTGTCGGAATGAAACAGTTTTTTGGCAAACTGGATCTTGCCGGTTTCGGCATCCACGCAAATGGCGAAAAAATCGTGGCCGTCTTCGGTCGCGGTTGTCAGCCAAACTTGGCCGTCCATCACGACCGGCGTGGACCAGCCGCGATCGGGAATTTGCGTCTTCCATTTGACGTTCTCCGTTTCACTCCAATGCAAAGGAAACCCGATGACATTGGAATCATTTTCAGCGGAGACGTGGCCGTTTCCATAGGGGCCGCGCAATTGCGGCCAATCCGCCCGCACGCTCAACGCAAGAAAGCACAAGGCGCAGAGACTGAAGAAAGATAAAAGACGAATCCGGCGGAACTTTCCGAGAATAGAGCGCTCTCTTTTGCTGCTCAGGGCATCACGCTGATATGACTGGGAAAGCATGTCAATCATCGCTGGTTTTTTAAGAATAATCGGGCGCGTGGCCGGATTTCCATTTGATATTGCAACCCATGCTCGGCGTCTGATTGTCCGGCACCGGCTTGCCGGAAAGAACCGCATCCAGCGCGGCGCGAAGGTGCTTTCCAGTCACGGGTTTGCCATTGCCGGGACGGCTGTCGTCGAACTGGCCGCGATAAACCAGCTTCTGCGCGCCATCAAAAAGAAAAATGTCAGGCGTGCAGGCTGCGCGATACGCTTTTGCGACGTTTTGCGTCTCGTCGAACAGATATGGAAATGTGTAGCCGCCTACTTTCACCTCTTCTCTCATCTTCAACGGGCTGTCCGCAGGATAAGTTGCAACGTCATTGGAATTGATGGCCACAATGCCGACGCCTTTCGCTTGATAATCGCGGCCTAATTGCGCAAGGCCTTCGCGGATATGTTTCACGTAAGGACAATGGTTGCAAATGAACAGAACGAGCAGGGCGGGAGAACTTTTGAAATCCGCCAGTGAAACCGTCTTCCCGTTCGTGTCCGGCAATCGAAAATCTGGCGCGACTGTCCCCAGCGGCAGCATGGTGGAAGGGGTGAGCGACATAATCTTTTAGTAGTGCGGCAAAGGCATGCGAGGGTTGCTCGGCGGAGGCGCTGCCGTGCCGCGGACTCCTCCCGCAGGCACGGCAACGGGATTTTTCGGACCGATCGAGAAATCGCCTGCGACAAAACTTTGCTGCGTGTCAGGCAGGCAAAGATAAATTTTGCCGGTGAGCTTGCCGCCGTCAGTCGCGCTGCCAAATTGCAGCTTCATCGCGTAGCCTTTGCTGTAAGTTTCCACGCCGGGCTTGGTCTCCACCGGGTCCTTCCAACTCGCGACAATCCGCGGTTGGGTGGAGTTCGTGGAAGTGGCGGCGATATCAAAAGATTTTCCCGCAAGCGTTTCATTGCCCTTAAGCGGCACTGAGATGATGAACTGGCCCGGAAAAGTGTTGGTTTGGAGCAGGACGAGCATGCCGCTTTGAAAAATCGCGTTCTGGACTGTGAAATCCGTGCCATGCAGTTTGCCCGAAGCGGGCCGTTCAGGAAAACGCGCGTTGGTCAGGTCAAGTTTCCATGAGGCTTTTTTGCGTTCAGCGGCCTCACGCTTGGCTTTTTCCTCTTGCTCGTGCTGACGTTGTGCTGCCTCAGCAGCTTCTTTTTTTTGCTCGGCTTTTTTCTGCAAATAAGGCGAAACAATCGCGAACCACACAATCGCAAGGACCGCGAGCACTCCGCAAACAATGCCGATCGGAACCAACGGCGATTTTTTCTTTGGACGCACGGGAACACGTGTTGGCTTGGTGCCCCAGGCCGGTTTGGCAGGAGTATTGGCCGCACCCGGAGGCGGGGCGGAAGCATGGGATTGGTGCGCGGTTTTGTTGATGGTGAGCCTGCCGGGAGTGGGAGGCGCGGCGGGAGCAGCAGCAGTCGGAGGCGGTTGCGGGACCGTCAGCAGAGTTTGGCAAATGGGACAGGCGATCTGCATGCCGGCGTTGCTGGTATCGCAGACGACATGCTGGCCGCAATTCGGGCAGGCAAATTTGAAGTCGCTCATGAGTATCGCGTTAATTTTCCATCAAAGAACCAAATTCAACAAGTATCAAATGTTTCAACCACGGATGGACACAAATGAACACGGATGAAGAATTAAGGGTTAAAATTGTTTCATAAATTCATACATGAGGAGCGCGGATGTCCTCACCGCGTTACATTCCTTTTTGTAAGATGGCGTCCATGTCTTTATATCAGTGTTTATTTGTGTCTATCCGTGGTTAAAAAATCATAATTCCTTCGCCACATCTTTGTATTCGCCTGCCGGCACTGGTTTGGGTGTCGTGGATGGATTTGTCAGAGAAACTTTGCCAATGAAAACATTCCGCGCATTGAAAAGCACCGGCCCGCGCACAATCAATTCGCGGCACTGTTTCAACGAAGGAACTCCATCTTTCAACGCGGCGTCCAGTTGGTCCACCAATTTGTAATGATCCGCATCCAAATCAATCGCCGGAGGCACGCCTTTACCGGCCTGCGTCAACATCAATCGCCAGTCGTCCGTCACTTCATACGCGTCGGAACGAAGCGCGAGCAGATCGGAAGTGGTTTTAACGGGAGCAAAACGCGTGCGAGGCACGACAATCGCGCCGGCGGCGTCGAAGCATTCGATGGCCGCGCCCATGGCGGTTTCGAGCTGGAAAACTTTCGGTGATTTTTTGTCGCGCGGATCAACGGTCTTCGCGTTTTTGATGACGGGCAGGGGAATGAATCCGCCATGGGTGTCGAGCAGATTCTTGAGTTGATCGAGCCGTATCCAAAGATTGTTCGTATTGAAAAAGCGATGGCGCTGGACGTCCTGGAATGCGGGCATGTCTTCCTCGGGGCATTGCGCCGATTCGCGCAACAACAAACGGCCGTTGCTCTGCGCGAGATGCCCGCCTTTGCGGTCGGAAGCGGTGCGTTCGCAAACTTCCATGAGGAACGATTGATCGGAACCGGCAAACCAGGCGAGCAGGTCCAGGTCAAGGCTTGCGCCGAGGTTGTCGGAATTGGAAACGAAAAGATATTTCACACCATCCGCGAGCAGGCGGTCGAGCCAGCCGGAACCGAGCAAAGAGGGATAAAGGTCTCCGTGGCCCGGCGGGCACCATTCGAGTTCGCGATGCTGCGGCCATTCGACAGGGCGAAGCGTCTGCGCGTCCACCTTGGGGACCGCGTTCTGCATCAGTTCAAGTATGGAAGGTTCGCCGAGCGCAGAATATTTTTTTAGAAATTCCAGCGTGTCGCGGCTGGTGCTGAAACTGTTCATCAGTATGAACCGCAGCGGGCAAGCGTATTTCTCGCGCAAATAAACGATTTGCCTCGCGATAAAATCCAGAAACGTGAGGTCGTCCTTGATGCGCAGAAGCGACTTGGCGCGCTCAAGGCCCATGCTTGTGCCAAGACCGCCGTTGAGCTTGAGGACAACCGCCTGCGCCAGTAATCCGCTGTCGGCGCCGGTTTTTTTGGCGATGTCTTCGAAGCGCGGCAATTTGGCGATTGGCTGGATGCTGCTTTCGGGGATCAAACCGGTCTTGCCCGCGGCGAGGCTTTCGTAGCTGTGCTTGAATGCGCGGATGGCGGCGTCGCTGCTGCCAGCCTTGCGCATCTTCGTTTCAAATTCGGCAAACGCGGGTTGGTTCATAGTTCTCGCAAATTGTTCATGGCGCGGAGTGGTTTGTCCATGGGGTGTGCACTAGGTGGAATTTGAAGTTCGATTCAGGAGGCTGGGTTGATCATCGCCGCCGGGCGCGTCGCTGGAGCGACGCTTTTCAACGCAATATAAATCACGAACGCCAGCGCGAATCCAACAAACCATGCGTAATCGTACAGCCGGACGAAGAACGCCGGTTCATTCCAATTTTTCGGCCATAGCTTCACATTGATCAAAAAACCCGGCAGATTCGGCAAAATGCTGAACACGAGCGCGACGATTCCGATGAGGCTGAAGCCATTCGTGTAACGATATTCGCCGGAGGGATCATAAAGCGCGCGAAGATTCAACTGGCGTTTGCGCAACACGAAATAATCCGCGATCAAAATGCCGCCAATCGGTCCTAGGAGCGCGCTGTAACCGACCAGCCACGTAAAAATGTAACCGGACGGATCGGCGAGCAATTTCCAGGGCATGATGCAGACGCCGATGATGCCGGTGATCAATCCGCCCGTTCGAAATGAAATATGGCGGGGCGCAATGTGCGCGAAATCGTTCGCCGGACTTACCACGTTGGCGGCGATGTTCGTCGCCAATGTCGCGATGCACAACGCCAGCATCGCGATGATCAAGACGACCGGGTTGGTGAAACGCGTGAGCACATCCACCGGGTCCCAGATGGTCTTGTGATAAATAATGGTCGTGGCCGAGGTCACCGCCACGCCGATGAATGCGTAAAGCGCCATCGTGACCGGCAGGCCGAGCGTTTGGCCGAGCGCCTGGTCGCGTTGCGAGCGCGCGTAACGCGAGAAGTCGGGAATGTTCAACGAAAGCGTCGCCCAAAAGCCAACCATGCCCGTCAGCGCCGGAACGAATGTTTTAAAGAATTCGCCGGACTTGGGCTGCCCAGGCGCAAAGGCTGAAGGTTGCGAAAGAATGGGTCCCCATCCGCCCGCGTAATGATACGCCCAGCCCAGCAGCAATAATCCGAGCGCGATGAGCAGCGGCGCCTTGATGCTCAAGAGCACGCGAATGGAATCGATGCCGAGATAAATGATCCAGATGTTGATGGCCCAAAAAAAGAGGAAGCAGACGAGTTGCGGCGAATTGATTCCCAAGGCGCCCAGCGCGGGCGCATTCATCAAGGATGGGACGAACACGCCGACGATTTTGTAGATGGCGTTGCCGCCGATCCATGCCTGGATGCCGAACCAACCGCACGCGACCAATGCGCGGAGGATAGCCGGGATGTTCGCCCCAACCGTGCCGAAGGCCGCGCGGCAAAAAACCGGGAACGGGATGCCGTAACGCGTGCCAGCATGGGCGTTCAACACCATCGGCACGAGCACGATGAGGTTGCCGAGAAAAATCGTAAAGATGGCCTGCGACCAGTTCATCCCCTCGCCAATGAGCCCGGAGGCCAGCATGTAAGTCGGGATGCAGGCAGCCATGGAAATCCAGAGCGCGGCGAAATTCCACAGTCCCCATTTTCGGCCTTCCGGCGGCACTGGCGCGAGATCGGCGCTGTAGAGCGCGCTGTTTTTAGAAACGACGCTTTGATCTGATTCAACATGAGGCGTCGAATTCATGGCGTCTGTCCATTTGAGATCACCTGTAAATCTCCCTTCGATGACCAATGACGAGCACGATTACAACCGCGATTTTGTCTCTAATTTGATAGATAACTCGATAATCTCCGATTCTTATCCGCCAAAAATTCTCCTCACCACGAAGTTTTTTGCATCCATGCGGGCGCGGGTTTTCTGCCAATGCATCAATGTGTGAAACGATGCGGGTTTGGTGATCCTGTGGAAGGCGGCGAAGTTGGCGTTGAGCTTGAGGAGAGAATTGTATCTGATAGGGCACGTTCAGGATTTTGCTTTCCTGCTTCGCTTGGGTGTTCCCAGGTTCGCTTTGACCTTTTCCCAAGGAATGAATCCTTTGGCCTGGCCTTCCTCCAAAGCTTTCCGCGCGGCGCTGATGTCGAACGCTTCTTCCTCCCGTTCCAATTTTTCAAGGAAAGAAAGCAAATCCCGAGCCTGATCTTTTGGCAACGCTTTCACCTTCTCGATGACCAGTTCGGTTACGCTCATAACATATAAATAGCCGAGTGAAGTTCGATTGCCAAGCGCATTTAGCCCGCCACTGAACAAGTGAGCTAAAAATGACTCGGCGTGCGTTTGATAAATTGTCCGCGACCGATTTGCCCGATAAATTTTCCGTCGCGCACCGCGATTTCTCCACGCACCGTGACCACGCTTGGCCGTCCCTCAACCGGCCAGCCTTCAAACGCGCTGTAATCCACGTTCATGTATTGTGTTTTCGCGGAAATTGTTCCCCGATAATCGGGATCATAAACGACCAAATCGGCGTCGCTGCCGGGCTGGATGGTTCCCTTGCGGGGAAACAAATCAAACAGCTTCGCCGCCGCGGTGCTGGCCATGTTCACGAACGTGTGCAGATCAATCCGGCCCTTCTTCACACCATGGGTGTAAAGCAGATTCACGCGTTCTTCCAATGACGGAATGCCGTTGGGGATTTTCGTGAAATCATCCTTGCCCATTGGTTTTTGCGATTGGAAATCGAACGGCGCATGGTCCGTTGCAACGGTGTTGATGAGACCGGAACGCAGGCCGTTCCAAAGCACAGTCTGGTTACGCGCGTCGCGCAACGGCGGCGACATAACGTATTTGGCGCCTTCAAAGCCGGGACGTTCCGCGTAAGTCTTGTCGAGCACAAGGTATTGGATAAGCGTTTCCACATTCACTCGAACGCCGCGTTGGCGGGCGGCGATGGCTTCGTCCAGCGCCTCCTTGCAACTGAGGTGAACAATATACGTGGCCGCGCCGGTCAGTTCGGCAAAGGTCATTAGGTGATGAACACCTTCGGCCTCGACAGCAGGAGGACGGCTCTCATGATGCTGACCGGGATCGATTTTGCCGGCGGCGAGCAGTTCCTTTTGGCGCTCGGCGACGAGCGTCTCGTTTTCGCAATGGGCCGTGACGATGACGCCGAGTTCCTTGGCCAGCTTGAGCGTGCGATAGAGTTCGGTGTCATCAATTCCAAACGCACCTTTGTACGCCAAAAAGATTTTGAAGGAGCTGATGCCGCGATTGACGATTTCGCGCAGTTGTTTTTCGGCATTGTCGTCGAATTTCGTCACGCCCATGTGGAAGGAGAAATCGCACGCGGATTTGTCGACGGCTTGGGCCATCCAGGTCTCAAATCCTCCGAGCGCTTCTTCTTGGCGCGATGGACAACACATCTCGATGAGCGTCGTCGTGCCACCGACCAGCGCCGCCTTGCTGCCGGTCTGGTAGGTGTCCTTGGAAAACGTGCCCATGAACGGCAGATAAATATGGACGTGCGGATCAATGAAACCGGGGAAAACATATTTGCCGCGCGCATCGATCACCTCCGTGCCGGGCGTCGCGGAAATATTGCGGTCAATGCGCGTGATGGTTTCGCCTTCGCAGAAAATATCCGCCACGTAACGCTCGCTCGCCGTAATGATTTCGCCGTTTTTGATGAGGAGGGGCATAAATTAAATTATTGCGATGGGACGAATGGGATGAAATGGGATTTCATTTTTTCCACACATCTCCGACACCTTCGCTGAACCAACGCGTGCTGACGACTTTTTGTTGCGTGTAAAATTTCACGCCTTCGGTGCCCTGGATGTGCAAATCGCCGTAGAACGAATCGTCCCAACCCGTGAACGCAAACATTGCCATGGTGGCCGGCACGCCCACGTTGATGCCCACCATGCCGGCCTTGACGCGATGCTTAAACTCGCGCGCCGCCATGCCGGAATTGGTGAAAATGCTCGCGCCATTGCCGTAGGAGGACTTGTTCGCCTGCGCAATCGCCTGGTCCAAATCTTCCATTCGCATCACGTTCAACACCGGACCAAATACTTCCTCTCGTGCAAGCGTCATGTTCGCTTGCACATTGTCCACCACCGTCGCGCCAACATAAAAGCCATTCGGCGCTTCTGCAATTTTCACGCCGCGCCCGTCGCAAACAACTTTTGCGCCCTCATTTTCGCCGCTGGAAACAAGGCTCAACACGCGCTCGCGATGGGCCGCCGTGATGACCGGGCCCATGTCGGGTTGCGCGGCACGGTCGGTCGGGCCGACTTTGATTTTGCGCGCAGCTTCAATCAATGGCGGCAACAAACGTTCCGCGGCCCTGCCGACCGGCATTGCGGTTGAACCGGCCATGCAACGTTCGCCGGCGCAACCGAACGCGGCGGTCGCAAGGTTCTCAACAGTCTTGTTCATGTCGGCATCGGGCATGATGACGATGTAATTTTTCGCGCCGCCGTTTGCCTGGACGCGTTTGCCGTGGCGTGTGCCGGTTTCGTAAATGTATTTGGCGATGGGCGAGGAACCGACGAACGAAATCGCGCGCACCTGTGGATGCGTGAGCAGCGCGTCCACGCATTCGCGCGCTCCATGAACGATATTGAACACGCCTTTGGGCAAGCCGGCCCGTTCAAGCAATTCGCCAAGCAGGATGGCGCTGAGCGGGACTTTTTCGCTGGGCTTTAGGACGAACGTGTTGCCGCAAGCGATGGCAGTCGGGAACATCCAGAGCGGCACCATCACCGGGAAATTAAACGGCGTGATGCCAACGCACACACCGAGCGGCTGATGATGCGTCTCGCAATCGACGCCGCGCGCGAGATTTTCCAGCGTTTCGCCCATGAGCAGCGACGGGATGCCGCAGGCGTACTCGATGTTTTCAATGCCGCGATAAACGCTCCCACGCGCCTCGGCGGCTGTTTTGCCATGCTCGCGAGTGACCGTCTGGCAAAGCTTGTCGAAGTTCTGTTCCACCAATTGGCGGAAACGAAAGAAAATGCGTGCGCGCTCAACCGCGGGCGTTTCACGCCACGCAGGAAATGCCGCGGCGGCCGATTGCACGGCTTCATTCACGTGCCTGGCCGTGCCGAGCGGCGTCTCGGCGATGACATCGCCGGTGGAAGGATTGTAAACCGGCGACGTGGCAACGTCGGAAAGCACGCGCCATTCGCCGTTGATGTAAATGGGACAGGGGATGGGTTTCGGGATCATATTATGAAAGCTCCAAGCACCAACATCCAAGCTCCAGAGAAGCTCCAAAATTCAAGCTCCAATGAGACTGCGGAACATAAGTATGCTTTGTTTATTGCTGCTTGGTGCATTTTCTGAAGATGGTCGCAAAAATAAGATGCAATTCCTTGGCCTCACGATAAAGTTTGCGCGCTTCATCAGCCAAGGCGGGTTCAGATGCAGCAACCATTCGCAGAAAAAACTTTGTTTCTTTTGATTCCTTTACGCAATATCCAATGATGTTTCGGAAATCTTTCTTCGAGACGCCTTCATTGGCTTCACAATAATTTGCACCGATGCTGGTGCTGCATCCTACCAATTGGTTTATCAGTCGGTCATTTTCTGGTGAGCGCGGAATTTTTTTGCAGAACCGGATGATGGCTTCGCCAAACTGAGCCGTCCTTTCCTCCAAATCAAACGGATGCCGCACCACACTCTCGCCAGTGTCAGTATCATTCAACATAAACGAATCGTTTGTGGAAGCAGGATATTTGAAGACCTCCTGGCCAGCTCCGGTTGGTGCTTGTGCTTTGGCGCTTCTCTGGAGCTTGGATGTTGGAGCTTGGCGCTTCATTTTGATGACAGCGCATCCGATTGTTTCACGAATTCGTCGCCGCGCCATTCGCCGTCGGCTTTGACGACGTTTTGGGCTTGAGCCGATTTTTGCGCGGCTTTGCGTTCGGCCTGGCGTTTGACGAGATCGGCGTGGGTAGTGAAGTAATCAAGGCTTTTGCCTTTGAAATCTGCGATGGTCTCGAATTTCTGTTTGGCCATAAAACCAAGCAACTCATCACACATCGGCTTGACGCATTCGTAGCCGAACTTCATTACGCCGGTGCAGACTTGCACCGTGTCCGCGCCGAGCAGGATGAATTGCGCGGCGTCGTTGCCACATTCGATGCCGCCAAGCCCAGAAAGCGAGCGGCCTGGAAATT
>Ga0070739_10005154_pt1 | contig 15088 bp, 21 predicted proteins | sample Coa_R1_7_FD_66445 | JGI IMG/M metagenome (GOLD analysis project Ga0070739, IMG submission 66445) | Surface soil microbial communities from Centralia Pennsylvania, which are recovering from an underground coalmine fire - Coalmine... | ecosystem: Environmental > Terrestrial > Soil > Unclassified ... | reverse complement strand
GGTTCAGGAGGTCGCTGGTTCGAATCCAGTCGCCCCGACAATGCAAGCCTCGCTGTAACAACAAGTTGCAGCGAGGCTTTTTTATGGAAACGTCGGCCTGCCGGGCGGAGGGCAGGGAATAGGGCAGGGAAAGCGCCTCCAGAACGCTCGGTGCGTATAATGGAGTAGCTCGCGGCTGTTGCCTCAGCCACGGGCCGCAAGTGAACCTTCTGGCTCACCCTCTGTTGATCCGCGACAGAGTCAGGAGGTTCCGGCAGTGCGTTCCCCCACCAAGCCCTGGTATCGCGCGTCCAAGGACGCCTGGTACGTCGAGTACAACGGCAAGCAGGTCCGGCTGGCTAAGGGCCGCGACAGCGAGAAAGCAGCCCAGCAAGCTTTTTACAAGCTAATGGCGAATGGATCGGGCAAGCTGCCCGAGGCCGACACGCTCCGCGTCGCCACCGTCTGCGACCTTTTCCTCGACTACTCCGAGAAGCACCACGTCACCGACACCTTCGCCTGGTACAAGCAGTACCTCCAGGACTTCTGCGACCTGTACGGCACGCTGCTCGTGCAGGACCTGAAGCCCCTGCACGTCAGCCGCTGGCTCGACTCTCATCCCGGTTGGAAGGGTGCCCGCCGCTGTGCGGTCATCGCCATCAAGCGGAGCTTCAACTGGGCCGAGGGCGAAGGGCTGCTCGCCGTCAACCCGCTCCGCAAGGTCAAGAAACCGCCGCAGACCTACCGCGAGCGCGTCCTGAGCCGCGAGGAGCGGCAAGAGGTGATGGGTGCCATCCGCGACCAGGCATTCCGCGACTTCGTGTTCGCCATGCAGGAAACCGGCTGCCGGCCGAGCGAGGTATCCCGCGTGACCGCCGCCCACGTCAACCTGGAGCTGGGTGTCTGGGTGTTCGCCGACCACAAGACGGTCAAGAAGACGGGCAAGCCGCGAATCGTGTACCTGACGCCTGCGATGATCGAACTGACCAAGCGGCTGATGGCCGAACACCCCGACGGCCCGCTGTTCCGAGGCCCCAGGGGAGGAAGGCCCTTCACCCGCAACAGCATCCGCTGCCGGTTCAAGCGGCTGCGGCAGAAGCTGCCCCATCTGAAGGGCCTGATCGCCTACGCCTACCGGCACAGCTTCGCCACGGATGCCTTGGTCAACGGCGTGGGCATCGCCCAGGTTGCCGAGCTGCTGGGGCACACCAGCACCGAGATGGTGATGCGGCACTACTCGCACATCGCCGGGAAGATCGACCACATGCGGGAAGCGGCGATGAGAGCCGCCAACGCAGGATAAAGCGGTATAGGATCGGAGGAAGGGGAATCGCCCTGCCGTAGCCGTGCTAGAATCAGAGGAACGCCACAACGGAGCACATCATGAACAACCAAGCGGGGAAAGACAAACGGTGCGATACATGCCGCTCGCCCTTGGACCATTGCCGCTGCTTCACGGTGGGAGACAAAGTGCGATTCAGGGAAGCGCTCGATCCCGGCGACGAATTGTGCCTTTTCGATTTGATTGAGGACAATGGCGACCGGCTGATGATTCGGCTGGTTTGTGATTTGCCGATTCGGCCCGTGAAGGTCGTGCGCAGAGCGGATGTGTGCAAGGCATAGCTGTGACAATCACGCGGCATCGAGCGAACGTCTAGCTCGATCTCGATGACGCATGGCCCCCGGCCGTTGCCTCGGCCGGGGGCCGTGAGTGAACCTGCTGGCTCACCCTCTGCTCCAGAATGTTGGCCGTGCTGATCCCGCAATGATGGCCGGGCTGCCTTTCCCGGCAGCCGCGAAAGCCGCTAGTGCAGAGTGATGTGTTTCAGGCCAAGGGAAGACGCATCGACCGACTTGCCCTCGACCTTCCGGCTTTGCAGGAAAGCATCCAGGGCAGTTTCCTCGATCAGAATTTTCCCCCGCTTGCCCTTGCCGCCCATGCGGTAATGCGGAATCAGGTGATCCTCGCACCAGCTGTACACCAGACTGGCAGAAATCCGCAGCTTTTCCGCAACCTGTTTCACTGTGAGCATGACTCTTCCTCCCCTCGCGTCCCGTCAGCGGCTCTTCCGCAACCGACCGCCGATCACGTGTTGCCGGGTGCCAATTCCCTACCTCGCCTCTCTGCTGCTGCCCTCTCGTGTCTCTGCCGATAGCGGTCGCGGAACAGGCACCAATCCTTCTCGCTGGAAGCGTTCCAACTCAGCATGACTTAGCACCCACTGCGGATACGCTCCTCTGCCGGAGTGCCGTTTTTCCGCGTGCAGCCTCCCCAGGCGGCAATACTGACGGATGGTGAATTCCGCCTTACCTACAGCACGGGCAAATTCTGCCGTCGAGTACCACTCTCGCACTTGCTGACGTTCGACCAGCACGAGGAGCAGCTGCTCAATTTTGTCCAGCCGTTGTTCCAGTGACATTGCAGTCTTCACCTCTCCATTCCCAAGTCCCGCTCCTGAGCCAGCTCCCTGGCCTCCACGCTCACGCTCCCTGCGAAAATGTCTTTCAGGCTCGGCCTCTCCTGCGCCATGGCGATCAAGCGGTTGCGTTCCGCATCGGGAATCTTGCCGGGGTCGATTTCAGAAAGCAGGATGTGCGCCTGATCGCGATTGGTGATCCCTGACCAATCAACGGCATCCTTCAGAATCGCCAGCTTGCTCGGCTCCGCAATCTCCGCCCACGGCCGCTCGACGATCCGGTAATCGTCCCGACTGCCGACGATGGCCGGATAATCTCCAATCTTGATCCGGTCGATATGCCTCATGACCTCATGCAAACGCTTCTGGTTGCTTGGCATGATCCAGCCTCCTTAATAACTGTTGGCCGATGAAGAAGTTGATCGAGGTAGAGCCGGTCCGCCAGCATCCTGCTTGACGGACCGGCGAGCGTCACGGCTGCCGTCCATTCACGCTTTCATGAAGCAATCGATGTAGCCTTCAATCGCCATGTGCAGCAGATTCTCCACGTTTGTGAGATACTGCTGACTCTTCTCTGCGGTAAAGGGACGGCCCTCACGCTCGGCTTGCTGCTTGTCACACGCATGTGCGTACCGGGCAAATCTCACCACAGTCTCCCTGACTAGCTTCTCGTCGAGAATGTTGGGCTTAATTCCCAGCACCCGCCATTTGAAAGTGCCCCACACGTTGCGAAGCAGGAAGAAGGCGAACAGGGCACCAAACAGTATCCCAGCGAACTCCAACATGATTCACCTCCATAAGTAAAAGCAGATTGGGCGAACTCTGCTGGACAGGGTTACTTCAGCAGGCGCCGAATCCACGACGCGATGCCTTCGTTCACGGTTTTCTTGATCTGGCCGTCATCATCGACGGTGGTGGCGATCCGACTGACGATGTACACAAGCGCGCACATCGCGAAGAAGACCTCGATGGCGTGATCGCCGATGGTTGTCGCGAACATCGTGGTCCCTGTCTACTTTTTGAACATGCGTCCCAGGACGCCCAGGAGTCCATCCTTGACCGCGCCGCGCACGGGAGCGCTGCCCTTGATCCAACCGGACATCTTGCTGAGCCCGAGGCCCAGGATGATGACGCCGATGATGGTTCCGATCCCGCTGCCCGACGATTCTGCGAATAACATGGAAATCACCTCTCTCTGCGGGCGATGGTGTGAATGGGCATCCCTGCCCGGAAAATCGTCCTTACAGTTCCAGTCCAGATCGACTGCGTTCTTGCTGCTGCACTTCCGGTACGTCCCGTTGCGGCTGGTCATCACGTCCATGCCGGGCGTACTGGACGTAGCTGTTTCCCGTAAACAGCATGGACGACAGCTCGTGACTGCCGTGCGCCAGTTGATCCTTCAACTCGGCCTTGATGTCGCTGAAAATCTCTCGCAGCGACAAACCCGGCAGCACAGCCTGAATTCCTTCCTTGACGGCCTCCACTGACCCGATCTTTTGCTCTCCGGCCTTCTCCTGGCCGAAGACCTCACGGATGTTCTTGGCCATAACTCTTCCTCTCATTGGAACCAGTGATGAAACAGCCCCGCTGTCCAGAGTGCCGCGAGCATGGCGGAGCTGAGAAACAGGCACGCGGTATCGAAGATCATCTTTGCCGGGCTTAAGCCCGTGGGTGCGCCGAAATCCTTCTCGTAATACCGGGTCAGCCAGGTCCAGATAGGTGGACGACCGGGTGTGAAGGTGAGAGCCACGCGCGGATGCAGGCCAATGACCTCTTCCGGTTTTAACAGCTGGCGACCGACTTGACGGAAATTGAGGCTGCGACTGCGGGAATAGCTTTTGCTCCTCCCTCCCTGTCCCGAGGGCTGCTCAGATTCGCTGTCACTCGTGCCCCAATCCTGGACGATGATCGTTTCCTCACCAAGCCTGGATGCCACGTATTTGGCATCTTCAACCTCGTTAACCGCGAAGAACAGGAGCGAGGCGTTTGCCAGAAGCACTCCCTCCTGGCCTGGCGGGAATAGCTTTTTAAGCTGCGCCATCGACTGGAAGATGGCCGTGACCTTCATGTTGAAGCCGCGCCCGACCGTGAGCATTTCGTCCAGAGTGTCTCCGTGGCCTGCCATCACAGCGGCGCATTCGTCCAGGATCACATGGACCGGACGTGCGTTCTTGATGCCCCGGCTGACGACGTACTTGGTGAACGCTGTCACCCACAGTCGCATCAGGGCCGCGTGACTCTTCAGGTATTGCAGGGGGATGATTGTGTATATCGTGGCACCTTTCCCCTCGTAGAGGGCCGACAGATCAAAGTCGCTTGTGCATTTGGTGCTCTCCATCACGGCCGGGGTACTTAGGAAGGCGAGCGACTGGTTAGCCGTCGATAAAATGCCGTCCAGTTCCTTATCCGCCGAGGCGGACATCTCGTACCCCTTGCGGGCGAGTAATCCGCCGTGAGCGGTGGACTGCTTCATCTTCTCGATGACCTGGGCCAGCAGCGTTTTGTCGGCCAGGATTTCAGCCACTTGCTGGAGGCTGCGAAGCTCCGGCGGACAGAAGTGGGTGACAGCGGCGATGGCACCAGCGATGAAGTCCTGGGCCTTCTTCGGCCAGTGCGGTTGCTGGTCATTCGGGTTCTTTTCGACAATGGCCTCGGCCAGGGCACGGGCTTTGTCCAGCGCCTCGGGGTCATCGGTCTTGATTAGGTCAAGCACGTTCCAGCGTGCGGGCTTGTCCGTCGTCAGATGCCAGGGGTCGAGCCGCATAATCTTGTGGCCGAAGACTTCCTCCCGGAACCGGCCGGTCAGCTCCGCGTTTTCGCCCTTGATGTCAGTGACGAAGGCGCTTTCCTCTGACGTAAAAAGGAAAGGCTCGACCACCGAGACGTTCTTGCCTGCCCCGGATGGCGCGAAGACTGCGGTATGAATCGCCGGTGTCAGCCGAAGCAGATGTTTCGCCGATTTCCGCTGGAAGGCCTGCAAGAAACGCTGGCAGGCGACCTTATCGTCAAGAGAGCGGTCAAACAGTGCCTTGAAGCTGCGCAGCTTGCTCGCCTTGCCGTCGGTATGGCCAAGAATTAGTCCCTTACTCATCGATCATTCCCTCCAAATCTTCCAGCTCAGCCCATTTCGCTGAGCCATGAGCGGTGTAGCGGTAGGTTTTCCGGAACAACATGCAAGCGCCGATGCCCAGGGCCACAAGCCATGCGTAGGGCACCACGTAGATCACCACTGCGGCCAGGTATGCCAGAAGCAGCACCGTGGCAATCTGGATGCGACGTAGGATGTGGTACATGATTCTTCCCTCAGTTATCCAGCGGCCTTAACCTGTGCAGCAGGTCTTTCGTTTCCTTCTCAAAAGCGAGCAGCCCGTCTTTGACGCGCTCGTACACCATCGGGAACGCCTCGCGGTTCTTTTCCTCGCGGAGGTTGAATATCTCCAGGATGCGAAGCGCCGTTGCCCAGGCGATGTCATGCCTGATGCGCACCATGACTTATCCCTCCATTTCGTTTTCCGTTGCGTTTGCCTTCTCCTGCTTGGCCTTTGCCTTGTCCTTCATGGACGCGGCGAACGTTTTGGCGGTATAGCCATTGGCCTTGGCAGCCCTCATCTCCTTGATCGCGTCAGTCAATGCGTCGATAGCCGTCCCCAAAGACAAGCCCTTGCCGCTGACGGTGATCTGCACGCCGGTAGGCAGCAGGCAGTGAACCTTGGCGGTTTTGCCAGCCTCGCTGTTGCTCTTCTTCCCCTTGCGGCTTCTCAAGCCCGCCTGCTCGATGGCGTCACGGCTGGCGCCGGCCAGCGCCTGGGCGAGCATCTGCTCTTGCTCCGCCGGCGACTCGCACTTGCTTATCGCGTAGACTGTACTGAGCCCGATCTTCCCGGCGGCAAGCGCTTCGCGCACGGCCGGCGTGACTTTGGATACCGACCGCAGCCGGGTTATCATGCTGGCCTCGAAGCCGAGCAGCTTGGCCAAATCCTTATTGGTCATCTCCGGGTTGAGCCTGGCGACTTCCTCCACCCCCTCGACCTGCTCGATGGGCTTCAGGTCGGCGCGGTGCATATTTTCCGTCAACTGGATCACGCGGATTTCGCTGTCAGATAGAACGCGATCCGTGATGATGACGGGAACGGATTCAAGCCCTGCGGCCAGGGCCGCGATGAGCCGGCGGTGCCCGGCAAGGAGCACCATCAGAGCGGTCACCAGCAGGGGCTGGAGGATGCCGTGTGCCTTTACGGAGGCGTTCAGTTCCTCCTGCTTCTTTGGATCAAACTCCTTGCGGACTTGTTCCTTGACGACAATGTCTTGTGGTCTCACGTATTTCATCTCCCAGTTAGCCATGTACGTACCCTCCACGGGGCGATAGTAAGATCGCTTTTTGCCACATCAGGTTTCTTGGGGGACTTCGCAGCCGCTAAGGGGCGAGGATTCTGTTGTCTGGCTCCCTTGCAATCAAGGCGCTACCGTGAACATGCGTTGCCTCAGATAGCGTCATGTTTGTCCTCCTACCGTATCAGGACATCTTCTTCACAGAATTTTCCAAACATTTCACGAGAGGGGGCGACGACTCAGGCGCTCCTGGCTCTCGATCATCGCCGCCAGGAGGCAACGATCCGCCTGACGCTACGATGGCCACTGAAGCAGTTGCCCCTTCTCCCTTAATATTCTTTGCAGCGGTGACACTGCAACAGCCGCTCGGCTTGGTCGTTTCATGACATAAGTCACGTTTTCGCAAGCACTTATGCGCATTCACGTTCCTTTAGACGCAGCGCAGCGCTGCTGGCTGATCGCAACCTCTCCGTCAACGCCGGTCTTGTTCTCCCTCGCTCTGATCGCCGCCGGGTGCAGAATTGCCCGAAGTCACGACGACCACTGATGCGATTGCCCCCACCAGGGCGCCCAGCGGGCCGAATGCGAACCCGCCCGCGACGGCCGGCCCCCATATCACGGCCTTGCCGGCCAGTTCACGAACCACTTCTTCCTCAAAGCTCTTTGCTGCCATTGGCTTCTCCTTGATAAGGGCCGTGTGCCGTCCGGCCTGGTTGACTGCCGTTTTTGCCTCTCACTCCCATGCTAAGCGCACCCTCCTCCAGCCCCATCCGGGGAAACTCCTCAGGGGCGGTATTTCGTGGGCTGGTTACGGGAACCCGATAGGCCTAAATCGAGCCCGGAATAACCGCATGTGCTTACGAATGCATGACTTGCGTTTATCAAACTTGCAGACTCGATCTACCTGCTTGCGGTCAGAGATGCAATTGAAGAGGACCCTCTTCGACATCTCGGGATAACCCTCAGAGATGCACGGCGTCGGTCGTCAACCCTGCCATGCGGGTAATCTGGCGCTTGACCAGCCACAGCGTGATCCTGCCCTGCCCCAAGCGCGCGGCTTTCTCCGGACTCGTAATACCCTTTGCGCTAGCTGTTCTTGTGAGTCCCGGCCGACCACATTTGCTGCGCCGCAGCAATCGCTCCAGCTGGCTCCCGGTGCGATTCTCCGAGACATGCATTACCGATTTGTGTTACAATCAGGAGTTGAAAAAACACGGGATTCTATATGCGCGACATTCCGGAGACCGGCTTCTTGCGTTTGCCCGACGTGCTGAGCGTCATCCCCATCGGAAGGACCTGCTGGTGGGAAGGAGTCAAGGCAGGCCGCTATCCAAAGCCCGTCAAGCTCTCCCGGCGTTGCACCGGCTGGCGGGCCGAAGACATCCGTGAATTAATTAAGCGCCTCTCTGACCAGCCCCAGCCAAAGTAGCAACGATTCGCAGCGCTCCCCTCCGTGGTCGATCTGCCCCGCGCTTGCCAATTGTCGCATGGCCAAGTACATTGCCGCCTGCCATTCGACTTGTTTCAGCAGCAGTAAAGTACATACCAAATGCCGTGGGGTACAAAACAGGGGTATATGCTGCCTGCCACAGTCGGAATACTAAGGTTAGTCAACGACATGTCCTGACACCGTGAGTCCCTTCCTGGGCACCATGACATTGGACGACAACGCCCGTTAAAGACCGCCAAACATAGTGCCAGAGCCAGTAAGAGAGCCAACCGCAGTCGGGGACACCCGTTAATAATCGTTGACATCCGGCCCGCTTTAGGGGTACAAATCAACACATGTACCCCACTTCGTAGCGAAATGTACCCCAAATGCCCAAGTCCCTGTCGGATGCTGCCGTTCGCAATGCAAAGCCAAAAACCACACCTTATAAGATTTCCGACGGGGAAGGGCTGTTCCTCCTCGTCACTCCCGCTGGCGGTAAGTACTGGCGGCTGAAATACTTCTTCGGAGGGAAAGAGAAGCTGCTCGCGCTTGGGGTATTTCCCGAGGTGTCCCTGGCCGAAGCACGCGAGCGCCGCGCCCAGGCACGCAAGGTTGTGGCCACCGGCAAGGACCCCGGAGAAGCCAAAAAGGAAGCCAAGCGCATCTTGCTTCAGAAACAGGAGAGCACCTTTGAAGCCGTGGCCCGCGAATGGCACGAGAACCGGCTTGCCAAGTGGACTCCCGAGCACGCCAAGAAGATTCTGAAGCGACTGGAGACCCATGTGTTCAACAGGATCGGCACCAGGCCCATTGCCGACATCACGGCGTCCGAGTTGCTTTCCGTCATGCGGAAGATCGAGGAACACGGAGGCGAGATTGCTCGCCGACTGCTGCAAGTCTGCGGCCAGGTATTCTCCTACGCTGTGATAACCGAGCGTGCGGCGGTCAACCCTGCCGTGTCATTGCGCGGTGCGCTGAAGCCGGTCGTCAAAAGCAACCACGCTTTCATCAAGCCGAACGAATTGCCGGAGTACCTGAGAAAGCTCGAAGCCTACGACGGGGCGCTGCAAACGAAACTCGCGATGAAGTTCCTGCTGCTCACCTTTGTGCGGACCGGCGAACTACGCGCCGCAGAATGGTCCGAAATTGATCTCGACAAGGCGGAATGGCGAATACCGGCCGAGCGCATGAAGATGAAAGAAATGCACATCGTTCCCCTTTCGCGGCAGGCTATCGCAATCCTTAAGGAGCTACAGCCCATAAGCGGGCAGTCGCGCTACGTCTTCCCAAATCAGCACAAGCCATCAGGCTACATGAGCGAGAACACCGTTCTGTACGGCCTCTATCGCATGGGCTACCATTCCCGGGCGACGGGGCATGGATTTCGCAGCACGGCAAGCACCATTTTGAACGAGAACGGATTTCCGCCCGACGTGATCGAGCGACAGCTTGCCCATAACGAACGAAACGGAGTACGGGCTGCCTACAATCACGCACAGTACCTAACCGAACGGCGGAAGATGATGCAGTGGTGGGCCGATTACCTCGACGAGGCTACGCCCCAAAAGCCGCGCGGGCGCAGATCGCATTAGACAGAGGCACGCACTGAGCCGCAAGCAATCACGACTCAGTTTTAGCGCTCTTAATACACCCGCTTTTAATCAGGTCGAGGAGCACAGGGCTGGCGCTCCTGCTGACGGGCAGGGCGCGATCAGAATGGCCTAGACGTTGCATTAACTTGCTCTCGATGTCTTGCCGTGGATTTGTCCACACACTCGCGCTAGGAGGCTCCCCCGTCACCTCCAGATACTTCCGGCGAAGAAGCATGTTCGACTTGTCCCGGATCAATATGTCGGGATAGCGCACAAGGAACTGGATGACCGGGGCGTGAACATGTGCGGGAACCGATACCGGCGGGGTTTCCTTTCGAGGACGCGGCAGCACCAACAGCCCCTCGTCGTAAAGGGCAAATACGACCTTGATCTGTCCGGCGATCTTGTCCGGCCGACTGTAAAAAAGCGTGGGCTGGCGCAGCGCCGCCTTCAGGTACTCGCCGACCGTGAGGCCCTCCGCCGCAAACTGCCCGGCAACGCCAGTGATATTTGCCCCAATCGTGTCGGGAGAAATACCGAACAGCGACGGTTGCCTCACGACGGCCCGCAAATAATCCTTGATTTCCAGCCCATCGGATGCGAACCGCTCAGCCACGCCCCGAACGTTGTTTTCGATCGTTCTGGGGGACATGGAAAAAAGCTGCGACTGCTTCAGGACAGCACGCAGGTAGGCCGTGACGGTTAGTCCCTCCAGCGCGAACCGCTCCGCAACCCCTTCGATATTCCCAGCGATTGTGCCGGGGGACTGGTAAAACAGATTTGGCCGCCTCAGAGCGAATTGTAGGTACTTTTGGACCGTGAGGCCGTCCGCTGCAAAGCGCTTGACCACCTCCGTAATGTTCCCTGCAATTGTGTCGGGCGAGCGGTGGAAGAGCGACGGTTGCACCAAAGCAGCCTTCAGGTACTCTCGCACCGTCAGCCCATCCTTCGCGAATGCCGCGACCAATCCAGTGACATTGCCAGCAATCGTGGCTGGGGCCTGGCCAAACATCGACGGTTCCTGGAGGGCGGCTTCCAGGTAATCCTTGAGCGCCAGGCCATCCTTTGCGAAATGCTTGGCCACATCTCTGATATTACGCTCAAGCGTATCCGGAGATTGCGTCAGAAGCTTCGGTTGCTTTAGCACGGCTTCCAAATACCCAGGCAGCGTGAGCCCTTCGGAGGCAAACCGCTCCACGACGGCAACCAGCCGAGACGCACACTCGAACAAGACCGACTCAGAATGAATGTTGCCTGCCTGCCTTCTACCCCCAGCGGTGTCCAAGAAATGGGCGTTCTCTTGCAATTGCGACGCGAGGGACGCCTTTTGTGCAGCCGTCAATGGAAGTTTGTCCAATTCCTGAGACAGCCGGGCTGCGATCTGTGCATCAGTAAGGGGCATACGGACTATAAGATAGCCCGGTACCGGGCCTCGATGTGATCATACATAGATACGCCTTAGTAGACTTGACTATCATGTGATAATGCGACTCGCTCTTATGGCATTCTATACGCTATTGCCAGCACTTCAAGCGTCTCAATGCCGGAGGGGGCGCGAAGTTCCACGCAATCGCCCACCTGCGCTTTCATCAGCGCCTTAGCCAGGGGCGAAATCCAGCTGATCTTGCCCTGCCCGATATCCGCTTCGTCCACGCCTACCAGCGCCACGGTGTGCTCTACGCCATCGGAGCCCGCATAAGTCACGGTAGCGCCGAAAAAAACCCGCTCCAGCCCCTGCTGGCGCTGGGGGTCAACAACTTCGGCGCTCTTGAGCGATTTGCTGATATAGCGGATGCGGCGGTCGATTTCCCGCAGACGCTTCTTGCCATAGATATAATCCCCGTTTTCCGAACGGTCGCCGTTGCCCGCCGCCCAGGCGACAATTTCCACCACCTTCGGGCGCTCCACCCTCTGCAGCTGGCGCAGTTCGGCCTGCAAAGCCGCAAATCCCGCCGGAGTCATGTAATTCTTCACATGCGCCGGCACCGGCTCGGGCTCGTCGGGCTCATCCTCGGAACCACCTTCTTTGGTAAATGCCTTGCTCATGCCGTTAGTTCCGTTTGAAAAAATCCCATATGACCTCGCCCGCATCGATATCCCGGTTCTGGTTGCCGAAAAGACGTTCGGCAATCGCGCGTATGAGCGGGCGGCTTTTTACACCTATCTGCGGCCACATATGGCCGCCGCCATTGATGCGGTAAAATAGGACTTTACCATGCTCATCGCAATGCATGTACTCCATCCGGGTGACCGTGGAACCGTCATTCCCGTCATGGTTGGGCAGTTCGCTGGAAATAAAAGAAGAGCAATGATTGTGCGCAGCCCACCATTCCACCGTATCCGGCGCAGAAAGCATGGGATCGGTCTCCTTGCCATGCGCTACGCTCCCGCCCTTCCAGGGCATCATGGGGTCTTCCGTGCCCAGCATGAACTGGACAGGTATGGGCCTGGTATGGCAATGCCGGGTAAGCGCCTCTGGCATCGTGGCAATCACCGCCGCCACGGCGGCAAAGCGATCCGGGTGCTCGCACGCCAGACGCAACGCCATGACGCCGCCGTTGGACGCACCGGCAACATAAACGCGGTGGGCATCCACAATACCCTGCTGCTGCAGCCGGTCGGCAATCGCCAGAATGAACCCTGTATCATCCGCCGTGGAGGCGGGTCTGTTATCCTGCATCTTCGTCCTGCCGTCATTCCAGTGCTTGCCTATTCCATCCGGCGCCACCAGCACGAATCCCTCGTCCTGTGCCATTTCCGGCAAATGCGTCTGCTTCCATACCTCCCGCGAGGATTGCGATCCGCCATGCAGGAGGATAACCAGCGGCACCGCCGATTGACGCGCGGGGATTTCCATCCGGTAACTGCGTTCCTGCCCGTCCCATTGCAAATGATGCACTTCCTCGGCCAGCACCGGGAATGGCAAGGCGCATACCCATCCCAGCATCAGCAGCATCAGCACTTTTCCATGCATGTTTTTTTCTCGTTCTTTTACTGCTACAGCACAAAAAGATAGGGCGGTGCTATTGCACCGCCCTTAAAGTCTATAGAAATTGCGTTATATTAGAAGTTCAGCTGAGTGCCGAGGATACCAACATAACCTTTGTTGTCCAGGACGGTGCCGGGAGCCTTCTGGTCATAGTAGGTAAATTCAGCATACGGGGTCAGGCCCGGAGCAAGCTTGTAGTCTACACCACCGGAGTAGCTGTCCAGCTTGTTATGGCCAGTGCCCGTGCCTGCGATACCGAGAGCCGCGCAGCCTGCGGTGTTACCCGTAGCCGCAGCAGTCGTGCCGCAGTCAAACTGGCTGTTCAGGTAGGTGAAGCTGGCACCGAATGGGCCGTACTCATACGCGATACCCGCATCCCAGTACCAAGTGTCCTTGGAACCGGAAGCCGCAGTGGTGAGGCTCTTGCCCCAGTCGCCATAAGAACCAGCGATGCTCCAGCCCATCCAGCTGAGCTTTGCACCAGCGTTCCATGCCTTCAGATCGTGATAGGGACCAGTGCCGTCGGTCGGGTGCTGAGCATTGCCCCATTCACCGGTAGCAGCGGCGGTTAAGCCGAAGTCACCGAACTTGTTGTCATAGTTCAGACCACCCGTGAAGATGTTCTGTGCCAGACCGTCGATATTGTTCGCACGGTTCGGGCCCAGCGGATTCGGACGACCAGCTGGAGCTACAGTACCCTGGCCGCGGTTGGTCTGGTCAGGCAGGTAGCTTACGCCAGCCTGGAGGCCCCAGAAGCGCGGGGTATAGTAGGTGATCTTGTTGATGTTTTCTTCAGCATGGTCGCCGAGGAAGTTTATAGGCTCGGCATTCTGGCCACCAGTTGCGCCATAAGCGAGCGGCAGAGCAGCCATACCAACAAAGGTCGTGTTGGCGTTAGCAAAGTAGTTCCAGTCGCCGTTGATGCCACCGGTAGCGCGGGCGATCGTGCCTGCGTCAACCTTCATGGTGCCGTCAGCGCCGACGTTGGAGCCCATTTCGAAACGGCCCCAGTTGCCATCCATATAGATGTAGGTCTTGCTGGCGTTGATGCCGCGTTCCTGCGTGTCAGCGGACACGTCGGCCAGAAGGTCGATTTCACCACCGTAGCCCAGACCGCCGTCATTCTTGCCGTCGATCTTGAAGTCTACCTGGGTGTCCTGGCGAAAAGCCTGCGGACGTTCATGAACAGCGTTAGTAAGAGCAGTGGTGTGGCCATTGCTGGAGGTGCCGCTATCGTCATCTTGCGTATAACCAGCTTCAAAGTTGGTATAGCCGCCGACGGTCACTTTCGGCGTATCGGCGAATGCATGACCCGCGAACAGGGCAGCCGCACCGATCAGTGTGGTTGTACCGAGGAGTATTTTCTTCATACTGTTTTTTCCCTTTAGAGGTTTAACAACTTGTTACTATAATGCTCTCTAGGTTTCACAGAGTAAGACATGCGTATCACCCTGAGCTAGAACCTGGCCTAGTTTATTGTGCAAACGCCTCTGCCTTGCAAGCCGTAACGAAATAGCGAGGGGTAAATGAGAAGCTTTTCACCCTGTCTGTTGCAATATGGCAACAATTCTGAGCCTGCATTGGCAGAAACTTAATACTTTCGTAAGGCTTAAGGGTACGCTCCCTCGCTGGGTGGACGGTCCGTCTAGGCCACGGGCCGGATAGGCAAGCTCAGGAAGTACGATCGCTTATCCGGAAAGGTGACGGGCAGATCGCCTGGCAGCCGCTAGGCAAGGTCTAGCGAGAGAGTGGCACGGTGCTTTGGCCGCGCCGTCACGGAGGTACCAGCGGGCCTCTCTGGCCTAGCGCTCACCTGGCTCATGTGGGAGGATAACGCGACGTCCCAGCTGGGCGTCACGCGACAGAGGCGTAAGCGTAACCGGAGGCCGGATCGCCGTGCTGCAATGGCCCGATATCCAGATGGCCGGTGCCAACAACCGATGACACGCCGATCGTGCCAGGAGTCCCCGCCGCCCGACAGGCTCCGCCTTGGCCAGCGGAGGAGTTGAGCGAGAAGTCCGTTGGGGCATTGACGTAAGGAAGGCCGGTCAAGGTGACTTCACCAGCTCCAGCCGTGAAGCCGGTCTTGTCGCCTGATGTGTTGTTGTAGTAGGCGTTATGATTCACAATGAGTATGGTTGGCGTAGTCGAAAAGGAGCCGCTAATGCCGTACCCGCCGTTGTTCGTGAAAATGTTGTTCTGGACGTTCGGAACTGAGTAAGCTGGCGTTGTTGATTGATCACTATCGATGTTGACCCCATGTCGGCCATTCGCATGAAAGGCATTGGTCGAGATGTTTGCAACGCGTGCGGCCCTCAGGTACACGCCGTCCATGTTCGTACCGGAGTTG
>Ga0070739_10005153_pt1 | contig 15089 bp, 8 predicted proteins | sample Coa_R1_7_FD_66445 | JGI IMG/M metagenome (GOLD analysis project Ga0070739, IMG submission 66445) | Surface soil microbial communities from Centralia Pennsylvania, which are recovering from an underground coalmine fire - Coalmine... | ecosystem: Environmental > Terrestrial > Soil > Unclassified ... | reverse complement strand
AGCTTTTTCATCTTCTCCAAACCCGCATTAGTGGGCGGGGGCGGCAGCTTGGCTCCGGGCTTGCCGTCGCCGTAGCTTGTCAATGAAAGGGTCAGCAGAAACATCATCACCAGCCCGCACACCAGCAATCGCCGCATCATTGTCGTTCTCCTTCTGGAAACTGTGTTAGCATGTCGGTCGAGAAATTCTCGCCACTACCCTTTAGTCGAACGACAACGAGCAGAATCGACAGTCACGCGAAAAAAATTTGTCGGTGGCGATGGCGAGGAAGTACTGGTTACTTCCGGCCCGCTATCTCAGCCAGTCTTCGCGCTCTTTTCAGATCCCTCTCCATGTGCGGTAAGGCTTCGCTACAGAGCTTCTTCAGCTCCTCGGAGCTGCCTTTGTCTACCTCCTCTTGGAAGGCTTTCAAGCCTTTTTCGCGGTCCTCAATGATGCGGTTGAGGTAGCTGCGATCAAACTCGGCGCCGCTGAGCTTGCTCAGGCTGTCGATCACTGCCAATTGATCACGCTCCAGTTCCTGCGGAACCTTGACATCCAGCCGGCGAGCGATCCCTTCCAGTTGTTCATTGAACTTTTCGTGTTGTACGATCTGGCGTGTGGCGAACGCCTTGACTCTCAGCGAGTTGGAGTTTTTCTCCGCGAGCCGGCTGTACTTGATTTCGGCCTGGCTGCTCGCCATTACCTTGGTGAGAAAAATCTTGTCCCGGATCGGCCCCTGCGCCCGTGCTGCAAGCAAGGAGATGAAAATGAGACCCATGCTAATCAGCAACACACATCTGTTCCATTTTTTCATCGTTGGCTCCTTCGACTAAAACCCATTGCTCCCGTTGAGGATCGCGGGGAGGCTGTAAGTTGTTGTAGAGCAAAAGATGTGCCCTTAAGAGTTACCTCCGGCCCAGGCCGTAACTGTGGTTTGCGCTTCCAGGTCCCCGACTCGGCGAAGTCAGGCGGTCGGGCAGGGTGATTCACGGCTGGACAGTACAGCGAAGGTCGATAAACTAAATAAACCGAATCGGTAATACTCCCAATTTTCTCACGGGTGTCCCATGAAGCGAGCTATCCTTGTGTCGATTGGACTTGTGTTGGTGATGGGGTGCGGCACGAAAAAGAATACCGGCGGGTCCGTGACCGGAAAGATCACCTATAATGGGCAGCCGGTCAACCGGGCCACGCTCTTTTTCCATCCCACATCCGGCGAGGGCCAAGACATCGGCGTCACTTCCACGGACGAGGGAACATTCAGCGCCGCCAACATCCCGCCGGGCGAGTACAAGATTTACGTCCAACCGGCCCACTTGCCTCCGAATGCCGAGAAAGGCAAGCAAATTCCCAAAGGGATCGATCCAGCCAAAGCGGAAGAGATGAAAAAGAAACTCCAGCAGATGGGCGGGCAGGCAGCTCCCACCATTACCTTCCCGGATAAGTACAAAAAAGTGGGCACCACGGACTTAACGTGCACCATTACCGATGGTAAGAAGGAGAACTTGAATCTGGAATTGAAGGATTAGTGCGCCTTTCCAGAACCTGTAGTGATTCCTGTTTAGCCGCGAGGCGTAGCGGACCGGCGAGACGCCGGTCCCACTATTCCTGGTGGGATCGGCGTCTCGCCGGTCCAATGCTCGCGGCTAAATGAAAAGGAAAAGTGGACATGGCCACGACCGATGTTTCATCCTCTGCCACCCCGACCGTGCCACCGCACCGCTGGCGACGGCGCTGGACGTGGCTTGTTGCGGGCCTTGTCCTGGTGCTCGGCGGACTGGGAGCGTGTGAAGGTTGGGCGACGTGGCAGGAACACTTGGCCCGTCAAGCGCTCGCCGAAGACCGGATGGAGGAGGCCCGCCATCACATCGAGTTGGCCCTTGTGGTGCATCGCCGCCGCGTTTCGACTCTGTTGCTGGCAGCCCGTATTCGCCGCTTACGCGGCGGCTATTCCGATGCCGAGCAATACTTGCTCCGCTGCGGTCAGATTGACGGCATGAGCGAGCAGGTGCAGGTGGAATGGCTGCTGCTCCGCTGTCAGCAGGGAGAAGTGGACGCCTTGGCGCCTCAGCTGTTCGGCATGGTCAAACAACTGCATCCGCAATCCCCCGCCATACTCGAAACCCTGTCCAGCATCTACCTTCGGCAAATGCGCTATCTGGAAGCGGGGATGGCCCTGAATCTCTGGCTTGAACTGGTCCCCGATTCCATTCGCGCGCTGGACTGGAACGGCTGGGTGGAGACTCAGCTGGATCATCGTGAACAGGGAATCCGCAATTACGAACGGCTCCTCGAATTGCAACCGAATCGCTCGGACATTCGGCTTCGCTTGGCGCAGGTGCTGATTGAAAGCGCCCGGCAGCAACAGGCAGTGCCTCATCTGGAATGGCTCCTCCGCACGGAGCCCGACAATCCCGATGTGCTCGCCGCCTTGGCGTCCTGCCGCTCCCAAGAAAGCGAACTCGACAAGGCACAGGAGTTGCTCGATAGGGCACTGCAAAACTCTCCGGACCATTTCGAGGCTCTGTTTCAGCGCGGCAAATTGGAAATGATGCGCGGAGATGCCGTCGGCGCAGAACCGTGGCTGCGCAAGGCCCTTCGCATCCGACCGCACGACAAAGAAGCACATTGGAACTTATTCCAGTGTCTGCGAGCACAGCCCAACCGGGGAGAAGAAGCCGAGAAGGAACAGGAACGCTGGGACCAGGTAAGCAAAAAGCTGGACCGGCTCACCAGTTTGTTGCGAAAATATTTGGCCGCCAATCCCAATGATCCAGATCTGGCATGCGAAGCCGGAAAGTTGCTTCTGGAACTCGGCGAGGAACAGCGGGGCCTCTCTTGGTTGCATCGCGCCTTGGCCGTCAATCCGCGACACGCTCCCAGCAATCAAGCACTCGAGGCCTATTACGAACGAACCAACCAGAAGGGCAAGGCAGAGCCGCGACCGTAAGGGAGCGGTTGGGCAAAGACCGTTCCCTTACGGTCGCGGCTCTGATTGCAATTGTTGCTTGAACCACTCCTCACGCTGTGCCAGGTCCGGCGGTTTGAGCTTACGGATAAGATCGAAGGCGCGCTGCGCCTGGGCTTGTTGGCCTTTCTGGAGGAAAAAATCCACCTGCGTTTGTCGGCCGGAAATGTTGAACGGGTCCAGACGCAACAGCTGCTCACAGCACTTCTGCGCTTCGTTCATCTGACTCGCCCGAATCAACAACTCCATGAGATGAACCTGATCCTCCACCAGAAACGGGTTGATTTCCACTGCTCGTCGCCAATACTCACGGGCGCGATCTAACTGTCCGCTGCCTTGGGCCGCGTAAGCAGCCAGAACGAACAATTCCCTGTTTTCCGGTTGCTCCTGTACGAGCACTTCCGCCTCGCTCAATGCCTCGGCGGGTCGATTGAGCAACAAATATGCTTCTACCTTGCCCTGGCGCACGGCACCATCGGAAGCATCTTGGCCCAGCGCCAATTCGAGCAACCGTAAGGCGCGAGCGGCATGCTGCTGAGGCCGCAGCAGGTTCATCCGAATCATCTTCAACAATCCCAAACCCAGGCTTCGCTCCGTCTGCGTGTCCCCTGCCGGAAAGCGATCGCGATAAAAATCCGCCAAGGGAACATTGCTCAGGTTGGGAGTAGGAGGCGGTGCTGCATCGTTTCCGCCGGGCGAGGTATGCCCGGACCGGCGAATGATGCGATGATCGGTAGCAGCGGTGTGCGGAAAGTCCCAGCTGCGGTAGCGCGGCATGTGGCAATCGATGCAGCTGTCCTGTGGGCTGACTTGTTTGCGCCGCGCCAGAGGCTCCGAGCAGACGGGTGTTTCCTTGGCGCCGTCGTGACAAAGCAAGCACTTGGGGCGATAGTACGTTTGCCGTTGGGAAGGGCCGATGTGGACATGCGGATCGTGGCAGGTTATGCAACCGAGCTTCATGCCGTCAACGGCTTTGCTAAAGCATTTGCTCTGATACATCTGCTCGACGTGATTGACCGCCTTGGTATCTTCGCTGTCATGGCGTTCCTGGACCACCACCGCCAAGAAGTCATTCAGAGGCAGGCCGGGACGATAATCGAAAAGTTGTCTTCCTGTGCGAACGACACGTGCTTCGCCTTCGAGATGGCACTGCTCGCACACCGCATCGCGGAGTTGCGGCTTCAAGCGAGCGGGGTTGACGATGTCCCAGCGATCCATGCTCTCGATGTGTCGCTCGCCCGGTCCATGACAGCGCTCGCAGCCGATGGCCAAGCCCTCAAACAGCGGCGGCAAGAACCGATTGGGTTGCTGAGGATGCTCATGGACGCGATTGACGTGACAAAACAAACACGAAGTACCCACCAGACGCCCCATCAAGACCGGCTCGCCAAATCCCGGTGAAAGATCCCAACGCTGCTTCTGAGCGAACCAGCTGATCGGTGTCTGAAACAGGTAGCCGTCCCGCTCAAACAAGTAGGAATAGCCTTTGACTCCGGAACCGACGACCCAGCGGGCCTCTAGGGACAGCTCGACTACGGGCTTGCCCGAGTCGTCCAGGACCGCTTGGCGGTGCCACATCTGTTTGCCCTGGCGGTCTACCTCAAAGCGTCGGCCGAGTATGCTGAAGGGATTGTTCGTATCCGGCGTATAGCGTTGTTGGTCGATCAAGGACTCGGCCGGCACGACGGAGCGCCCCATTGGATGGTGGGAGTAGCTTTGGGCGATGTCCGCATGGCAGCCGGCACATTGCGAATCGCCGACATAGTGGACGTCGGGATGGATGTTGCGATAGGGACCATCATAAGCACGGCGCGGATCGGTCGTATCCGCGGGTGCGGAAGCATCCGGTGATCGTGGAGCGAACCAAGGGTACAAACGGAAGCCGGCGAAGCCCAGGCCAATCAGCAGCAACACCAGCACGGACACGAGGAGAGCATGTCTGCGCGGGTTCGACCATCTCGTTGCAGGTGATCGGAGCGACATAATGACTTCCCGTTTAGCCGCGAGCCGTAGGCGAGCGCGGGAACGCTCCTCGCGCTCACCTACGGCTCGCGGCTAAACTATTCTCCCATCCGCCGGAGCATCTCTTGAGCAATGGGGCGTGCGGGGAAATCCAAACCGGCTCCGGTTGCGGATGCTGCCTCGCTGTCCCATATGCTCAGGGCAGAGCGGAAATGCTGTCTCGCCGCCTCGACCGTACCGGCTTCCAAGGCCAAGAGACCGCGAAGCACTTGCAGCTCCGCCTCTTTGCGCAGCAGCCCGCTCGCCGTTCCCACGGCATCCATCGACTCGGTTTGGAACAGGACTGCCGCCACTCGTCCCGCAACGCCTTCCCAATCGTGTGAACGCATGAGAACGGCCCGCGCGATATGGAAAGCCATGCCGGATCGCACCGGTACAACCAACTGTGCCGTCAGACCAACCCGGCGATACGGTTCGCCGTCCTTGTCCAACTCCTCGTCTGCCTGTGCATAGTCGCCGCAGCCGGCCGCAGCGCAGGCCTTGAGCCAAGGATACTTCGAGATCTTGAATTCGGTTTCCGGTGTCAGCACGGCGAGGACTTCATAGCTCTGTCCGGCTTGCCTGAGAAGATCCAGCTGGTACTCGATCCCCGCCCTGCCGTAGATGGCAGGAAAGGATTCTTGCAACATCTCCAGTGCCTGGCGCGCTAAGCCGAAACGAGCCGCCAATTGGGCGCGATCGAGGACTTTCGAGGGATTGGTCTTGCCCGTCAAGTTGGCCTGATACGCCTTCTCGCCCTTGGCAACCAGCCTTTCCACTTCGTCGATCTGTTTCCGCAACTCGGCGGTGGATTCCGGGGGTTGATTTGTCCTCTCGGCAATTCGCAAGAAAGCGCGCTGATGCTCAAGGCAGCGATCCATCTGGCCGGATTTATAGTAGAGTCGGGCCAACAAATAGTGGGCAGGAGCAAGGTCCGGCCGCAGCAAGACCGCCTGTTCCAAGGCTGTCAGCTTCTGCGTTTGACGAAAGGCCGCGAGATCGGGGAGCGTCGTTTCCCAGGTCAGCTCGTGCGTGTCGCGCTCGAGCCGAACATACGATTCCCCCAAAATCGAAAAGGCACGAGCATCATCGGGATTGAGGGCCAAGGCACGCCGAGCGGCACGCACAGCTAACAGCAACGGCTCCGGTGGATAAGGCGGCATCGGCGGAGTAGCGTAAATTCGTGCCGCCAGCTCTAGCCCCGGTCTACTTCCGATCAAGCCCATGTCCTGGACCAACAGCCATTGGGTAGCAAGCGCTCCTCCTTGCAGATCGAAGCTGAGTAAGTGGAGAGCTGCTTCTTCTCGATCCGCCGAACCGAGATCGGGATGGCGGCGGAAAACATCGAACCAGGCCGGCGGTTGCGGAGGGCGCGGCGGCGGAGGTACGGCCTCCTCTCGGACGGGATGGTAAGCGGTACGGCGATAATCGAATGCCTCCGGAGAGGGAGCTGTTCCACTCTTGCGGCGAAACAGCGTCGCCCCGCCTTCGACGGCTAGCAGTTCCCATTCCGGCGCCAGAAATAGTTGGCGATAGGCCCGTGCCATCCGCTCCCAGTCGGCATCGTATACGAGGATCCGGTCGATCCGGTACGCATCCAGCATCTCAGCCAGTTCCTGGCCCGCGCCGCCCTCTTGCTGTAGGAGCAAGCGACGCAAGTGTACATAATCGTCGGCGACGCGATCAAAAAGCGGCCAACGAGAATCGACAAAGCCTTTCTCTTCGGGGCAGAACCAAGCTAAGTAGTGCGCGGTTTCCGGGCTGAACGTCAGCGTGAAGCGGTCCGGCCGGAAGAAATCCTTATCGTGCCAGCGCTTCAGTTGCTCCGCCATCCGCACCAGCGATCTGTTTGGCTCGACCGCCCAGCCGCGCGGCTGATGCGGAGCGACTTGCAACCATCCTGGCCAAACCAGGACCAACAGAACCATTCCAATCAGCACGCCCAGCCGTCCAACGGTGTAGTACACGCGCTCTGCAAGTGCCGGCTCGACTCGCGGAGCGAGTCGGCCATAGAATTCCTGGATGTTCCGGGCCAAAAAGGGAGCGGCTGCCATAACGAAGAAGGGAATGGTGTACGCCTGATAGACACTGAGCGCCGTCAGGGCCAACCAGACCAGCAAACGTCCCGGATGCAAGGTCCGCATCGACAGCACGAAAGAAAGCGCACTCGCCGCTAGGAGCAAATAGTAGGCCCAGACGCCGGGACTGCGAAAGAACGACGAAGCAACAAATCGCTCGGCGAAGGGGGAAACAAGCAAGGTCTGGCCGAGCGGATCCGAACGCAAGGCTTGCTCGGTAGCAGTCAGCCCCAGAGGCGTCGGCCAAGAGAAGATGTGGTAGTGGTAGGGCGTGGCCAGACAAGCGGCCAACCCAGCGAAGAGAAGGAGGAGCAAGCGGCGAGCGGGGGGTGTGAACCCCCTGGTGCTTTCACCGGGGGGGGTACACCCCCCGCTCGCCGGAGTACGTCGCAGTAGCTCCCCCAGCGCGTACAGGCCGACCAGGATGGGGCCGAGGATAAACCAACCGTCGAGATTGGCCCACAGAGCGAACAAGGGAACGAGCAGCCAACGTCCTGCCCGCGCTCGCTCGGCGGCGGCACCCTCCAGCAGAGAGGGGCGCTCCAGTAAGTACAACGTCAACAACACGCCCACAAGTGACAAGAGACTCGGTTGCAGCAGCAGCCAGGGACCAAGCGCCACGATGGCGACCAAGCCGGTCAGGGCAACCACCGTCATCCCCTCGCTCCGGCGCCGAAAACACAACAACAGGATCGCCAACACTGCGACGATGAGGCCCTTGGCGATAATCAAGGCCGGACCATCGCCGAGTTTGAATATCTGGTAAAGGAGAATATCGCTAAGCCAAGTGTGATTGACCCAAAGAACGCCTTGAGTGGCGGAAGAAAAAGGATCTGTCCCGTCCGGCAGGCGTTGGGCGCTCAGCCCTCGGCCTGAGGCCAGGTGCAGCCACAGATCGCTGTTACGCGCCGGAGTAGAAGCGAGAAGGAAGGCCAAGCCGCAGAGCAAAATAGCGAGAGTCTTATCGAGTGCTCCCAAGCCGGGAGCGCGTTTCCCCACAGGAGAGGAGAGATCGTTCGAAGAAACAGATTCGCGCGCCATACAACCATACCGGGGTAAAGGGTCTGCGAAGGATCGGCTCGTCGGAACGCACCTCTAAGTATAAGCCGATTTGACCGTACAACAAGCCGTGGAAGATCCAACGAGCCGGAAGCGATGCGAACGAAAAGATAAAATCAAGGACGACCCTGCTTCTCTTTGCCCAGAAAAGGCAGTTGCTCGGGAGTATATCTGCGGACACGATATAATTCTGCGTAATTGAAGGAAATGGTCCAAACCACTTCTCGATCCGGCGTCACTTCAAGAGCTTCTCCGGCCTGCGAATTGACGATCAACGTGTTGCCGTTGGGCAGCCGTTGGCACATACCACGGATTTCGCTGAGAAATGCCTTGCCCTTGTCGCCGGGATAGACCCAGGGGAAAGCCTGCGTCTTTGGATCGTATTCCAGCACGCGCGAGCCGCGCGGGGAGAAGAGATTGTCGAAGAGCAACAGATGGCCGTTGTCCAAAAAGGTAGGGTCGTGCTGAGCGCTCCAGGGTCCGTGCGCCGCCCATACGATTTTACCGCTCTCGGGATCGAGCATGGCGATGGCGTCGAGATGACGCGCGGAGAGGAGGAGCTGTCCCGCCTTGAATAAAGGGAATTTGGGAGCCAGCTTCCGGCTCAAGACCTTAACGGCGTTGCTATGAAGCACGTCCCGGCGATGAACGTCGTCCATGTAAAACGCCATTCGCGAGCCAGCAGAAGCCGCCGCACGGGGGGTGCCCGCTCGTTCCAGTTTGCCGAACAAAGCAGCGTAAGGTGAGTCGAGAAACGCTTCCAAGAGCGGAATACGTTTCTTCAGCTGGCCCTCCGGAGAGAGGACATCCACATAATCAACCATACAGGGTGTAGGGATGTACGCTGCCGCGGGCGGCACTTGCTCGACAACCGCGTTGACGAGCGTATAAATCGTGCCATCCTCCGCCACATCCACGTCATGATGACATTTCTCCGCGTATTTCCACAGGACACGCGAATCCTTGTCCAGCTTGACCAGACCGTAACCCGGGGAGATATTTTGCAGATTGATCGGCCCTTCCATAACGGCCAATAAGTCGCCGTTGGGAAAGATGTAGCCGTCATTGAAGTAGACGGAAGTATCTTCAATTCGACCACGCACGTGAGGGGGAGCGGACCACAGCTGGCTAAACGGCACACGCCATTGATGGACCACATCGCCGCGCATGTTCACAAGCACAGCACGCAAATCGTTGCCATACATGCAGAGCGTGTAGCCGTAGCACGCTTTGCCGGATGTATCGAGTTGTCCAACGGTAGGGGGGGAGAATTGCTCTTCGGAGAGTGATTGGTTTCCTTTCCGCTCATACAGGGCCACGCCGCCGACGAAGGCCCGGCGTAGAAAAGACGCCGAGGGAAGCTCAAAGAAGATAACGGCGGCGCCAAGCAAGTAGCTGAGCGAGACCAGGCCGATCAGAGATAGAACGGATGCTAATCGATTGCGCCGCACCATTACTCAATCTCAGAAGGACAGAACGTCTCCGCCGATGGCCGCCGGTGACGCTGCAATTCGGTTCAGGATGACTACATGCAATTGTACCTGCCCTGAAATGAAAATCTACGGCGAGCGGGGTCGCGTTAGTGCCCCGAGTGCTTCGAGTGGGGTCGCGTTAGCGCTCCGAGTTCTCGGAGCGCTAACGCGACCCCGCTCGCCAAACGGCAACGTTGGCAATGCTGAACTCAAGAAGAGACGCGTCGGTTGCTCAGATATGTTCCCGTCCTAATTTTTTGTTAAGAATTTGCGATTTTTTTGTTGACAGAGCTTGAGGGAGGTTCTAGCGTATACTATGAGGGTGAGAAGGCTCGCACAATTCCGCCCTTGGGGTCCGTAGGTACCTCCCGCTTGCGAAACAGGGGAGAACGCGAGGGTGCCGTTCTAATCAGGGGATTCTTCGTTTCCTTCGTTGTCGTCCTCTTCTAAAGGAGGGTCTTTATGCCGACTTTGCACTTGTTCCGTCGTTGGCGAGGCTTCACCTTGATCGAGTTACTGGTGGTGATCGCCATCATTGCCATTCTCATCGGCCTGCTGCTGCCGGCCGTGCAGAAGGTGCGTGCCGCCGCTGCGCGTGCGTCGTCCACGAACAACCTCAAACAGATGACGCTGGCGCTCATCAACATGGCCGACACCAATCAGGGCACGCTGCCGGACATCGATGGCTACTTCCCCAAAGGGGTTCCCACCAACACTTATCCCTATTGCGGACCTTCCTCTGGGGCGGTCATGAACACCTTCCTCAACCCACCTTGCGCGATGTGTGGCACCCCCTTCTATTTTATGTTGCCCTTCATTGAGCAGCAGAACACGTACACTGCCGTCATGGCGATCCCTCACTATGATTCCTGGTGGTGCGGGTGGCAAATCAAGACCTACGCCAGCCCGGCAGATCCTTCCGCCCCTGGTAACAACGAGCCGGACACAGGCTCGCCTCGTTTCGGCACCAGCTATGCCCCGAATGAATACGTGCTAAGGCAAGGAGCCGCTACCTGGTGGCCCAACCGCACTTGGGCGCCGGTTGCGAAATTCCCGGCCAGCATTCCCGATGGTACCTCCAATACCATCGCCTTTACCGAGAGGCGGATGATTTGTCCGATCAATGGTGGAGCGGTGTACTACTGGGGCGAAACGGGCGGCCCCTGCTATCGCACCGGCTATCCGGACCAGGGTACGATCGGCTCCATACCCGCGGTCTACAGCTATAGCAGCCCCCAAAATGTTTTTCCGTTGTTGTTGCCGCAGATCAACCCGCCTGCCGCCACGGCCCCACCTGGTGGGACAAACCCGGCCCAGTACTCCAACGTGACCGCCTGGTGCAATCCCTGCCAGGTCAATTCCAGCACCGACGGTGGAATCCTGATTGCCACCTTCGATGGCTCGGTGCATTTGCTCGGGCAGGGAATCTCCCAACTCACCTGGCAGAACGCCCTTCTGCCCAACGACGGCTTGGTTCTAGGACCCGATTGGAACCCGTAAACGAAATGAGACGAGCCGGAAGCGTAAGCGACGGACTCACGAGCCGGAAGCATAAGCGACGGATGCTTTGCCGTCGCTTATGCTTCCGGCTCGTGGTTGCTTTTTGCTTACTTTTTTCGGGGACCGCCTGCCAGCCGAACTCCGATCCGACGCAGCTCCAAGAAGCACTCAGCACGCCGCAGAGAGAGCCGCTGATGTTCGAGGACATCACAGAGTCCTCGGGAGTGGATTTCACTCACCGCAACGGTGAAGAAGCGGAACATGTGGCGATCCTGGAAACGCTGGGCGGCGGGGCGGCGCTGCTCGATTACGAGGGCGATGGTTTGCTCGACATCTTTCTCACCGGAGGCGGGCTGTTCACCGGCCCGGACAACAAGACTATCTCCGGCCTGCCGTGCAAGCTCTACAAGAACCTCGGCAAGCGCCGATTCCGCGACGTCACAGCCGAAGTCGGCCTGGATAAACTGGCAGGTGGAACGCCCTGGTTCTACAGCCATGGAGCAGCCGTCGCCGATTACGACCGTGACGGCTGGCCCGACTTGCTCGTCACCGGCTGGAGACATCTGGCCTTGTTCCACAATGTTCCCCTCGATCCCAGCGACCCCGCCAAAGGCCGACGCTTCGAGGACGTGACGGCAGCTGCCGGGCTGGACAAAGACATTCTCTGGACCACCAGTGCTGCCTTCGGCGACCTGGACGGCGATGGCTGGCCCGATCTGTACGTTTGCCAGTACGTCAATTGGTCGTTCGCCAACCATCCGATCTGCAGCGATCACCAGAGCCGGGACATGTGTCCGCCCCGGAGCTTCGACGGTTTGCCGCACAAAGTGTATCGCAACAGCGGCGAGGGCCGATTCATCGATGTCAGTGCCACGGCCGGCCTTGTTCCTGCCGGCCGCGAATCCAGTAAAGGGCTTGGCGTGCTTATGGTCGATCTGGACGGCGACGGCAAACCGGATATTTACGTGGCCAACGACGTGGTGAAAAAACTCCTCTACATGAATGACTCGAAACTGGGCCAGATCCGTTTGCGGGAGGTCGGCATGGCGAGCGGAACGGCCCTGGACGATCAGGGAAATGCCAACGGCAGCATGGGCGTGGATGCCGGAGATTACGACGGCAGCGGCAAGCCGTCGCTGTGGGTGACTAACTACGAGTACGAGCTGCACGGTCTGTATCACAATGAGATAAAGCCCGGCCAGGTTACGTTCCGCTATCACACGCGGCTGACCGGACTGGCGGCGATGAACCAACGATTCGTCGCCTGGGGAACATCGTTTGTCGATATTGATCTCGATGGCTGGGAGGATCTGTTCGTCTCCAACGGCCATGTGATGCGTTACCATCGCGCCGCTAACATGGCGCGCAAGCAACCCCCGGTTTTGTACGGCAACGTAGGTGGCAAGTTTCGCGACATTACCCGCCGTCTCGGCCCGTATGGACAGCAGGCTCACATGGGCCGCGGCGTGGCCTTCGGCGACCTCGACAACGACGGCCGGACCGAGTTGGTCATCAGCCACGTGAATGAACCCGCCGCAATCCTGCGCGGCATCGGCGGCGCAGGACGCCATTGGCTGGGAGTGCAGCTCATCGGCAAGGACCACGCCGACATCGTCGGAGCCAAGGTAGAGCTTCGCGTCGGCGAGCGAACTCTGTCGCGCTTTGCCAAGGGTGGTGGTTCTTACCTGTCGTCCAACGACCGCCGGCTTCTTTTCGGTTTAGGAAGCGAACCTAAACCGGGACGATTGACCGTGACCTGGCCCAACGGTCACAAACAACACTTCGAAGGACTGGACAGCGACCGTTATCATCGCATTTGCCAAACCGAATAGAAACCCGGACAACCGGCTCGCTCGCTGGCGGTCGCAGGGCAGCGGATGCACTCCGGACGTCGGCGGCGGTCTATCGCTGAAAGGCCTAATCGATCCGGTTATAATTGGCGAACCATAGCTCCCATTGGCATCCTAGCTACACGCCGTTAAGCGACGATGGGCTGGCGAAGAGGAGATCACGCATCAGGATATCTTTGGACACTCCCATCGCACCCGCCTCGATACCCAGCAGACCGTCCAGACGCTGTAAGGCCAGAGCATCGGCCGTATGCCACATCGCCGCAACAGAGGACAGCTCCATCTGGTAGGTGTTCCGTGCATCGCTCAGCAGAACAGTAAGGTCATTGAGAAGATGATCCACGGGAGACAACGGAGTGCCGCTGCTGGAGACGCTTGGACTGCTGGGTACGGACATGGCGTGTCCGTTGTCTAGAGTGCTCACGGCCGCTGGAGTAAGGAGCGTGTCCGCGGACGGTGGGTCGGCGATGCCTTGCGGGTTATTGTCGTAAGGGTTCAGGGCGAACGTCGCGCCGGCGCTTTGGCTGCCGGAAGTGCGGCTGGCTGCACCGATGTACTGATAGGCCTTGTCGGTGCCATTGTCCACGATCCAGATGTCGCTGACGTTGTTGGGATTGATGGTGATGCCGGTCGGATGCGTGTCGGCCGTGTCGATGGACCAACTGCCCAGAAGTGAGCCGGAAAGCGTGTACTTGAACACCTTGAGCTTGGTGCCGTCCACCACCGAGAAGGACGTGCCATCGGTCACAATGTCCTGCGGATTGGGGTCGCCGTTTTTGCCGCTGGCGAGGCTGAAACTGCTGGTGGCATTCTGGCTGCCGGAGAGGCGGCTAGCGGCGCCGGTGAACGTGTAGACCTTGTCGCTGTAGCTATCGACCAGCCAGATGTCGGTGCCGTTGGTGGTGATGCCAGTCAGCTGCGCTGAGGAACTCAAACCGCCGGCTGACCAGGAGCCGAGCAGCGTGCCGCTGGGGCTGTAGACATAGACGCTTTTGTTGGCGTCCACGACCCATTCCATCGTGCCAGAGGCGTTGGCGGCGACGCCGCGCGGGCTGAGGTCCGGATTGGCGGTGGTGACGCTGAGGCCGTAGGGCGCCTGCTCCGCGCCCGAGGCCTGGTACTTGAAGGCCGTGTTGGTGCCGCCGTTCGATGGAGTGGCGCCGTTGACGATGTAGAACTTGGCCTTCTGGTCGCTTGGCGCGATGGTGCCCGTGGCCTGGCTTTGCGAGAGCGTGGCCGCCTCGGGATTGGAGAGAGTGAGCGTAAACGTCAGGGGAGTCGTCTGGCTGCCGCTGTCGAGAATCGGTACGCAAATCGTCTCAGTGGTGACGCCGGGTGCAAAGGTAAGCGTACCACTGGTGGCGGTGTAATTGGTACCGGCGATCGCCGTGCCATCGGAGGTGGCGTAGTTGACGGTCAGCGGCAAACTACTAGCCGTTGTGTTCGTAACCGTGAAGACCTCCTCATTTTCCGTGCCGAAGCGCATGATCTGGGCTGGGGTTGGGTTCAACGCCGCGACATAGAGGTCGCCATCGGGTCCGAAGGTCATGCGATGGATATTGGCCATACCGCCGCTGCCCGCCGGGACGTAGTCATCGACGTAGGTGCCGCCCGTGGTGAAGCGAAGAATGCGATTGTTTCCGGCGCTGAGTACGTACATCAGGCCGTCCGAGCCGAACTTGACGTCTTTCGGCCCCGCCACGCCAGCACTGGCCGCGACACCTACGTAGGCACCTGTCTGGGCGTTGTACTTCAGCACCTGGTTTGAGCCGGTGCTCGCCACGTAAAGGTAGGAGCCGCTAGGATCGAACGTGATTCCTTCCGGCAAGTTCAGCCCGCCAGAGCCGCTGGCAACAAACGTGCGTATGTACGCTCCTGTCGTGCCGTCGTACTCGATGACGCTGGCGCTGTTTCGGCCGGACACGTAGAGATTCCCATCGGGGCCGAAGGTCATGCCGTGCGGGCCGCTGATGCCTCCGCTGCCGGCCGTGACGAAGACGCTCACGAACGCGCCGGTGGTGCCATCGAAACGGAGAACTTCGTTGTTGTACTCACTGGCCACGTAGAGGTAGCTTCCTTGGAAAACCATGTCCCGCACGCCCTCGATGTAGCCTGACGGCGTGAACTGACCCATGAACGCGCCCGTTGTGCCGTTGAAGCGGCCAATGGCGTTGGGGTT
>Ga0070739_10005152_pt1 | contig 15090 bp, 12 predicted proteins | sample Coa_R1_7_FD_66445 | JGI IMG/M metagenome (GOLD analysis project Ga0070739, IMG submission 66445) | Surface soil microbial communities from Centralia Pennsylvania, which are recovering from an underground coalmine fire - Coalmine... | ecosystem: Environmental > Terrestrial > Soil > Unclassified ... | reverse complement strand
GCATACTCTCTCCGGCGGTGAGCGGCGGCGCGTCGCCCTGTGCAAAGTGCTGCTTCAGCGGCCCGATTTACTGCTGTTGGATGAGCCGACCAACCATCTCGACGCCGAGTCGGTCGCCTGGCTGGAGCGGCATTTGCAAGAATATCATGGCACCGTCGTGGCAGTGACGCATGATCGCTATTTCCTGGATAACGTTGCCCAGTGGATCCTGGAGCTGGACCGCGGCCAAGGGATTCCCTGGAAGGGCAATTACTCATCCTGGCTCGATCAGAAGCAAACCCGTCTAGCCAAAGAGGAGAAACAGGAATCGGCCCGGCGCAAGGCACTCGCCCGCGAGCTGGAATGGGCGAAGATGGCCCCGCGCGCTCGCGTCGCCAAGAGCAAAGCCCGCTTGGGCGCCTACGAAAAATTAGCGGCACAGGAATACGAAGAAAGAGAAGACGAGCTGGTCTTGCAAATCCCTCCGGGACCGCACCTGGGCGATATTGTCGTGCGAGCTGAAAACGTCCGCAAAGGTTACGGCGATAATCTCCTGATGGAGGATCTGAATTTCGACTTGCCGCGCGGCGGCATCGTCGGCATCATCGGACCAAACGGTGCCGGCAAAACCACATTGTTTCGCATGATCGTCGGCCAAGAGAAGCCGGATGCCGGGACACTGCGAATCGGTGATACGGTTGTGCCAGCCTACGTCGATCAAAACCGCGACACCCTCGACAACAACAAGACGGTTTTCGAGGAGATCACCGGGGGCGTCGATCATCTGATGCTCGGCAAGCGCCGCGTCGCTTCGCGTGGCTATGTGGCTCGATTCAATTTCAAGGGACCGGATCAGCAGCGCAAAGTCGGCGAACTGTCCGGCGGCGAACGCAACCGTGTTCATCTGGCCAAACTGCTGCGGCGAGGCGGCAACTTGCTGCTGCTGGACGAACCGACGAATGATCTCGACGTGGACACGCTGCGGTCGTTAGAAGAGGCGTTGCTGAACTTTGGCGGATGTGCCGTGGTCATCAGCCACGACCGCTGGTTTTTGGACCGTATTGCTACCCACATACTCGCGTTTGAGGGCGACAGCAAGACCGTGTGGTGCGAGGGCAATTACCAGACCTATGAAGCGCAGCGCAAACAACGATTGGGGCAGGAAGCCGACCAACCGCACCGTATTCGGTACAAGAAATTGCACCAATAACAGGAGTCGCATATGAACCGGACTTCAACCCTGACGCCTCCTCCCAGCGTCCGCATGGACCCTGCCATTGCCAATCTGGAAACCGTGGCTGAGTTGCTCAAACAGCTGGGCGGCATTCCGGCGAATCGGGTGCGCTGGAAGCCGTTTCCCGGCACTGCCACCGAGAAAGACTTGCTCGCCGTCGTGGAGGGGCCGGAGAAACGCTTGTGCGAATTGGTCGATGGCACGCTAGTGGAGAAACCGATGGGTCTGCATGAATCGCGTCTCGCCATCGTCCTCGCGTATTTTATGGAGACCTATCTGGACACCCACGATCTAGGCGTCTGTTACGGGGAGGCGGCCACGCTGCGAATCGTACCGGGTCGAGTGCGGCTGCCTGATGTCTCCTTCGTTTCTTGGGACAAGCTGCCTAACCGCGAGCTTCCCGCGGAGGCAGTTGCGGATCTGGTTCCGGATCTGGTTGTGGAGGTGCTCAGCAAGAGCAACACGCGCCGTGAGATGAAAGGGAAGCGCGAGGAGTATTTTCGAGGGGGGGCACGTCTGGTCTGGGAAATCGACCCCAAGAAGCAATCGGCCCGTGCCTACACCAGCCCCCATCAATTCGAGGAGATTGGCCCGGATGGTGTTCTAGACGGCGGTGACGTGCTGCCGGGTTTCGTCCTGCCCTTAAAACGGCTGTTCGCCCGCGCCGGCCGACAACGCGGCTCTTGATGCTCGGAGCTTGTACTCATGATGGAACTCGTCGAGGTCACGAAAGTTTACAACACCGGAAGGACGCCGGTACATGCGGTGCGCGGCGTCAGTCTGACCATTGCTGCCGGCGAGTTTGTTTCCATTATGGGGCCAAGCGGTTCCGGAAAGTCTACTTTGATGCATTTGCTCGGTGCCCTTGATACGCCGACGAGCGGTCGAGCGCTATTTCAAGGCCGCGATCTTCAATCCTTGTCCGATCGGGAACGCTCGCGCTTCCGACGCACGAAGATCGGCTTTGTCTTCCAATTCTTCAACCTCTTGCCGACGCTGACGGCGGCAGAGAACGTGGCGCTGCCGTTGTTCCTGGATGGACAGTCGCGCGGACGGGCGCTGAAGCAAGCGGTTGCTGCGCTGGAGCGCGTTGGACTGGGGCATCGCGCCGAACATCATCCAGAAGAAATGTCCGGCGGCGAGATGCAGCGTGTGGCCGTCGCCCGCGCCTTGGTGTTGGAGCCGGAGGCGGTGCTGTGCGATGAGCCGACCGGCAACCTCGATTCGGCTAACAGCCGCGAGATCCTGAATCTGCTGCGCAGTCTACCGGAGAAAGGACGGCGCAGCGTCGTTATGGTGACGCACGATCCGCAAGCCGCCGCCTATGCGGATCGCCTCGTGCATATCCGCGATGGACTTGTCGCCGGCATCGAAGAGTTGAGCAACGGGCAAATCGACTCGTTTAGCCGCGAGCCGCAGGCAAGCGCGGTGGTCCCGCGCTCGCCTACGGCTCGCGGCTAAACATTGGGATATTCTTCATGCTGGCACTGCACCGCAGCCTGAGCGTTGGTTATCTTCGTCTCCATCCGACGCGGGCGGTCTTGATCGTTTTGAGCATCTCTCTTGGTGTGGCCACGTTGGTAGCCACGCGTCTGCTTAATCAGAGCATCAATCAGGAAGCGCCCGAGGCCGTCAACCCGATGGCCAAGAGCGCTGATCTCGTGGTCATGAACGCGCAAACCGGCGTGCCGCGCTCGCTGGCCGACGAGTTGCGCCGAGCCGGAATTCCGGGATTGCGCGATGCCGAACCAATCGTATTGGGACGCATTACCCTGCCGCAACTCGATAAAAATGGCCGTTCTGTCTGGTTGTTCGGATTGGACTTGGTCAAGCGCGCCTCCGCGCTCGATTCGAAACAGAGGAGTGAGGAAGGTATCGAAATTCGCTGGATACACGATCCCTCTGCGGCGGCTGGCGCTTCCCACTTGGTGTTGGACCGATTGCGCGGACGCATTCCTGTCCTTGCCGGTGATAAGCTCGTGCAGGCACTGGCTGAAAAAATGTCCGCCGGCCGTTCGCAAGCAGAGCGTGGCGAAGCGATCCTCAAAGACATTCCGATCCAGGCCCTTGCCTCCGGCAAGCGGAGCAATCTGTCATTGCTCGGTTCGATCCAGTTTCCGGATCTGCGCGCCCTGGGCGATGGCAACTTTCTGGTGATGGATGTCGGCGATGCCGCCGGCCTGATTTTTCCGCAGCGAAAAGAAAACGTCAGTCAGATCAACATCCATGTCGAAGCCGGGGCAGATCGGCGAGACGTGCGGCAGCGTCTGCAAGCATACATGGGCGACCGGGCCGAAGTCCGCACCCTGGAATCGAATTACGAAGCCGTGCGCGATGTGACGGCTGGACTTGAGCTGGGCTTTGACATCGGCGGAGCAATCGCGCTGGTGGTCGGGCTATTTCTGGTTTACAACGTGCTGTCGGTCAACGTGGCGGAGCGGCGGCACGACATCGGCATCATGCGTTCGGTTGGAGCGACGCGCGGCCAAGTGGCGGGACTGTTTCTGGGTGAGGCGGCGCTGTTGGGACTGGTCGGTTCGGGACTGGGCTTGCCGCTAGGCTGGGGGCTGGCTTGGCTGACGCTGTGGCCGTTGTTGCGTTTTCTCAGCGAATTGTTTGTGCCGATGGGCGAGCTATCGCTCCATGTGTCGTCGTCGCTGATGGGCGTTGCGTTGCTGGCCGGCGTGTGTACCGCTATGCTGGCGGCTCTGATTCCCGCTTTGCAGGCCGCATCCGAAGAACCTGCCGCCGCCGTCCGCCGTGTGCCGCCCAGCGGAAAGCTCCGGCACCGACTTTTGCACTTGTCGAGTATCGTGATTTTGCTACTCGCCGGTATCGCCTCCGTCGTCTGGCGCGATCACTTGCCGCGCCGCGCCGGAGTCTTCGCCGGTGCCGTACTCCTGTTCGTCGCCGCACTGACGCTCATCCCACTGGTTACGGAACTCCTGGGGCGATTGCTCCGTCCGGTGGTGCCCTCGTTCATGGGGCTGGAAGGCCGGCTCGCCGCCGATAATCTCGTGCGTAGTCCTGGACGAACCGGCATCGTCATCGCCGCTCTCGCCGCGACAGCCGCGCTTGTCTTCGGTCTGTCCGCCTTCATCCACAGCACCAAGGAAACAGTCTACCATTGGCTCGACAACAAGGTGGCAGCCGATCTGTTCGTGACCTGCGGCGGCTCCATCGACTCGGCCAGCCTCACGCAGCCGATGGACGCACATCTGCACGACAAGCTGGCATCCCTGCCGGAAATCGATGCGGCCGTCGGCATCCGCTTCCATCTGCTCGATTTCCGCGAGCGCATCATTTTCATGCTTGCCGTGGATACGCACCATCTCGAAAAGGGCAGCCTCGCGGCCTATCCGCGCCTGCGTGAAGGCGGCACTGCTCTTGTTTCAGAGAACTTCGCCGCTCTGTACGGCGTCTATCCCGGAGATCGCATCGACATCCGCGGCCGCAACGGCATGTTGACGTTGGAGGTGCTCGGAGTTGCAGTCGATTACACCTGGAACCGCGGCACCCTCCTCGTCGATCGCGCCTGGTTCAAGCAAGCGTTTGGTGATGATTTGGTGGACCTGTGGGATATTTACTTGCGTCCGGGCGCTGATCCGCAATCCGTGCGTAATGAAATCCTGAGCCGGTGGGGCCGGCAGGACGCATTGTATGCCGCCACACGCAAGGAGATGCACGACAGCATCGAGAAGGGCATCGACCGCGTTTATCTGCTGGGTTACGCCCAGTTTTTCATCGTCGGCCTGGTGACGTTGCTCGGCGTAGTCAGCGCCTTGTTCATCTCCGTGCTGCAGCGCCGCCGTGAATTAGGTCTGTTGCGGGCCGTCGGCGCGTCGCGCGGCCAGATTCTCGGCACCGTCCTCGCGGAAGCGGCGCTGATGGGACTGTTCGGAGCGCTGATCGGCTTCGTCGTGGGCTTGTTCATCGAGTGGTACACAATCCGTCTGATTTTGCCCGATGAGGCGGGATTTGTCTTCCCGATGCTGGTTCCATGGAAGCCGGCGGTTGTAGTTTTCTCGCTCGCGGTAGTGTTGGCTGCACTGGTCGGTCTGTGGCCGGCATACCACGCCACACGCCTCCGCATTGCCGAAGCCATCGCCTATGAATGAGCCGCCGCCGTAGCGCACGGCATCATTTGGGAGTCTGCTCCGGCCAGCTGCGCATTGCCAGCTTGGCCACTTCTTCCAGCTGCGTGCGCGTGGCGCCTCCGGCCGCCTGAACGGAGAGTCCCCACAGGACCGTGAGAATGTAGCGCGCTAACTTGGTGGGATTCACTTTAGCCGGCAGGTCGCCCTCCGCAATGGCACGCTCCAAGCGGCGACGCACTGCCGCCTCCGCTGCCGCCCGGCACAGATTCAATTCCTTCCGAATCGACGCTGCCGTCGGCCCCGAAGCGAGCGCTCCCTGCACGAGCAGACAGCCATCGGGATGCCGCGGATTCATCACCATGTCGATGGCGCCGCGAAAGAGCTTCTCGATGGCGCGGCGGGCAGTTGGTTGTTCGAGGGCCTTGGGCAGGTACGATGCTGGATTTTGAAGATAGCGCTGGAGAGCTTTCTTGAACAAGGCCTCCTTATTGCCGAAAGCTGCGTACAGACTGGGCACGTTGATGCCCATCGCCTTGGTCAGCGCCGCCAAGGAAGTGCCCTCATATCCGTGACGCCAAAAAAGCAGCAGCGCTGCATCGAGCGCTTTTTCAGTGTTGAACTTTCTCGGACGCCCCCTGGGCATGGACTGCCTCCACGAATTTTTTAGCGATTATTACACTACTTGGCTTGACAGCCAGCCTCAAGTTTATTTATTGTTGCACCCGATACAAAAGTATAGGGCAAGCAATCCCAGCCGCGCGAGGCGGTTTTTTCCTCCGCTCGCTTAATTTGCCCCTATATCCCCTACATCTTGCAAAGGAGATACCGTGCAAGTGCAGCCCTACTTGGACTTCAATGGCCGATGCGAAGAAGCCGTGGAGTTCTACCGTCGTGCGCTGGGAGCAGAAGTCACATCGCTCCATCGCTTCAAGGACAGCCCCGACCCCAACATGTCCTCGCCTGCGATCGGCGACAAAATCATGCATGTGGGCCTCCGCATCGGCGACAACACGGTGCTGGCTTCCGACGGCCACTGCAACGGACAACACAGTTTCCAGGGCTTCTCGCTGGCACTTAATGTAGCGAATGAAGCCGAGGGGCAGCGCGTATTCGCTGCTCTGAGCGATGGCGGCCAGGTGCGGATGCCGCTGACGAAGACCTTCTTTTCTCCGGGCTTCGGAATGGTCGCGGACCGTTTCGGAGTCAATTGGATGGTCCATGTCGCACCTTGAGCGCGTAACACCTCCTCCGGCAGCGCCAGCGAGGGACCGCCTTACTGGCGCTGCGGGCTGGGGAAGGAACGCTGCTAACCTTGATTGTCTTTCACGTCTGGGATAAAAGAGGGCGAAATGTTCGCCGATGAGCATTTCTCGAAACTCAGCAAGGAGGGTAAGGATGAGCAAAGTACGAGTTCTGGTCGGCACACGCAAGGGCGCATTCATCCTAACATCGGACGGCAAGCGTCAAAAATGGGATGTAAGCGGCCCTCTCTTTGGGGGCTGGGAGATCTACCACATGAAGGGGTCGCCCGTCGATCCAAACCGCATCTATGCGTCGCAGACCAGCGGTTGGTTCGGGCAGGTCATCCAACGCTCGGATGACGGAGGCAAAACCTGGCATCAACCGGGGACGCCCCCCGGCGAACCGACAACGACGCCGGAGGGTTTTCCCAAGGGCGAGAGCAACAAGTTTGTCTACGATACGTCCTCGGAAACTGGGAAGCCGCTTACAACACATCAATTTTTTGACGGCACGCAACATCCCTGGGAGTTCAAGCGAGTCTGGCATCTGGAACCTTCGCTGAGTGATCCGAATACGGTTTACGCTGGGGTTGAAGATGCCGCGCTGTTCCGCTCGACCGATGGCGGAAAAAACTGGCATGAACTGGCTGGTTTGCGCGGCCACGGTACGGGTTCCAAATGGGCGCCCGGCGCTGGAGGCATGGGCTTGCACACCATCGTTTTGGATAAGAGCAATCCCAAGCGCATCTTCGTCGCCATTTCGGCGGCCGGCGCTTTTCGTACCGACGACGGCGGGAAAAACTGGAAGCCGATCAACCGCGGGCTAAAATCGCCGTACTTGCCTGATCCGACTCCCGAGGTTGGCTTTTGCGTTCACCGCATCGCGATGCACCAATCACGTCCGGGCGTTCTCTTCATGCAGTTGCACCAAGGCGGCGGCATCTTCCGTACTGACAACGCCGGCGACTCCTGGCAGGAAGTCAATGGGAACTTGCCGACTGACTTCGGCTTCCCCATCGATGTCCATGCGCACGAGCCGGAAACCATCTACGTCATCCCGATCCAACCGTATCCGGGTCGCTATCCACCTGATGGCAAACTGCGTGTTTGGCGCAGCCGCACGGGCGGAAACGAGTGGGAGGCGTTGACCAACGGCCTGCCGCAGCGCGATTGCTACGTCAACGTGCTGCGCGAAGCGATGGCCGTCGATTCGCTCGATTCGTGCGGCATCTACTTCGGCACCACAGGCGGTCAAGTATACGTATCGCCGGATTCCGGCGATACTTGGACTCCGATTGTCCGCGACCTTCCTAGCGTGTTGTCCGTTGAGGTACAAACACTGCAATGAAATTGGCTTGTTGTGGCATGGCTCCGAGCCGTGCCACAACAAGGTTTTCTCCGTGCAGATTTTCAGGTGAGAGAAGAGGAACGACTTATGCAAGCGGAAGAGAAAACGGCGCCGGTGTCGAAAGGAATGCTCTGGACAGGTTACATTATCAGCTTCCTCCCGGCACTTTTCCTTCTCATGGATGGAGTCATGAAATTGGTAAAGCCGGATCCGGTTGTGGAAGCAACCGTTAAGCTCGGCTACCCGGAAAGCGTTATTTTGGGACTTGGGATAGTGTTACTGAGTTGCACTATCCTCTACCTCATCCCCCGTACTTCCGTTCTCGGTGCTATCCTTTTGACGGGCTATCTGGGTGGTGCGGTCGCGAGCCACCTACGTGCCGAGGATGGACCGTTTCCCCTCTTTTTTCCGGTCATTTTCGGTGCGTTGCTCTGGGGAGGACTTGTTCTGCGCGACGCACGGCTGCGCGGACTTCTCACTCTGCGAAGTTAGATTGGGCGCTGTTCGTCCTTCTTGGTGCTGGCCCAGTCGAAGGATCGTGCTAAATCATCGACTAACGGAGGATCTTTTAATGGTCCGTGTCATTCTTCCGTACCATCTGCGCGAGCTGGCAGCAGTCGGCACCGAGGTGCTACTCAACGTCGAGGGGCCAGTCACGCAACGCTCGCTCCTGGATGCGCTGGAGTCTCGCTATCCGACGCTGCGCGGCACCATCCGCGACCGCATCACCGGACTGCGGCGGCCGATGTTGCGTTTTTTTGCTTGCACAGAAGATCTATCTCTTGAGCCGCCGGATGCTCCTCTTCCCGATGCAGTTGCATCGGGAGTCGAGCCGTTTTTCGTCGTCGGAGCCGTTGCCGGCGGATAGACGCAAGGAAAAGTACGCTGATGCCGCGGATAATTCCAATACTCGCAACTCTGATACACGGCATCCGCGTACTGTTTCGAGAAAGACACCTCAGAAGCTCTTATCCGGTCCCTCTCCGAGCATTTTTCGATCTCGGCGATTGACTTTCGCCGCAGATTAGAGAAACTGGAAAGCATAGTCGCTCGCTCGTTCCCACCTATTTTCCCTCCGGGGAGGAGATCCATTGTGACCGATACACCCAAACACAATCCGTCGCGTCGTGACGTGATGAAGACAACCGGCAAGGTTGCCGTGGCCTCGGCACTGGCCGGCATCGCCATCCCGGCCGTTCACGCCGCCGAAAACAACACGATCCAGCTGGCCCTGGTTGGCTGCGGTGGACGCGGCACCGGCGCCGCCGAGGACGCTTTGTCCAGCAAGTTCGGCCCCACCAAGCTCGTCGCCATGGCCGACGTTTTCGCTGACCGGCTCAGTAACAGCTACAACTACCTCAAAAAGTTCGAGCAGGATAAGAAGGTCGATGTGCCCGAGGATCGCAGGTTCATCGATTTCGACGCCTACAAACGCGCCATGGACTGTCTGCGTCCGGGAGACGTGGTCATTCTGACGACGCCGCCGGCCTTTCGCTGGGTTCACTTCGGCTACGCCATCCAAAAGGGCCTCAACGTCTTCATGGAGAAGCCCATCACGGTTGATGCGCCATCTACACGGCGGATGCTCAAGCTGGGCGAGGAAGCCAAGAGCAAGAACCTCAAGGTCGGCGTCGGCCTCATGTGCCGGCACTGCCATGCGCGGCAGGAACTGTACAAACGCATTCGTGATGGCCAAATCGGCGAACTCACGCTGTTGCGCGCCTATCGGCAGCATGGCCCCGTCGGTTTCTTCGCGTCGGGGCCTAAGCCAAATGGCATCAGCGAACTTCTCTATCAGGTCCGACGATTCCACTCGTTCTTGTGGGCAAGCGGCGGCTGCTTCAGCGATTTCTACATCCACCATATCGATGAGTGCTGCTGGATGAAGGATGCCTGGCCCGTCTCAGCTAGGGGAGCCGGCGGCCGACATTTCCGCAACGACAGTGGAAGCACCGACATCGATCAGAATTTCGATGTCTACTCCGTCGAGTATACTTTTGCCGACGGAGCCAAACTCTGGCTGGAAGGTCGTTGCATGACCGGTTGCGAACAGGAGTTTGCCAGCTACGCACATGGCACGAAAGGTTCGGCCATCATTTCCGTCGTCGATCACTGGCCTTCCCATGCGCGCACCTTCAGTAGCCAAAACTGTGTTTTCGCTGGCGAGTCGCGCCGTAGGGGACGAAGATCCCAAAAAGACAATACAGCTCAGCAGGACATCACCTGGCAATGCGGTCAGGAGAAGGCCAATCCCTATCGCGTCGAATGGGATGATCTGCTCCAGGCCATACGCGAAGACAAGCCGTACAGCGAGGTGGAGCGCGGCGCCATGGCGAGTCTTGTCACAGCTATGGGACGAAAGGCCGCTCACACGGGGCAAATCGTCACCCTGAAGGCCATGCTCGAAGATCAGCACGAATTCGCGCCCGAGGTCGATCGACTGAAGATGGATTCTGCCGCGCCGCTCTTGGCCAGCGCGGACGGCCGGTATCCCGTGCCGGAACCGGGCCGCAAGAAGGACCGTGAATTCTAACGACATTTCACTTTTCGTTTATTCGCAAATCCAAGCCTGAAGCGTAAGCGATGGCTGCGAAGAAATAAAACGGTGTCAGGAACCTTCTGAGGTCTGCAAAGGTTCCTGACACCGATCCTCCGTTTCTCCGGGCGGGACGAGAGTTGCTCTCATTTCGGCTTCCGTTCGCTCCATCTCCCATGCAGACTCCCGCCGAGGATTGTTGCCAAGCCCAGACCCGCTAGAGTGAGGCTGGCCGGTTCAGGCACCGACTGAGGCGGAAGCGGTGCCACCGTGATCTGGGCCGGGACAGCGTACCCGCCGCCATAGGCGCCCTCCAGCATCCACATCTGATCAGTCACCCAGGAAGTTTGCTGACTCAGATCCACAGTATAGCTGTTATGACCTAGGTCCAGTGTCTGGATGCTCGGCGTGAAACTAAGAGTCCCTCTGGAGATGTAAGGCCCTTCGGACCCGCTGAAGGTGCCTTGGAAGTTGAGGGTTCCCTGAGCATGGGAGGCCTCGTCGGTCAAGGTGAGCGCAAGTTTGAAAGGTTGTGCATTGAATGTGCTGGGAGTGCCGACGCCGAGAGGATCGGAATTGGATTGAACTTGCCAGTTTATACCGGCGATTGTAATGCTCCCCGACCCAGCTACATGGTTTCCAGCTCTGTTGTCGATTTCCGCAGAACCGGTCGTCGTAGAGGAAGCCGGCGCGAAGGACACCGTCCAATAGCCGTTGGAGGTTTGACCCGTATTCGACCCGGAGTATACCCGACTTCCAAAGTCGAAATAAATGGGATTGGCAAGGGCATGTCCGGACTGGCCGGCGAGGATGATGAATACTGTTAGGATGATGGTGGTTGTAAATGGCTTCATGAGCGAGCATCCTTACTCACGAGAAAGGCGAATGGCAGTTCGCTGGCCGAGTCTATGTCCGCAGGGGCAGTCAGTCAAGCTCTCTTCGCGAACTCGCCCCTTGACAAATTAGACGGATTGTCTAACATCGGTATAGTCATTTTGTCTAACGAGGAGGTGTCCATTGGCGCGGAACCCTCAAGATGTCACCGACACGGAACTAGCGGTCTTGCAAGTCCTGTGGGAAAACGGGCCCTCGACACGGCGGCAGATCACCGACTTGCTTTATCCCGACGGCGGGCCGGCTCATTTTACGACCGTGCAAAAACTGCTGGAACGCCTGGAAAGAAAGGGACACGTCAAGCGCGACTCAAGCGACGGACCCGTTTCCTTCACGGCGATCACCGACCGTGAAGTGCTAATCAGCCGCCGTCTGCTCGACGTGGCCGACAAGTTGTGCGGCGGCTCGCTGACGCCGCTGCTCATGAACCTGGTCCGCGCCAAGCCGTTGACGCCGGGCGAAGTACAAGAACTGCAAGATCTCCTACAGGAACTGAGCAAACAACGTCGTCCTCGCAATAAGCCGCGCTGAGAGGTGCTGTTATGCCATCCCTTCTGTACCTCGCGCTGAGCAACGCCGCCCTGGCGACCGTACTGGCCGCGTTCGTGGCCGTTGTCACGCGCTTTTGTCGTCGTCCGTCGATGCGCCATGCCCTGTGGCTCTTGGTGCTACTCAAACTCATCACACCGCCGCTTGTGCCGCTATGCGTGACCTGGCCGCGGAGCGACGAAGTCGAGCCGCTTCCCACCGAACCGGCGCCGTCTGCGCTCATCCTCCCACCGATGGCGGGACCGAGCGAACCTGTTCCATCGATTGCTGAATCCGAATTCTCCATCGGGGCCGCGACCGTCAGCGAGCGGCCAGATCCCCCGCTCCCTAACGGTCGCGGCTCAGCTTTTTTGCCTGCTCTTGTTGGAATTTGGCTGGGAGGCGCACTAGTATGGTGGACCGTTGCCTTTGTACGTCTGAGAGGGTTCCGCCGAGTGTTGCGGCAGGCTTCGTCTGCGTCGGCAGAAGTACAAGAACAGGGACGGCGAATAGCCGCGACGCTGGGACTGCGGCATTGTCCGCCGATCGTATTCGTATCCGCCCCGCTGTCGCCAATTTTGTGGGCGCTCGCACTTTCTCCGCGTTTGCTGATGCCGACGGACCTCTGGAAAAAGCTCGCATCTGAGCAGCAGGACACGCTCCTAGCTCACGAATTGGCCCATTTGCGGCGTGGCGATCATTGGGTCCGCCGTTTGGAGCTGCTTGTCCTCGGTCTGTACTGGTGGCATCCCGTCGTCTGGTGGGCGCGGCGGCGACTGCAAGAGGCGGAAGAAGAATGCTGTGACGCTCTTGTCGTCGCCCTTCTGCCGGATGCCGCCCCAGCCTACGCCTCTGCTCTAGTTGAAACCGTCGCATTTCTCTCGCAAACACGCCCCGTCGCTCTCGTCGGCGCCAGCGGCGCGGGGCAGGTTCCTTTGTTGAAAAGGAGATTGACCATGATTCTGACGGAATCATCTTCCCGCAAGCCATCACGCATCGGATTCTGGATCGTGCTGGGTATGGGTGCTTTGCTCTTGCCGTTGGCGCCCCAAGCGGCGCGGACCGAAGCTCTCGAGGAACCACAAGGTGAGCAGACGAAGAATGAGCCGTTTTCCTTGGACTTCGGCTTCCCCCTCGCGCGGCTCGCGGACAGTCCTCACAAAAACCAAGTAGAAAACTGTACCTCTTGCCATGCGGTATCGATGCCCAAATCCGATTTCCACGGCAAGCCGCAATCTTGGCGGGAAGCTCATGATGAAATCGTCCGCTTGATGGACGAGTTACGACGCCGCCAAGACGCATTCAACAAGGCTACCAATCGACTGCCGGCTGCCGCGGAACCTGATCACAGTAAAGAGATCGAGAAGCTGCAAGACGAGATCGAATTGCTGAAGGTGCAGGTGCAGATAAAGCAGGCTCATATTGCAGTCGCAAAGACGACGCTGGAGGAGTATCGAAAGCATCTGAAGACGGTGGAATCTGGCTATCGACGTGGTCAGATTCCCGAGGTTGCTCTAGAGCAAGAGCGGTTGAAAGTTACCACTCAGGAAGCGAAGCTCCGTATTGATGAGGCAGAACTACAAGAACCGCTTTTGCGGCTCAAACAAGCCGAGCGCCGCCTTGCCCGGCTCCAACCCTCGCAGCCTCGCGTTGAACCCGTCGGTAATATGCACTGGAATGTTACCTGGGCCGAAGCTCTGTTCGATCAGCGAACCTATGACATGGGGAACGTACCGCATGGGACCATCGTGGAGAGGCGGTTCGCTATGACCAACCACGGACAGCGTCCCGTTCACATCGCCAACATCCGCACTTCCAGTGGATGCCTGACAGCCACGATTTCTGGGAACGATCTGGCGCCCGGAGCAAGCGCTGCAATCCAAGCAAAGTTGGACACAAGTAGGTTTGTCGGTGACAAAACCTTCAAGATCCACGTCGAGTTCGATAAACCGGAGCGCCAGGAAGTGGTCCTGGAAATCCACGCCAACAGTAAAGCTGTTGCCCCGCCAAAGCCTCAAAGCCCGGAACGATTACAAGAGCTGGAAAAGAAGCTCGACGAGCTGCGAAAAGAGATGGACAAGCTGCGCCGCGAGACGAGGCCGGAGGAATCGAGCGACCCGGAACAGGAGTATAGGAGGTTGCGGGGATTCATCACTTTCGTTTGGCCTACGCTCAATACGACGCGCTTGGAAGAAAACATCCCCAAAGCACAGAAAGCGTTCCAAATGTGCAAGGCAGCCGGCGATCACAACTCCCTTCAGAAGCTGCTCACGGAGACCGAAAGACACGCCGAGCGGCTGGGAAAAAAGCTGGCCGAACTGAGACCGGACTTGGTCATCGAAGACGAGAAGGAGTCCTTGCAGCTCAAGAAGGTGCATCAACAGATCGTCAAGCTGGGCCGGGACATCCAAGATTATCTGAGGGCGAACGTCCGGCGATAAATGAGGGCCAGCAGGCAGAACGCTACCAACCCGCAGCGCCAGCAAGGGCGGCACTTGCTGGCGCTGCGGGATGGTCAACGCTTTTGCAAAATCGCGAGCGCCGCATCGTGCACTTTGCCGTTGCTGACCACCACATCCGGGCGATGGATGGACGCGCCGCCGCTCCAATCACTGAAACGTCCGCCGGCTTCCTCGATGAGCGGCTTGATGGCGGCAACGTCCCACGCATGAACGCCGTGCTCGACCATCAACTCACCCGATCCCTGCGCGACCAACACAAAGCCGTAGAAGTCACCGAAGCCGCGCGTGCGTTCGGTGCGGCGAACCAGTTCGAGAAATGTATCCTGATGCCCGGCTCCGACGAACCATGACAAGCTCGAATAGAAGACGAGCGCTTGTGACAAGTCGTTGACATCGGAGACGTGAATGCAGCGGTCATTGCAATACGCGCCGTCACCGCGCAGCGCTCGATAGGCTTGACCCAGTGCGGGAGCATCGACGATGCCCGCGATCTGCTCATCCTTGTATTCCAGCCCGACTAATGTGGCCCACAGCGGTATGCCGCGGACGAAACTGCGCGTGCCGTCGATGGGATCGATGATCCAGCGGAACCCCGAGGTGCCCGGTGTGTCGCCGAACTCCTCGCCGAGGAATCCGTCATTGGGAAATGCAGCGAGAAGTGTCTGTCGCAGTAGCTGCTCGGCTTCGCGGTCGGCGACAGTAACAGGACTGCTATCCGACTTCCATTCGATGGTGAATGTGCCATCAAAGTAACGCTTGGCCAACTGTCCA
>Ga0070739_10005145_pt1 | contig 15101 bp, 9 predicted proteins | sample Coa_R1_7_FD_66445 | JGI IMG/M metagenome (GOLD analysis project Ga0070739, IMG submission 66445) | Surface soil microbial communities from Centralia Pennsylvania, which are recovering from an underground coalmine fire - Coalmine... | ecosystem: Environmental > Terrestrial > Soil > Unclassified ... | reverse complement strand
TCCTCGAACTCGCCGCGGAACTTCGAGCCGGCGACCATGCCGCCGAGATCGAGGGCGACGATGCGCTTGTCGCGCAGCGGCTCGGGCACGTCGCCGGCGACGATCCGCCGGGCGAGGCCCTCGACGATGGCGGTCTTGCCGACGCCCGGCTCGCCGATCAGCACCGGGTTGTTCTTGGTGCGGCGGACCAGCACCTCCATCAGGCGCAGGATCTCCGCGTCGCGCCCGATGACCGGGTCGAGCTTGTCCTCGCGCGCCAGCGCCGTTAGGTCGACGGCGAAGCGGTCCAGCGCGCCCGCACGCTGCTCGGCGCGCGGGTCGTCGACCGGCGCGCCCGCGCGCAGCGCGGCGAACGCCTCGGCCACTGCGGCCGGCTGCAGGCCGGCGTCGCGCAGCAGCGGCGCCGTTGGCCCCTCCTGCTCGTTCAGCAGGGCGAGGAACAGGTGCTCGACGCCGACGTAGGCGTCGCCGCGGCGATCGGCGTCAGCCACGGCCGTGTCGATGACGCGGCGCGCGCGCGGCGTGATGTAGAGCGCGCTGCCGCTGCCCGTGCCGCGGCCGCCGAGCAGCGTGCGCACGCGCGCCGCCAGCGCAGCGGCGTCGACGCCGAGCTTGGCGCAGACGGCTGCTACCTGCCCACCGCGCTGGTCGAGCAGCGCAAACAGCAGATGCGAGGTATCCAGCTCGCGCTGGCCAAGGCGCAGCAGGAGCTCCTGCGCGCGCCGCAGCGCCTCCTGGGCCTGTTCGGTAAATCGCTCGATAGGGATCATTCTCCAAGTACCCCCTGCGTGGCGCCATACGGCCCCCTGGGCCTGGGCACCATACGTGGTTATTTTATGTTATCTGACAGACGATTATCAAGGTCGTGTTTCGGGAGCCGTTCTGCGCCGCGCTGGCTGCGCCCCGCTTCTGGCCTGCAACGCCGCTGCGACAGCCGACCGGCTAGGCTGGTCTCAGCCAGCGCGCTGCTGGCAAGCCCTGGCGGCTGGCGAGCGGCAGCCGCGGCTCGTCCCGCCAGGGTGATCGCGGCTAGCGCCTGGAGGCGGGGAACGGCGGGGAGTGGGCAGGTGCCGGCGCCCGGCGAATCGTGCCTGGTCATTCCCCCGCGGCAAGGGAGGGGACGGTGGATAGCTCCGCGACGATCGCGGCCGGCCTGGTGGTAGCGCTGGTCGGGCGCGCGCCCCGCCTGCGGCGCGTGCTGCGCCTCGCCCTCGAGGACGCGGACTACCACGTCCTGGAGGGGGAGAGCCTGGCCCTGCCCTGGACCACGGTGGCGGCGGTGGTCGTGGACCTGGACAGCCTCGGCCTGCGCCCGGCCGGGCTGCTCTCCTCGCTCCGTACGCGGGGGCTGGCCGCCGCGGCCCCGCTGGTGTTGGTCTCCGTCTACCCGCCTGAGGGCGCCCTGCCGGCCTGGCGCGGGCCGCTGGAGTACCTCCAGCCGCCGTTCGCACCCGCAGAGATAGTGTACCGGATCCGCCGCGCCCTGGACCGCTAGAGAGCGGGGGTATGGGGGGCCCCCATCTCACCTGACCGGCCAGGCTGCTCCTATAATCCGAGTGGCGGCGCCGGCCGGCGCCGCCACGGGGAAGCGCCATGCCTTCGGCCTTCGTCTTCGTTGTGCCGGCGGGCGTCTCGCTCGTCCTGGCGCTGCTGACCGCCGCGGCCTACCACCAGGCGCGACGCGGCTACCTGGCCGTCTGGGCTGCGGCCTGGGCCGTCGCGGTGCTGTACTACCTGGCGCTGATTGGCGCCGTCATGGCCGGCGATCCGGCCGGCGACGTGTTTGGCATGCTCGGGCCGGCCGGCACTACGCTCGGCTGGGCCCGCGCCGTGGTCTTCTGGCTGGGGGCACGCTGGCTGGTCGGCAAGCCGCCGTCGCGGCGCCTGGTGGCCCTGCTGCTCCTTGGCACGCTGCTCTGGCTCGGCTGCGTGCTCGGCCTGCTCGAGGGGCAGGGGCTGGCCGCGCCGGTGACCCGGATGGGGGAAGCGACCTGGTTCCTGGCCGCCGCGGCCGTGCTGCTGCTCGGCGGCCCGCGCAGCATGGTGGGGCTGCTGGCGGGCACGATGCTGCTCCTGCTCGGCCTCCAGGGCTTCCTCGCCTCCTGGCTGGTGATGGACCTGACGGGCACGATCGCCAGCGGCTGGGTGAGCAGCGCCCTGGCTTTGGCCGTCGGCCTGAGCGTGCTCGGCCGCCTGCTGGAGGAGGAGCGCGAGGTCGCCAACGCGCGCAGCCGTGAGCTGGCCGCGGCGAACGCCCGCCTGGCCGAACTGGACCGCCTCAAGTCGGACTTCGTCTCGATGGTCAGCCACGAGCTGCGCACCCCGCTGGGCTTGATCAAGGGCTACGTCGGTACGCTGCTGCGGCGCGACGCCACCCTCGACGACGCTACCCGCCTGGAGTTTCTCCAGGTCGTCGACGAGGAGACGGACAGCCTCACCGAGCTGGTCACGAACCTCCTGGACATGTCGCGGATCGAGGCCGGCACCTTGCGGGTCGATTGCCAGCCCACGCCGCTCGGCCCGCTGCTCGAGGACTGCGCGGCGCGGCTGCGGGCGCGCGAGCCGGCCCGCCGGCTCGACGTGGCGCTGCCGCCGGCCCTGCCGCTGGTCCTCGCCGACGAGCGGCGCATCGCCCAGGTAGTGGAGAACCTGCTCACCAACGCCGTGCGCTACTCGCCGGACGCGGCGCCGATCGCCGTGCGCGCGCGCGTCGTGAACGGCTCGGTAGAGGTTGCCGTTGCCGACCAGGGCCCCGGCCTCACGCCCGAGCAGCGCGCCCAGGTCTTCGAGAAGTTCTTCCGCATCGACCAGAGCGACAGCCGTCGGTTCGGTGGGGCTGGGCTCGGCCTGGCGATCTGCCGCGGCATCGTCGAGGCCCATCGTGGACGGATCTGGGTGGAGAACGGCGCGGGCGGTGGCAGCGTCTTCGCCTTCACGCTGCCCGTGCAGCGGGAGGAGCCATGAGCGAAGCGCGGGACCCCGGCGCCACCATCCTGGTCGTGGACGACGAGCCGCGGTACGTCCGCTGGATCACGGTGAACCTGCGCGCCGAGGGCTACCGCGTGCTGGCGGCGGCCGACGGCGTGGTGGCGGTGGAGTCGACGGCGGCCGAGCGGCCCGACCTCGTCCTCCTCGACATCGGCCTGCCGCGCCTCGACGGCCTGGAGGCCTGTCGACAGATCCGCGAGTTCTCGACCGTACCGATCATCATGCTCACGGCCAAGGCCGCCGAAGCGGACAAGGTGGCCGGGCTTGACGCGGGCGCCGACGACTACCTGGCGAAACCGTTTGGCCCGCCCGAGCTGCTGGCGCGTGTCCGCGCGGCGCTCCGCCGCGCCCGCTACGCCGAGGCGCCGGCGGCCGAGCCGGTCTTCCGCCACGGCGACCTGGCGATCGACTATGCGCGCCACGAGGTAACTCGCGGCGGGACCGTGCTGGCCCTGACGCCGACGGAGTACAAGCTACTGGTGCAGCTCGCCCGCCAGGCGGGGCGCGTCCTGCTGCCCGCAGACCTGCTCGCGGCGGTCTGGGGCCCGGAGTACCGCGAGGAGACCCAGCACGTTCGCCTCTACGTCAGCCGCCTGCGGCAGAAGATCGAGCCCGACCCCGAGCACCCGCGCTACGTCCTGACCAAGCCCGGCATCGGCTACATGTTCGCCCCGCCGGGGCCCTGACGCCGATGGGGATGATGGGCGATCGGTTGACGCCGCAGCCGGCAGCCACTATTCTGCCTGCCAGGTGGCCGGGACGCGGCCTCGCCCCGCGGCGGGGCGGCCCGGTCGCGCCGATGTGATCGTGGCACAAGGAGGCAGGCTCGTGGCGAGATCACTGCCCACGCTCCGCATCCGAGAACGGATCGCGCGATCCTCCCGCCGCGGGCCATCTGGCCGGACCCTGCCCGCTGCCCGGCCTTGCCTGCTAGCTGGCTCTCCGACCGTACGCATGGCCCTTGGGCTGGCGTGCGCCGCGCTGCTGGCGGCGGCCTGCGGGACCGGGGCGCCGGCCAGCAAGCCGGCGCCATCGCAGGCGGCCGCCCCGACGCCGGCCAGTACGGCGGCGCCCGCCGCGGCCGCCGTGCCGTCGGCGCCGCCGGCGCCGCTGCACCTGCGCCTCGCCTACACGGCGATCAGCGGCGCCCAGCTCCCGATCTGGGTCGCGGCCGACGCCGGGCTGTTCGCCCAGAATGGCCTCGACGCCGACCTGAGCTACATCGCCACCAGCCAGACCGCGATGGGCGCCCTCCTCGGCAACGAGGTGGACGTGCTCTCGGGCGGTGCCGAGGCGGCGATTGCGGTGGCGGTCGAGGGGGGCGACGCAGTGATCGTCGGCGACAAGCTGAACAAGCTCGTCCAGGCAATGTACGCCGCGCCGTCAATCACGGACCCGGCCCAGCTTCGGGGCAAGGCGGTCGGCGTCACCCGCCTGACCGCGATCAGCGGCACCGCCGCGCGCTACCTGCTGCGGAGCTGGGGTCTCGAGGTCGACCGCGACGTCACCCTGCTCCAGACGGGCGGCTTCCCGGAGACGGTGGCCGCCCTGTCCGCGGGCGGCATCGATGCCGCCATGCTCCCGCCGCCGCAGACGCTGCGGGCGCAGGACGCCGGTTTCGTCGAGCTGGCCAACCTGTGGACCGCGCCGCTGGACTATACCGGCAGCGTCATCAGCACGCTCCGCCCCCACACCCCCGAGCAGGAGGAGCTCATCCGCCGCGTGCTCCGCTCGGTGGTCGAGTCGATCCACCTGATCAAGACGGACCGGGCGCAGGCGATCCGCTCCCTCCAGGCCGGCACGAAGACCGACGACCAGCGGGCGCTCGAGGAGGGCTACGAGGTCTACGCGCCGCTGTTCGAGCGCGACCTGCGGATCTCGCACGACGCGGTGGAGACGGCGCTGGAGGAGCTGGCGAGCCGGAACCCCCGCGCCGCCAACACCACTCCAGACAGCCTCATCGACGCGCGCTTCGTCGACGAGATCCGGCAGAGCGGGCTCGTCGAGCGCCTGTACGGACAACAATGAGGGTATCCATTAGCAAGTAGGGTGAGCCCGCGGGCTCACCCTAGAGGCGGGGTGGCGCCGCGCGGCGGCGCCCCTCGGCGGAACGCGATGCACCGGCCGCGTCAGGAGCCGGCGGCTACCTCCCGCGGCGCGGAACCGGACAGCCCGGCGATCCAGCGCGTGAGAGCATTGCCCTCGAGCACCGTCCGCAGCTTGCCGTCCAGGCCCCAGACCAGCCCCGCCGAGGTGGCGAAGAAGACGACCCCGGCCAGGAAGAAGAGGCGATCGGACGAGCCGCCGTTGTTCAGCAGGCCCTTCATCAGCATGTAGTTGAGCGGCAGGAAGGCCGCGCCGATGGCGCCCGCCCGCGTGAGCAGCCCCAGGATCAGCGAGACCGCTACCAGGGCCTCGCCGATCGTCACGAGCTGCGCGAACAGGGCGGCGTTCGGCTGGACGACGTACTCCAGGAACGGCCGGTAGAACCCCTGAGCGGTGCCGCGCTCGAGGGCGGGATTGATGAACGTCCCGAGGAGCATCTGGGGGCTGCTCAGCCAGCCCTTCGTCAGCTTGTCGACGGCTTGCGAGAGAAAGTACAGCCCGAAGCCGATGCGCAGCAGTGCGACTCCTTTTCCGTAGCTCAGCGCCATGCCCTGACCTCCACTCCGTGACAGCTTCCTCGGGCGGCGCGCGACCGGTCGCGCCCCCGATAGGGTATACCCCGGCGGTTACGGGCTCACTCGCGGAGGAGGGTGCGCAGCGTGCTGGCCAGGGCGGGCGGGTCGAAGTCGCTGTGCAGGAGCGTCCGCTCGCGGCCCTGACGGTCGATGACGAACAGGGCGTCGGTGTGGACGGCGGTGCGGGCGGCGTAGTTGGCAGCGGCACGCTCGGCCGGATCGGCGTCGGGCGGCGGCGGCGCGGCATAGACGTAGTAGGCGGACCAGACCGGCGACAGCGCCGCGCGGTCGCCAAGCAGGAAGCGCAAGCGCCCGGTCAGGCCGTGCTGCTCGACGAAGTCGGCGGCTGCGGCCGCGTCGTCGTGGTCGGGATCGGTGCTCACCGCGACGAAGGCAACGTCGTCGGCCTGGGGGCCGAGGTCGGCCGCGACGCGGCGCAGCTTCTCCGCCGTCAACGGGCAGACGTCCGGACAGTGCGTGTACAGGAAGGTGAGCACAACGGGACGCCCGCGCAGCGCCTCCAACTCGACCGTCGCGCCGTCCTGGTCCGGCAGCGCGAAGTCGGGCGCGGGCAGCGCGCCGAGGTCGGTGCCCGCGAGCGGCGCGGCGCGGCTGCAGGCCGCGAGCAGCACGGCCAGGGCCAGCAGCAGCCAGCGGCCCTGGCGCGCCCCCGTTCCCTGCGGACGCGCCGGGCGGGCGCGCTCCAACGCGCGAGCAACCAGCCCGCCCCTGCCGCTCGCGCCGGCCTGCACCTGGCGTCCCACGATCCGCCTCCCGCAACCTCGCTCTCCTACCAGGCTACCGCATCTCCCGGCGCACGAAAACAATGGGTCTTGGAGCGCGGTAGCGCGTCGGCCGCAGTCGAGCGCGTAGAATAGCCGGAGAGACCGCGGCGCGGCCGGCCGCGCCCAAAGGTGGCGACGACGTGCGGAGCACCCTCATCGTCCTGGCGCTCGCCGCGTTGCTCGCCGCCGGCGCGGCGGCGCTGGCCGGGCCGAGCGCGGCGGACGAGCCGGCCGCGTTCAGCCTGAACCTGCCTGTGCCGTTCTACCGCCAGCTCACCGACATCTGGTGCGATCCGGCCGTCATCCAGAGCTGGTACGAGTACGCCAGCGGGCGTCCGGCCGCCGACAGCTATGCTTTCCAGGCCGCGACCTGGGACTGGGAGGCCGCCCACAACCTCGGCTTCACCCTCGACGAGTGGGACGCCTCGCCGTACGCCGTGGCCTCCGCGCTGCACCACCACCTGCCGGACCGCGGCTTCAACCACTGGAAGGCCGACGATCCGGTGGCGGCGACGAAGGTCCTGGCCTGGTTCCTGGCCAATCCCGCCTTCCGGCAGCCGGGCATCGCCCTGATCTGGCGCGGCGAGCACTACGTGCTGGTGCGCGGCGTCGAGGCCGATGGCGACCCCTACCGCGACTACCCGACGGCCACGATCCGCGGCCTGTACGTCCTGGACCCGAACCAGGGCACGCGCTCCTGGCTGGGCAGCAACCTGTACGTGCCGATGAGCGAGTGGACGAGCCGCTACCTGACGCCCGTCAGCTACCGCACGCCGCACACGGGCGTGCCCGGCGACCAGTGGCAGAACCAGTACGTCACGATCCTGGCCGACTGGCGCGTCGGCCCACCGCTGGAGCAGGGGCGCACTCCCGCCGACCTCGCCGCCTACCTCGCGGCCGGCGAGTAGGAATGCTTATCGATAGCGATCGTGAGCCGCTGGCTCACGATCGCTATCGCGGGTCTCGCCGGGGACCTGGGAAGGTCGATCAATCGCGGCTGCGAGCCGCTGGCTCGCAGCCGCGATTGCACGCTTCGTCACGGGGTTGCCTGGAGGTCGAGCGTGTAGCGCGCCGGCTGGAGGGTCGTCGGCGCCAGGCCCGAGACGACGAGGACGGCCGAGCTGACGTCGCCGCCCAGGCCAGGCAGGTCCACGTCGGCTGCCCCGCTCGCGTCGACCGGCACCGACCGCACCGCGGCCTGGTCGCCGTGGTACTCCACGAGCTGCACCGCGAACGTCTGCGGCAGGACGTTCTCGATCCAGACGAAGCCCTCGGCGTTCCAGCCGCTGCCGTCGTCCTGCCAGCCCAGCTCGGGCACGGCGAGGGCGGACAGGGCGAGGCCGTCGCCGTTATAGGAGTCGTCGGTCACGTACTCGAAGCGCAGCAGCACCTGCTGGCCGGCGTAGGGCGTCAGGTCGACCGACTCCTGGACCCACTGCGCCTCGCTGCCGCCGCTGCCGCCGCTGTCGCCGTTGTAGCCGGCGCCCACCAGGTTGTTCCCCGTGGGGTTGGCCGTCGTCGTGTAGCGACCGGTCAGCGGCTGCCAGCGCGACCCGCCGTCGGTCGAGACGAGCACGTAGCCGTAGTCGTAGGCCTCTTCGGTGTCGTAGCGGACGTTGTAGGTCAGGGTCGCGTAGTCGACGCCGCGCAGGTCGAGAGGGCGGGTGAGCCGCGTGTCTAGCATGTCGCCGCGGTTGCTCCACCAGAAGTAGCCACCGCCGGGCGGGTCCGCCCCGATGGCGCGGACCGTGGTCTCGCCCTGGAAGCGCGCCCGCAGCGGCCCCGGCCCGGGGAGCGCGTAGTAGTCCGTGCCGTACTGGGGCACGCGCCCGTCGACGTGCCGCGGCGCCGTGAGCTCCTGCACGCGCGGCCGCCCATCCGGCGGGCGCTGGTAGCCGTACCGGCCGCCGGCGAGGCTCGGGTCCTGGACCAGGTTGGCGACGACCCAGTCGCGGAACACGTCGTCGAACCGCTCCGGTCGTCCCTGCGCCGCCAGGTAGTTGTTCACGGTCTCCGGGCCGCGTCCGCCCGCGCTGAGCAGGTCTGGCAGGACGTCGGGGCCGCCGTAGCGCTGGAGGAAGTACTCCAGGAAGAGCTCGCCGGCCTGGTAGTGGACGCTCACGTCGCCGGGCGGCTGCGTCCAGCCGGTGAGCTGGGTGTCCGGCCGGTTGAGGAACGAGCGCACGCCGTAGTGATAGCTCGGGTCGGTCAGCTCCTGGGCCAGCTCGCCGAGGCCCTCCTTGATCCAGGTGTCCTCGCCGCGGTTCACGTAGAAGTGATAGAGGTGCGTCAGCTCGTGCGACAGCGTGTGCACGTAGCCCGGGCTGCCGGGGCGGACGGCGCTGAGGCTCAGGTAGACCATCGGCCGCTCGTTCGACTGCGGCTGCACCCAGCGCGGGTAGAGGTCGGCGCCGCTCATGTAGCCGGCGACGCCGGGCGTCTCGGCGTGCAGCAGGGTGATCGGGCCGATGTCGCGGCCGCCGCCGATCAGCCGCCGGATGGTGGGCGAGATCGTCGTCTCGTACACGTCCGCCGCGCGAGCCAGGTCGTCGTCGGATACCGACCGCCCGCTCTGCACGTACCAGTAGGCGTTCGGCGTCACCTGGCGCAGCGCCGCGTCGATCTCGAACTGCACGCGGCGCGGCTGGTCCTCCACGGTGAAGCGGTCGACGCGGCCGACGTCGGCGGGCGTCAGGTGGGGCGGGGCGATCTCGAGCGGCGCCCCGGGCGGGAGGCCCTGGAAGCGCTCGGCGAGCGAGAGCGAGTCGCGCGTCGGCCGCTCGGCCGCGCTGAGCTGCGCCGCGGTCTCGTCCGGCGACGCGCCGAGCGCGCCGCGCGGCGCGAACAGGACCAGGGTCAGCGCCACCGCCAGACCGGCGGCCCAGGCCGTGGTGGCGCGGCGGGCCCAGCCCGCGCGCGACGCTGGTCGCATCACGTGCTCCTTCTGCAGAGGCTCCTCGGGCACTTCCCGAGACCGAGAATACGTGGTGTGAGCCGCAGGCTCACACTACGTATGGCTAGATGCCCTTCCCGGCCAGTATCGCGGACGGTCGTGAAGGCGGACAAGCATAAAGGGTGCGGGGGCGATCAGGACGAGCGGGCGACGAGGTCGGTGCTGCTGTGCGTCTCGCCGTTCGGCGGCGCGTAGGGCAGCGTGAAGCTGATCGTCGTGCCCTGCCCGACGGTGGACTCGGCACGGATCTGGCCGCCGTGCGCGTCCACGAGGGCCTTCGTGATGTACAGGCCGAGGCCGAGCCCCTGGGCGTTGGTGTGGGGGTTGCTCACGCGGTAGAAGCGCTGGAAGAGGTAGGGGAGCGCTTCGGGCGGGATGCCGACGCCGTTGTCGCTGATCGTCACCTGCGCCTCGTCGGCCAGGTCCTCCACGCGGACGCGGATCTCCCCGCCGCCCGGCGAGTACTTGATGGCGTTGGTGAGCAGATTGTCCAGGATCTGGGTCAGACGGTCCTGGTCCCAGCAGCCGGTCAGCGGCTCCGCCGGCACGTCCAGGCTCACGTGGTGGTCGGCCGAGAGCTGCGCGGCCTGCTCGACGCTCGACCGGACGAGCGCCACCAGGTCCAGCGGCGCCCGGCGCAGCTCCAGACGCCCGCTCTCCAGCCGCGTCAGGGCGAGCAGGTCGCCGATCAGGCGCTCCAGCCGGTTGACCTGGCTGAGGATGGTGTCGACGGCCTTCGCGCTATACGTCTCGCGGCGCTGCATGAACTGGGCGTAGCCCTTGAGCGAGGTCAGCGGCGTCTGCAGCTCGTGCGAGACCATGGCGATGAAGTCCTGCTGCATGCGCTGCAGCGCGCGGCGCTCGGAGATGTCGCGCAAGCCGACCACGCAGACGGTGCCGTCGGGCAGCGCGACGGAGGTCGTCTGCCCCTCTACCGCCACCAGCGAGCCGTCCTTCCGCCGCGCTTCGAACTCGCCGCGCCAGTACTGGCTGTCCAGCGCGGTGATGTCTGGGACGCTCAGGTCGCTGGCGTTACTCGAGACCACGTCGTCGAGCCGGCGCTCCTGCAGCTCCTCGCGCGAGTAGGCGAGCAGCCGCATCGCGGCCGGGTTGGCATCGAGGAAGCGGCCCTCGCCGTCGAGGATCAGGATCGCCTCGGCGGTCCCCTCGAATAGGCTGCGGTAGCGCGCCTCCGCGGCCTCGGCGTGCGCGCGCGCCGCCTGCTCGCGAGCGAGGAGCTGCGTGCGCTGCTCCTCGGCTCGCTGGCGCTCGGCGATCTCGGCCTGGAGCGCTGTGTTGGTCCGGGCTAGCTCGGCCGTCCGCTCCTGGACGCGCCGGTCGAGCTCGTCGTTCGCCCGCAGGAGCCGCTCGGCCTGCTGCCGGACCTGCTCGCGCTTGCGGTACAGCTCGACGAAGACGGCGACCTTGGAGCGCAGGATGTGTGGCTGGATCGGACGAAAGATATAGTCGACCGCGCCGAGCTCGTAGCCACGCGCGACGTAGGCTTCCGTGGGACTGGACGCCGTGATGAACACGATGGGGGTGTCGCGGGTGCGCTCGCGCTCGCGGATGAGCGCGGCCGTGGCGTAGCCGTCGAGGCCCGGCATCTGCACGTCCAGCAGGATCATAGCCACGTCGTGGCGCAAGAGCTGGCGCAGCGCCTCCTCGCCCGAGGAGGCCGTGAGCAGCGTCAGGCCGCTGTCCTGGAGAAGCGACTCGAGCGCCAGGATGTTGCTGGGCCGGTCGTCGACCAGCAGGACGTTCACGCTCAGTCCTTCCGGGTGCACGCTATCACCTCGCCCGCTACGCCACCGGTCCAGGCCACACGTAGAGTGTCTCTCAATACGTGGTGTGAGCCGCAGGCTCACACCACGTATTCCCGGTTCCACAAGACTCTCTTAAAGAGTCTGCTGAAGTCAGGCTCTTAGTGCAACTCCCTCGCCTGTGCCCTGGCGCCGACTCGACAGCTCCGGCCGGTTCGCTATCGCCAGAGCCAGACGCGGAGCGCCGAGAGCAATTGCTCGACGTCCACCGGCTTGGTGATGTAGTCCGAGGCGCCCGCTTCGATGCACTGGTCGCGGTCGCCCTGCATCGCCTTCGCCGTGAGCGCGATCATCGGCAGGGAGGCGAAGCGCGGGTTGGCGCGGATGCGCCGCATCGTCTCCAGGCCATCCATCTCCGGCATCATCACGTCCATCAGGACGATGTCGACGTCCGGCGTGGAAGCGAGGAGCTCGATGCCCTCGCGCCCGTTCTCGGCGTGCACCACGTTCATCTTGTAGCGCTCGAGGGCGCTGGTCAGAGCGAAGATGTTGCGGATATCGTCGTCGACGATCAGCACCGTCTTGCCCGCCAGCAGCGGATCGGTCTGCTCCGCCTCCTCGATCAGCGCGCGCGCCGAGGCGGGCATGCTGGCCGTCGAGCGGTGGAGGATGAGGGCCGTCTCGGCGAGCAGGCGATCGGCCGAGCGCACGACCTGGACCGTGCCGCTGCCTGCGACGCGCGCCAGCTCGGCCTCCTCGGCCGGCGTGGGCTCGCGGCTGGGATAGAGCACCAGCGGCGGCGGGACCTCGCTGTCCTGCTCGCGGACGCGGCGCACGAACTCGAGGCCGGTCATGTCCGGCAGGTCCAGGTCGGCGACGACGCAGTCGAAGATCTCGGCGCTCAGCCGCTCAAGCGCCTCGGCGCCACTGGCGGCCATCGTGGGCTCCACGTCGCCGTCGCCGAGCAGCTCCACGATCGACGCGCCGCGGTCGGCGTCGCCGCCGACGAGCAGCAGGCGCTTCACCGGCCGCGCCGCGAAGGCCAGCAGGCGGTCCAGCGCCTCGCCGAGCGCCTGGATGCTGGCCGGGCGCTTAAGCTGGCCGATGGTCCCAAGCTGGAAGCCGCGCGGCCACTCGCCGGCCACCGAGACGGTGTAGACGGGGATGTGGCGCGTCGTCGGGTCGTGCTTGAGCAGGTCGAGCAGGCGGCGCCCGTCCATGTGAGCGAGCCCGAGGTCCAGGGTGATCGCCGTCGGCTGGTAGCGGCGGGCGAGGACGAGCGCCGTGCTGCCCTGGGTCGCGACGAGGCCCTTGCAGCCGCGCTCGCGGGCCAGGCCGAGGAGCACGCGGGCGAAATCTAGGTCGTCGTCCACGATCAGCAGGACGCGGTCGCCAGGCTGGATCGCGCCGCGGTCGTCCGGCAGGCCGTCCACCGCCGGCGCCGGACTCGGCGCCGGGGCCGGCATCATGCCGACGACCGCCTCGGTGCTGGCCGTCGTGGTCGCGGTCTGCAGGCCCCCATCGCTGGCAGCGGCCGGGCTGCGCCGCGCGGCGCCGGCCGCGCCGACGCCGGCCGGCGCCGCCGGGGCGCTCGCCGGCTCGTGCTCGCCGTTGGTGGCGGGGAGGCTATCCCAGCGCGGGGCGCGGGTTGGCGGCTGGTAGCTCAGGGGCAGGTAGAGCGTGAAGGTGCTGCCGGCCCCGGGCGTGCTCCGGAGCTGGATCTCGCCGCCGAGCAGGCGCGCGATCTCGCGGCTGATCGACAGCCCGAGCCCGGTGCCGCCGTACTGGCGGGCGGTGGTCATGTCGGCCTGCTGGAAGGCCTCGAACACGATCGCCTGCTTGTCGGGCGGGATGCCGATCCCCGTATCGGAGACGGCGAAGGCGAGCACGGCGTCGGCACGGCTGAGCGACTCGTTGTCCCGGTTCCAGCCGTCGCTGGCCAGGCCCAGGCGGAGGGTGACGCCGCCCTTCTCGGTGAACTTGAAGGCGTTGGACAGCAGGTTGTAGATCACCTGCTGTAGGCGAGTCTCGTCGGTGTAGATCGTCGCCGGGAACGCCGGGTCTCGCTCGATCGCGAACGTCAGCCCCTTGCTGCCCGCCAGCTCGCGGAAGGTGCGCTCCACGTCCTCGCACATCTCCTGCACGCGGACGGGGGCGATGTCGACGGCGACGGTGCCCGACTCGATCTTGGACAGGTCGAGGATGTCGTTGATCAGCGTGAGCAGGTCCTTGCCCGAGCCGTGGATCGTCTCGGCGTACTGGACCTGCTTCGGGGTCAGGTTGCCCTCGCGGTTCTCGCCGAGGAGCTGCGAGAGGATCAGCATGCTGTTGAGCGGCGTGCGCAGCTCGTGCGACATGGTGGCCAGGAACTGGGACTTGTAGCGCGAGGTGATAGCGAGCTGCTCGGCCTTCTGCTCTAGGGCGCGGCGCGCCTCCTCGATCTCGTTGCGGCTGCGCTCCACCTCCTCGTTCTGCTGCGAGAGCAGGCGCGCCTTCTCTTCCAGCTCCTCGTTCGTCCGCTGCAGCTCCTCCTGGCGCTGCTGCAGCTCGAGGGTCAGGCCCTGCGACTGCTTGAGCAGCTCCTCCGTCCGCATGTTCGCGCCGATCGTGTTGAGCACGATGCCGATGCTCTCGGTGAGCTGATCGAGGAAGGAGAGGTGGACGTCGCTGAAGGCGGTGAACGAGGCCAGCTCGATGACCGCCATCACCTCGCCCTCGAACAGCACCGGCAACGCCACAATGTTCAGCGGCGGCGCCGAGCCCAGCCCCGAGCTGATCTCGATGTAGTTGCTCGGCACGTCGGTCAGCAGGATGCGCTCCTTCTCGTAGGCGCACTGGCCGACGATCCCCTCGCCGAGGCGGAAGGACTGGGACAGGTGCTTGCGCTGGTTGTAGGCGTAGCTGGCCAGGAGCTGGAGGCGCGGCTGGCCGTCCGACGTGTCGTTCAGGTAGAAGACGCCCACCTTCGCGTTCACCAGCGGCGCCAGCTCGGACAGGATCAGCTTGCCCACCGTCTGCAGGGCCTTCTGGCCCTGCAACAAGCCAGTGAAGCGCGCCAGGTTCGTCTTCAGCCAGTCCTGCTCCTGGTTCTTGTGCGTGGTCTCGCGCAGGTTGCGGATCATCTCGTTGATGTTGTCCTTGAGCCGCTCGACCTCGCCGCGGGCGTCGACCGTGATCGACCGCGACAGGTCGCCCGCGGTCACGGCCGTGGCCACTTCGCCGATCGCGCGCACCTGCGTCGTCAGGTTGGCCGCGAGCTGGTTCACGTTGTCCGTGAGGTCCTTCCAGGTGCCCGCCGCGCCAGGCACGTTGGCCTGGCCGCCCAGCCGGCCCTCGAACCCCACCTCGCGGGCCACCGTCGTCACCTGGTCGGCGAAGATGGCCAGCGTGTCGATCATGCCGTTGAACGTCTCGGCAAGCGCGGCCACCTCGCCCTTCGCCTCGACCGTCAGCTTGCGCTTCAGGTCGCCGTCGGCGACCGCGGTCACCACGCGGGCGATGCCACGCACCTGGTCGGTGAGGTTGGCAGCCATCGAGTTCACGTTGTCGGTGAGGTCCTTCCAGGTGCCGCCCACCCCTTGCACGTCGGCCTGGCCGCCGAGCTTGCCCTCGGTGCCCACTTCGCGGGCCACGCGGGTGACTTCGGAGGCGAAGGCGTTGAGCTGATCGACCATCCGGTTGATCGTGTTCTTCAGCTCCAGGATCTCGCCGCGCGCATCCACCGTGATCTTCTTCGACAGGTCGCCGTTCGCGACCGCCGTCGTTACTTCCGAGATGTTGCGGACCTGGTCGGTCAGGTTGGCGGCCATGAAGTTCACGTTGTCGGTGAGGTCCTTCCAGGTGCCGCCGACGCCGCGGACGTACGCCTGGCCGCCGAGCTTGCCCTCGGTGCCCACTTCGCGGGCCACGCGGGTGACTTCCGAGGCGAAGG
>Ga0070739_10005144_pt1 | contig 15105 bp, 16 predicted proteins | sample Coa_R1_7_FD_66445 | JGI IMG/M metagenome (GOLD analysis project Ga0070739, IMG submission 66445) | Surface soil microbial communities from Centralia Pennsylvania, which are recovering from an underground coalmine fire - Coalmine... | ecosystem: Environmental > Terrestrial > Soil > Unclassified ... | reverse complement strand
CGCGTGATGAAGTCGGCGCCCACCAGGAGCACCCGCTCGGCCCGTCCGCACTCGATCTGGGCCGCTCCCAGCGAGAGGCCCGACAGGAACGCCGTGCAGGCCGCGCCCACGTCGATCGCGCCGGCGCGCGTGGCGCCGAGCGCGTGGGCGACCAGCGGCGCTGTGTTGGGCGTCAGCTCGTCCTGGGTCATCGTGGCCACGAGCACGAGGTCGAGCTCGCGAGCCTCGACGCCGGCGGCCCGCAGCGCCTTGGCGCCCGCGCGGGCCGCGTAGTCCGCCAGGCGCTCGCCGGCGGCGGCCTGGCGTCGCTCGCGGATGCCGGTGCGCGAGAGGATCCAGTCCTCGCTGATACCGAGGCGGCCGGCCAGCTCGGCGCTCGTCAGGCGGCCCTCGGGAAGCTCGGTGGCCACCGACAGAACGGCCGCCGGGCGCAGCGCCAGCCCGGACGCGGCGAGCGCGGCGGGCGCCGTTGCGGATGTGGCGTCAAGCATGGACGAGCTCCACGCCGGAGAGCGTGCGCTTGGCCAGCCCGGTCAGGACGCGGCCGGGGCCGACCTCGACGAAGCGCTCGACCCCGAACCCGTGCAGGGCGAGCATGGTCTCCCGCCAGCGGACGGGCATGGTCAGCGCGTCGACGAGCTGCGCGCGCACATCCTCGAACGGCGCGGCGGTGACCGCCGAGAGCACCGTGACGCGCGGCGGCGAGAGCTCGACGCGGGCCAGCGCCGAGGCCAGCTCGGGGACTGCGGAGGCCATCATCGGCGAGTGAAACGCGCCGGTGACCGCGAGCTCGCGCGCTCGCAGGCCGAGCGCCTTGGCGTCCTGGGCGGCCGCGGGCAGGGCGTCGCGGCGCCCCGAGAGCACGACTTGCTGGGGCGCGTTGTCGTTGGCCACCGACAGCCCGTGGCGGGCGGCCAACTCGGGCGCCACGTCGGCTGCGCCGTCGCCGATCAGCGCCAGCATGCCGCCGTCGCCGGCCTGCGTGCCGGCCTCGTGCATGAGGCGCCCGCGCAGCGCCACGAGCTCGATCCCGTCGCGCTCGCCGAGCACGCCGGCGGCCACGAGCGCGCCCAGCTCGCCCAGCGAATGGCCGGCCATGTAATCCCCCAGGGGGCGGCCGAGCGCCTCCCAGCCCGCCAGGCTGGCGCAGAAGATCGCGGGCTGGGCGAAGTTCGTGCCCTCCTCGGCCCGCGCGAACGGGTCCTCGCCGACGACGGCGGTCACCTGCTCGAGCAGATCGGGGCGGACCTCGGCGACGAGGTCGCGCATCTCGGGTGTCTGACTTCCCTGACCCGGGAAGAGGATCGCTGTGGCTGCCATCGTCTTGAACCTACGCACGATGTTCGTCGCGGATACACGACGGCCTCCTACTTCCCCCCGATCGGGGGGCGAGATGTGGTCCAATTCGCGCCGGGTCTCATGAGTCTTCCCTCCCCCAGCCCCGACGGGGCCGCGTTGGTGACCGGGGCCTCGGCGGGCATCGGGGCCGAGATCGCGCGCGAGCTGGCGCGGCGCGGCCATAACCTCATCCTCGTCGCGCGCCGCGAGGATCGCCTGCGCGCGCTCGCGGACGAGCTGGCCGACGAGCATGGAGTGCGAGCCGAGACGATCGCCTGTGACCTGGCCAGCGCCGGTGCGCGCGAGCGCCTGGGCGATCAGGTGGCCGACCTCGGCCTCGACGTCGAGATCCTCATCAACAACGCCGGCTTCGCCACCCACGGAGCCTTCCACGCCTCCGACCCGACCCGCGAGCTCGAACAGGTCCGCGTGCTCGTGGAGGCGGTCGTCGCGCTCACGCGCGAGTTCGTCGACGGCATGGTCCAGCGCGGCCGCGGGGCCATCCTCAACGTCGCCTCGACCGCGGGCATGCAGCCGCTGCCCTACAGCGCCGGCTACTCGGCCGCCAAGGCGTACGTGATCACGTTCTCCGAGGCTCTCCACCAGGAGCTGCGCGGGTGCGGGGTCACCGTGACGGCGCTGTGCCCGGGCCCGGTGGCGACCGACTTCTGGCAGATCTCAGGCTGGGAGGTGAAGGGCGGGCAGACGATGGACCGCGCCGCCGGCCCGGCCACGATCTCGCCGGCCGACGCGGCGCGCGCCGGCGTGAGCGGGCTGGCCTCGGGCGACCGCGTGGTCGTGCCCGGACTGCCCATCCGCACGGCCATGCTGGCCAGCCGCTACATCCCGCACGCCGTCAAGCTGCCGGTGCTGGAGTGGATGCAGCGCCGCGGCGCCCAGTGAGCTCCGGGCCAGAGTCGCTGCAGCGGGTGGACGCGCTGCTGGCCGCGGGGCTGCGCCTGGCCCAGAGCGCGCCCACGGGCCGGATCGCGTTGGCCCAGCTCGGCGCCAACCTCGATCCCGAGTGGATGACCGGCCCGCGCGGGCATGAGCTCGCGCGGGCGCTCGAACAGGCCGCGCGGAGCGCCTGCGAGCCGCTGGCCGCCGGCGAGGTGGACCGCATCCTGCGCGATGCCTGGGAGGCACCGCCCGGCGACGAGCTCGACCAGCTCGACCCTGCCCCCGTCGCGGTGACGCCGACCGCGCAGGTTCACCGCGGGGTGCTTGACGGCCAGCCGGTGGCCGTCAAGGTGCTGCGCCCCGGGCTGGCTGCCTCGGTGCGCCAGGATCTCGTGCTCCTGGAGGCGCTCGCCGCGCCGATCGCCGACGCCTTCCCCACCGTGGACGCGCCCGCGATGCTGCGCGAGGCGCGCGAGCGCGTGCTCGACGAGCTCGACCTCGAGAGTGAGGCCTCCTGGCAGCGGCGCTGTCACCGCGCGCTGCGCGCCCACCCCTACCTCTCGGTGCCCGCTCCCGTGACCCGGCTCTGCCACGAGGGGGTGCTGGTCAGCCACTGGGTGGAGGGGGTCCCGCTGTGGCAGGCGCCCGACCCCGACCGGGCCGCCGCGGCGCTCGTGCACTTCGTGTTCGGCGCCGCCCGCGCCGGGATCGCCTACACCGATCCGCACCCGGACAACGTCATCGTCACCCCCGAGGGCCGCCTCGCCGTGGTCGACTTCGGCGCCTGCTGCGAGCTCGATCGCGGCCGGTTGCGGGACGCCGCGGGCGTCCTGGAGGCGCTGCGTGCGGGCGAGGAGGAGCAGTTCGCGGCGCGCCTCGAGGCCCTCGGCTGGCTGCCCGCCGAGCACGCTCCCGCGGCCATGGCCATCGCGACCGACGTGCTCGGCGAGCAGCTGCGGCCCGGGCCCGCGCGGCTCGACGCCGCCGCGCTCGAGCAGGCGGGGCGGCGCGGCGCCCGCCACGCCGCCGCGCTCGCGCGGATCGTCCCCACGGGGTCGCTGGCCCCCGAGGATCTGTGGCCGGCTCGCGGCGTGGCGCAGCTGCTGGGCACGATCGCGCGGCTCGGCGCGCGCGGGGATTGGATCGGACTGGCGCTCGAGGCCCTTGACCAGGGCTGGGGGGCGCGGCTAGTCGATTAGGCCCATGCGCTGCGCGCGCTGCACGGCCTCGGCCCGGTTGCGCGCGTGCAGCTTGCGGTAGAGCACGCTCGTGTGCTCCTTGACCGTGTGGGGCGACAGGTAGAGGCGACCGGCGATCTCCCGGTTGGTGGCCCCCTCGGCGATCAGCGCGAGCACCTCGCGCTCGCGCTCGCTGAGCAGCGGTTCGGGCATCTCGGCCTTGGGCGTGAACAGCGTCATCCCGTGGCCGACAGCGCGCACGGCCGCCACGACATCGTCGGCGTCCCAGTCCTTGGAGATGAACCCGGATGCCCCCGCGGCCCGGGCCGTGGCGGGAGACATCCGCCCAGCCCCGGAGATGAGCAGCACGCGGGTGCCGGGCGAGGCGGCCCGGATCGCCTCGCACAGCTCGGCGCCCGACTCCCCGGCCAGGAACAGGTCGACCAGGGCGACGTCGGGGCGAAAGCCCGCCAGCAGCGCCAGCGCCTCCTCGCCGGTGCGGGCGGCCACGCAGCGCTCCACCCACGGCTGCTCGCCCAGCAGCAGCCTGAACCCCCACTGAACCACGTCGTGATCATCGACCACGAGCACGCGCAGCGCGCGCGCCGGCGAGAGCGTCGCGGCTCGGCGGCCGCTCACGCGGTCTCTCCGGCAACCGGGACGACCAGGCGCACCCGCCAGCCGTCGCCGTCGACGGGGCCGAACTCGACCATCCCGCCCTGCTGGAGCGCCTCGAAGGCGGCCAGCCGCAGGCCCATCCCGGCGCCGCGCGGCCCCTCCCGCACGCCGTCGTTGCGGACCTCGAGCGCGAACGTGTCCCGGTCGCAGGAGACCGTGACCTCCACGCGGGAGGGCGCCGCGTGCTTGGCGATGTTGCGCAAGGTCTCGGCCAGCACCGACTGTGCCACCGGCTCGACGTCGGCGGGCACGCTCACGCCGGCGGGCCAGCGCACCGCCACGGGCAGCCCGCCGCCGGCGCAGACGCGCTCGAGCTCGGCGGCCAGGGTGCTCGCCGTCTCGGGAGGCAGCGGCGCCAGCGGCCGCTCGAGCGCGCGGCGCAGGTCGCCGATGGCGGCCTGCATCTCGTCCCGGCAGCGCCCGCGCTGCTCGCGCTCCAGCGGCGTCTCGGCGCTCAGGGCAAGCGAGACCCCGAACAGCCGCTGAAGCACGCGCTCGTGGATCTCGCGCGCCAGCTCCAGCCGCTCGGACAGCCGGCGCGTGCGCTCCTGCTGGCGCGTGGCGATGCGCGCGGTGGCCACGAGCGCCGCCGTCTTGCCCAGCGTCCACAGGAGGTGGCGCTCGCCGTCGGAGAGCTCGAAGCGCCCACCGCCGCGATCGGCGCAGATCACGCCGTACGCGCGCCCGGCGGCGCACATCGGGGTACACACGAGCGTGGTGATGCCGAGCACGCGCGCGTAGTCGTCGGGCACCCAGGACTCGATGTCCTCCGAGACGACGATCACCTCGTCCTCGAGCAGCGCGCGCTGGGCGATGGGCGTATTGACGAGCGTGGGACGCAGCGCAGCCAGCTGGGCGAACGACGTCCCGTGCGCCCCCACCGCGCGCACCCGCCGGCGCGCGGCGTCGGCCATGAAGATGGCCGCCCGCCGCATCGTGGTCAGCCGGCAGATGGCCTCGCAGATGCGGTTGTAGAACTCGGTCGAGGAGGTGTCGGTTTCGACGTCGGCGAGCAGCTCGACGAACACCTCGAGCGGCTCGACACCGGCGAACAGCGAGGTCGGATGCTCGTTCCCGGCCGCCGCGCTAGCTGACCCGACGTTCATGGTCGGAGCGTCATTGTATGGAGGCCAACAGGCGGTCCACGAGCGCCGCGCCCTCGCGTGCCATGCGCGAGCGCGGGACGACGAGCTCGAGCCCGGCCGCCAGGGCGGCCTCGCGCACATCCGCCTCGACGTGGGAGTAGAAGGCGAGCACCGGCAGCTCCGGCGGGCGCAGAGCGCCGAGAAGCTCCAGGCGCGCGGACGCGTCCGCGGTCAGGTCGGCGATCAGCCCCCGCGCCCGCGGCAGCTCGCGGGCCAGCGCGCCGGCGTCGGCGACCAGCACCCCCTCGTGGCCGGCGCCGCGCACGGCCTCGAGCACGCGCGAGCCGAACAGGAGGTCGGGGACGAACGCGACGATGCGCGCCAACTACTGGGCCCGCAGCCGCTTGAAGTCGCGGCGCACGGACTCGGGGCGGCCCCACATCTGCACGACCTCGGTGCGTCCGGTGCGAACCTCGCGGACGGCCAGCTCGCCCTCGATGCCGGCCTCGTCGAGGAGCTTCAACGCAGCGTGGACCGCCGACGGGGCGGCCGCGTGGCCGAAGCGGTGCGCGACCAGGATCCGCCAGTGCCAGTCGTACTTGGAGTACGGCTGCGGATAGCACACGACGAGCATCACGGCGGCATCGACGTAGCGGCGCTCGTCGAAGATGCGGAGGTCGAGCTCGAGGTCGGTCCAGTCGTCCGGCAGCGAGTCGACGATCTCCTGGAAGGTCTCCGCGAGGGCCATGCCCGGAGGGTACCCGGCCGCCCGGGTCAAACGCGGCTCCTATCCTGAAACGCGTGAGCTCGCTCACCGTCTCGCTCCCGGACTACGAGGCCATCACCGAGGCCTGCGGCCTGCTGGACCGCTCGGAGCGGGGCAAGCTGGCGCTCACCGGCGCGGGCGCCAAGACCTTTCTGCACGGCCAGGTCAGCAACGACATCGAGGGTCTCGAGCCCGGCACCGGCTGCTACGCGGCGTTCCTGACCCCCAAGGGCAAGATGCTCGGCGACCTGCGCGTGCTCGACACCGGCGAGGAGCTGCTGCTCGACACCGAGCGCTGCGCGCTCCAGGCGCTGTTCAACATGATCCGGCGCTTCAGCATCGGCTACGACGTCGAGCTGCACAAGCGCACGCTGGAGTCCGGGCTGCTGTCGCTGATCGGCCCGCGCGCCGGTGAGGTGCTGGGGGCTGCGGCGCTCCCCGAGCGCGAGCACGCGCACATCGCGCTGGCGGTGGCGGGCATCGAGGCCCGAGCGGTGCGCACCGACGTGGGGATCGACCTGCTCTGCGCCGCCGCCGACACGCCGGCCCTGAGCGCGGCGCTGGCGCAGCGGGGTGCTCAGCCGGTCGGCGAGGAGGCGGCCGAGTGCCTGCGCATCGAGCACGGCCGCCCGCGCTACGGGGTCGAGCTCGACGACACCGTGATCCCGCAGGAGGCGGGGCTGAACGAGCGGGCGGTCTCGTTCACGAAGGGTTGCTATGTGGGACAGGAGACGGTGGCCCGGCTGTTCTACCGCGGCAAGCCCAACCGCCGGCTGCGCGGCCTGCGCTGCCAGGCGCCCGTGAGGCCCGGCGAGGTGGTGCGGCTGGAGGGGCGGATCGTCGGCACGGTCGGCAGCGCCGCGCAGTCGCCGCGCTTCGGCATGATCGCGCTCGCCCTGGTGCGTCGCGAGGCTCCGCCCGGCTCAGCGGTGAGCGTCGGCGAGCACGGCGTCGCGGCCACCGTCGTCGAGCTGCCCTTCGAGGCGTCCTCCGGGGTCGCCTTCGAGGCCTAGCTCGGCGGCCAGCTCGTGCAGACGGACGGGCAGGCCGGCGGCTTCGCTGAGGTCGAGCACGCGCGTGGCCGGGTGCGAGGCCAGGTAGGCGGCGACGATCCGCACCTCGTCGATCTCCTGCGGCGGCACGTGGGCACCCACCTCGCCGGCCCGTCCGGCGTGGCGCAGGGCCCCCGCCGTTCGCGCCACCAGCTCGCCGGCCCCGGCGATCGCGCCCCAGTCGACGAGGCGCCCGCCGACGAGCCAGAAGGCGTCGTGGCGCGGCGCCGTCGGATGGCTGTCGACGATCAGCCGCGGGCGGGCGTGGGTGGCCTCGAGCACGCCGCCCAGCCCGCGCAGGATCGCGCGCACGCGTCCGGCCCGGCGGCGCAGCCAGGTCGCCCGCTCGAAGCGCTGCTCGGCAGCCGCCCGGCGCATCTGCTCCTCGAGGTGGGCGAGCAGGCGCCCGGCGCCGTCGCCGCCGGAGACGAACAGCGACAGGGCCTCGTCGAGCCGGCGCCGGTACAGGTTGGGGTCGAGGTCGCCCAGGCAGGGAGACAGGCAGCGGCCCATCTGGCCATAGGCGGAAGGGTGATCGCGCACCGGCAGCCGGCGCCCGCAATGACGCAGGCCGAACAGCGAGTCGAGCTGCTCGACGAGCTCCTGGGCCAGCCGGCGCCCCCGCACAGGGCCGATCGAGACGGCGTGCCCGGCGGCCGGCTCGCCGGCCACCTCGAGGATCGGGAAGGCGATGTCGAGGCGGCAGCGGATGTAGACCAGGCGCTCGTCGCGGCGGGTCAGGCGCACGTTGCCCGGTGGGCGCAGCTGCTTGATGAGGCGGTTCTCGAGCACCAGCGCGCCGAGCTCGGAGTTCGTGGCCTGGTAGTCGACGACCGCGGCATGCGGGCGCCAGTCGGCGCGCTCATCCCCGCCCGGCGCGATCGGCGCCCCGGGCGCGAAGTGCGCGCGCGCCCGGCTCTTGATCGACGTCGACTTGCCCACGTACAGGGTGGCGCCTGCGGCGTCGCGGAACAGGTACACGCCCGGGTCGCGCGGGAGCGCGTGGAAGTCGAGCTCGGGCACGGCGGCGCGGCGGCGCTCGAGCTCGAGGTGGGTGGGCGCCGTGCGCCGGCGCTCGCGCGCTCGCCCGCTCCCGCGCCCGCCCGCGCGGGCGCGTCGCGCCCCGCACAGGGCCACGGCGTCCGCCACCGACGCCGCGTTGGCGCACAGGCGGGGAAAGAGCGCGCAGAGCACGCGCGCGCACGTCTCGGCGTCGACGAGCGCGCGGTGCACGCCGCGCACCTCGACCCCCAGCGCATCCGCGAGCACGGGGAGGCGGCGCTCGCGCTGGAGGGGTAGGAGCACGCGCGCGAGCGCGGCCGTGCACAGCACGGGCGGGTCCGGCCACGGCTGGCCGGCGCGCTCGAACGCCTGGCGCAGCACGCGGCGATCGAAGGGCGCGTTGTGGGCGACGAGGACCCGGCCACGCAGGCGCGCCTGGACCTCGGGCAGCACCTCCTCGGGGGCCGGGGCTCCCTCGACCATGGCCTGGGTGATGCCCGTGAAGCGCTGGATGCCGCGGCGCAGCGGCGCGCGCGGGCGCACGAGCGAGCTCCAGCGCTCGTGCAGCTCGCCGCCGCCGACCAGCACGGCGCCCACCTCGGTGAGCTCGCAGGCCTCCCCACCGAGCCCGTTGGTCTCGGTGTCGAGGACGAGGAATTCAGCTGACGCGACGGGCTGTGCGGCGAGGTCCAAGCGACCGTTGATACGCCGCGCCGCGGACGTACTGCAATCGCGCCTGCAGCGGAGGTTAGATCTGTGTTTGACGGAGATCGTTGGTGGCTGGACCGCCGCCGGTGAGGGTAGGATCGCGCTACCCGACCGATGGAAGGAGTCGTGAAGTGACAGCTATCGCCCAAGATGACGAGAAGCTTCGCGAGCTCGACGCCGGAACCCGCCGTGCCTGGATGACCTACAGCGAGCGCCTGCGCGGCCTCCGCGGCGAGGAGTACGAGCGAGTGGAGCAGGAGTCCTGGGCGGAGCTTCAGAGCGAGCTGCGGCGCCTACAGCGCCGGCGTCAGCTGCTCTCCTACACCTCCGTCTGAACCGACGCCGACCCCGCGCGGCGACGAACCGACGCGTCGCCGGGGGCTCTCGCGGCCCGGTCGCGGCCGTTTACTAGGGTTCGAGTGTGCGGACACGCTGGCGGACTATCGGGCTGGTGGCCCTCAGCGCCGCGGCGCTGAGCGGTTGTGGCGCAGCGGCGCACTACGTGAACAAGCCGCGCCGGCCGCTGCCGCTGAACCTCACCGTCTACATCGGCAGCACGGGCGCGGTCTCGGTCTCACCGGGCACGGTCGGGGCGGGCCCCGCCGTCTTCTTCGTCACAAACCAGGCCGCCCGCGCCGAGTCGCTCCGGATCGCCGCGGCCGGCGGCCAGGTCCTGGCCAGCACCGGGCCGATCAACCCTCAGGCCGCGACCCGCGTCGGCCTCGACCTCGACGCCTCGCGCACGTACGTGCTCAGCGCCAGCGCCGGCGGAGCGGCAGGTCCGAGCGCGCAGCTCCACGTCGGAGCGGCGCGGCCGGGGGCCGAGAGTACGCTGCTTGCACCCTAGGCCCGCGCCATGACCCAACGCCTGCACGCTCATCGCCACCGCCTGATCACCGAAGAGAACAGCCGCTGGTGGACGCTCGCCGCCATGTGCTTCGCGCTGTTCATGGTCATGCTCGACAACACGGTCGTGAACGTCTCGCTGCCCTCGATCCAGCGCGACCTGCACGCCTCGCTGTCGGCGCTGGAATGGACGGTGAACGCCTACACGCTGACCTTCGCGGTGCTGATGGTCACCGGCGGGCGCCTGGGCGACATCTTCGGGCGCCGCAAGCTCTTCCTGTTCGGTGTCGTCGTGTTCGGCGCCTCGAGCCTGGCCATCGGCTTCGCCCCCAGCGACCAGGCGCTGGTCGCCTTCCGCGCCGTGCAGGGCATCGGCGCCGCCTTCATGATGCCGGCCACCCTGTCGATCATCACCCAGGCCTTCCCGCCCGAGCAGCGCGGAACCGCGATCGGCACCTGGGCGGGCGTGAGCGCGATGGCGCTCGCCATCGGCCCGGTGCTCGGCGGCTTCCTCACCCAGGACGTCGACTGGCGGGCGATCTTCTTCATCAACCCGCCGATCGCCGTGGTGGCCGTCGCCGTCACGCTGTTCGCCGCGCGCGAGAGCCGCGACGAGACCGTCGACCGCACGGTCGACTTCCCGGGCATCGCCGCGATCACGGTCGGCCTGACCGCGCTCGTCCTGGCGCTCGTGGAGGGCAACAGCTGGCACTGGGGCTCGACGCGGATCGTCGTGCTGCTCATCGCCGCCGCACTCGGGCTGGTCTCCTTCGCCGTGATCGAGACCCGCGTGCGCGCGCCGATGGTGAACTTCGCCTTCTTCCGCTCGCGCTCGTTCCTGGGCGCGAACATCGTCGGGTTCTTCGTCAGCTTCGCGATGCTGGCGCAGTTCTTCTTCCTCGCCCTCTACATGCAGAACATCCTGCATTACTCGCCCTTGCAGGCGGGGGTGCGGTTTCTGCCCTCGACGATGTTGCTGGTCGTGATGGGGCCGCTGGCTGGGCGGCTGACCGACCGGGTGGGGCCGCGGCCGCTGATGACGGCAGGCCTCTTGACGGTCGCGCTGGCCATCTTTTTGCAGTCGGGCATCACCGTGCACACCAGCTACCTGCGCCTGCTCCCCGGCTTCATGCTCATGGGCGTGGGCATCGGCCTGGTGATGTCGCCGATGAGCACGGCGGCGATGAACTCGGTCGACCGCACGAAGGCGGGCGCGGCCTCGGGCGTGCTGTCGATGAGCCGGATGGTCGGCGGAACCTTCGGCGTCGCCGTCATGGGTGCGCTGATCGCGGGACTCGGGCGCTCGCGGCTCGACTCGGCGCTCCCCCACGTTCCGGCCGCGGTGCGCGCGAAGCTGGCCGCCTCGCTGGGGGCCGGGGGCGCCACCGGCGGCCACGGCGCCCCGGCGCACATCGTCGCGGCGGTCCGCGAGGCGTTCGTATCGGCCCTCGGCGCGGGCCTGGAGATCGGGGCGGCGGTCACGCTGTGCGGCGCCGTCGCCGCCTTCGTGCTCATCGAGAAGAAGCTGCGGGGCGCGCCGCCGCCGGCCGGGCGGGCGCCCGAGGGCGAGCTCACGCCCGTGCCCGCCGAGGCCGCCGTGTAGCCGCCGGGCGTCGCGGCGCCTGCTCGGCGCGTCTCCCGTACGATTGGCCGCCTGGATCCCCGACCAAGTGAGGCGCCTGCGTGGCCGTAGATCTGAGCCAACTCGCACATGTAGACACCGAGCCCGGCGAGCTGCCGGAGACGATGGCCGCCTGGGTCATCCGCCGCGAGCGCGAGGGCGAGCCGGTGGACGCCTTCCAGCTCGAGGAGATCGAGGTGCCGGAGCCGGGCGCCTTCGAGGTGATCGTGCGCGTCATGGCCGCGGGCGTGAACTACAACAACGTCTGGGCGGCGCTCGGCCAGCCGGTGTCGGTCTTCGGCTACGGCGACCACCCGGAGTACGGGCATCACATCGGCGGGTCGGATGCCTCCGGCATCGTCTGGAAGGTCGGCGACGGGGTCACGCGCTGGAAGCCGGGCGACGAGGTCGTGATCCACTGCAACCAGGCCTCATACGAGGATCCCGAGGTGCACGGCCTGGACCCGCTGGCCGCGCCCTCGCAGCGAATCTGGGGCTATGAGACGACGTGGGGGTCCTTCGCCCAGTTCACCAAGGTCCAGGCCCAGCAGCTGCTGCCGCGCCCGCAGAACCTCTCCTGGGAGGAGGGCGCCTCCTACGGGCTCGTGTACTTCACCGCCTACCGCATGCTGATCACCCAGTGCGCGCTCCAGGCCGGCCACCGCGTGCTGATCTGGGGTGCGGCGGGCGGCCTCGGCGTGTTCGCTACCCAGCTCTGCGCGCTCACCGGCGCCGACTGCGTGGGCGTCGTCTCCAGCCCGGAGAAGGGCGAGCTGGTCAAGCAGCTCGGTGCGGTCGGCTACATCGACCGGGGCGAGTACGCCGGGATGATGCGCCGCGGCGGCGAGACGCCCGAGGAGGAGAAGGCGCGCTTCAAGGAGTCGCGCCGCTTCAGCAACGCGGTCAACGAGATGCTGGGCGGCCCGCCCGACATCGTCTTCGAGCACGTCGGCAAGGCGACCTTCCCCACGTCGGTGGTGGCCGTCAAGCCGTTCGGGAAGGTCGTGATCTGCGCCGGCACGACCGGGTACAACCTCGACTTCGACGTGCGCTACCTGTGGATGCGCCAGAAGCAGATCATCGGCTCGCACTTCGCCAACGCCTACGAGTGCATGAAGGCCAACGAGCTGATCGAGGAGTCCAAGATCCGCCCGGTGCTGTGGCGCACGATGGGCTTCGAGGGCGTGCCCGAAGCGCACCAGCTGATGAAGGACAACAAGCACCTGGGCAAGATCGCGATCCTCGTGGGCGCCGAGCGCGAGGGCGAGGGCAAGACGGCCGAGGGCCCGGGAGCCATCTACGCGGAGGTCGGAGCCTAGTCATGGCCGGCGTCGTGCACATCCCCTGGTACGCCACCCTGTTCCGCGGCGACTCGCTGACCGCCGAGGTCTCGCAGGCGGCGGCCGTCTCGCTGCGCTACGGGGCCACGCAGTACTCGGTGCAGCGCTCGATGGACGACAAGTACCGGATCCTCCAGATGGTCTGGTTCGAGTCCAAGACCGACTGGTACCGCTACTGGGACGGCCCGGAGATGCTCGAGTTCCGCCGTCGCAACTCCGGGCGCTTCCAGATCCCCGTGGTCTACATCTGGCACGAGGAGGTGGCGGCCGGAGCGCTGGGGCCGCAGGTGGGCCAGCCCGAGCCGGAACCGGCGCCCGAGCCCACCCCCACCGCCGCCGTCTGACCGACGCGCCCCGGCCCCAGACCGGGGGCGCCTAACCGTCGCGCCGTATGCGCACGGCCACGGCGAGCCAGAAGCGCTCCTCGGGGTCGTCGAGCCGCTCACCGAACACGTCGCGCAGCCGCCCCAGGCGATAGCGCGCGGTCTGCGGGTGGATGCCGAGCGCGGCGGCCACGGGCCCGAGCCGGCCCTGATGGGCCAGCCAGGCGGCCAGCGTGGCCGTGAGGCGCTCGCGCGAGGCGGGCGAGAGCTCGTCCAGCGGCGCCAGGCGATCGCCGGCCAGCCGCCCCGCCAGCACCGGGTCGGCGGCCAGGAGCAGCTCCCCCGCGCAGTCGCGCGCGGCGCGGAACTCGGGCGCGCGGCGGCTCAGCGCCAGCGCCGCGCGCGCCCAGGCAAAGCTCGCCGCGGTCTCCGACCAGCCGACGGTCAGCCCGAGCCCGGCCTGCGCGCCGGCGTCGAGAACGGCCCGCTGGAGCTCGGCGCGGCGCCCGGGGGCGTCGGGATCGGGGACGATCGCGCACAGCAGCTCGCCGACGCCGTCGGCGATGGCGTCCGGTGGCAGGCGCGTGACGGCCCGGTCGCGCCCCGGTCCGTCGATGGCCATCACAGCAAGCGCGCGCGGCAACGGCCAGCCCGCCTCGGCGGCCAGCGCCTCCAGCAGCTCGGGATCGACCGCGGGCTCGCGCACGAGCGCCCGCACCAGCCGCCGGCGGCGCAGCTCAGCCTCGCTGGCCGCCGCCGAGCGCTCGAGCGCGTGGCCCTCGGCCGACTCGGCCGACAGCACGTCGATGTAGGCGAAGATCGACTCGGCCAGCAGGTACAGGGTGTCCGGGGCCAGGCCGGCCTCCACGCCGATGGCGGCGAACCGCCGCCAGGCGACCCGCGCGCCCACCCGGTAGGCGCTCAGCAGCGACTCGAGGGTGCGCCCGGCGCGCATCTCCCCGCGGCCGAGCGCCCGGTATACGTCGCGGCGGGTGACCGGGCCCGAGGCCTCGATCTCGGCCAGGAAGTTGTGCAGGGCCTCCTGCACGCCGGCGCGGATGCCCTCGCCGAACGGCCCCTCGAGCGGCCGCGCGTAGGCGGGTACCGTGCGCACGGCGGCGATGATCTCGTCGGCCACCTCGTCGATGAAGGGCCGCAGCACGGAGGCGATCTCAGGCGGCAGCTCGTGCCAGGGCTGTTCGGACATTAGTTGTGTAGGACGTACAAGATCGGGTAATCGGGTCGTCGGCTACCAAGGAGAAAATCGACGTGCCGCAACGTATGCTGGGAGCATGATGACCCGCGCTCACAAGGTGATTAACCTCATCGGCGTCCCCGCGCCGCTCGTTGGCCTCCTCGTCGCCATCGCCCTGCTGTGGAACCGGGCCGTGGGCCCGCTCGAGCTGGGGCTGCTGATCGGGCTGTACGTGATCACCTGCCTGGGGGTCACGCTCGGCTACCACCGCATGTTCACCCACCGCTCGTTCGAGTCCTCGCGCGCCTTCCGCGCGATCATCGCGGTGATCGGCTCGATGGCGGTCGAGGGCTCCGTGATCACTTGGGTGGCCGACCACCGCAAGCACCACGCCTTCACCGACCACGAGGGCGACCCGCACTCGCCGCACCTGAGCGGGCCCGGCTTCTGGGGCGGGGTCAAGGGCCTCTGGCACGCCCACGTCGGCTGGCTGTTCGAGACGGTGGGAACGGCCGACCGCGAGCGCTTCGCGCCCGACCTCGTGAAGGACCGCGCGCTGCGGGTCATCGACAAGACCTTCGGCCTGTGGGTGCTGGTCAGCTTCGCCATCCCCTTCGCGATCGGCTGGATCGTGGGAGGCGGGCTCGGCAGCGCCGTGACGTGCCTGCTGTGGGGCGGGTTCGTCCGCGTCTTCCTGCTGCACCACATCACCTGGTCGATCAACTCGATCTGCCACTTCTTCGGGCGCAAGCGCTTCGAGGTCGACGACGAGTCGCGCAACGTGTTCTGGCTTGCCCCGCTGTCGATGGGCGAGGCCTGGCACCACAACCACCACGCCTTCCCCACCTCGGCCTTCCACGGCCTCAAGCGCTGGGAGCGCCTGACCGATCCCACCGGCCTGGTCATTGCCACGCTGGAGAAGCTCGGGATCGTGTGGAACGTGGTGCGGGTCAGCCCCGAGCGCCAGCTGGCCAAGCTCCTGCCCCAGCCGGCGGACGCGCCGGCGCCGGCGAAGACGCCGCTCGGCCAGAGCGCGTAGAGCGACGACCGGCCTACCCGGGAGAACCCGAAGG
>Ga0070739_10005138_pt1 | contig 15125 bp, 10 predicted proteins | sample Coa_R1_7_FD_66445 | JGI IMG/M metagenome (GOLD analysis project Ga0070739, IMG submission 66445) | Surface soil microbial communities from Centralia Pennsylvania, which are recovering from an underground coalmine fire - Coalmine... | ecosystem: Environmental > Terrestrial > Soil > Unclassified ... | reverse complement strand
GCCGAGCGGAGATCGTCTGGAGAGACTTCGCCCGTCCGATCGATACCACGGCGCAACTCGGCGATCTTCGCGCGGTTGATGTCGAACCCGATGACCGGCGCATGTTTGCCGAATGCGACCGCAATCGGAAGCCCCACATACCCGAGTCCTACCACAGCAATGCGTTGCCCTCTCTTCTGCTTGCCCCTAACTTGCCCCATCGCGTTCCCTCGTGCGTGTTTAGGATTTCTTGAAGAATGACAGAACAGGGATTTTCCGTCAACGAAATAGCCGGTTGGGCATGTCCAGCAATGAGGTCTCTCCTCGGGGGGGCCCATAGGAAGGCTCGCTCTGCACCGAGAAGAAATGTTGCCAGCATAGCCTTTGATTGGTAAAGTCTGGCCTGGTATCTTGGCCGTTCCGCGGATACTTCTCTGCAAATCGCAAAACCCGGGAGACCTATTCCCTATGTTGCTCGCCAGGTTCATGATCGTCGCTCTCCTCGCCGTCGTGCTCGGTTGGGCTGCGGCGGCCTGCACCCAGGAATCGGTGCAAGCGAAGAAGGCCCGGCATAAGGCTCGCGCCGCCGGTTACTTCGAGGCCGGTCAATATCAAGAAGCACTGATTGAATTCAAAAACGTCGTCCAGCTCGATCCGAACGACGCGGATGGCCATTATCGCCTCGCTCTGACCTATTTGAAGCTCGGCGGGGTTCCGAATCTGCAGGATGCGTTTTCAGAACTGAACAAGGCAGTCGGGCTCGACGCGGCGAATCACGATGCCCAACTGAAGCTGGGTCAACTGTACTTGCTTGGCAATGAGCCGGAGAAGGCTCGAGAGCGTGCGGAAGCGGTCTTGGCCTCTACACCGCAGAGCAGCGAGGGGCTCGTTCTGAAGGGGCAGAGCCTGATCAATGAGAAAAAATTCAAAGAAGGAATCGCAGAACTGCGCCGTGCCATGGAACTGGACCCGAAGAACATTCGGATCTACCTGGAACTCGCCGGCGCTTATGTGCGAACGAACGATCTCGCTCAGGCGGAAGCGACCTTGAAACAGGCCTTGTCGATCGATGCTCAGTCGATCGAGACGCTGGTGGCACTTGGCGATTTCCATCTACTGAACAAGCAACCGGAGGAGGCCGAGAGGCACTACCAGCGGGCGTTGCAGATCGCTCCAGGCAATGACGCGCTGTATGTGAAGTTGGCCGGGTTCTACCAAGTCATGAACAAATGGGACCAGGCGGAAACGACGTTGAACAAGCTGGTCGAATTGAAGCCCAAAGATGACAAACCTCGTGTTCTCCTTGGAGACATGTACAGAGCACGGGGGGAACCGAGCAAAGCTCTGACGAGCTATCAGCAAGCTGTCGAGATGAACAGCGCTTCGACGATCGCGCGTGACAAGCTGATTGCCCAGTTGCTCGATATGGGGAAGTTGGAGGAGGCTGAGGCGCACATCAAGAGGATGACGGAGAAAAACAGCAAGGATCTCAGTGGCCGGTTTTTCAGCGCTCGCGTTCACTTGGCGAAAGGCCACCCTGAGGCGGCAATTCCGCTTCTCCGCGAGGTGATCAAGGAAGAACCGCGCGCCGCCGTGGCCCATCAGTTCTTGGGCTTAGCTCTGGCGCAGCAAGGTGAGGTCGGACAGGCCATTTCGGAATTGAATGAAGCCATCAAGCTAAGTCCCTCTTCGGCGGACGTAAGAACTGCGCTGGCGGCTCTGTATCTCCAACAAGGATCGCTGGATCAAGCGATTGTGGAGGGGTTGACCGCTCTCCGGCTCAACCCCCGTGATGGACGCGCTGCCGCCGTCTTAGGAGACTCCTATCTTCGGAAGGGTGATCTGGTAAAAGCCAAGCAAGTCTTCGAAGCGATCGCGAAGGTTCTTCCCAAAGATCCACTGGGGCACCACCGCCTCGGGCTTATTGCGCGAGCCGAAAACAAAGACGCAGATGCCGTCTCTCATTTCGAACAGGCTCTGACCTTAGATCCACAGTTCGTCGATGCCCTTGCGCAGATTGCCGCCGTAAAGCTAGCCGCAGGGAAACCGGACGAAGCGAGGGAACGCGTTGTGCGCCAATTGCAAGCTGCCTCCAACGATCCGTCCCTCTACAATTTGCTGGGACGTCTGTGGATGGCGAGCAAGAACACTGACCAGGCCGAAGCGGCTTTCAAGAAGGCCATCGAATTGAACCCGGCTCTCCTGGCGTCTTATATGAACCTTGGTGAGCTGTATCAGCGCACTGGTAAGCTGGATCAGGCTATCGGAGAGTATGAGACAGCCCTCGCCCGACAACCTAAGCTTGTGCCCGCGATGATGATGCTGGGCATTATCTATGACCAGCGGAATGACATAGACCGGGCCAAGAGTTGGTATGAGAAAGCCTTGCAAGCTGACCCTCTGTTTGCCCCGGCCGCTAACAACCTCGCGTGGATTTTGATCGAACACGGAGGCAACAGCGATGTCGCGCTTTCACACGCCCAGACAGCCCGAGAGCGGCGACCGGAGGACCCGTACATTGCTGACACGCTCGGCTGGATATATTTCAAAAAGCAAATCTATCTGAAGGCGGCCAACTTACTGAAAGAAGCGGTGGAGAAGCTGCCCGATAATCCGGTGGTTCTCTATCACTACGGAATGATCCAGTACAAGAACGGCAACAAGGCTGAAGCGAAGAAGTTTCTTGAACGTTCCTTGAAGCTCAGCTCAGCTTATCCCGGCTCCGACCAGGCAAGAAAAGCGCTCGCCGAATTGTGAGTGCGAAACCTGGATTTGCGGCGACCCCGCGGCGTAGACAGAAAAAAGCCGGCTCGACCTTCTGAGTCGAGCCGGCCCGTGTCTACACCTCGATCGTTAGCATCTCTTCGGATGCAGTCTTCGACCGAAGAAACCGAACACAAGCAGCACCGTCCCGAGCAGCAGCAGCGGGGAAGGCTCTGAGACTCGACCGTTCCCGTTTGCAGGAAATTCGAAAGACCCGTAGTCCCCTTGGAACTTGACCGCAAAGGTGTCCAGGGCGAGGCCTCCAGAGAAACTGCCAGTGCTCGGATTCGTGAACAAGAGAGAGAAACTGTCAGAGACTCCTTCTCCTAATCCAAGGTTGATGTTGCCTCCTTGGCAATTTTGAGCCGAGTACACGCAGACATCAACGCTGTTAAAGCCTCCTGGAAAATTGACACCTTGACCGAGGCCGTCAAAGTACGTCCCGGTAGATGAAAACGCCGCAGTGGCGTCAGGGCTTGTATAAAGCCCTATGCCGAGGATGTGGCCGGTGTGACCGGAAAGCGGCGCGGCGGTCGTGTTGGTGATATTCACACCGATCGTCACGGAGCTGCTCGAAAAGGCTGACACTGTCCAGGTGGCAGTCCCGCTCAATATCGTTCCCGCTGGGGCGCCGTTAATCCCGGAAATATCCAAGGACCAATTGGTGGTGAAGCTGTCCCCCACCGAGTCAACCGTGAAGCTTACTGCTTCAGCGGTTGAGATAGCCCCGAACCCAGTGGCGAGAGCGAACAAGGCAAGGACTATAATCCTTACAAGATTTCGTCGGAACGGTGTCATGATCGTCTGACCCCTTTCCCGCTCTTTTGCCCGCACATGAGGAGACCGATTCCCAACAATACTGAGCCCAGGAGAGTCACTGTTCCCGGCTCGGGAACGCGCAGCGTCGCATTGAAACTCGACGCTTGCGGGAACGATCCTCCTCCTGCATGCGTGATAGTGGTGACCAGGGTCAACGAATAGAGACCCGTCGCGGTCACATTATCCAACGAAGAGCCCGAAAAGGCACCGGAGTATGGGCCCAAATTGCCCAACAAGCTAGCCGTTCCGAAGGCCGTATTGCTCGCGTCGAAGTACGACTGATACGACACGGTGCCCTGTGTCACGCCCCCGATAGCAGAATCGATGAGGAAAGGATTTCCCGAAAGATTTGAGAAATCGGTCTGCGTGAACTTGATCGTGAGCGTACCACCAGCCGTAGAGCTGGCATTGAAAGAGACCAAATCGAGTTGAGGGACGGTCTGGGCACCAAGGGTAGGATAGGTAAAGCCTCCCGTGAGATTTAAAAAGAAGTTTCCCACAGACCCATAATACGTCGCTATCCCGGTCATAGGATCGCCAGTAATTGTGACGGTCGATCCGCCACTACTGAGTTGCAACATCGGGACAGCGTAGGCCTGATCCGGCTGGACTGTAAGGCCCATTGCCAGGCCCAGTATCAGCCCCGTTAAGGCGAGTGCGACACGGTCAGACCATTTCCGTTCTTTACTCATGTACATGCTCCCTCGAATACTTGGTGTTGTGCCCACCATTTACGCCTGTTGCTCTATCGACAAAGCAAATCCTGCGCCAAGTGCAGCCTGATAAAAGAGTGAATGTATAACAAATTGACAAACCACATCTTTTTCGAATCAATTCAAGCGCAGGACGCCGCACTTAATAAGCGTCTTCTCTCAAATTGTAAAGTAATTCGACACCCCATTTCGGTGCCTTCAACGATTTCTCACTCCTCTGTCCTGTGTTTTCAATTGGTTTCACGATTCATTCTGTCCAGTCGACAACTGTCAAAAACTCCGACAGACTCTGCCTCAGAGTCTTTTCCGTATCCGCTTGAATTCTTGGGATTGTCACACGGGTTTTGCTTTCTTCTTAATGAGGCCGAAACCGAGGTCTGGTTACTTGCCTACACTTGTGGGCTACAGAGGCTTCTTCATCCCGACAGATACTGGCCAGTCGAAGTTCGGGAGATCGCGCCGTTTAATCGGGTGACAGGGCTGGAGAAGCCGGGGTGGTTCCCAGGAGCCTGAATTGGCCGGGAGCGAATCGCCTACGGCCGCTCTTCTCTTCGATTTCACGGACAGCTCTCTCAAAGGCCATCAAGCGGTCCGGCGTATCAGGGTGCGTAAGAATGAATTGCGAGCCGGTTCCGGTCGCAGACGCCGTGATCAGGCGGCGCCAAAAGTCTCCGGCCGCCCGCACATCATACCCGGCTCTCGCGACGATCTGCATCCCAACGTAATCGGCTTGAGCTTCGAGGGATTTTCTTACCGGAGGTGGCGTTCCCATATTCGAATCACCCGTGGTGGCGGCAAGAAAACCGTCGAGCACGGACTTCAATCTGGTGATCTGGCTATGCTCCAGCGCGTTATGAGCAATCTCGTGTGCGAGCACAAAAGCAAGTTCGTCGTCACCGGCCACAAAACGAAGGATGCCCGTGGTCAGGAGAATCCGCGTGCCGTCGGCATAGGCATTGATATGATCGCTCTCGACGACGTGAACAGAAAACTTGCAAGCCCACACCCCGTCAAAGTTGAGTTCGGAGACACGCCCGGCATCCTCAACGCTCAATGTCAGTGGCTGAATTCGGGCTCCAGCCGCCTTGCGCAACAACTGCATCACCTGATCGCCGTCCATTCCCGTCGTCGCGACCCCGTTCACGGCCATGATGCGGGTTCCGGCCCGAAGACCTCGCTCTGCAGCCGGAAATCCAGGATGAACGTACGTGACCACGACACGAGGAACTCGGGTTCCTTCCGAAGCCATCACGTTGCCATCGACGGTACGGAGGAGGAATCCGTACGTCAGCTCTCGGTTCTGCGGACACCATTCCGTCGCAGCGGCCAGGACCGGGAAGACAATGGATGCTAATTTCGTTTCCAACTCAGACGGGGATCGGTCATCGGCGGCTCCGGCCCAGTTATGGAAGGCGGTAGACGTACAACCTGTGGCCAAGAAACCGGCTGCCACTGCGACTCTCGCCCATGCCGGATAGATACGCATGGCGGATTCCCCTGCCTCCGCTGTTCACTCTGGTCTTCGAAAGCGGCTCAATGTCCCGCCGACCTCTTCCCAGTGTTCCAGAAAATCGCTCAGCGCGCGGATGGCCCCGGACTCGTCGTCACGATACGAAGCGGCTAGCACGATCGCAGCACCTCCTGCCTGACCGCGGAATACTTTGGCTTGGAGTTGTAACAACTTCGCGTAATATGGGCTGGCGGTAAAGCGGCCATCGATCCAATACCAACTCCATGTCACTTGGTTCCGAACGCGCGACCGCGCCGTCACTTCTTTCACGTTCAACGGCACGCCATCAACGAAGACTCTCCTCGTGCTTACTCGGAGGGGGGTCCAACGTTTTCGATCGACGACATCATTCTGAAAGTTGATCAGTTCCCCGCCATTCTGTTCATGATCGTAGTACGCCACATAGACGTCGACCGTATGAGCGCCAGACTTGTAATGTCGGAGCTGTTCTGCGCTTGCACCCATGAACTGGGGATGCCAGGCCGAAACCTGCGTCTTCGTAACCTCCCAGGGGGGAGCAACAAACAGGTCAATCGGCCGAATGACCGCGGGAGGCGACGAACGCCCTTGAATAGCGGCAACGGACAATGGAGCGGTTGCCAGAATCACCAGCCCGATGAATGCTGCAAAGACGACGGTTACTCCTGAATCGGTTGAGCCGGGTCGCTCCGCGAGGGAGATCCGAACGCTCATTGGCTCGGGATGCCAAGGCTTTTCCCGCCAACGCTCTCCCACAAGAGTCAGCAGAACTATGACGAACCCAAAGAACAGCCATCCGTAGATGAAATGGTCCACTCCGACGGCGATGGAATTACTGCTGAAATGGGCCAGCATCACAATCCCATACGCGCGCAGTCCGTTGGCGATAATAGGAACAATGGCCGATGCCACGAAGAAGACTGTGCGGCGGCTCCATCGTCGGTAGGTCAGCCCGGCGTAGAGATACCCGAACGTCAACGAGGCAACAATGTAGCGAATACCACTGCAGGATTCGTGCACTTCCCACGTTCCCGAAGGAATCGTCAGCAAGTGGCCCTCCCAGAAAACCGGAACTCCGCTTACTTGTAAAGCCTTCACGACGAACCAGGCCGTGTAGTCCTGAAGAACCGGCACGATTTCCTCACCGACCGGCACGCCCAAAAACAGGGACAGCAGTGGAAAGAGCAACGCCCGCGTGATCTCCGTACCGAGCACCACCCATGCTAGACCTGTCAGCATGGCTACCATGGCGAACTGTTGAACAACCCCGATGTTGACCAACCTTCCGAGAAACCACGCCACGCTCACTGCCAATAGCAAGACCAATCCCCAGTAATTAGGATGTGGTTGGAGGGATCGGACCTGACCTCGAGCGCGCCAAATCAAATAGAAGAAAATAGGCAAGACCAAGAACCCGTGTTCATGAGTTTTCGAATGGCTCCAAACCGAAACGATGGACACGACCGTATCCCAGAAGAGCGCGATGGTCGCAATCCAGGAGAACGCGAGAACTGACACCGTCAACCGCCAGTTAGACTCGACGGCGGATGGCTCTCGAAGACTCAGTACCTGCCCATGCGGACTCGTCTGGGGACTCAACACGTGAAGTGTTCCACCTCATTCTTCATGTGAGATGCGTTGGCGTATGTCGTCTCGCTTGCCGTCTGTCAATACCGGCTTGCCAGAAAGAGGCCCGAGCCGAGTTGATGAACGGCAAGTGTAGAAGCCGACAAATCGTTACGCCTTTTTCAGAGAGTACTTGGCAATGAGATCATGAAGGGTTGGGCGACTGATTCCGAGTTCGGTGGCTGTCTTGGTAATATTGCCATTGTGCTTGGCAAGCGCCTGTCTTATCAATGTTTTTTCGGCTTCCTCCCTAACCTTTTTCAGACTCGATAGTTCTGTTCCAGCGGGTTCACAGGGCAATCCCAGATCCTCCCACGTGATCATCGCGCCTTGAGCCATAATCACGGCTCGCTGGATACAGTGCTGGAGTTGACGCACGTTGCCCGGCCACGAATACTGTTTCATCGCTTCCGAAGCTTGCCTGGTGAATCCACGGATTGCTTTCTTGTGCTCGTCCGCATACCGCTTGAGAAAAGCTGTGGCGAGCAATTCGACATCACCCTCCCGTTCACGGAGCGGCGGCAGCGTAATGCTCACTCCGCACACCCGATAATAGAGATCTTCGCGGAAACGCCCATCGCCGATGGATTTCTGAAGATCGATATTTGTCGCCGCAAGAACCCGCGCGTCGACTGAAATTGCCTCTCTGCCGCCGACGCGCTCGAGCTGACGTTCCTGAAGAAATCGCAACAGTTTCACCTGCAACGCCGCTGAGAGCTCTCCGATCTCGTCCAGAAACAACGTTCCTCCCTCTGCCGCTTCGATGCGGCCTTTTCGCTGAACGTGTGCGCCGGTGAAGGCTCCTTTCTCATGGCCGAACAACTCGCTTTCCAGGAGGCTTTCCGGGATTGCGCCGCAGTTGATAGCGACAAAAGGGCCATTGCGCCTCTCGCTCTGGCGATGTATGGCTTTGGCCACAAGCTCCTTTCCGCTGCCGCTCGGTCCGGCAATCAGCACCGGAATGTCGGAGGCAGAAACCCGTCGAACGATTTCGAACACTTTCTGCATCGGCGGACTTGATCCGAGGATGTCGTAGAACGCATCGGTAGACGCTCGCTCTAGCAGCATCCGATTTTCACGTTCAATGCTGGACAGATGCCAAGCCCGCTGGAGGACCACCTTAAGGACGTCCAGTTGAACCGGCTTTTGAATAAAATCGTACGCTCCGAGTGCGACAGCTTTGAGGGCGCTGCTCCGTTCGCTATTTCCAGTGACCACGATGATTTTCGCCAGCGGATCGATCGCCAACATTTCATCCAGTGCGGCAAGGCCCTCGCTCACTTCATCCGGATGGGGCGGCAATCCCAAATCCATCGCGACCAGCAGTGGACGCTCTGCCCGCACGATGTCCACCGCGCTCGCCCGATCCTCGGCTTCGAAAATCTGATACGTGGGCATGAGCGCCCATTTCATCTGCTCCCGAATTTCGGGATCATCCTCGACGATCAACAGTCCGGGGTGCGAAAGATCCGGCTTTGGTTCGGGTATCATGCTTCAACCCGCTCCGGCAACCGATAGGTTATCTGAACCGCTGGAACATTGCTTGATCGCTTCAAGAGAACGCACTTACTGCCTCCGGAGCGCTTGTCTAGCGGGAGGCAGTTCGACACGCACCGTTGTTCCGGTGCCCAGTGCACTCTCCACTGTAAGAGTGCCACCGTGCGCCTGAACGATCTGCCGACATTGATACAGTCCGATCCCCATCCCCTCTTTTTTCGTTGTTTGAAAGGGATGGAACAAGGTGCGAAGCCGCTCCGGAGAAATGCCTGATCCCTTGTCGGTCACCGTGATCACGACTTTGTTGTTTTGCTCTGCAGTCGCAATGCCCACTTCATTCTGTTCGCCGCCTGCTTGTTGAGCATTGAGGATCAGATTCAATACAACCTCCTGAAGTTGCTCGCGCACACCGCACACCGGGGCGACCTGACTGAAAGTTTGACGCAGTGGCAAGCCGATGTCTCCGTTCAACGAAGCGATCGTTTCTGAAATGAGCGAGTTCACGTCCACCATCTCCGCGTGTTCGCCCCTCAAAGGTTGTACAGACAACTTCGACACTAACGCCATGAGTTTGTTGACCGACTGCCTCACGGTTTTCATGGCGGCGCGCTGAAACTCGGGATTGTCGCCGTGGACTTCGGCGTTCTGAAGAACCAGCGAGAGTCGTGCCGCCAGGTTCTTGAGATCGTGAAGGCAAAACGCGGCGAACCGATGGAGCGCTTCCAATTCCGCGGCAGCCGTCCGCTCCTCTGCGAGACGAGCGTTCGACAACAACAACCCGACATGGCCGGCAATTGCGCGCAACAAGTCGCAATCGTCAACCCCGTACGTCGCTCCCTGCGGTTCTCCGCCCAAGGTGATGGTAGCGACTAATTCACGATCGGCCAGAATAGGAACAAACGTGGTCGCTTGGGTAATTTCGCGCAAAGTTCTCTCATCGGTCTCCACGGCTGTGGAACTGTTCCGCGAAGACGGCTTCATTGAGATCAATTCTTTCTTGGATAAGAGTTGCTGGATGACGGGGTCGGAAAGAGGAATTGGTCGAGGAGGCATTCCGGCGTTGATAGACCGTACCCGGTGAAAGCGGCGATCCGCTTCGTAGAACATCCAGATGGAAATTTTCGATGCAGAAAAGGTCCGGCCCAGAATGGCCAAAAGGCGGTCGAGAATGATGTCCAGAGAATCAGCTCCACGAAATGCCTCCGTGACCTCAAGCCATTTGCTTCTGTAATCATACTTCGAGCGATAAAAATGACGAGCAAGAAACAGACGCACCTCCGCTCTAATCGAACGCGAGACCAGCGTCACGACCAGTGCGATGACTCCGCAGAAAACGGCCAGCGCGCTCAGTGTGGCCCCCATCTCCCAGCCTGTCCAGCGAATCCATTCTGCGACGATGCCTACCCCAAGAAGATACAGCCCGGCGAGAATCAGAGTGATCGAACCCAGCAAGGCCTGGGGCGAGATATACAATCGTTCCTTCACTTTGCGCAGGCGAGTGCGTCCTAAGCCAAACGCCACAAGACTGAGGCACAGGATCGTGACCATGCCTTGTGTCAGCCCTTCGTCGGTGTTCCAAATAGGGAGAACGATGAGCTGGCTCGCCTTATAAACTTGATAGCCGGCCAAACCTCCGAGGCCGATCAGAACAAACTTGAGCTCATAGCGGAGCGGGTCTTCTAAAGTGCGCAGCACCATCTCTAGTTGAGCGATCCCGACAACCGAACACAACAGCGTAAACGTGTAGAACACAATGCCGGCCGATCCAACATCCACGGACGTGCTCAAAGGAGTCGTTGCGGCGGAAGCGGCGAGGTGGTCTGTCGCTATCAGGATCCCAAGCAGCAGTGCAAGAACAGCGGCCGCGCGGGCACGGGCGCGAGCGCTTTTCCCCCCGCCCAATTCCGATGGATCAAGCAAGGCTACTCCTATGTACAGAAGGGCGACTACTTGAATCAGTTCCGCACCCATTTCGATGCGGAGCCAAGACAGGACGCTAGAGGTGTGAATGATCTCCAGTGCCGCCGCGAAGTTCGTGAGAGCCGTCGCGCCTAACATCACTGAGGCGGTTCTGTAGAAGGCGCTCTCCGAGGCTTTGAGCCACAACAATGCGGCCAGGCCGCAGGCCAGGATTGAGCCCACAAAGTTCGGGAGTACTTGCCAATGTTGAATTGCCATGATGCTGTAGTGTTACGGGAATATTCCAAGAAGCCAATCCCCCTGATGGAGGGGATGAAGCCCTCACTGAGGGGGACCATGCAGCAGAACACCGGTTATTGAGCTTTTGTCATCGGATCGCGAATGGATTGACGGTGAGCCGCGTCGAGGAGGGAGGCGAGTTGCAGTTTGGGCTCGAGAGACAATGATTGTGACCCCAAGCTTGGTCCAGAAAGGGGTATGACACCGGATGAAAAGCCCTACACTGATTGGGCTGCAGGAAAATCAAAGAATTTCACTCATCCCACGCCAATTATTTATAAACTTATATTTATTATTTCAGTAAGTTATGAAGCGTTTTTAAAGTCTGTATAGAAGTGTACATGGGGTAGATGTTTCCTATACAACGCTAAGGGGGAGAGCACCGTTCCTTACTAGGCTAGGAGAAGACGGACTAGAAGCGGATTGAACGTAATACTATGAATTAACATGTCTTTTTAAGTGGAAAATTCTAAAAGCCGGAGCAGTAACCGAATGGGCACTTCTCTTGCTCATGTGAGTCGGCAGTTGGTCGGGCAATTATTCAGACTGCCCAAAGGAGGGAAAGAACCAAACATTCCAGGAGATTCTCGCAAGCGATAGAGCGAATCGGTGACAAAGGCAAACTGTCCGAGAGGGCAGGACGCAAAGCCAAGAAACCGGAATCGGGAAGAAGTTGTTCCCATGGTTGGTCTGGCTGCCACCAGGTCGAGTAACTGCAGATTGGTGCGCACGCCCATCCCGTCCGGTGGATGGGCGTTTTCGTATGGCGCGTATGGTAGGGCGGTGGCGGGCCAGGTCGAACGGAGGACCGATACGATGCACCAGTCAACAAAGAATCGAACCACGCAGTTGATCAAGATATTCCTGTTGAGCGGGGCCTTGAGTTACTCCGTCGTGGGTCTGAATGTGAGTTCGCTGGTCGGATTTGAGAGCGCCACAGCCATTGCGATGGCAGCCGAGTCCGCTTCCGATGGTTCCTCCACGACTTCGCAGAACCGTGTCCAACAACAGACGGATCGCAATCTGAGCCGGCGTTCTCTCATCGGATCGACAACAACGTCCCCTACCCCCAATGTTAAAGGCCCAACGAGCTCGCCCAGGCAAGGTCGCAAACTGATCCGCCGCCCGTCGGCCGGGCAACTCGTTCCGACCGCTCCAGTGGCATCCTCCGGCACCGCTTTGGATCAAGGTGCTCCAATGACTTCGTCCGGCAGCTCTACTACAACGAGCAACAGCTCCACAACAGGGCAAAAGGAAGGCTCGGCTGTGACATCTTCTTCAGGCACCACGAAAAACATGGCGAGCGGGACCGGTTCCATCTCGATCTCCACGGTGACTTCTTCAGCCGTATCAGGACCAACAACCTCGTCTCCGGGCGCCGGTTCAAGTGCGAACCTGTCCTCAGCGGCGAGCGCCTCTACTGCGACTTCGGCTTCTGGCAGTTCCTCATCGGGCAACAGCTTCGCCGGCAGAGCGCTTCAGAAGCTACTGAGTCAGATGCCTGCTTTGGCCGATATCCTGTCGCCACACTCATCGGCGACTCCGAACTCGACGCCGCCTTCCTCAACCAGCCCTGTGATCGGAAGAGCTCCGGCGAGCCTGGCCTTTTCGGCCGTTCAAAACGGGTCGAATCCGGCCGGCCAAACCGTCGCGATCAGTAACACCGGTTCAGGCACACTGAATTGGATCGCCGTTTCAAACGCATCCTGGCTGAGTCTCAACGGAGCGAATTCAGTGTCCGGAACGAATAGTGGGTCGTTCACAGCAAATGTCAATCCTTCCGGCCTCGCGGTCGGAAATTACAACGCTTCAATCACGATCAGCGCAACTGGTGCAACAAATACTCCGCAGACGGTTTCCGCGACGTTGACAGTTACAGCCGCACCGACCCCTACGATCGGCTTGAGCACGACCGCGCTGTCGTTCACCGGTGTTCAGGGGGGAACGAACCCGGCTAGTCAGAGCGTGACCATCACAAATTCCGGCTCCGGTACACTGAGTTGGAGTGTCAGCGACAATGTGAACTGGTTGAGCCTGAGTCCGACCTCGGGCACGGGCAATGGATCGGTGACGGCCAGCGTCAACATCTCCGGTCTCGCCGCCGGCACCTATAACGGAACCATCACGATTTCAGCGACGGGCGCGACGAACACGCCGCAGACCGTTTCCGTGATGCTGACCGTGAGCGCGGCACCGACCCCGACCATCGGCTTGAGTCCGACCAGTCTCTCGTTTACGGCAACTCAAGGGGCGGCTAATCCGGCGGCGCAGACGGTGAACGTGACCAACCCAGGTAGTGGAACGCTCACCTGGTCGGCAAGCGATAATGCATCCTGGTTGACGTTGAACACGACTTCGGGCACAACGACGACGGAAACTGACCCGATCACAGTCAGTGTCAACACGTCGGGCTTGTCCGCCGGCACCTACAATGCGACAATTACCATCTCGGCCAGCGGAGCTACCAATACCCCTCGAACAGTTCCAGTGACGTTGACTGTCAGCGCGCCGTCGACGACATCGGCCACTCTGACCTGGAATGCCAACACAGAGAGTGATTTGGCCGGGTACAAGGTCTATCGGGCAACGGCGTCCGGCGCCTACGGCGCGCCAATTGCGACGCTTCAAGGAAATGTGACCAGTTACGTCGCGACGGGGTTGCAATCGGGAACCACGTATTACTTTGTCGTGACGGCGTATGATTTGGCCGGGAACGAAAGCGCGCACTCCAACGAGGTGAGCAAATCCATATTCTAGACATCACAGTCGGAACGGAAGCATGTTAAGACTGACAGAATGAAATCGGTATTGCCAGATCACGGAGGCGTCGATGCGACCATCCAAAATGCTTGCTTGGCTACTTCGAAACATCCCGCAGCAGGTGTTATGTTTTCTTTTCATTGTCGTCTCGCCGTACTTGGCCGACGCCAGCACACTTAGCACAAAGGTAGCCAACATGCAGCCAGGAACTTGGACAACACTCAATACGGACAACGATGGAAGCGGGTGTTGCCGGTCGCTGCTCGAGGTTTCGCCCAGCGGGGAAATTCTCCAGTGGATGAATAAAGGGACTTGGGATCCCATTACACGACAGGTCCTTTTCATTGGTCAGGCCCACTACGCGCTGCAGAAGTTCGTGGGCTATACGGAATCGTCGAACGCCTGGGTTGTGAAACCTCAACCCTACTGGGACTGCAGTGCAAGCGCTCCAAGTGGCTCATGTATCGGACACGGTAATGACCACAACGCAATCGATGTCGCGCATCGCCACTTTTATTATCGAATGTACGGTTCCGATAAGATTTTTCGGTACAACATCGATACCGGCGTTTGGGAGCAGATCCCAAGTCCTGCGTCAGTTTTCGGTGTGTCCCCGAGTGCTCTGAATGTAACAGCAGGGATCGACTACTTCCCTGAAATGGACGGACTGATTTACGCCGATGCGGACTGGGGGATTGCAATTTACCGTCGTGCCTCCAACACGTGGCAGCGAATTGCTAATACGAACACCGCAGCTCTCAACGACCCGTCTCTGCCGACGGTAAATATGGGCAGCGGCTACCTCGCTTTTGCAGTTTACAACCCGGTCCGTCGGGTGGTCTGGATCGGAGGGAGTGGCCAAACACGGAGCTACACTTTGGACGGTTCGGGTGCTTTCACGCAAGAAGCCACAGCCCCTGCCCCATTCGGTATCGCGCAATCACTTAATACTGTCGACCCGGTGAGCGGAGACTTCCTCGTACTATTCGACGGAGGCACCTTCTACAAATACAACAGCGCCACGAAGGTCTGGTCTCAACTTCCGTCGCCCACTGTGCCAATCTTTGGAGGAGGAGATTCCGCCGATTCCACCGATGTATTTGGGAAGATCGTTATCCCTATCTCTTCTTACGGCGTCGTCATGGTGGTAAGGTATGATTTCAGCAATTCTGCAGTATACCTCTACAAGCACACAACGGGTACCGGGTCAACCCCGCCACCTCCGGCGGCCGACACCTCTCCCCCAAGCACTCCGACCAATGTAATTGGTTCTGCTCTTT